>Ga0208018_100086_pt1 | contig 37210 bp, 36 predicted proteins | sample 31_taG_FD_184105 | JGI IMG/M metagenome (GOLD analysis project Ga0208018, IMG submission 184105) | Marine viral communities from the Gulf of Mexico - 31_GoM_OMZ_CsCl metaG (SPAdes) (version 2) | ecosystem: Environmental > Aquatic > Marine > Oceanic | place: Gulf of Mexico | collected 2015-07-12 | reverse complement strand
CACCGATGCCGAACTCGACAAGAAGGTCGCACGCACCGCCAGCCGCCCGATAGCGAGCGGACGGGTGAGCAAACGTACCGCGTGGCTCTGGCTCGCAATGCTGAGCTTCGTCGGTCTGATCGTTCTCCTGCAACTGCCCTTGCGCGCGCAGATCGTAGCGCTGGTTTCCCTGATCCTGGTCGCTGCCTATCCCTTCATGAAGCGGATCACCTGGTGGCCGCAGGCGTGGCTCGGGTTGACCTTCAGCTGGGGTGCGCTGGTCGGCTGGGCGGTGTTCGGCAGCGACAACTGGGCCGTACCCATTGCGGTCTATCTCGGCTGCGTCGCGTGGACCGTCGGTTACGACACGATCTACGCGCTGCAGGACCGGGAGGACGATGCGCTGGTGGGCATCCGTTCCTCCGCGTTGCGGATGGGGGGCAAGGTGAAGCAGGGCGTCGCGATCTGCTATGCTCTGGCTGTGACGCTTTGGGCTCTTGGTTTCTGGTTTTTGCGGGCCGATTGGGTGGCGTGCATCACCCTGATCCCGGTGGCGTGGCACCTCGGTTGGCAGGTGCTGACGCTAGGGGAGAATGATCCGGCCAATCCGCTTCACCGCTTCCGTTCGAATCGCTGGGCTGGCTTCCTGCTCGCGATCGCGTGCTTCATCGTGGGGAACGCAGGGGTATAATTTCCCCAGCCGTTTACTTTTCGTTCCTCACCCCCGACATTGGCGCGCGATGGCCGCGCCGACCCCAGACCCGCCTGCTTTGCCCGCACTCCACGCCAGCCACGCTGGATTGTGGCTGAGCGCGCCGGGTGGTGTCGCGCAGGAGATCGGCAAGGGGCAGGCGATCAATGCCTGCGCCGATACTCCCGTGCTCATGCTCAACGCGCCATTGGTCGCGGCAAGGCTTGGCTATCCCGACCTTTCGGGTCTCGATCTGCTGGAACTCTACGCCTTCCTTCATCCCGCGCGCTTCTGCGTACCGACACCAAAGGGCCTTGCTGCGGCACTGGATGTCCAGCCTCCCGAAGACGATGCGGCGACACCGCTTTTTCTGCGCGAAGCCCTGGTGGCGCTGCTCGCGGTCTGCGCTCGGGACGACTGGAAGGAACGGCATGGTGCGTGGAGCACGCTGCAATCGCTCGCCCGAGCCCGCTGGCCATGGGCGCAGGTGCTGGCACCCTTCGTCCCCAAGCCCGAGCGTGCCGAACGCTGGCTCTTCGCGACCCTGCCCGAGTGGGAAGAAACGCCCGAACGTCCTCAACCCGTGCAGGTCTCCATCAGCGAGGAAGAGGTGCACGGGCAGCTCACTCGCCTGACCGGGGAAGGCGCCGAAAAGCGCGAAGGCCAGCGCGCCTATGCGGGCGAAGTCTCCCGCATTTTCGCTCCACGCGACGCCAAAGGCCGTCCGCACCTGCTGCTGGCGCAGGCGGGTACGGGGATCGGCAAGACTCTCGGCTACCTCTCGCCGGCGAGCGTGTGGGCGGAGCGGTCGCAGGGCACGCTATGGGTCAGCACCTACACAAAGAACCTCCAGCGCCAGCTGCGCCGTGAAAGCCGCCGTGCATGGCCCGAGAAACGCGCAGACGGGAGTGCGCCGGTGGTGGTGCGCAAGGGGCGCGAGAATTACCTGTGCCTGCTCAATCTCGAAGACGCGATGCAGGGCGGATTTGCCGGGAGGGGCGCGGTGCTCGCGCAGTTGGTCGCGCGCTGGGCACAATATTCGCGCGATGGCGATATGATCGGCGGCGATCTGCCCGGCTGGCTCGGCACGCTTTTCCCCCGACGCGGGATTTCTGCGCTGACCGATCAGCGGGGCGAGTGCGTCTATGCCGGGTGCCCGCACTACCGGAAGTGTTTCATCGAACGCGCCGCGCGAACCTCCGCGCAGGCCGACCTGGTGATCGCCAACCACGCGCTGGTGATGATCAACGCCGCGCGTGGGCGCCACCACGGTCATCCTCCGACACGCCTGATCTTCGACGAAGGCCATCACGTATTCGACGCCGCCGACAGCACCTTTGCGGCGGCGCTCACCGGCCAGGAAGCGATCGAGCTGCGCCGCTGGATCATCGGGCCCGAACGCAATTCGCGCGGACGCAGGCGCGGGCTGGCGGCTCGACTGGCGGACGTTGCGTCTTACGATGATGCGGGCGGCGAGGCGGTCGATGCAGCGATCGAGGCGGCGCAGGCGCTGCCCGCCGATGGCTGGCTTGGCCGGATTGCCGAGGGCGCTCCGTCGGGACCGCTAGAGGAATTGCTCGCCCAGGTGCGCGCAACCGTCTTCGCGCGCGACGAGAGTGGCGGTCAGGAAGCAGGCTACGGGATCGAGACAGAGATTGCCGATCCTCCGGGCGCGCTGGTCGATGCGGCGCAAGAGGCGCAGGTCGCACTGGCGGGTGTGCGCAAGCCGCTGCTGACGCTCGGCCAGCGGCTCGAAGCGGTGATGGAGGACCCACCCGACTGGCTCGATGGGCAGGGGCGGGCGCGGATCGAGGGGGCGCGCCATTCGCTCGGCTGGCGGATCGATCTGCTTGCCGCCTGGGAAGCTCTGCTCGCGCGGATCGGCGGGCCTGCCGACGCCGATTTCGTCGACTGGCTCGCGGTGGATCGGTTCGAGGCGCGCGATTACGACATCGGCCTGCACCGCCGCTGGCTCGATCCAATGAAGCCTTTTGCCAAGATCGTTCTGGAGCCTGCGCATGGCGTGATGTTGACGAGCGCTACGCTGGCGGATCGCGATGCCGAAGGCGAGCCAGACTGGGCGCGCGCCATTTCTGCCAGCGGGGCCGAGCATATCGGGATGAAACCGCACCTGACCAGCCAGCCGAGCCCCTTCGACTATGCCCGCAATGCCGAGGTTCTGATCGTCACCGACATTCGGCGCGGTGATATAGCGGCATTGGCGGGAGCGTATTCGCGGCTGATCGAGGCGTCGGGCGGCGGCACGCTGGGGTTGTTCACCGCGATAAAGCGGCTGCGCGCGGTGCATGCGCGGATCGCGGACCGGCTCGCCCGAGCGCGGCTGCCCCTCTACGCGCAGCATGTCGATCCGATCGACACGGGCACGCTGACCGACATCTTCGGCGACGATCCGCGCGCCAGCTTGCTCGGCACCGATGCCCTGCGCGACGGCATCGATGTGCCCGGCGATTCGCTGCGAAGCGTTGTCCTGGAGGCTGTGCCGTGGCCGCGCCCCACGATCCTCCATCGCGCACGCCGCGCCGCTTTCGCCGAATCCGAGGGCGGGGGCGGGGCATACGACGACCGGATCATCCGTGCCCGGTTAGCGCAGGCGTTCGGACGGCTGATTCGTACGCGCGAGGATAGCGGCCATTTCGTCGTTCTCTCGGCAGCTTTTCCAAGCCGCCTGCTCAGCGCCTTCCCCAAGGGAACGCCGATAGAGCGGGTTACGCTCGACGAAGCGGTTTCGCGCCTTGCCGCGGGGCCTCCGGCAAGGCAGGGAGAGATGAAACCCGCCGCCATCGATGCGACGGCGGATTGAGGATGCGGCGATGATGGGGCTGGTAGCGTGAAATATCTCGGCCTGTTGCGGCACGCGAAGTCGGATTGGGACGACCGGAGCACGCGCGATTTCGACCGCGGGCTCAACGAGCGCGGGCGCGCTGGGGCGCGACTCATGGGGCGGCACATCCGGTCGCAAGGTCAGAAGTGGGATCACCTGCTCGCCAGCCCTGCGGTGCGAGTAAAGCACACTCTGGAGGCAGCCGCGATCGGCATCGAGCCGACTTACGACCAGCGACTCTACCTCGCCGGGCCGGAAACCCATTACGAAGTGGTCCGCGAACAGGCCGGCGACGCCGATGCGGTGCTGATCGCAGCGCACAACCCGGGCTTGCAGGACGTCGTCCTGGGACTCGTCTCGCACGAAAACGAGACGCCCGATTTCCGCGAGGCGATGGTGAAGTTCCCGACCGCGTCCTTCGCGATACTCGAACTGCCGATCGACGACTGGAGCGAACTGGGCAGCCGCGATGCGCGCCTCGTCCACTTCATGCGCCCGCGCGATCTGGACCCGAACCTTGGGCCAGAGGACTAGGTTCTAACCGATCACTATGCGCGGCCCGGGCCCTTTGGCGGCGAGGGTATCGTCAGGATTATACAGCGTGCAGTTTTTAAGGCTCAGGCAGCCGCAGCCGATACAGCCGTCGAGGTTGTCGCGCGCGCGTTGCAACTCGGCGATCCGCGCATCGAGCTGATTGCGGATCGACCGGCTGATTGCCGCCCAGTCCTTTGCATTGGGAGTTCGCCCCTGCGGCAGTCGCGCAAGCTGCCCCTCGATCTCGTCGAGTGAAAGACCCAGCCGCTGGGCGATCAGGATGAAACTGAGGCGGCGGATGTCCGAGCGCAGGAAACGTCGCTGATTGCCGCCCGTGCGATGGGGCTCGAGCAGCCCCTTGCTCTCGTAATAGCGGATCGCGGAGACGCTTAGCCCGGTACGCCGAGCGAGGTCTCCGATAGGCAGCAGATCGTTCGCTTTCATCGATCAGCGCGATAGGAGAAATGCCTCTTGACCTCAAGTAAGCTTGAGGTTGCATTGATATGCGCATCGCAATCGCGGGGCCGATCTGACCCGCCAACGAAGGAGCAAAGCGATGCCCAAGGGACACCTCGAACATGCCAACATTTCCGTTACCGACCCGGAACGATCGGCCGCCCTCCTGATCGACCTCCTCGGTTGGCACGAACGCTGGAAGGGTGATGCCATGAGCGGCGGGCGCACGATCCACGTCGGGACCGACGACGCCTATGTTGCGCTCTACACCGGCCCTCACGTGCGCGGGTCTTTCGAGAAGGGCAACCCGCTCAACCATCTCGGCTTCGTGGTCGACGATCTCGCTGCGGCTGAGAAAGTGGTCGTGTCCCACGGGCTCGAACCCTTTGGTCACGACGATTACGAGCCGGGCCGCCGCTTCTACTTTTTCGACTGGGACGGGATCGAATTCGAGGTGGTCAATTATGAATGAGCCAATTCTCAAAGAACCCATGTTCGCACGCAGTATCGGGTCTTCGCACTTGCAACGCGGCAGGGCTTCCGCAACAGGCTCAAATGATGAGCATGCAAGACCTGATCGAAGCCGCCCGCGTGTCCAAGGCCTGGCCCTTCCAGGAGGCACAGCGGCTGCTCAAACGCTATCCTGATGGCGCGAAGCCCGACGGGTCGCCGATCCTGTTCGAAACCGGATACGGTCCGTCGGGCCTGCCGCATATCGGCACGTTTCAGGAAGTACTGCGCACCACGCTGGTGCGCCGCGCGTTCGAGGCGCTTATCGGTGCCCGGCCCGAAGACGGCAAGGCGCGCCTCGTGGCGTTCAGCGACGACATGGATGGTCTGCGCAAGGTTCCCGACAATGTGCCGAATGCGGAGTTGCTCGAAGCGAACCTGCACAAGCCGCTCAGCCGTATTCCCAACCCGTTCGGGACCGAGCACGAGAGTTTCGCCGCGCACAATAATGCCAAGCTGCGCGAATTCCTCGACCGGTTCGGGTTCGATTACGAATTCATCGCCAGCCACACCCAGTACAATTCGGGTGCGTTCGACGATGCCTTGAGGAAGGTGCTGGAGAACAACCAGGCGATCCTCGACATCATGCTGCCCACGCTGCGTGCCGAACGCGCGGCGACCTATTCGCCGATCATGCCGATCAGCCCGGTCACGGGCCGTGTGTTGCAGGTGCCGGTCGAGGTGGTCGACGCACAGGCGGGCACGATCCGCTTCACCGATGAAGATGGCACCGTGGTCGAGCAATCCGCGCTCGGCGGACAGGCGAAGCTTCAGTGGAAAGTCGATTTCGCGATGCGCTGGGTCGCAATGGGTGTCGATTACGAGATGTACGGCAAGGACCTGACCGACACCGGCATCCAGTCGGGCAAGATCGCGCAGGTGCTCGGTGGGAGGAAGCCCGAAGGGCTGATCTACGAGCTGTTCCTCGACGAAAAGGGCGAGAAGATCAGCAAGTCGAAGGGCAACGGCCTGACGATCGACGAATGGCTGACCTATGGCAGCGAGGAATCGCTCGGCTTCTACATCTTCCCCAATCCCAAAAGCGCCAAGCAGCTGCATGTCGGCGTCATTCCGCGCGCGGTCGACGATTACTGGCAGTTCCGCGAACGCTTGCCCGAGCAAACGCTCGACAAGCAGCTGGGCAATCCGGCGTGGCACCTGCTGCGCGCCAATGGCGGCTATGCGGCGGAAGAGGCGCCCGGTGCTGGCGACAGCCTGCCGGTAACCTATGGCCTGCTGCTAAACCTGGTGGGTGTCATGGGTGCGGGCACGACCCGCGATCAGGTGTGGGCCTACCTCGGCAATTACATCGCCGACCCCGATCCGGCGAAACACCCGGAGCTGGACGCTCTCGTCGGCACTGCGCTCGCCTATAATCGCGACTTCATTGCGCCGACGCTGAAGCGCCGTGCGCCCGCGCCGAACGAGGCCGCAGCCCTGCGGATGCTCGACGAGCAATTGGCGCAGGTGCCGGCCGATACCAGTGCCGAAGACCTGCAAACCATGGTCTACGAAATTGGCAAGCGTGAGGAGTTCGCGTTCGAATCGCTGCGCGACTGGTTCAAGGCGCTGTACGAGACGCTGCTCGGGTCGGAGCAGGGGCCGCGCATGGGCAGCTTCATCGCGCTCTACGGGGTGGCGAACACCCGTGATCTTATCGCGGAAGCGCTCGCGCAGGCCTGATCGGTCAGCCCCACTTTCGGGTGCGGTACCACCGGGTGATGACGTATTTTGCACCCGATTCCACCGGGGTACCCGCGTGCAGCGTGTTCACATTCGGCGAACCATCCGGCTTTGCGTTGTTCCAGAGGAGCAGGACGCCGGCCTTCGGCGCGATCTGGATGCCCAGCGTGGGGAACGCCGTGGCTCCGCCGGCCGGAACGTTGTTGAGGTACATCATCGCGGTCCAGCTGCGCTGGCCGCCGTTCTTACGCTCCTGCTTCCAGTATTCCTCGCTCGGGAAGAAGTAGTCGTGGTGGTTCTTGAACTCCTGACCGGGCAGATAGCGCTGGCCCTGCATCGTCTCACCGAGCTTGCCCGGCAGGCCTAGCGCGTCGTCGATGCGGCGGCTGATCATCTTCACCGTTGGGTCCTGAGCGTCGAAATTCCCCGAATAGGATGTGCGGTACCCATCCTTGTAGGTGCCCTTGTACAGGCTGCTGGGCCTGGCCACCTGATCGATCATGCCAGCGAGTTTGCGGCATTCGTTCGAGGTGAGAAACTCTCCGATCGCGTAGATTTCGGCTTTTTCACTGGGAATCTTATAGGCCTTTGGATCGGCGTCGAGCCGCTCGCGGACGGTCTTGCCGACGCGGGCGAGGGCGTCCTGATCGGGTACCTTGGCTGTCTTTGTCGTCGATTCTGTCATGCAAGTTTTCTAGCAAGTCGATCGTGTGCCCGCTAGACAGCGGGGGGAGACGCACAAGGGGATCAAGCATGAATATCGGCAACCAGAAGCGCTACAGCATCGGCGCGATGATCTTTCATTGGCTTATCGCGGTTCTGGTGATCGTGAACTGGCGCATTGCGGAAAGCGCCGAGCATCTTTCGGGCCCCGAGAAGGGCGCCGTCTTCGCCAATCACAAAGCGCTGGGGATGCTGATCCTCGTGCTGACGCTGGGGCGGCTTGCATGGCGCTTTACCCATCCGCTGCCGAGCCTGCCCAATAATTATGCCCCCTGGGAGAGGATGCTTGCGCGCGCCACGCACGTCATTTTCTATGTCCTGCTCGTCGGCTTGCCGCTGGGCGGGTGGCTGGCAAGCTCGCTGGCGCTGCGCCCGGTCGACTTCTTCGGCCTGTTCACGATCCCGATGCTGCCGGTGGGCGAGAACAAGAATCTCGCCGGGACAATCTTCGATGCGCACAAGACGGCGGGCACGATCATGATCTACCTGATCGGTTTGCACATTCTCGGGGCGCTCAAGCACACCTTCATCGACAAGGATCTCGGCATCTTCCGGATGCTGCCCTTCGGCGGCAAGGCGCGCGAATAGGCCTTCAAGGAAACGCCCCGCCGGCTGCGTAAGCCGACGGGGCGCAAGGTTGGGTTTCGATCGGCGACTTACCAGAAGAAGTCGTAGATCACATCGACCACTTCGCCGGTGTAGGTGTTCACCAGCAGCACGTCGTCGTAGTAGCGGACCCACTTGTAGGGGCCGTAGACCTGCGGAAGGCGATAGCTCCACGGATCGTTGATCCAGTAGCGGTTACCGAAGAACAGGCTGCCCAGCGTGAAGCCGATATTCAGGCGGCGATAGCTGTAGTTGCGATACGGCGCGTAGTAACGGCCGATGTTGTACACGCGGCGATTCTGGTTGCGGTAGCGCTCCCAGTCGTAGCGCCGGTCGTTCCTCCATCCGCGGTTCCACCGGCGATAGTCGCGGCGGGCTTCCCGACGTTCTGCCTGGCGGTAGTCGCGACGCACTTCGCGACGGTAGTCACGTCGTGCTTCCTGACGGGCATCGCGCCTTGCCTCCTGGCGGGCATCACGCCGCGCTTCCTGGCGGTAGTCACGCCGCGCTTCCTGGCGGGCGTCGCGGCGCGCTTCCTGACGAGAATCACGCCACGCATCCTGTCGTGCCTCCTGGCGAGCATCACGTCGGGCTTCCTGGCGGGCATCCCGGCGCGCTTCCTGCCGGGCGTCCTGACGGGCATCGCGGCGCGCTTCGCGCCACTGTTCGCGATACGGTTCCGCGCGATTTTCCTGACGGTTTTCGCGTCGCTCGACCCGGCGTTCTGCCTGACGCTGTTCCTGACGGGCGCTCTGGCGATTTTCCTGCCGCGCTGCCCGGCGTTCCTGCCGCGCCTGCTGACGGTCGCCGCGCTCCTGCACGCGCTGCCTGCGATCGTCGCGGGTCGGGCGTTCTGCGATAGCGCCACTGGCGCTGACCGAGGCCATCACGGCGGCTGGTCGCGCTTCCACTGCCGATGCACTGGCGGGCAGGCTGGTGGCGGCGAGGGCCAGGCCTATTGCGGTAAGCCCGCTATGTCGGAGAATTCTGGAGATGTCGTACATGATGTGTCCTTGCGGCTCCCTTCGTTGCTTTTGGCCAATGGCCGCCGCGCCCACCATGCGACTCCCATGTCCTGAATTGATACATGCGCGATACGCGCTGACACAAAACTGAACGCGACCATTGACCATTTGTTCATGTTTGAAGTCAAGTTGATGAATGATGGAATCGTGGAGCGATTTGACAGTGCGGGCGATTGCGTGGCTTTGATCGCTTCATGATCGATACGCTCGACGCCATTCTGGACGATGCCTCGCGGCGACTGGCAAAAGCCGCTAGCGACCGGCGCTCTCCCATGCACACGCCCGTTGTTGCGACCGGCGATGCCGATGCACGGGTGATGGTTTTGCGCGCGTTCAGCGAATGGAGCCTGCGCTTCCACACCGACTTCCGCGCGCCCAAAGTGGAGGTGATAGCCGGCGATCCGCGCGTGGGCATGCTGTTCTACGACAAGTCGGAGAACGTGCAGATCCGCCTGCGCGGCGTCGCGCGGATCAAGCGAGATGGCCCGGTGGCGGATGCGGCGTGGGAAGGCGGCACCAACTTTGCCCGACGCTGCTACCTGGGCGAGGGGCCGGGCACCGCGACACCGACCGCATCATCCGGCCTGCCTGCCGCCTTCGAAGGCGTCGGGCCCACCGACGAAGAACTGATCCCGGCAAGAGCCAACTTCGCAGTCATGCTGGTCGAGCTGACCGAGCTCGACTGGTTCAGCCTTTCGCACGAAGGGCACCGGCGCGCGCGGTTCGATCTGGCAGGTGGCACGTCGCGCTGGGTTACGCCCTAGACCGCCACAGCTGCTTGCCATAGGGGATGCACCATGAAGCGCCCCCGCCTGCCTGCCAGAGACCTGTTGCCGGGCATGGGCGAAGAGCTGATCAGCCCGAGCGACTGGGGCCGCCGTGCCGCCACTCTGGTGAGCGCCGTGCTGATCGGCCTGGTCGCGATCGGGTTCGCGATTGCGGGCGACCACGCCAGCACCTTTTTCGAGCGAACGACGCACCGCTACCCGTGGGTCTACCTCGTCTCGGCGCCGCTGGTGTTCGTTGCAATTGCCGCCGTCACCAACCGTTTCGCGCCCGATGCGCGCGGATCGGGCATTCCGCAGGTCATCGCCGCCAGTCGCATGCCGGGCAATGCGGCCATCGCCGGACTGGTCGCAGTGCGCACCGCATTGTTCAAGGCGGTGCTGACCGTCGCCGCGTTGCTCGGCGGGGCATCCGTGGGGCGCGAAGGTCCGACGGTGCAGCTTGGCGCGGCGATCATGGTGCAGGTGCATCGCCTGTTCCGCGTGCCGGTGAGTGCGGGCGTGTACATCGCTGGTGGAGCGGCGGGCGTCGCGGCGGCATTCAACACGCCGCTGGCGGGGATCGCCTTCGCGATCGAGGAACTGGCGGTCGCCTACGAGCAGCGAGTCGCGGTGCTGGTGATGGGCGCCGTGATGATCTCCGGTCTGACCGCGCAGGGCATCTCGGGCGACTACGTGTATTTCGGGCAGATCACGGGCAGCTTGCCGATACTGACCGTGCTGGTCGCCGCACCGATTGCCGGTCTGGCAGGAGGAGCGGCCGGGGGGCTGTTCTCGCGCATGGTGCTCGCCTTGCGCGGGCCGGGCGGGCGTTTCGCAGCGAAGCTCAAGGCCCGCCCCTTGACCACTGCGCTGGTGTGCGGCGTCGTGGTCGGCGTGCTAGGCTTCGTTACCGCAGGCGCGACATCCGGGACGGGGTACGAGCCTACCCGCGCGCTGCTTTCGGGCGAGGACGCCGAGTACTGGTTCGGCCCGGCCAAGTTCCTCTCTGCCCTCGCGACGAGTGCCAGCGGCATTCCCGGCGGCATCTTCGCCCCCTCGCTGGCGGTGGGCGCGGGCTTCGGCGAATTGCTGACCCCGCTCTTCCCGCCCGAGCAGGCCGGGCTGATCATCCTGATCGGGATGGGCGGGTACTTCACCGGAGTGGTGCGCGCACCGCTGACCGCAGTGATCATCCTGAGCGAGGCGACGAGTTCGAGCCACGCGATCCTGCCGCTGTTCGCGACCGCGCTGATCGGCGACTGGGCCGGATCGCTGGTGTGCAAGGAACGGTTGTACCACGCGCTTGCAGGCGATTTCGCGCCATCGGTGAAGCCGGAGCAGGGCGACAGCACGGACGACGAAGACCACTCCAAAGGCTCGGCCGCGAACGGCGCCTGACACATCTGACACAGTGTCCAGGGGGCAAAAGTTCGGTCCCCCAAATGCGCAAGATATCCCCGCAATCGGTGCGGGAAATTGGCCGACGATGCGAAAGAACGGGCGCGAGTGTAGCGATCATACGCGCAGTAGGAAAATCGCGCGACGGCCGGTGGAGCGGCTAGACCTCGTCGCCCGGCGTGATGTGGGTCACGATCGAGCGGATCGTCATGAACACGATCGTGACGCTCGCCGATGCCATTGCCACCATCAGGACGGTCAGCGAAAACAGCGCGGTGTAGAGGTAGTTGTACCAGCCGCTCGGCAAGTTCTCGAACTCACCCATCGGCAGCGTGTAAGCCAGCAGGACAAGGAAACTGAGCATCAGCGTGGCGGTAGAGATCACCGCGATCCGGCTGACATGCTTGTAGGTCTGCCGGTCGAAATCGGTCTCAATCCGCCGGATCATACCAATCAGCGTCAGCATCAGCGCGAGCGTCGTGGCCGATGCTGTGGCGATGGCCGAGCCCAGATAGAGCCCTGCGCGGCTCAAAGCCTCCAGCAGGTCCCGCGCTTCGGCAGCGCCATAGACCGTTCCGATGGCATACCGGGCGCCAAGCCCGATCAGACAGAAGATGAAGAAGGACAGGATGGGAAGGACGATGCTGCGCTTGTTGTTCATACCCCCGCCAGCGGTTGAGAGCGCGTGAAGGTCCTAGACTGACAATTGAGGGTAATGTCCGCGCGTAGCAGCAAGCTCGCGCGCCGGTCACCTGTCCGCGTGCGCGGAGCGACGATTGTTGCTCCGCGCACCGGGAAGATCATGCAGTGGCGAGCAATTCGTTCACATGGTCATGCGCCTTGGCCATCGCAGCCTTCGCCGCGTCCTCGCTGATCTTCAGCCCTTCGGCAATCACGAAGACCGGGTCGGTAATCCCGATGAAGCCGAGCACACTGGTGAGATAGCGTTCGGCATGCTCGACGCTGCGCTGTTCACTGTCTTCGCCGTACAGTCCGCCGCGTGCGATGGCGACGATAACGCGCTTGCCACCCGACAGCCCTTCGACCGCGCCGGTTTCGGTGTAGCGGAAGGTCTCGCCCGCGACGAGGATCCGGTCGATCCACGCCTTGAGCTGGCTGGGAATGGTGAAATTGTACATCGGCGCGCCGATCACCACCGTGTCCGCCGCCTTGAACTGGGCCAGCGCTTCGGCGGAATCCGCTTCGCCGAAAGCGGGCAGGGTGAGGTGCGAGAACGGCTCTGCGGCGAGATCGCGATAGGTCACTTCCGCATCGCCGTTGCCGTCTTTCAGGCTGGCGACGATGGCGGCGGTCAGTTCGCGGCTCGCCGATGCGTCGCCGGTGATGCTGCTGTCGATATGGAGGATGTTCATGGCTCTTGTTCCCAGTCACTAATGTTGACCAGAGCCACATAAGTGACCACATAACCCTCGCAAGAACGCAAATCTTCCTGACCAGGTCACACCAATATGACTACCAATTCGCACCCCCATTCCGAGCCCGGCTGCCGCGCGGTGAGCGAAGTGCTCAGCCGCGTGGGTGACAAGTGGACCGTCCTGATCGTCAAATCGCTGCAATTGGCAGGCGGAGATGGGCGCCGCTTCAACGATCTGAAACGCGATATCGGCGGGATTTCTCAGCAGATGCTCACCCGCACCCTGCGTTCGCTTGAGCGTGACGGGATGGTAGAGCGGACCGTTCACCCCACGGTGCCGCCGCAGGTCGAATACCGGCTGACCGATCTCGGCAACTCGCTCGCGGTGCCGGTCATGGCGCTGGCGGACTGGACGTTCGAGAACATGGAGCTGATCCACGCCAACCGCGCGGCTTACGACGAGGTTGCGGACGCAGCCTGATCGCATTGGCTGCCAACGGCGCGCTTGTCGTCAGCTCGCTATGTCGTCGCGCCCTAGCAAACCGCTCAGTGCCCTGCCGATATGGATGGGCAGGTTCTCGACCGGACGTTCGGGCGCGAGAATGGCGAGCACCGGGGCTACGCGGTCCGGCTGGCCGAGCGCGGAGTTGAGCAGCACGAACACCAGCGCCGGGTCGGAAAACGGAATGGCTCCAGCGGCGATTCCCTGCTCGATCAGCGGACGCGCCGCCTCGTAGAGAGGCTTGAGCAGCCGCTCGGTAACGATCTGGCCGCGCGGCGCGGGTTCGAGTGCGGCGCGGGCGATGAAGCCGCGCAAGTCCGGGTTCTGGTCGTAATAGGCCGCCGTCATCGCGATCGCGAGCTGCAACCTTTCCCGCACGGGGGTCTTGCCGTCGTTGGCTAGCGCCTCAAGCGCCTTGATCCTGAGGTCGAGGGTATCCGCCAGCAGGTCCACGCAGGCGAGCCACAGCCCATCCTTGCCGCCGAAGTGGACCGCGACCAGGTTGGGCGCCGCGCCCGCCCGGCTGGCGATCATACGGACGCCCGCCGCCTCGAAGCCGTGATCGGCAAAGCACCGCGTCGCCGCGCGTAACAGGGCGTCGCGTCCCGCAGGGGCGTCCGCTGTGCGGCGTCCGCGCCTGGGCGCGGTTCTATCTTGACGTTCGCTCATGGCGCCTTGTATATGTACGAGTGTACATAAAATGTCATGTCAGTCGTTTCGCTCGAAAGGATCGCTCTCATGCGCCATATTATCACGCGCCGCGCCGCGCTTTTCAATCTGTCGGTCTTTTCCCTGCTCGCGGTGCCCGGCTGCGCGCCGATCCAGCCCGACCCCAATTCGCGCGACGACCAGTTGACCGGCGCGCTCGACGGAACGGTGATCGACGCGTTCTTCTATGCCTTCGGGCCGTATGAATTCGCCCGCTCGATCCAGGCGCTCTCCGGCCAGATCGATGTGGGCGATACGCTCGTTTCGGAAGATACGCTGGCCGATGCGGCGAGTCGAGCGGGCGATACCGATGTGCTCATCAACCGCCATATCCACGTGCGCGATCTGGCGGACGAGCGCATTCGATCGGTCACCGCACCCAACAACGACACGCTCTATACCTCGGCGGTGCTGGAACTGTCGAAGACGCCGGTGCGCCTGACGCTGCCCAATTCCGGCGATCGCTATCTGTCGGTCGCGCTGATGGACATGTTCACCGACCAGACGATGGTCGGCCATGCCGACAAGGGCGGGAAGGGCGGAACCTACCTGATCGTCGGGCCGGACAGCGCGGAAAAGGATGGGCCGGGCGTGATCCGCATGCCTTCGAACGACGTCTGGCTGCTGGCGCGCACATTCGTGTCCGGGGTCGACGATCTCGACGCCGCGCGCGCGGTGCAGAGCGGGATCGTGGTGGAGCCGGTGGATGCGAAGGTGAAACCGCGGCTGTTCACCACGCTCGCCCCGCCCGAAATGGAGCCGAAGAGCTTCCTTGCGCTGACCAACGAGGTGCTGGGGCGTTCGCCCGGCCATCCGCAAGTCGCGCGCGCGGCGAAATTCGCGGACCGGGGAATCGTCCCGGGCAAGATCGATGTGTGGCACGATCTCTCGGCCCGATCGCGCACCGCGTGGGGTGCGTGGCTGCCGCGCGCGCTGGAGATGCTGCGCAAGGGGCTTTCGCGCTCGCAAGACAAGCCAGGCTGGAACGCGCCGCCGCTGATCCTGGGCGATTACGGAAATAATGATCTGGTGCGCGCGGCCATCGCGCTGATCGGGTTCGGTGCGCTCAAGACGAAGGACGCACGCTATTTCCGCACCGAAACCGATGCCAAGGGCGACGGGCTGACGGGCGATGCCGCGTACGAGATGGTGATCCCGCCCGCGGGCGTGCCGGTGAAGGCGTTCTGGTCGCTGAGCGTCTACAAGCCCGATGCCGACGGGCGGCTGTTCTTCTTCAAGGTGCCGATCGACCGGCATGCGATCAATTCGGGCTCGTCCGATCTGGTCAAGCGTGCCGACGGATCGATCGTCCTCCACCTCTCGCGCAATCGTCCGCAGGCGAAGGACGTGGTCTGGGTGCCGACGCCCGATGGCCCGTTCGAAGCGATCTTCCGCACCTACCGGCCAGAGGAGCCGGTGATCGACGGCAGCTGGAGCGTGCCCCCGCTGGAGAAGCAGGGCTAGCGTCGCACGAAGCTGTCGAAGCCCTGCACCTCGGCCTCGCGCTGCTCGATCCGGTCTATTTGGGCGCGAGGCGGGCCTTCGTGCATGGCTTCGATCATCTGCGCAACCCCGGCTTCGTCGCCCTCAAGCTGCGCCTCGACCGTGCCATCGGGCCGGTTGCGGACCCAGCCGGTGAGGCCAAGCCCGCGCGCGGTCTCCACCGTCCAGTCGCGATAGAACACGCCCTGAACGCGGCCGTGGAGGATGAGGTGGGTGGCGGTACGGTCCGCAGCAATCGGTACGATGCCCGCCACGTAAGTATCTACCTCGTCAGCTTCTTATACGCCAACCGCGTAGGCCGATCCGCCGCATCGCCCAAACGCCGCCGCTTGTCTTCCTCGTAAGCCTCGAAGTTACCCTCGAACCACTCCACGTGGCTGTTGCCTTCGAACGCGAGGATGTGCGTCGCCAGCCGATCGAGGAAGAAGCGGTCGTGCGAGATGACCACGGCGCAGCCGGCGAAGTTCTCGATCGCGTCTTCGAGCGCGCGCAGGGTTTCCACGTCGAGGTCGTTGGTCGGTTCGTCCAGCAGCAACACGTTGCCGCCTTCTTTCAGCATCTTGGCCATGTGCACACGGTTGCGTTCACCGCCGGAGAGCTTGCCGACGTTCTTCTGCTGGTCCTGGCCCTTGAAGTTGAACGCACCGACATAGGCGCGCGTGCTCATGTCGTGGCCGTTGACCTTCATGTAATCGAGCCCGTCGGAGATTTCCTCCCACACGTTGTTGCTCGCCGTCAGGTCGTCGCGGCTCTGGTCCACATAGCCCAGGTGCACGGTCTCGCCGATCTTGATCGTGCCGCTGTCGGGCTGTTCCTGACCGGTGATGATGCGGAACAGCGTGGACTTGCCCGCGCCGTTGGGTCCGATGATGCCCACGATGCCGCCCGGGGGCAGGGTGAAGGAGAGGTCTTCGAACAACAGCTTGTCGCCGAAGCTCTTGGTCAGGTTGTGCGCTTCGATCACCTGGCTGCCGAGACGTTCGGGCACCTGGATGACGATCTGCGCCTTGCCTGGCTTGCGGTCGTTCTGCGCGTCCTGCAGCTGCTCGAACTTTTTGAGGCGCGCCTTGGACTTGGTCTGACGGCCCTTGGGGTTCTGCCGGATCCAGTCGAGCTCTTCGGACAGTGCCTTCTGGCGACCGCTTTCCTCGCGCTCTTCCTGCGCAAGGCGCTTGGCCTTCTTGTCGAGGTAGGTCGAGTAGTTGCCTTCGTAGGGATAGTAGCTGCCGCGATCGAGCTCGAGGATCCAGCCCACCACGTTATCGAGGAAGTAGCGATCGTGGGTGATCATCAGCACCGCGCCGGCATATTCGGCGAGGTGATTTTCGAGCCAGTTGACCGACTCTGCATCGAGGTGGTTGGTCGGTTCGTCCAGCAGCAGGATGCCCGGCTTCTGGATCAGCAGGCGGGTTAGCGCGACGCGGCGCTTCTCACCGCCCGACAGGTTCTCGACGCTGGCGTCCGAAGGCGGGCAGCGCAGCGCTTCCATCGCGATTTCGAGCTGGTTGTCGAGCGTCCAGCCATCGACCGCGTCGATCTTGTCCTGCAGCCCGGCCATTTCTTCGCTCAGCGCGTCGAAATCGGCGTCTTCCTCGCCCATCTCGATGCCGATCTGGTTGAAGCGTTCGACCATGTCCGCGGTCTCGCGCGCGCCGTCCTTGACGTTTTCAAGCACGGTCTTGGTCGGATCGAGTTCGGGCTCCTGCGGAAGGTAGCCGACGGTGATGTTCTCGCCCGGCCACGCTTCGCCCGCATAATCGGTATCGATCCCGGCCATGATCTTCATCAGGGTGGACTTACCCGCGCCGTTGGGCCCGACGATGCCGATCTTCGCGCCCTGATAGAACTGCAGGTTGATGTTGTTCAGCACCGGCTTGGGGGCGCCGGTGAAGGTCTTGGTCATGTTCTTCATGACGTAGGCGTATTGCGCGGCCATCGGATGGTCCTTCGGATCTGGTCTTGTTCGGAGAGTTGCTCCGGCAGATAGTGGCAGACGCGGGCAGGGGCAAGCGTGGGGAACGCGCACCGCCCGATGCCGTTCGGAACGGATGACCACGTTCAAATTCGCAGGGCTTTCCCTCGCCATCGCGCTGGCCGCCTGCGGCCTGCAAGGAACCGACAACGACAAGGACAAGGACGAGCAGGCCTCGGCCGAGCGCAAGGCGCCGACACAGGTCGCTCGCGGCGGCTACGACGATGCACGCACGGCTGCCGAGCCCGAGGCGACAGTAACCGACGGCAAGCTCTCGCTGAAGCTGCCCGATGGCGTGACCCAGGAAATGCTCGGCGATCGGACCGCAGAGATGATCGCGGTGCAGGCAATGCTCGATCACACGCACCACGCGCCGGGCGTGATCGACGGTTTCGGCGGAGGTAATACCGACAGCGCGATCCGCTATTTCCGGGAGACGCATGGCATGTCTGCAAATGGCGGCGTCGACGCGAAATTCCTCCAGGCGCTGTTCGACGAGACCGGCGGCGACGTTTTCCGCACCTACACCGTGACGGAAAAAGACGTGAAGGGGCCGTACGAGAAGTTGCCCGAAGACTTTGCCGATCAGGCCAAGATGGATGCGATGGGTTACGAAACGCCGCTGGAGATGCTGGCCGAGCGTTTTCACATGGACCAGGAATTTCTCGAAGCACTCAACCCCGATGCCGATTTCGGCAAGGCGGGCACGAAGCTGGTGATCGTGAGCCACGGGACCGAAAAGGTGCCGGACGACATCGCGAAGCTCGAAGTGCGCAAGGGCGAGGGCAGGCTGGTCGCGTTCGACGACGCGGGCGATATCGTCGCCAGTTTCCCCGCCAGCATCGGTAGCGTCGAATTCCCGAGCCCGAGCGGCTCCATGGCGGTGAACACGGTCGCCCCCGAGCCCAACTACACCTTCGATGGCGACAAGCAGGACTGGGGGCCGGACGGCACCTTCATCCTGCCGCCGGGGCCGAACAATCCGGTCGGCGGGACATGGATCGACCTGACCAAGGACGGCTACGGCATCCACGGCACGCCCGATCCCGACTTCATCGCCAAGGGTGCGAGCCACGGCTGCGTGCGGCTGACCAACTGGAACGCAGCGGCGCTCGCCAAGGTGGTCAAGAAGGGGACGAAGGTGGTGTTCGCCTAAGGTCCGTATCGGGACCCTCTGTGGCGGTCGTTATTCCGCGATACGATGAACCGACCCGAACCCATAATGCCCGGACCGGGACAGGAAAGCGTGTGGGACTATCCGCGCCCCGCCATCGCCGAACCCACCGGTGCGCATATCCTGATCGAGCATCGGGGCAAACGGATCGTGGAAACGCGGCGCGCGGTGCGCGTGCTCGAAACCAGCCATCCCCCGCAATACTATATCCCACCCGACGATATCGCCTCGGGCGTGCTCGAACCGGCGCCCGGCAAGTCGCTTTGCGAGTGGAAAGGGCAGGCACGGTACTGGAGCGTGGTGGTTGGCGGTGAGCGTCTGGACCGCGTGGGCTGGAGCTATCCCGACCCGGCACCCGGCTTTCGCCTGCTGACCGATCATGTCGCGTTCTACGCCGCACCGTTCGATCACATCACGCTCGATGGCGAGCCGGTCGAGCCGCAGCCGGGCGAATTCTACGGCGGCTGGGTGACGAGCAAGGTCGTCGGTCCGTTCAAGGGCGTGCCTGGAAGCCGCTTCTGGTAACGGTCGGCCAGGTGGCGAGTGGGCTCAGTGAACGATGCCCACGATGTGCGCCATCAGCCGGCGACCGGCACCCCAGATCGCGTTGCGTCCGCCCACGCCGATCATGTCTTCCACCAGTTCATCGAAGACGCCGCGTTCCTTTCGGGCGGCAGCCGTGCAGAGATCGATGAGCAGCATTTCGTCGTAACTGAGCGCCATCTGGCAGGGCCGGTTGAGGGCGATCGGGTCGGGCCATGCGCGACCCGCCTCGTCCATGAAGACGTGGAACGGCCGCACCGCGTTCGGCGAACCAAGCTGCGTGGCGAGCGCGCGGCAGCAATAGCTGCGCTGGGCGCGGGCCATATGGACGTAGCGCATGGCGCAGACCAGCCGCGCGTGAACCGGCGCGATTTCATTGAGGTCGGGAGTGACGAGCAGATTCTGAAGGGTCACGCTTACGCTCCGTTATATATGCGAATGCTTCGCAATAGCGTCTAGTCTTTCTCTGTGCGGTCGGTCAAGCGCGGAAGTCGAAACGGCTGTGGGTCGCGCGCTGGAGGCTTGGCAGAAGGCCGCCACGGCGCTAGCTCTTCGCGCCATGAAAACATCTCTCCTCGCGCTGACCGCGCTCTCGCTCTCCGCCCCTGCCGTCGCACAGCTCGGGCCGGGCCCGTGCGAAGGCGCGATCGCCTGCGCTGCCGATGAGGCACTGGCGGACGACACGCTGGCGTGGGATTTCGTCGAAGGAATCACCACCGAAGTCGGCCCGCGGCAGGCGGGCACGGTAGACGAGGCGCGCGGACGCGATTGGGCGATGAAATGGCTGCGTGCGAACGGCTTCCAGAACGTCGCGGACGAGCCCTACATGATGGAGACATGGGTGCCGGGTGAGCACGCGAGCGCCACCATAGTCGCGCCCTATACGCAATCGCTGACGATCCTGCCGCTGGGCGGCAGTGGCAGCTCGGGCGAAGCGGGCGTCACCGCGCAGGTGGTGTACTTCCCGAGCTATTCGGCCCTTGCGGCGGCCCCCGATGGCAGCCTGAAGGGCAAGATCGCCTTCATCAGCCACGATATGCGCCCGACACAGGACGGTTCGGGCTATGGTTTTGCGGGTCCGGTCCGCTGGACCGGGCCGGGCCTCGCCGCGAGCAAGGGTGCGGTGGGCGCTGTGATCCGCTCGATCGGTACCGATAATCACCGCACGCCGCATACGGGCGGCACCGGCTTTGGCGCGGGTGTCGATCCGATCCCCGCGGGCGCGCTGTCCAACCCCGATGCCGACAACCTGGAGCGCATGTTTGCGCGTGCGGATGGCAAGCCGATCACAATGAAGCTGGTCCTGACGCCGCGCTCGCTGGGCGAACAGGAAAGCGGCAACGTGGTCGGCGAAATCGTCGGCAAGGATCCCAGCCTGCCACCCGTCCTGCTCGCCTGCCACCTCGACAGCTGGTGGCCGGGCACGGGCGCGATCGACGATGCGGCGGGTTGCGGGATCGTTGCCGCCGCGGCGAAGAACGTCGCTGAGGCGGGGCAGCCGCTGCGCACGATCCGCGTGCTGTTCGCAGGCGCGGAGGAAGTCGGCCTGTTCGGCAGCGCCGCCTATGCGAAGGCCCACGCCGACGAGCCCTTCGCCGTCGGGATCGAAAGCGATTTCGGTGCGGATCGCATCTGGCGGATCGACAGCAATTTCACCGACAAGAATCCCGCACTGTACAAGCGCCTTGCCGAAGCGGTCGCGCGGTTCGGCGTGGCCGGTTCGCGCGAAGTCGCAACCGGCGGGGCGGACATCAACGTGGTGCGCGAGCAGGGCGGTGCGATCATCGACCTGCAGCAGGATGGCACCCGGTATTTCGACCTGCACCACACGCCCGACGACACGCTCGACAAGATCGATCCCGCGCAGCTGCGCCAGAACGTGGCGGTCTACACCCAGGTGGTCGGCATTCTCGCCAACGAGGCGGCGCCCTACAAACCGGCGGAGTAATCGCCGGGGGTTTTCGCGCAGCCCGCGCGATGAGACCCAGGTGATGGCAGGTTGAGGCGCGGTCGCTCTGCTGCTGTCCGGAGCGCCGCCGATCGCATTGATCGAGGCAGAGACAAGGTAAGGGATTGCGCATGCGCGGACTGATTGCGGACAAGGGCCTCGAGCGAAATCTGGGCCTTTGGGTGCCGCTGGCGCTGACCGTCGCTCTGGCGATCCTTGGGCTCTGGGTACACGAAGGTTTCTTCTGGGGTCTCGTCGTAATCGTCCCGCTGTTGCTGATCGCGCTGTGGGACATGGTGCAGACCACCCATTCGCTGCGCCGCAATTACCCGCTTACCGCGCGCTTCCGCTGGCTGTTCGAGGATTTGCGGCCCTTCCTGCGCAGCTACATCGTCGAAGGCCCGTTGGAAGGCCGCCCGTTCGATCGGGTTTCGCGCTCGCTGGTCTATGCCCGCGCCAAGAAGCAGGAAGACGCGCACCCCTTCGGCACCGAGCTCGACGTCTATTCGGAAGAATACGAGGCGCTGTGCCACTCGATCAATCCGAACCCCAAGGCACCCAAGCGCACGCGGGTGCATGTCGGCACCGATCAGTGCAGCAAGCCCTACGATGCCGCCCGATTGAACATCAGCGCGATGAGCTTCGGCGCGCTTGGTAACCACGCGATCGAGGCGCTCAACATGGGCGCGAAGATCGGCGATTTCTATCACGACACGGGCGAGGGTGGCCTCTCCAAATACCACCTCAAGCATGGCGGCGATGTCGTGTGGGAGCTGGGCTCGGGCTATTTCGGTGCGCGCGACAAGGACGGCAATTTCGATGCGGAGAGCTTCCGCGACAAGGCGCAGCACGACGCTGTCAAGATGACCGAGATCAAGCTGAGCCAGGGTGCAAAGCCCGGTCATGGCGGGCTGCTGCCCGCCGCCAAGGTGACCGACGAGATCGCCGAGACGCGGCAGGTGCCTGCGCATCAGGACTGCCTGTCGCCTCCCGGTCACTCCGCCTTCTCGACCCCGCGCGAAATGCTCGAATTCGCCGCAAAGATGCGCGAGCTTTCGGGCGGCAAGCCGGTCGGCATCAAGCTGTGCGTCGGCATGCCGCACGAGGTGTTCGCGATCTGCAAGGCGATGCTCGACAGCGGCATCACGCTCGATTTTATCGTCGTCGATGGCGGTGGGGGCGGGACGGGGGCGGCTCCGCTCGAATTGTCCGACCATGTCGGCCTGCCGCTGCGCATCGGCCTCTATTACGTGAACAACGCGCTGATCGGGACGGGTCTGAAGGACAAGATCAAGCTGGCCGCGTCGGAGAAGGTCTTTTCCGGCTCCGCCATCGCGATGAACGCGGCGCTGGGTGCGAACTGGTGCAACGCGGCGCGCGCCTTCATGTTCTCGCTCGGCTGCGTGCAGTCGCTGCGTTGCCACACGGGCACTTGCCCCACGGGCGTCGCAACCAGTTCGCCCGCTCGCCAGCGTGGGCTTGTCATCCCGGAGAAGGCGCAGCGGGTGGCCAATTTCCAGTCGAAGACACTCGACAGCCTGCACGACATCGTCGTCGCCTGCGGACTTGAATCGCCCGACGAATTCACACCGCGCCACCTGCGCCAGTGGAAGAACAACGCGCAGATGATCCCGTGGTCGCAGATCGTGCACGAGGTCGAGCCCGGCAAGCTGCTGAGCGAGCCCGACGACACGCCCTTTGCCGAATACTGGCGCATGGCGAACCCGGACACCTTCAAGCCGACGCTGTGATCGCGCGATGATCACCCCCTTCCTGAACGCCAAGGCCAGTCCAGCGCCGACCGCGACGCCATCACCCGCAGCGTCCGATACGCCCAAGGCTGTGGTCGAGCTGACGCACTACATCGATCCCAACCACCTTTGGGGTGCGGTGGCGCTCGGCGTCCTGTTCCTCCTCTTCGGGCTCGTTCTGACCCGACTGCTGCGCCGCGCGATCCACGCGCTGATCGATCACGATCCGAAAGAGCGTCTCGACCGGATGACGCTGAGCTTCATTTCGAACCTCGCGACTTTCATCATGTGGATCGTGCTCGCGCTGGTATTTTGCCACGCGGTGCCCGCGCTCAACAAGCTGACGACCTCGCTGCTCGCCGGGGTCAGCATCGTCTCGGTGGTGATCGGGTTCGCCGCGCAATCGACGCTGGGCAATCTGGTGTCGGGCATCAGCCTGGTGATCTACAAGCCGTTCCGCCGCGGCGACCGGTTGCAGCTGACCACGCCCACGGGGCTGGAGACCGGCATCGTGGAGGACTTGTCGCTCGGCTACACCGTGCTCAAGACGTTCGACAACCGGCGCATCGTCCTGTCGAATGGGACCATCGCCAACCAGATCATGATCAACCTGTCCTCGGTCGATCTCAGGGTCATGATGACGCCGACGATCTCCATCGGCTACAATTCCGACATCGCGAAGGCGCGCGCGATCATCCTCGAGCTGGCGCACGCGCATGACGACGTGCTGGAGGTGGTCGGCTGCCCCGTTGTGAACCTCGGTGCGTCGAGTGTGGACCTCTCGCTACGCGCCTGGTGCGCCGATGCGTCGACCGCAAAGGCGGTCGAATTCGACCTGCTGGAACAGATCAAGACGCGCTTCGACGAGGCGGGGATCGAGATTCCCTACGCCTATCAGAACGTGATCGTGAGCGGCTCGGTCGGTACGGAAAACGCACCGGAGCAGCCTTGAGGCAGCCGCTCTCGAGTTAGGCTAGATGGCACGGAAAGCCGCCCGGATCGTATCGTAACTGGAGCGCAAGGCGCTGCCCAACGGAAGGAACATGATGTCGAAGAAGGTGGCGGAGATCGTCGTCGATGCCCTGCAAAAGGCGGGTGCGAAACGGATCTACGGAATTCCCGGCGATACGATCAATCATTTCACCAACGCCGTCGCCAAGAGCGACCTTCGCTGGATTACGGTCCGCCACGAAGAGGTCGGCGCGTTTGCTGCGGGCGGCGAATCCTACATGACCGGCGAACTCTCGGTTTGTGCGGGGACCTGCGGGCCGGGTTCGCTGCACTTCGTGAACGGCATTTACGAAAGCCACCGCAACGGCGCGCCGGTCGTGCTGATCGCATCCGACGTCGCCCGCACGGAAAGCGGCTTCAACTTCCCGCAGGAGGTCGACCAGAAGAAGATTTACGAGCAGCATTCGCACTTCTGCGAATATATCTCGCACCCCTCGCAGGCGCGGCGGATCGTGACCAAGGCCGCGCAGGCGGCGCTGACCAAGAAGGGCGTGGCGGTCGTCATCGTCAACGGCGACATGTTCACCGAGACCGACGAGGATGCGATGGACTGGGACGTCTATCGCCCGCAGCCGGTCAGCCGCCCGAACGATGCCGAGATGGCCGAACTGGCCGCGATGGTCGATGCCGCCAGCAAGGTCTCGGTCTATGCCGGGATCGGTGCCCGCGATGCGCGCGATGAGATCATCGCCTTTTGCGAGAAGGTGAAGGCACCGATGGTGCACACCACGCGGGCCAAGGAATTCCTCGAACCGAACAACCCCTACAATGTCGGGGTGAACGGCATCCTGGGCAACAAGGCGGGCGTGGAGGCGCTGGAGGATTCCCATCTGGTCATCACGCTGGGCTGCGATTTTGCCTACACCCAGTTCTACCCAGAGTCGAAGAAGATCGTGCAGATCGATATCGATCCCACGCATCTGGGCCGCCGGTCGGCGATCAACATGGGGCTGGTCGGCGATGCGAAGACGACCTTCGCGGCGTTGACCCCGCTGGTCGCGCCGAAGACCGATGACAGCCACCTCCAGACGCACCTCAAGCAGTGGGCGGAAGACTTGAAGGGTTACGATCATGAGGCCGATGAGCACGATCCCGACCTGATCCACCCGCAATTCGTGACCAACATGCTCGACGCGAAGGCGGCGGACGATGCGATCTTCGTGTCCGATGTCGGCACCGCGATGGTGTGGATGTTGCGGCACCTGAAGGCCAACGGCAAGCGCCGGTTCCTCAACAGTCTGCTGCACGGCACGATGGCGAGCGGGTTTCCGCAGGCGATGGGTGCCAAGCTCGCCTACCCGGACCGGCAGGTGATTGCGATGTGCGGCGACGGCGGGCTGACCATGCTGATGGGCGACCTGCTGACGCTGGTGCAGGAGGACATTCCGCTCAAGCTGGTGGTATTCCACAACAACACGCTTGGCTTCGTGGAGATGGAACAGCGGGTCGAGGGGCTGGTCGATCACTTCACCGGGCTGCACAATCCCGATTTCGCCAAGCTGGCGGAGGCCTGCGGGTTCGCCGGATGGCATGTCGAGCAGGCGGGCGAGCTGGAAGCGGCGATGGATGCCTGGCTGCACCACGATGGGCCTGCGCTGCTGGACGTTCACGTCAACCAGATGGAGCTGGTCATGCCGCCCAAGGTCGAGGTGTCTCAGGTTGCATCGACCGCCTTGTTCGGCGTGAAAGCCGTGCTCGATGGCCGGACGAAGGAGGTGGTCGACCTGCTGCGGAACAATTTCTTGCGATGACCTGCCATGCGGCTAACACGGCGGCGCAAATTCCATGCGGGGTCGCCGCGCAATCGAGGAAGAGACGATCATGAACAGCAAACTCAAATACGCCCTCATCGCCCTGCCGGCGGCCCTTGCGCTGTCGGCCTGTGGCAACCCGCAGGAAAAGCAGGCCGAAGCGGTGCAGGAAAAGACGCTCGACCAGCCGGGCTTCGAGGGCAAGTCGGCGACGCCATCGGAAGCGCAGTCCGAGGCGCTTTCGCTCGCCCAACACCTCTCATCGGACACTCTGGAAGCCGGCGAAGCGGCGATCGTTCTCGAAGACCTCGATCGTCTCGTCAGCGACAACCTGACCGATTTCCCCGAAGACATGCGCCCGGCGCTGACCGAGGATATCCAGTCTGCCAAGGACGCGCTCGAAGCGGAAGATATGTCGGGCATGCAGGAAGCGGCCAAGCAGTTTCACGACAAGCTTGCCGGTTCGGCCACTGCAGCCGACGCGAAATAAGTGACAGGCGCCGCCGCATGTCCGGCGGCGCCACGCTCTGAATTCATTCTGATTTTCGGAAGTTCCTGATGGGACGAGGTCCTCAGTCTTGGGCCAGGATCGCTGCGACCTGCTTGATTGCCTGTTTCGCCGCGAATGCTGCGATAGCCTCGGAAACGCTCCAGCAGAGCTTCCTCCAGCCGATGGGGCCGGTCGCGCAAGAGCAGGCGACGCACCTGATGCGCGTTGTCGGGATCACGATGCTGGTGATCCTGCCGGTTTTGCTCGGCGTGCCCTTCATCCTTTGGCGCTATCGCTATGCGAAGCCGCGCGGCGATTATGCGCCCGAGTGGGAATATTCCGAAAAGCTTGAATACCTGCTGTGGGGCGTGCCCATAGTGGTGGTGGCGGTACTGGCGAGCTGGCTGTGGTATTCGACCGACAAGCTCGACCCATACGAGCAGTTCGGCCCGGAACCGTTGCAGGTGCAGGCCATCGGGCTCGACTGGAAATGGCTGTTTATCTACCCGGAAGAGGGCATGGCGACGGTCGACGAACTGGTTGTGCCCGTGGGCCGCCCGGTGGAAATGACGCTGACGACCGACACCGTGATGCAAAGCCTGCTGATCGCTCCGCTGACCGGACAGATTTACGCAATGCCGGGGATGACGACGAAGCTGAACTTCTCCGCCACGCGTACCGGCGAGGCGGAGGGGGAGAACACGCAGTTCAATGGCGATGGTTTCGGGCGCCAGAAGTTCACCGTGCGCGCGCTCGAACCGGCGGACTTCAAAACATGGATCGCGCGTGGCGACAGCGGCCTGAAGCTCGATGTGAATACCTACGGCACGTTGCGTCGGCGGACGGTTCTGGCGGAGGCGCGAGGCGACCTGGGGCTTGGGGAAAGCACCAAGCCGATCATCCTGAAGCTGGGCCAGCCAGACATTTTCCAGCAGATCGTCGCAAAGTACCATGGCGGCGAGGCGGAGCGCTGGGGCGGCATTGGGCTGCCGCAGGCGGGCACGACCGGAGCCGCGAGATGAGCGGACAGGCCAGCCCGATCTTCGGTAATCTCGACTGGACCGTCACTCCGTTCACCGATGTGATCCAGCATCCCGGCAGCAGCACCATCGTGGGCGCTGCGGCGGCCAGCATACTGGTCCTCGGCGCGATCGCCGCAGTGGCCTTGTTCACGCGCATGCGCTGGTGGGGGCCGCTTTACCGCAACTGGCTGACGTCGCCCGACGCGAAGAAGATCGGCATCATGTATATCGCGCTGGCGCTGATCATGCTGGCGCGCGGGATCATCGAAGGCTTTGTGATGCGCGCTCATCAGGCGACCGCGCTCGGCACGCTGGCTCAACCGGAGGGCGGCCTCGTCGCGCCCGATCACTTCGCGCAGCTGTTCAGCACGCACGGGACGATCATGATCTTCTTCGTCGCCATGCCTCTGCTGATCGGGCTCATCAACTTCGTCCTGCCCCAGCAACTGGGCGCGCGAGACATGGCATTCCCGGTCCTCAATCAGGTAAGCCTGGGGCTGACCGCCGCGGGTGCGGCGCTCGTCATGATCTCGCTGCTGGTGGGCGATTTCGGCACGGGTGGGTGGACCATGTATCCGCCCTATACCGGCAAGATATTCAGCCCGGGCGAGGGCGTCGACTATTGGCTGTGGGCGATCCTGATTTCGGGCATGGGATCGACGCTGACGGGGATGAATTTCGCCGTGACGATCTTCAAGCAGCGTGCGCCGGGCATGCACCTGATGCGCATGCCGCTGTTCTGCTGGACGAGCCTGTGCGTCGCGATCATGCTGATCTACGCGATGCCCGCGCTCACCGTGTCGAGCGCGATGCTGGCGCTCGATCGCTATGCCGATTTCCACTTCTTCACCAACGAAGCGGGCGGCAACATGATGAACTACGCCAACATCTTCTGGATGTTCGGCCACCCAGAAGTCTACATCCTGATCCTGCCCGCGTTCGGCGTGTTCTCGGAAATCAGCTCCACCTTCTCGGGCAAGCGGCTCTACGGCTACACCTCGCTGGTAATCGCGAGCATGTGCATCGCGGTGGTCAGCTTCACCGTGTGGCTGCACCACTTCTTCACCATGGGGCAGAGCGCTGGCGTGAATATCGCCTTCGGTATCGCCACGATGGTCATCGGCATTCCGACGGGGGTGAAGATCTACGACTGGATGGCGACGATGTGGCGCGGCCGGGTGCGGATCACCACACCGATTGTTTACCTCACCGGCTTCTTCCTGCTGTTCGTGATCGGCGGGCTGTCGGGCATCATCCTCGCCAATCCGTCGATCGACTACCAGGTCCACAATTCGACCTTCCTGGTGGCGCATTTCCACAACGTGATCATCCCCGGCGTGCTGTACGGGATGCTGGCGGGCATTCACTACTGGTTCCCCAAGGCGTTCGGCTTCCGGCTGAGCGAGACTTGGGGGCGGCGCACCGCGTTCCTGTTCGTCGGCGGGTTCGTCTTCACCTTCATGCCGCTCTATGTGCTCGGCCTGATGGGCATGCCGCGCCGCTCGCCCACCTTCCAGAACCCGGATTTCCTGCCGTGGATGTACATTGCAGCGTTCGGCGGGGTGCTGATGCTGTGCGCGCTCGCCAGCCTGATCTGGACGTTCTGGGTCAGCTATCGCCACCGCGCCGAGCTCGCGGTGCCCGGCGGCGATCCGTGGAACGGCTCGACCCTCGAATGGTCGACCCCTGCGCCGGTGCCCGAATGGACGTTCCCCTGCATCCCGCAGGTGAAGGCACGCCACGACTGGGGCGAGAGGAAGCGCGCGGGCGACCCGTGGAAGGGGCCTGCCGAATACGCCGACATCGAAATGCCCGCCAACACGGCGCACGGCCTGCTGATTGCGATCGCGGCCTTCGCGCTGGGCTTTGCGATGGTGTGGCATATCTGGTGGCTCGCAATCATCGGTTTCGCTGCCGTGCCCGCGCTTGTCGCCTTGCGCGGGATGCGCGTGATCGAGCCGCGGATCATCCCGGCGGCGGAAGTTGCGGAAGCCGATCGCCGTTTCCGCCAACTCGTCGCCAGCCTTCCGGCGGCAACCCGCGCCGATGAAGAGACTGAGCGCAATCGCGGCGTTCCCGACATTTCGGAGTTCGCAGGATGAGCGACAACCGCCTCTATCCCGGCCTCAACCTAGGCGCGACGCATGGCGAGGCGCACGAACAGGCAGAGACGACCGTGTTCGGCTTCTGGGTGTTCCTGATGAGCGATCTCATCATCTTCGGCATCCTGTTCGCATCCTACGCCTCGTACCTGGATCCGATGGGCCTGGCGGGAGGACCGGGGCCGAGCGACCTGTTCGATATACGGAGCGTCGCGATCCAGACCGCATTCCTGCTCGTCGGCGGTATCGCCTATGCCGGTGTCTCGCTGACGCTGAAGTATATGCAAGGTCGCGGGAAACTCGTTGCCTGGCTGCTCGTGTGCGCGATGCTGGGCGCAGGTTTCCTGTTCTTCGAGGTGAAGGATTTCATCAGCGCGGCCGGCAAGGGCGGCGTGCCGCAGGCGAGCGGCTGGCTCAGTTCCTATTGGCTGCTGGTGGGTCTGCACGGTCTGCATGTCTTCGCCGGCATCCTTTGGATACTCGCCATGATCGTGCAGATCGCCACGCGCGGGGTCGACGACATCGTGAAGGTCCGCCTGTCGATGCTGGGCGTGTTCTGGCATTTCCTCGACCTCATCTGGGTCGGCATCTTTTCCTTCGTCTTCCTGGTGCCCCTCGCATGACCAAGCCCAACACCGGAGTGCTCGATCCGCAGGAAACCGCGTCCAGCGAGATAAGGAGCTATGCGACCGGCTTCGTCGTCAGCCTGCTGCTGACGATCGGCGCGTTCGCTGCGCTGCTTTCGGATATACCGACGGCTTGGAAAGTCGGCCTGATCTGCGCTGCTGCATTGCTTCAGATCGTCACCCACCTGCGCAATTTCCTCCATCTCAGCCTGGCGAAGGGGCAGTCGGAAGAGGACCTGCTGCTGGTTCTGTTCTCCGTCTGCCTGCTCGTAATCATGGCCGGTGGAACCTGGTACATCATGTCCGATCTCAGCGGTCGCATGCACCAGACATCTGCGAGCGGCTCTGCGCAGCACGACGCGCCCGCGCGGTGATCGAGGCGCCATGGGGCGGGCCAGGTGCTGGGCGCGACTGGTTTAGGATGACGGCTACGAATTGCGGCAGCTTGCCGCCTGCTGCCAACCTGCGCAATCGAGGTCCGGTTGGTCGGGGAGACAGGATTCGAACCTGCGACATCCTGCTCCCAAAGCAGGCGCGCTACCGGACTGCGCCACTCCCCGACCGCCAGATGCGGACTGGCTGTTGCGATGGCGGCATCCCTGGTGGGCCCGGCAGGACTCGAACCCGCGACCTAGCCGTTATGAGCGGCCAGCTCTAACCAACTGAGCTACAGGCCCCCGGGGTTATGCCATCGCGACCGCAGCCGCTACCCGCGAACGCGCGGTTTCGCAAGCGGGGCGTGTCGATTAACCGGGCTGGGCTGCGGCCCACACCTCGGCCGCAGTGGTCGGAGTGACATGGCGCGTTGCCATGTAGGCATAGACTCCGCGCAGCCACTCGAACAATGCTTCCAGATCGGCCTGCGTGTGCACATAGGGCGTGTTGCCCGGCTCGAGCGACGGGCTGTGGAAGGACAGGACCAGAAGCGGGAGGCCTTGCGAGAGCGCGGCATCGACCGCGCGGATCGCGGCAGAAAGCGGGGTCCCTTCGGGCGTCATACCTATCCGCTCAAGCAATCCGGTCCGCGCGGCAATGCCTGCGCCACGGGGAATGCGTTCGAGCTTCGGGAAAAGCGAGCGCCCGTGGCGGGCCAATGCGCCGGTGTAGACCGTGGTCAGCGGCAGTTCGAGCAGCGTGCGATCGTCGTCGACCCAATAGGGGCTGTTGGGAAAGGCGCTGTAATCGCGTCCATGGCCGGGTGAATAATCGTAGAGCGCGCGGACCGAGCTATCGATCGTCACGCCGGTGTCCTGCAGCAGCTTTCTGGTTGCGGGGCCGAGGCCATAGCGGCCTGCGCGGTAGATGATCGGGGCGTTGCCGAATGCTTCCTCGATCGCATCGCGCAGGGCGGTGAACTTGGCGCGTTCGAGCTCGGGCGTCAGATTGCCGGCGAAGGAATTGTGGACATTGACCTCTTCGTCGAAAGGAGGGTTTACCCACGGGTGCAACTGCACGCCCACCTCGGCTTTGCCGCGCCGCACCGCATCGCCGATGATCTCCTTCGCGAGACTCGATTGCACGATCGGCCAGTCGACCAGATAGACCGGCGATGCGCCCAGTTCCTCGCACAGCGACTGAAAGGCGGGGATGCCGCTCAGGTGCGTGAGATCGTGCCGGTCGCGGGTGAAGGGACCGGTCCAGTCGAAGCCTTCTTCGGTATCGACCGTCAGCAAGGAGGCAGGAGCGAAGCCGGATGCGAATGTCGCGGCCTGCGCTGGCTTGGGTAATGTCAGCATGAATCGTCGCCCCTGTCGCGAGGAGCAGCACGAACCGCGTCGTCAGACGTGCTCGGGCACCTCGGCGGATGGGGTAGCGGCGGGTTCCTGCGCCGTCAAAGCGGGCAGGGTGAGTATCAGCCGCCGGTTTTCCCGCCGCAGGCTGCCGCCGATGGCGCGTGCCTCTGCCCGTGCCAGCCGCAGCGCGAAACCGGGGCCGAACGGGCCGGCGCTGATGGCCACGGAAAGCGGCTTTCCGCGCGCGCCGAAAATGTCTTCGCTGCCGTTGAGCGAGGCTGGCAGGTCGGCCACGAATTGCGCCATGTTCGCGCCGGAACTCTGGTCGTGCTCCAGCGTGAGCGCCAGTTTCTCGCTCGGGGCGGCGGCAGAGCCGAGCGTCGCGAGAATGCGCCAGCTGAGCAATTCCGCCTCGGGCCGGGCGAGGTCGACCCGGCACACCCCGCCAAGCGTCGCAACGAAGCCCGCGTTGCGCGGCTGAAGCAGCGGAAGCAGCTGCGCGAGATGCTGGCGGAAGATCGCGGCAAGGTCCGCATCGCCGCCGGTCGGACGCAGGCGGCCGCTTTCGAGGCGGCTGAGCCGCTCCAGATCATCGAATCCGGCGAGCATCCTTGCGCTGTCGCCCGCGATACCCGCAGCAAGCGCGCGGTAATCGTGCGGCACCGGCCCCACGACCTGCTGCTGGATGACCTCGGCAAAACCCTGGATCGCGTTCACGGGCGTGCGCAGCTCATGGAGGAGTTGCCGCAGGCGGTCGCTCTGGTTGCCCGGCTCCTCAGCCCGCAATGGTCGGCGGAACCCGCCAGCATAGCCAAGGAAACGTCCATCGGGGCTCGAGAAGCGAGGTTGCGCGTCGAGGATCCATTCGCCCTCGATCGCAGGCCCGCCTTCAAGCGTGACCGCCAGCCCGTGGAGCGGAAGTTGCCGTTCGATCGCTTCGGAAAGCTCTTCGGGCAAGATCGACGGTAGCGACAGGTACATCACGCGCGAAGCGGCGAAACTGTCCGCCCAGTCGATCGACCCGCCGGTGTCGGTGGAGAAACCGAAGCCGGTCAGCTCCTCCTGCCGGGTGCTCTCGTCGGCGAAAGGCAGGGTAGGCGCGGCGTGATCTTGCGCGACGGGTTCGCGCGGATTTCTCGGCTCGCCTTCCTCGCGGGCGCGCTGGAATGCCTCGATCCTGTGGCGAAGCGCGGTGATTTCGCTCTGCGGCTGATCGCCGACTTCGTCGTTCGCGTTCGCTCCGGAGACACCCGCCGCAACGGCGCCGGCGCCGGTAGCGACATCGCCCGCGCTCATGGTGCCGTCCTGCGGTTCGGGTTCGACGGATTCGTCGTCATCCACTTCGGTATACTCGCCGTCGACGATGTCCTCATCGTCATGCTCGCGATTATCACCCGTCAAGGTCGGCTCCGGCCGAGATTCGGTTTCCACGCCCGGCTGTTCCACCAGCGGCTCAGGCTCGGGCGGGAGCGGCAGGGCGCGGTCATGCACACCCAGCCGTTCGAGCAGTGCGTCGACCTTTTCGGGCAGATCGCGGCGCAGGCGCAGGAAACCCCGTGCTCGAACCGGCAGTTCCGGGATCAGGGCGAGCCATTGGGCTTCGGTCAGCCTGGCGGTGGAGAGCGTGGCCGACGCGATGTCGGGCTCCGCCTCGGCGAAATGCGCTACCAGCGCAGGATCGTTCAGGCGGCGTCCCTGTTCGCGGACGATTTCCGCCCGTTCGCGTACGGAAATGACGTCCGCCAGCGAATCGAGCCGCAAGCGTGCCGCAGCCAGCAGGCTGGGATCGCGGCCCGGCTGCGGGCGCCCCAGCAGGTCGAGAAGCTGGCGATACTGCGTGCGCGCCCCCGCGCTGGCTCCCGCCTTCTGGCGCAGGACAGTGGCAAGGCGATCGTCGAACTGCATGGCGGGGTGGGGGCAGGGCTCCGGCGAGAAACAGGGGTGATCCGCCGTGCCATCCCGACGCGACGTGTATGGTGCATAAACCTTTACCACGGCACGGGAATGACAGTCAGTCCCCACGTTGCAAAGCGGGACATTCGCTGCCATGAACAATAATGTTAGCGACCCGAATTATTAACAAAGGCGATCCTTTCAGGAATCGCCCGGGTGGCAGCAGGGATGATTGATTGTTGCGAGGGGGCGGATGGCGAATCTGGACGAGATAGACCGGCAGCTATTGCAGGAATTGCAAGCTGAAGGTCGTGTTACCAATGTGGAGCTGGCGCGACGCGTAGGGTTGACGGCACCGCCGTGCCTGCGCCGCGTGCGCGCGCTCGAAGACGAAGGCGTGATCCGCGGCTATCACGCCGATCTGGAACCATCGAAGCTCGGCTTCGCTATCGTGGTTTTCGCGATGGTCAGCCTGAAGAGTCAGGCAGAAACTGCCCTTCGCGAATTCGAAGAGGCGATGCAGGATCTGCCCGAAGTGCGCGAAGTCCACATGCTCAATGGCGAAATCGACTTCATTCTCAAGATCGTAAGCCGCGATCTTCAGAGCTTCCAGGAATTCCTCACCAGCAAGCTGACACCTGCGCCAAACGTAGCGAGCGTGAAGACATCGCTGACGATCCGGACGAGCAAATATACGCCAGGCGTGCCGCTGCGGTGAGCAGACTGCGGCCGACGGTACGCGATTTTGCGTCCCTGAAGCTTATCGCAGCATACGGGGCGGGCATGGCGGCGATCGTCTGGCTGCTCGACTGGCTGGACTATCGGCGCGCGATCCACGATCGCTCGGACGAACTTTACGTGCTTGCCGTCGCGCTGATTTTCGCGCTGTTTGGCGGCTGGCTCGCGCTTCGTCTGATCCCGCGACCTGCGGCAGGGGCATTCGTCGCCAATGAGGCCGCTCTTCGTCAGCTGCGGATCAGTGCGCGTGAGCGCGAGGTACTGGCACTGCTGGCGAAGGGCGCGACGAACAAGGGCATCGCCCGCACGCTCGAAATCTCTCCCAATACCGTAAAGACTCACGTCGCATCGCTTTACGCCAAGCTGGAGGCGTCGAACCGAACGCAAGCCGTGGCGCAGGCTCGGGCGCTCTCCATCCTGCCGTAAAGCCGGGTGACTGGCCCGGTTTCACCCGTTTGGGCGATAGGCGGGTGGATCACGACGCGCGTAGTCATCATCGCATCGAATCAGGCAACATGGGGAGAATTTCGATGTTCAGGGTAATCGCGGTGTACGGGCTGATCGCCGGAGCGATCGTGGCAGCTGCCATGGTCGCATCGATGGCGATCGGCTCGCACAGCATGGTGGTTGGATACCTATCGATGCTGGTTGCGCTCAGCATGGTGTTCGTCGGGATCAAGAAATATCGCGACGATCAGCTGGGCGGGGTGATTGGTTTCTGGCCCGCTGCGGGTGTCGGCCTGGGAATCTCGGCGGTCGCTTCGCTGTGTTATGCGGTGGGCTGGGAGGTTTACCTCTACTCGACCGACTACAGCTTCATGGCAGATTACGCGAACAGCGTTATCGCGGCGGCCAAAGCCGATGGCGCATCGAGCGCCGAGATCGCGAAGATGCAGGCCGACATGGCTGGGTTCGCGAAGAGTTACGAGAATCCGGTCTACCGGTTCCTGATCACGCTGAGCGAAATCGCGCCGGTCGCCATTCTCGTGACGCTGCTCTCCGCCGCCCTGCTACGCAACCGCCGCTTTCTCCCCGCTCGCACGGTGGGGTGAACCTGCGGCCAGCCCAGCACCCGCTTTATTGAGAAGTGTATCTCTTTGCGGTGCGGAAGCGTTTGCCCCGCGTACCTTTTCCGCTGTCGTCTGGTCGGTGAGGACAGCGGAAAAGATTATCCCGCGGGGCGAAGCGTAAGTGGCACGCGCTGTTAGCTATCGCGCTCGGCCAGCCATTGTTCCAGCCACTTAATCGAATAGTCGCCGTTCAGGATGTCGGCTTCTCCGAGCAAGGCCTGGTGTAGCGGAATGTTCGTCTTAGGGCCCTCGACCACCATTTCGCCCAGCGCGCGCCTGAGGCGCATGATGCAGCGTTCGCGTGTGCGACCGTAGACGATCAGCTTCGCGATCATGCTGTCGTAATAGGGCGGGATCGAATAGCCTGCGTAGAGCCCGCTATCGACGCGCACATGCATGCCGCCCGCCGCGTGGTAGGCCGAAACCTTGCCGGGCGAGGGGGCGAAGGTGAACGGGTCTTCCGCGTTGATCCGGCATTCGATCGCATGCCCTTCGAAACGGATTTCGTCCTGCGTCACCGACAGCGGCTTGCCTTCGGCCACGCGGATCTGTTCGCGCACCAGATCGACGCCGGTGATCGCTTCGGTCACCGGATGTTCGACCTGCAGGCGGGTGTTCATCTCGATGAAGAAGAACTCGCCGTTTTCCCACAGGAATTCGATCGTGCCCGCACCGCGATAGCCCATGGCAGCCATTGCGTCGGCGCAGACCTTGCCCATCCGGTCGCGCTCTTCGGATGACAACACGGGCGAGGGCGCCTCTTCGAGCACCTTCTGGTGACGCCGCTGGAGCGAACAATCGCGCTCACCCAGATGAATGGCGTTGCCATTGCCGTCGCCGAAGACCTGGAATTCGATGTGGCGCGGATTGCCGAGATACTTTTCCAGATAGACGGTGTCGTCGCCGAAGGCCGATTTCGCTTCGGACTTCGCCTGGCTCATCAGGCTTTCGAGCTGGTCTTCTTCGGGCACCACCTTCATGCCGCGTCCGCCGCCGCCGCTCGCCGCCTTTACCAACACCGGATAACCGATTTCGGCGGCGATCCGCTTGGCTTCCTCGACCGTGGCGACTGCGCCCGGGCTGCCCGGCACCAGCGGCAGGCCGAGTTCGCCCGCCGTGGTCTTCGCAGTCACCTTGTCGCCCATCGTGCGGATATGTTCGGGCTTGGGGCCGATCCACTTGATGTCGTGCGCTTCGACGATCTCGGCGAACTTGGCGTTCTCGGACAGGAAGCCGTAGCCCGGATGGATCGCGTCGGCATGCGCGATTTCCGCCGCCGAGATAATGTTGGCGATGTTGAGATAGCTTTCGCCCGCAGGCGGCGGGCCGATGCAGACCGCGTGGTCTGCCAGCCGCACGTGCATCGCGTCGGCATCGGCGGTCGAGTGCACGGCGACCGTTTCGATGCCCATTTCGTGTGCTGCACGGTGGATGCGCAGCGCGATTTCGCCGCGATTGGCGATCAGGATGCGGGTAATGGCCATGCTTTGCGTCCTCAGTCGATGACGACCAGCGGCTGGTCGAACTCGACCGGCTGGGCATTGTCGACCAGGATGGCTTTGACGGTGCCGCTACGCGGCGCCGTGATCGGGTTCATCACCTTCATCGCTTCCACGATCAGCAGCGTCTGGCCTTCCTTGACCGAGGCGCCGACGGTGATGAAGTCCGCCGCGCCGGGTTCGGGCGCGAGATAGACCGTGCCGACCATGGGCGAGGGGACGGCATTGGTGAGGTCCGGGCCGGTATCGGCGGCGGGTTGCGGCGCGGCCTGCTGGGCCGGCGCAGCGGCCGGTGCCGCCATCTGCGGCGCGGGTGCGGCATAGGCTGCGGCCTGAAGTTCGCGCGCGACGCGCAGCTTGCGGTCGCCATCCTCGACTTCGATCTCGGAAAGACCGGTTTCGGAAAGGAGTTCTGCCAGCTCGCGCACGAGCTCGATGTCGACGTTCATTTTCGATTTGCGACCGGAATTGCGGCTATGCTCTGCCATGTACAACCTTGATCGATGAATGGGGGAAGAGGGGCGTATGCGCCCGCCTTCGCGTTCATGCAAGGTTTAGAGGGCGGCTGCCGCGTCGATTGCGTCG
>Ga0208018_100085_pt1 | contig 38053 bp, 55 predicted proteins | sample 31_taG_FD_184105 | JGI IMG/M metagenome (GOLD analysis project Ga0208018, IMG submission 184105) | Marine viral communities from the Gulf of Mexico - 31_GoM_OMZ_CsCl metaG (SPAdes) (version 2) | ecosystem: Environmental > Aquatic > Marine > Oceanic | place: Gulf of Mexico | collected 2015-07-12 | reverse complement strand
TAATTTAATTATAATGTCATCAAACATTGAACTTTCTACAAGTTTTTTAACTGAATCCCATCCTGATTCTTCCAGTAAAGGAATGAAATAATCTTTTTTTTCTTTTATATTAATATTATCCATAAATTATTTATATTTGTAAAAAATAAAAGGTTATGTCAGAGCAAAAAAATACAACACTTACGTATGATTTTACTAAAAACATTAAAGATATTGAAGTAAACACTTCTTTCATTAATGGTTTAGAGTCTTTACTAATGTACTTTATTTTAGAAGTAGTAGAAGACCCTGCAACTTTACCTGATATTTTCAAAAAATTTGAATCTATAATTACAAATGATGCTAAAGATATACAGTTAACACAAGTTGAGTTACATATGTATACCGTGTTTTCTTTACATCAACTTTTTAAAGGTCATGCTATTAATCAAAATCTACATAAAGAGGTGGAGGTTAAAGTAGATAAAGAAGAACTTACTAAACCTTTACAATTATTGCTTGAAGGCAAAAAAGAAGATGCTTTCAAACAAATGGCTAAAGTTCAAGAACTAATTAACAATAGTTTATCTTAACTGAATACCATTAAAGTCAGCTACTTCTAAGCAGGTTTGAATTACCATACTTAGTTCTGACTTATCACATTGACTAAAAGATTTACAATACTCTGTACCATCTTTAATAAAGCATAAACCTGCTTTTCTCTTTATTTGAAGTTTGATCTCTTCAAATGTATAACCTATTTCATTGGCTATTTCTCTACACATAGAGTGTATATAAGCTAATTGTGCTACACTACCTTTTCCATTATTAGCACCAACAAATAATTCTATTCTGGTGTCATTAGGAAATTGGCTAAGAAATTTAATATATCTATTTTCTTGAGCTTTTATAGGGAAATGAATTTTTCCATCTTTTATTGTGGCATTTACAAATAAATTATCTTTCATCTTTGTTTTATTTTTACTCTAGATCTCTCAAAAAACATTTTAAGAAATGCATATAGTATTTTAAACTCTCTACTGCCGTCATCCCATTTGTTTTTAAATAATTCAACAACACGTTTGAGTGATTCAAAATGCTCAGGTTTATTTTCTTTATGGGTTATTACTCTACACACCCATTCAAAATCTTTTTCCATCTTATTTACCACATTAAACTTAATCCCCCATTCTAACCAAACTAGATCTATACTATAGTATCCATTTAGTTTTCTGGTATATGTTATTTTTATTGTAGGTATCCAATATAATTGGTCACATACTTCATATATTTCTGCTTTCATATTTTTTTTTTATGTCTTTACGATCTGTTATTAGTTAAAAAAGTTGCCCTCTATTAATTTGTTTACTGCATAGGTCAAGTAAAGAATAATAATATACAAGCATATTAGCCATCTGTCTATCTGTTTCATATTGTCTAATCTAATTTCAAATTATTGTTATCTAATATCTCAAAAAACTCCCCACGCATTGCTTCCCATTGCTCTAACTCTTTAGAAGTTAACCCAGTTGGATTGTATTTTAGCGTAGATCTAAACAACTGCTTAATGTCCCACAATGCCATATACATCTTGCCGGCATTGTTTGCCATTTCATATTCATCTTTATCTTCCGGTAGTTCAAATTCTATTGTTGCTTTCATATTTATTTAGTTTAAAAGAATCCACCGCCATCTAATTCAAAGAAAGGTCTAATTAATAACACCCCTAAAGTAAAGCCAAATGAAAAAGCCATAGCTATTTGAAATCTTTCTTTAAATGTTTTTACTTCAATGGTAAAATGATTCATAGGTAGGCAAATGATAGGATTCAAAAACACCATTAAAGCCATTCCCATATAATTATTGTCTATAAGAAATCTCATTCCAGCTATACTATTTGCTTCTAATAACATAGCCGAAATAAAGATTATTAACAATTTGCTTTTAAAAGATATTTCTTTATTCATCTCTTTTATTTTTTATACAAGCTTGCCACATAATCAGAGTTTCCATAGTCAAGTAAGATGTAGTTTCCTTCCTCATCTACACCCCAATTCTCATAGTTCCACAGGTCACCATTCTCAAACTGAAACTCAGGGATAATAGCCTTGATTCTGTCCACCTCTTCCATAGGGATGTGGTCTACATGAGTGTATCTCTTTTGGATTATTATCCCTAAGAATTCCCACTTTAGTTCAGCCAATGGGGCAACATCTTTATACTTCTTCCATATCATCTTCTCGTTGATACCCTGAAGCATACCCTTGTGTTCCAAGGGTATCTTGATTACAATGTTCTTTAGCAGTATTGCTAATCTGGTGCTAATCCTAAACATCTATCAGTGCCCATATTATTAGGTAAACAATAGAGCTTGCTGGCATCACCACAAACAAGACTCTCCAAATCCATGTTGGTATGAATGTATTCCTACCTAAATAGGCACACACTCCACCGATTAATCTATCATCATTTATTACTCTCATTTTTAAAAGTTTATTTTTTTAACCAACTACTAACTTTAATCCTAACTATTGTTAGTAAAGTTATGATTATAAATGATACAAACAAATTAATCTTAGGTAGAAATGGGAATAAGGCTACAAAACCTAAATTCCATAGCATCATAAGTGCAAATGATACAACTAAGCCAAATAACGGGAACATCAATATGAAGCTCCCGTAAAAAAATAATTCTCTAAGTGTCATTTTGTTATTTTATTATAGAAATGAATAAAAAATACAGACTCTTCATAAATTAATTTTAATCCAAAGTCTTTATTATCATACAATTGAAAGTATACAGTTTCTGAAGATTCAACATCTATTGTTTTAATTAATTGATAAGTGTCTCCAGCATCATCTGTTCCATTTATTGTATTACCTAAGTAAATATATCTATTTACAGTACCACTATGTTTATAAAACATAATTGAATTGCCATCTACATTAAATGTAAAAACATTTGACCCTTCATATTCTTTATATTGTTTCTCACCATCTTCATCATAATAAGTTACAAGAACATTTAAATATGCTCTACTAAATTCTGAATTCTCAGATGTTGAATTTGTTTGGGAATACATAAATATTCCCATCACTAATGCTAAAATTGTAATAATTATCTTTTTCATTGTCCTGTTCTTTTTTGTTTACTTGCTAACATTGCAGATAGTGTGATCATTCCTATAGGAATTCCACCACTAAATATTTTTAGACCTTTACTAGGTTCTTTTTTACCTTCGTATATATTACAAGGGTATTTTTTACCCTTGTATATTTTACAAGATACTTCTTTAGATTTTGTTTTACATTTGTTTTTACCTAAAGGACCAGCATATACATTGAAAGTAAGTGCTAGAATGAATAATAATAAAATACTTCTCATAATTTTATAAAAATCTTAAACTGTTTTCTACATAAACAAAGTCTTGACCACATGCATCACATTTAGCATTAGTCTCATTTCTTGATATAGAACTCTTTAAACAATTTGGACACACGGTATCTACAGGTACAAACTCTTCACAAGTTTGTCTACTTAGTTCTTCTATGAATGCATCATAGTCTCCGTTATATTCTTTTTGTATTATATCCATAAATAATTTTTTCATTTGACCCATAACTATTTCTTTTTTATTATATAATCATATAAAACACCACAATCTTCATCTTCAAGAACTTCTTCTTCAATGATAGAATACTGTGGTAATAAAGATTCTAACTCATGTTTATTAATTCTACGCCAGTAACCAAATCTAAAATTATATTCATCTTTAGATACTGCTGTTATATAATGTTCTCCAACTGTTTCTGATATTTCTTTAATTACTTCTGAGTCTAACATGATTATGAGATTTTAATTTTTTTAATTTTTGAACTATCAAATGTTTTTAATGCTGATTCTACCCAATGTTCATCTACAGTATTTGCATAGCATAATATATGACAGGTTGCTACATCATTAGGGTTTAACCTTAGTAGTCTTCCTATTCTTTGAGCAGTTTTCCGCTCATTACCATAAGAATGCATAATAATACCTTCAGACAAATTTGAAATAGATATACCTTCATTGAGTTGTGATACACAAGATAATTGATTAATTCTTCCATCATTAAATAATTCTAAGTTATATTCAGATTGATCATTTTTAGAATGATAACTGTGTGTACATATTCTATCTGCTTGTTTTTGTGTGTTAGCAAATATTATACACTTGGATTCAACCTTTCTTAAAAAATACTTTACATATCTTTCTTTAGTAGTATAATCCATTATGCTTCTCATTCTCATTATAGATGCTAATTGTTTTTGTTTTTGTGTATTAGCATTGTTTAATCTCTCTGTGTTGTAATAATAATCTTTTACTTCAGATGTATACCATACACCACCTTGTTTGTTTTTCTTTTGAATATTCTTTTCAGAAGATAGTTTTAAATAGTGTACAACAATCTTGTAATCATTTAATATGTTGTTATCTGTAGCATTATCTACAGAGAAACTATACTTGATTGGACAATATTTGTTAACCATCTTACCTTTCTCAGAAAAGTCATCTTTAGGTGGAGTACCGGTTAAACCAACTATCTTACCAGTATAACCATTTAGAAATTGTTCATGGTTGTATAATAAACTATGACACTCATCTAAATATATTATGTTGTAATCATTAGGTTCTTTCTTGTTGAGGGATAGATATGTAACAAAATCTATATGATCAATTAATCTATCATGTAGATTCATTTTGTTAAGCTCATCAATCCAAGAATCCTTAATTGAATTTTTTGGTACAACAACTAATACTTTTAAGAAAGGTTCATAGTTCTTTAATATGTGTTTTATTGCTATTCGTGTTTTACCAACACCCATTGAGATACCAAGACCTACTCTATTATATTGTTCTAATATATTTAAAGCATCTGTCTGGATTTTTTCTCTTGTAATTGTAGACATAATTTTAATTTTATATTCTATCACTAGAAAATCCTAATTCTTTTGCATCAGCAGGGTTGTTTTCAATCCACATATGACAATTTCTACATACAGGAAGCCAGGTACTTGTATCTAGATGATACTTTCCCCGACCTTTTGTATGATGTATATCAGTAGCAACTAAACTACATCTGTCTATTTTGGCTCTACAGATTGACTTTTCATTAAGAAACTGCTTTCTTAACTTTGCGTACTCTCTGTTTTTTTGAGCCATCTTCTGTGAAACTTTTTTTATCCCCATTTGATTTTAAAAGTAAAAAGTTCTTAGGTAGTAACCCTATAGACATAAATTTTACTATTACGTCTTCATAGGTTAAGCCAAGTTCTTTAAGAGTTAGTTTATTTTTGTATTCTTCTAGGTATTGGAAAGGTGCATTTGTTATACCTTCTCCTATATTGCCTTTAAAAATACTAAATATTTTCTGAGTTTGTTTATAAACTACATATTGTTTTAACTCATTAATAGCTTGTTGGCCTTTATACCATACCTTTTTGATTCTTCTTTTCTTATCCCAGTGCATTTCATCTACTTCTTGCTTAGAATAAATGTTTAAACCATGTAATACACGTTTAAATAAAAAATGTTGATAGGGATTAAGTTTAGTGTACTCTAATTCAAATAATAAACTTGGACGGTTTAGTTGATAATCACTTAGTAAACCTAAGTATTCATATCTACTTTTCCGTTGTGCTAAAATTGCAATTTGTTTTTGCTTTTCTATTAATTCTTTTTGATCTTGTGATAGCATAATATTTTTGTTTTAGTGTGATATAAAAAAAGGGGACTTGTTACAGCCCCCTTTCATACTGGTTGTCTAACCTATTATAATTCAAATGAATCATCTAGTTCTTCTTCCATCTCTTCTGCTTCTTCTGTTTCTTCTTCAACTTCTTCAACTTCTTCAGAAATTAATGAATTAACAGCTTCAGTAGCTTTTGATGATGGTGAGTCTGAAGCATTAGCTTCTCTAATTGCATCACCATTTGTGTGCGCAATTAATACATCTTCTGCGTTAACATCTGTAACAAAAAATGTTTTCCTATAAATAGGTTCACCAAAAGAGCAACAAACAATGCCAGTGTTTCCTGCATATTTAAGGTCACGATCTGGATCATTAGCACTAAATGGTTCTGTTTGCTCTCTTACAATGATTTTACCTTTTAATTCTGTTTGACTTGAAAGATCCATTGCATTAAGATCTTCCATTTTACCGTGTAACAATGTACTTAGGTTAGATCTTTTAACCCATCCATTGCTACCAAATGAAACTCTTTCTTGTTCTAATCTAACATATCCAAATTCTGGGTTGTTAGTAGATTGTCTTACTACATTACCTAATTCATCAGGTACGATTTGTACTTTACTCATAATAATAAAATTTTTTTGTGATTAATTAATTGGAATTAGATGTCATCTTTGTAAAAGAAACCTTCTTCAAGTTTCTCTATGACATCTATTTGATGTAATTCAGGTTCAAACTCTTCATCATCCTCCATATCTTCTTCTGCTACTTTTCTAGCATCATGAAAAGGATTGTAAAAAGGATTTGAAACTTCTTTTGTATACATAGAACCCAAACTGTATAGCTCATCTATCTCATAGTCATCCATAGATAAATATAATTCTACTGAGCACTCAATAATTCTACCGTTTGGCAATTGGATAATCATATAAACAAAAATATAATAATTAATTATACTCTTGAAAAATTATCTTATACAATTTGATTCTTTAAATTAAATATAATGCATGTACATAGCTATCTTTACTTTACTGTTATCTTTAATCCATTTCTTTTAATATAGTTTTTGTTATATAATTCTGTTAAATATCTTTTAATTGTCTTCTGAGAGACATTAAGTTCATCTGCCAGTTTACTCTTGGTAGGGAAACATATTCTATCTTTATCTGCATAACAACATAAAAGAGCATATAAACTTTTTGCTCTTGTACTTAGTTTAGGATCAGATATTATATCATATGTAACTATACCAAATCTATTCTTTGACATGTCTACTCCTAATGATTGTATAGGCTTTTTGAAAATCTAATTCATTGGATAACTCATCATCACTGAAATGATATTTATTGTTCATATACTTTCCAAATGATGGTACTGTTTTATCTTTTGTTATTTTCTTTAGATTTTCATAATGCAGTATCTCATGTTTTAATAAGCTTTTATTTATCTGTGCCATTTAATTTAAAATAAGGTATATCAAATTTATTTATTTTTGTTAAATGCAGAATATTTATAGACTTCTCTTTAGTGTATACTACGCCATCATCATCAAGTAATAATAAACCCACTATGAAATTAGGAGAGTAATCTTTAAAATCACTAGAGTAATCATCAGATCTAATTATTTTACCATATAATGTACCTGTACCTGTAGATAATCCAACATCAATTAGGTTATCATAACCTATTGTAGTTGTTTCATATCCTCTGGGATAGTTATTAATCATACAATAATCATTTATTCTGAATAAATAATATGGTTTTTCTAATTGAGATAGATAAACTATATGTTTGATTGCCTCTGAGTTCATATGATTAATCATAACTTTTGTTATGACATCTGCATTTTCTTTGCATTTTGGCTTAACTATATTCTTTAATAGTTCTGCCAGAAAAATATCTTGTGTGTTCATAATACTATTTAAAATGAATGCGACTCTCATTACAAAAGCCGCATTCCACCAAACAAAACAATAATCTTATGCTAATGTTAGCTATAATACTATACTTATATATAATATTATATTACTGGTATTGTTATGGGGTCCCAAATTTGTCACCCCCTATGCCAGTAATCTATGATCAATTTTAAATACTGTATCATTCTTACTATTAAGATTCATAATCATTGTAACTAATTCTTCATAGTCACAATGCTTTAAATTCTTAAGTACTTTAGATAAATTCTTAGACATTGCATTCACCTTATTAATGGTGTCTGTATGTGTAAGCATATGTGCCATATCTGTATCTTTGACATAAGAAGCTTCATTAAACCATCCTATATGGTACTTATAGTTGCCATCTAAGAGCTCTAATTGAACATCTCTATCCAAATCCTTCTCTAACTTTTTTAATAGCTCCATGACCCATTTACGTCTTTGTGCTGTTGATCTAAGATTGATATTAACTATACCAGTTTTAGTATCTATAGATTGTGTGCACGTAGCATTAAAGTAAGTATTAGTGATCATAATAGTATCAGCAAAAGTCCATACCGTAGCACTATGACCACGAAATAGCTTATTAATATCTACTTTAAGTAGTGTTTTAGAGTATATATTCTCTTCTTTCTTTTTGAAATACTTGTTAATCCATTTCTTTATCATAACTTTTATTTTAAAGGGTGACATGAAGCCACCCTTGTTATTAGTTAAGTTCCACATATACGAAAGGTAATACTATACTTACCCTTTTATTTTCATAATAAGCTCCTACACATATACCTTTGTAGTATGTTATATTCATTTTAGGGATTAACCTAACGTCTTTCATTATACCAAACCACAATACAGCTTGAATGATGAAGATAATGATTAACAATATCTTGACTGGTACTGTAAAGAATGAAAAAGCTGTGTACAATATGAGAATTCCTGGAACAACAATTCCAAATAATACTTTAAATAATACTTTAATAAGTTTTCTAAATAAATTTTTCATGATTATTAATTGTGAATGTTTACGTAATTAAGATATCCTACTGTATCAAATGATACTATGTCTATGAGTTCATAGTGATAAGCTAATTCTCTTAGGTCATCATTTCTATTTAACTCTTTAAGAATAGTTTCATAGTCTATGTCTATTAGATCTGTGTTCTTTGCATTTGCAAAGTCACCTTTAGAGTCATAGAAATCAGAGTATACATCTGATGTGTATAGGACAATTCCTATTTTGTTTTTGTACTTTTTAAAACTTCCTGGTTGATTGATTAAGATTTTCATTTTAATTAAATTTTTTTGATTAATAAATATTTTTAAAGTCTTGGTTAAAGAGCCCGGCATTACACCGGACCCATCATTAACCAAAAAACAACTAGTCTACTAAATCAAACCAAACTATAACAGAAGGTATCCATCCTATGATAAGACAGGATAGTAATACTGCATCTGATATAAGTGTTTGTTTGAATGATAAGTCACTTAATAAGTAACCAATTGTACCGAATGCTAACCATGTGGTTAAAGCTGTAGCAATTACTGCTAACATAATTTTTGTGTTTCTCATTTTAATTTGATTTTTGGTTTAATAATAAAAGAGAGTATTGGTGGAATCGAACCACCACTTTACAATTTATTACCACTTGGGCCGTAATGCTTACCAAAGCTATACTCAAAATAAGTTCACCCTTGATATTATCTCAGGTGAACTCAAAAATTAATTTTCTAAATAAGAAATATGTTGCTTATACATCATTTGATTGTATTCATCTGTTGAAGTACGAGATTTTAAATAAATAAGTGCTTTATTTTTTAAATTCTCTTTTTCATTAGATATATCTATATTCAAATGCTCTTTTAGTTGGGATTGCATTAACAATCCTTGATATTTATCATTTTGATATATCTCAGCAGATAAAAAAGGTTTTGTAATATGAGCAAATCTTTCTTCACCAGATAACCAATCTTTCCATATGTGTTCTTGATACATATGAACTGGTAATAACAAACTTAAAACTATTTTAAGATTGTTTTGCGGTTGAATTGTTTCTGTAAAATTCATCTTATTTTATTTTTGGTTAATAAATTGTGATTGCTATATAAATATATACGCACAGAGATATTTTATGTGTGGGAAAATGTGGTGATATGTGGAGAATAGTGTCTACACAACTACATTTAACACATAAATAAATACAAATTTGCATGTAAATATGCACGGTTTGTACAGTAATAGGAATAGTAACAGGATTATGCGTAGTAACTATGCTTGGTTACAATCAGCACAACCCTGTTATCACAGGGCGGGTACAGCTTATACAGCTGTTACCCAGAAGAGGCCAGTCTCTTCTCCAGTTTCTCTGTTTACAACAGGGTTACTGGATAAGGCAAAGCCTGGCATCTCATCACCTTGATTCAACTTTGCTTGCAAAGCTTGAATTGTAGGGTGATTGGCTCTCATCACTTTGCCCGTTTGAGGGTCAATAAGTGATAGCACGCCAAATGTTACATTTGATTGTGCTTGAGTAGCCACACTCATGCCAGCAAGCTTGCCTTGCGTTTGCGTGAGTGGTGCATCAGAAACGATGATGGTGGCTGTGCCAGTTTCAGCATTGATTCTGATTCTACGGAAATAAACTGAATTTTTCATAAAATTAAAAATTTAATAAGTTAAACAATACGGGGTACACGTACTCCGGAATGTAGCCCGGGAGCAGTATAGTAGGACCCAACAAGAATGCAAAACACACAATATTTTTTTGGGGGAAAATTTTTTGTAAATAAGGTGGGCTAGGAAAATAGGAAAAGAATGTGTTTATTTGTATCTTAGTATAAAGGGATAGTTATGGAAGATGATTTTGAAGATGAGTATAAGGATGAGTTGGAGAACTTGTCTAAGGAGATTATGGGTATGTTGGCTGATGATATATTGGATGAGGCTTATTATAATTCTTATCTTGTTATTACGGAGAGGATGACATTCCAGGAGTTGGTTGATGATGATGGTAAGACCCTGATTGTTGCACATGACCCGGAGAAGGATATTGAGAAGGATCTTCTTATTAGTATGATTAGGCATTATAGTAGCCCGGATAAGGAGGAATATGAAAAATGCGGGGAGCTGCTAAAAAGACTCCATCTTCTCTACCCAGAAACAGAGGGCAAACAAATCATCTGACCTACCCAGATGAAACCGTGCCCCACATCATGATTTTTCGTATCATGATAAACAGCTTTTAAAGTCGTAGTATAGATTGGTGTGAAAAAAAACCAATTAAACATAATTTATTTAAACATTATTTATATATTTGTCAATATTAATAATTTTTAAAAATCAATAATTATGGGTAAAGTAAAAAAATTGTCTAGACCTAAGACGCAAGAAGAGGCTCCAGAAATGCCGGAAATGTCAAGAGAAGAGATTGCAGCACGTAAAGCTGAGATGTCTGCTTTTTACACAGAGAATCTTGAGCATTTGAAAATCCAATTGGAATATGAAGAGCATCTAACAAAAATTGAAAAGACAAGAGCTGAAAGATTGCAAGCTCAAATGTTTATGATGCAGGCTTATGCAGCTCAAGAAGGTTCTGAGCCAGGAGAAATGAACAAAGAAGCTGCAATGGAATTTGAAAAAGCTAAAGCAGAAGCATGAGATTAATTAAGGAAGGATCCACAGGCTATGAAGTGTCAAAACTCCAATCAATACTGAATTTAAAACCAGATGGAATATTTGGACCAATGACCAAACAAATGGTTATTAAATTCCAACTATCCAAAAACTTAAAACCAGACGGTATTGTTGGAGAACAGACATGGTCACTTTTATTAATGAACAAAGGTGAGTTTATGGAAGACATAGATCAAGATACGGATATTAAATCACAGTATATTCATACAGACTTTGACCAGGTAATCCATAAATATTACTTGGATAAAGATCAATATTTAGCAGTTAACCCAGCTAGAAAAAATGAGTATCTTTTTCTACATCACACAGCAGGTGGATCTAATCCTTATAATTGTATTGATTATTGGAATAGAGATGACCGGGGGCGTATAGCCACTGAATTTGTCCTGGGGGGACAAGATTATGTAACTGGAGATGACACATATGATGGTGTTATGCTACAAGCTTTTCCTGAAGGTGGATATGGTTGGCATTTAGGTAAGACTGGTTCTGGGTATATGAACCAACATTCTGTAGGTTTAGAAATATGCTCTATCGGCTACCTAGATGGACAGTATAGAAGCTACGTAAACAAAAAAGCAAAAGATGATCAGGTTATTAGCCTTACTCAGTTATTTAGAAATAGACAACATTGGCACAAATATTCTGATAAACAAATAGAAGAAACAGCAAAATTAATTAAATATGTTGCTGATAGAGACAACATAGACGTAAGAGCTGGATTGCAGAAATGGATAAAAGATCAAGGGCCAATTAAGGCATTTGGTTTTCAGGAAGATGCTTACTATGGAAAGGTGAAAGGTTTGCTTTCTCACACCAATGTAAGAAAAGATAAGACAGATGTCTACCCGGATCCAAGACTTATTGAAGTAATAATAAATCTATAAAATGGCTATTGTAAAAAAAGTAAACCAAAAATTAAAGGTGGATATTTCACAAACAATTAAGTATCAAATACTTACATATTGTTTTTTTAAGGATATTCACATTAATGAATCTGATTTAAAATTATTAGCTGAATTAGCAGTTAATAAAAAGATCAAGCTTTCTAAATTTTGTAAAGTTGTCACTGATAAAAACATATTTAAAAGTGAGCAATCTGCAAGAAATGCAATAAATAAGGCAGAAAAGAAAAATTTATTAGTTAAGGATGGTGCAGATAAAAAGGTAATTTATATAAATCAAGACATGAATGTGCAGCCTGAAGGTATTGTATTGTTAGATATTAAAATATTAGGTAGTGAATCCCAAGAAACACAGTGAATTTAAAGAAGATATTGCTTCTGAGTTGGGATTACACCAGAATGTAGTTAATGATTTTATATCATATTACTACTCTCAATTAAGAAAAGAATTATCTAACTTAACAGCTTCACATATTTATGTTCAAGGTTTAGGTACATTTTCTTTAAAAATGAATAAATTAAAAAAATCAATATCAAAAAACAAAAGCATACTTGGTAATTTAAAGAAAACAACATATAAAGGTATGGAAAAAACCCATGCTGTAAATATTAAATTACAAAAACAAGAGAAAGCTTATCAAAGAATGTTGGAAGAGATTGAGGAAAAAAACAAATTTAAACAAGAAAAAAATGAACATTAAAAAAGTAATTGAAGCTTTTAGAAACTATGATAAAATAGGTCAGGGTATCTATAGATTTGTATTTACCAAAGAAGAAGTGGAAGCAGTTGCAAAGGAAAGAATGGATATTTGCAATGATTGTGAGTTACTTGACACTAAAGGTGACAATTGTTTAGCACCTGGTACACAACCTTGTTGTAGTGATTGCGGGTGTAGTTTAAAATTTAAAATAAGATCCTTATCTTCAGCATGTCCTAAAGGTAAATGGGAAGCTATATTAACAGAAGAGGAAGAAGAAGTAATAAGAATAGAAACAGATGAAGAAGAATAAAACAGACTATATAATATTTGAAAACTATATATACCCAAAAATTTTAAAGTATATAAAAAAATACCCTAATGATGAAGAGTTAGGTTTTCATATTAGAAAACTTTTAACAGAAAAAATCAATAATAATTTTCCGGGTATACAAAACTTATAATTATGGCATTAATATTTAAAGAAGAAGGTCACATATACGAAAGCATAGATGAAGACAAGTTAGAATGGACAAGTGTAACATCTTTTGTTGGTATGTTTAAACCTAAGTTTGATGCAAAAGCTCAAGCTAAGAAATCAGCAAAAAACAAAAAATCTAAATGGTATGGAATGACCGTTAAAGAGATTTTAGAAGCTTGGGAAAATGAGACAGAAAGAGCTATTAAACTAGGAAACTTTTATCATAACCAAAGAGAAAGTGACTTATTAAATTTTAAAACCATAGAAAGAGAGGGTGTAAAAGTTCCAATTATAAAACCTTTGTTTGATGAGGAGACTGGGGCAAAGATTGCACCAAAACAAAAGCTTGAAGAAGGTGTATACCCGGAACATTTTGTATATTTAAAGTCATCTGCACTGTGTGGTCAAGCTGATTTAGTAGAAGTTGTAAATGGTCATGTAAATATCACCGATTATAAAACAAATAAGGAGATAAAAACTAAAGGATTTAAGAATTGGGAGGGTATTACAGCTAAAATGTATAACCCATTATCACACTTAGATGATTGTAATTTTAACCATTATAGCCTGCAAATGAGCATTTATATGTATATTATATTAAAGCACAACCCTAAATTAAAGCCAGGAAAGCTTGTATTACAGCATGTTAAGTTTAAACAAGTAGGAGAAGATAAAAATGGTTATCCTATTAATGAACATGTAAATGGAGAACCTGTACTAGATAAAGTAATTAGATATGAAGTTCCATATTTAAAGGATGAAGTTATATCTTTGATTAATTGGTTAAAGCTAAAAAATTAATATTATGGCAAAGGCATTTACAAACGTTACACTTTGTAATATTATAGAAACTTCTGTACCTACAACTACAGGTGTTAGATTAGAGATTGAAATAGATATTGTACCTAATGATTGTGTTTTAGATTTAGAAGCTGTAACTTCATTTGGAGTATATTACAATAAACAAATTAATTCATTTGAAGTTAATATATTACAAGTCAATACATTAGGTGGTATAGTATATATCAAAGAGGATCCTGAAACATTTGCTCTTGCGTTAAAAGCTTTAAATCCATAAACATGATAGTAAAATTATTTGACATACAAAATGGTGAGTTGATTCCAACAGAGCATTGTTATGCACTAGGGTTTTTAAAAGTTTTAATGACTGAGTATCCAGATACTTATATGCAAATTTATAAGTATTTGTTTTATATGACTTGTCCAAATCCTGAGTTAAACCCATTCTTTCATTTACCGGAAAATGATAAAGAAGAAATTATTATTGAAGAGGTGGGTTTAGAAGAATCTTTAGAAGATGATAAAATTGTATTTGCCTTACAAAGATGTGAAGCTTTATATCAAACACCTACACATAGGGCTTATTTAGGAATTAAGAAAGCTTTAGACAATATGGCTACTTATATGGCCAATACACCTATTACAGACGGTAGAGACGGTAATATAAGCCAAATAAGAGCTGTAGCTAAAGACTTTGATTCTATCAGACAATCATTTAAAGGAGCTTACAAGGATCTTCAGGATGAACAGCAAACATCTGTTAGAGGAGGTCAAGGATTAGCTTATGATCAAATGTAATTATAAAACCAATATTTATGCTAGAACAAAAAGAACCAGATTATTATCAAGGAAAATATCATGGGTATAGTGCAAGAAAAGTAACAGAAGATTTTGAATTGTCTTATAATGTAGGCACAGCTGTTACTTATTTACTTAGAGCACAAAGAAAACATGAAAGTCCTGTAGAGGATATTCAAAAAGCAATTAATCATTTAACTTTTGAATTAGAAAGATTCAAGCTAAAACCAATAAAATGAAGAAATCACGTATAATAAAAGCATTGTATGCTAAAGCAATGGCAGATAAAGAAAAAGCATTAATGGCTTTAGATCTATTAGAAAATCAAGCGGTTGGTATTGGAGATCATACAGCAAATGATTTTTTTAATGATGCTGAAGAAGCATTACAGCTATTAATAGATGCTAATGATAAGATGGAAACACTACAAGCATTTTTTGAAATTAAATAATAAAACCATGAAAGTAATTCCAGTAGGCAAAAAGATATTAATTAAGCCACTACAACCAGAAAAGTATTTTAAAGGAACAAGTATTTTAATTCCTGAAAGCCAACAAAAGAAAGTATCAAAAGGTATTGTTGTTGGTGTAGGAGATGCAGTAGCTCAAATTAAACTTAATGATCTTATTCAATACAGTGATAGTGCGTCTACGGTGCCAATGACTCATAATGATGAAGAACATTTATTGATTAATGAGGGTGATATATTTGCAATATTAGTGAATGAATAGAGTAATACCAACATATGAAAATGGAATATGGTCAGAATCCTCATTTGAATCAGATGAGGATTTTGCTGTATTTATTAAAAGCTTATTTAAAGAACCTGGCTTATATGAGTTTGATGAAACATCATTAATATTTAATGAACAAGCTAGAACATTTAATGAGAAAGGTATTTACTGTGATAAACCGTTTAGATCTAAAGACTTTATTAACTATTGGGAAGATCAAAAAAATAAATGTAGAAACGGAGTAATCTTTAAAAACAAAGGTAGAGTATGGTATTTAACTAGAGATTACTATATGTGGTTAAACTTTTTACCAATCTTTGATAAAGAAGAAAAGAAATATGGCTTTGCTAAAGTAAGAGATGCTCAATATCATATGGCATTGTATGAGCTATTAGCAGAGTTAAATAACAAGCATGCAGCTATATTTAAGAAAAGACAGATTGCATCTTCTTATTTCCATATGGGAAAGATTATTAATACCTATTGGTTTGAGGAAGGATCTGTTTGTAAAATAGGTGCATCCTTAAAAGATTATATTAATGATAAAGGTTCTTGGAAATTTTTAGATGAGTATAAAGATTTCTTAAATGAACATACAGCTTGGTATAGACCAAGTAACCCAGAAAAGGTTTTGTTATGGCAGCAACAGATTGAAGTTAGGGTAGGTAATAAGAAAACTAAAAAAGGTTTAAAATCTAAAATACAGGGGGCATCTTTTGAAAAGAATGCAACTACGGGTGTAGGTGGACCAACAACTTATTTCTTTCATGAAGAGGCGGGTATTGCACCTAAGATGATGGAAACATATGAATACTTACGTCCTGCAATGTCATCAGGTATGTTGACTACGGGGATGTTTATTGCTGCAGGATCTGTGGGGGATTTGGACCAATGTAATCCATTAAAAGAAATGGTTTTAAATCCTACTGTAAATGATATATATGCTGTAGAAAGCAACCTTATAGATAAAGAGGGTACAATAGGTTTATCGGGTTTATTTATTCCAGAGCAATGGTCTATGCCACCTTACATAGATGAATACGGTAATTCAAAGGTAGAAGAAGCTTTAGCTGCTATATTTAAAGAGAGAGAAAAGTGGAAGATTGAACTAACATCAGAACAATACCAATTAAGAATTTCTCAAAAACCTACTAATATTGCTGAAGGCTTTGCTTATAGAAAAGAATCTATTTTTCCTCAAGGTATTATATCTAGACAATTAAAAAGAATAGAAGAAAAAGAATATTCTTTTGAACACATTGAATTAGATAGAACAGAAAAAGGTATTGTAGCAAAGAGGTCTAATAAACTACCAATTAGTCAATTTCCTGTAAATAAAAAACAGGTGGATAAAACTGGATGTTTAGTTGTGTGGGAAAGACCTACTAAAAATCCAGAGTTTGGTACGTACTATGCATCTATTGACCCCGTATCAGAAGGTAAAACAACTACATCAGATTCATTATGTAGTATTTTTGTTTATAAGAATCCTGTAGAAGTTACAAGAGAAACCTCTCATGGGTTAGAACATTTTATAGAAAAAGATAAAATTGTAGCATCTTGGTGTGGTAGATATGATGATATTAACAAGACGCATGAGCAATTAGAAAAAATTATTGAATGGTACAATGCTTGGACTATTGTTGAGAATAACATATCATTATTTATTCAACACATGATATCCAGAAAAAAACAAAAGTATTTAGTACCTAAACAACAAATTCTTTTTTTAAAAGATCTAGGATCAAATAGAACTGTGTACCAAGAATATGGTTGGAAAAATACAGGTACATTATTTAAACAACATCTTATATCTTATGCAATAGAGTTCTTAAGAGAAAATATTGATGAAGAGTTAGATGATAATGGTGAGGTTATTTCACAAACGTTTGGTGTAGAGAGAATACCAGATCCCATGTTACTAAAAGAAATGCTTGCTTACTACCCAGGATTAAACGTGGATAGGTTGGTAGCATTCTCAGCATTAATAGGATTTGCTAAAATTCAACAGTCAAATAGGGGATATAGCAAAAGAAAAGAATCTGATATAAACAAACCTTTGGATAATTCTCAAAATTTGTTTAAATTAAAGTATAGTCCGTTTAGTAATATAGGACGTAGTAAAAGTGTATTAGGAAGAAAAACTAAGAGATCTGGTTTTAAAAACTTTAGATAGTTATGAGTTATTATCAAACATCTACATTAAATTGTTTTTATGAATACACTTATATAAGTGAGAAAAAATATAAATATAATTATACTATAACATTAGTTAAATGAGAGTATTAAATGCAATGCAATTAAAAAGTGGGGCTAAAGGAAAAGGTTACCCTACTACATCAAGTCTTACGCAACCTATTCAATTTCTTCCTGCAAAGGCAAAAGATGATGATTGGCGGGCATGGAATATGGATTGGTTAGAACTCCAAGGTTTGGAGTTTTTAAGATTAAATTCTAGAAGATTATTAAAGAATTATAAATTAGCTAAGGGTATAATTGATAAAACAGATTATATTGTTGAGGAAGACAATGATTATAAAGACTTAATGGATGTTTTAATTAAAGAAGATAATTCTGCTCTTGAGTTAAAATTTTATCCAATTATTCCTAATGTAATTAATGTTTTATCGGGGGAGTTTTCAAAGAGATATTCTAAAGTACAGTTTAGAGCTGTTGATGATTTATCTTATAATGAAATGCTGGAAGCAAAAAGAATGCAAGTAGAGGAAAATTTACTTGCAGATGCTCAATCAAAGCTATTGGCTAGAATGATTGAGATGGGGATGGATATGCAATCAGAGGAAGCTCAACAAATGATGTCACCTGAAAACATTAAGTCATTACCTGAAATAGAAGATTTCTTTTCTAAAGACTATAGATCTTTAGTTGAAGAATGGGCATCACATCAAACTAATGTTGATGAGGAAAGATTTAAAATGCAGGAATTAGAAGAAAGAGCTTTCCGTGATATGCTTATTACAGACAGAGAGTTTTGGCATTTCCGCATGATGGAAGATGATTATGATGTTGAATTATGGAATCCTGTTTTAACATTCTATCAAAAATCTCCAGATACAAGATACATTTCTGATTCTAACTTTGTTGGTAAAATTGATTTAATGACCGTAGCTGATGTTATTGATAAGTATGGTTATTTAATGACTAAAGATCAATTAGAATCATTACAAAGAATATATCCAGCAAGATCTGCAATGTATCAAGTTAATGGTTACCAAAATGATGGTACATATTATGATCCATCTAGATCACATAAATGGAATACAAATTCTCCTGGTTTAGCATATAGACAATTTGTAAGTAATTGGTCTAATGATCCAGCAAGAGGTGGTGATGTTATTAGTGCTATACTAAATGAAAGTGATGATGTAAGAAGTTGGGGTGAAGGTGAATTAATGAGAGTTACAACTGCTTATTGGAAAACTCAAAGAAAAGTTGGACATCTTACTAAGATTGAATATGATGGTGAAATTACTCAAGAAATTGTAGATGAAACTTTTCAAATTACTGAGAAAGGTATATATGATACATCATTATTTAAAAATAAAAATAAAGAAAATTTATTACAAGGTGAACATATTGATTGGTTTTGGATTAATGAAGTTTGGGGTGGTGTTAAATTAGGACCTAACATGCCTGCTTTTTGGGCATCTAATATGTCATCTAATAATATTAATCCAATATATCTGGGTATAAATAGAAAGAAACCAGGAAGAATACCATTTCAATTTAAAGGAAATGAAACACTTTATGGTTGTAAGTTACCTGTAGAAGGTAGAGTATTTTCAGATAGAAATACAAAGTCTACATCTTTAGTAGATTTAATGAAAGCATACCAAGTAGGATACAATATGGTGAATAACCAAATTGCTGATATACTTGTAGATGAACTTGGCACAGTTATTATGTTTGATCAAAATGCTTTACCTAGACATTCAATGGGAGAAGATTGGGGTAAGAATAATTACGCTAAAGCATATGTTGCAATGCGTGATTTCCAAATGCTTCCATTAGATACATCAATAACTAATACTGAAAATGCAACAAACTTCAATCATTATCAGACATTGAATATGGAACAAACTAATAGATTGATGTCACGTATTCAGTTAGCTAATTATTTTAAACAACAGTGTTTTGATGCAATAGGTATTAACCCACAAAGACTTGGTGCACCAATGGGGCAAGAGACAGCTACAGGTGTAGTACAAGCTTTGAATCAATCATATGCTCAAACAGAAACTTACTTTACTCAGCATTCAGATCACTTAATGCCTAGAGTACATCAAATGAGAACAGACCTAGCACAGTACTATTACAGCACAAATCCTAGTGTACGTTTATCATATATTTCATCTGAAGCTGAAAAAGTTAATTTTGTTATAAATGGTACAGACTTATTATTAAGAGACTTTAATATATTTTGTACTACTAAAACAAATCATAGAGCAATATTAGAACAACTTAAACAATTAGCTCTAACAAATAATACAACTGGTGCAAGTATATTTGATCTTGGTAATATTATAAAAGCAGATAGCATTGCTGAAGTTTCTGATATTTTGAAAGATGCAGAAACAAAACAAATTGCAATGAGACAACAAGAACTGCAACAACAGCAAGAAATGCAACAACAACAAATAGCTGCTAAACAACAAGAAGAACAAATGAAACTTCAGTTTGAGCAAATGGAAAATGAAAAAGACCGTCAAGCTGATATTACAATTGCTGAAATAAGAGCTGCTGGTTATGGATCTGCTGTAGATATTAATCAAAACTTAAGATCAGATTTCCAAGATCAAATGGAGGAAATTAAAAAAACATCTCAGTATAGAGAGCAAATGGATTTTAAGAGACAAGATTCAGCTATAAAGAATTCTATGAATAATGAGAAGTTAAAAATAGAACGTGAAAAGCTTGCAACACAAAGAGATATAGCAGACAAAAATTTAGAAATAGCTAGAGAAAATAAAAATAAATATGATGTTCAATCTAGCAAACAAAATAAAAACAAAGAATAATTAAAACTACGTTAGCTATATACTGCAAAGAATCAAAATATTTCTTAAAATTTTTTAAGTTTATTTTAGAATATTATGGTATATTACATTTGTAGATAAGTTATTAATTTAAAACCAACGAAAAATGAGTAATAATAATCAAACTATGGAAAGCACAGTAGAGACTGTTGATTTAGATTTAAATGAAATTTTTGATGGAGCTGCCACTGCAGAAGGTGTGACTCTCCCGCAAGAAGATTCAAGTAAGTCTAAAAATAATATTTTTTCAAAAGTTAGACCTGATGTAGATATGTCATTTGCTGATGAAAATCAGGAAGATGATGCAACAACAGAAGAAGATACTAATGAAGAAACTGTTGCTAAACCTAAATTTACTAAAGAAGAAGGTGAAGATATTTTAAACACCTTTACTGATGAAGAAGAAGAAGTTGATGAAACTCCAACTAAAAAAGAAGTTTTAAAAGGTAATGTAAGTCATGTATTTAAAACTTTAATTGAAAAAGATAAATTAATTGGTTTTGATGATGATAGACCTCTTGAAGAATATACAGAGAAAGATTGGGAAGAGTTAATTGAAGCAAACTTAGAAGAAAAAGCTAGACAAATTAGAAATGAGACTCCTAAACAGTTCTTTCAAAGTTTACCTGAAGAACTACAAATTGCTGCAAGATATGTAGCAGAAGGTGGTCAAGATCTTAGAGGTTTATTTCAAACATTAGCTCAAACTGAAGAGGTTCGTTCTTTAGATATTAAAAATGAAAGAGACCAAGAAAGAATCATATATGATTATCTTACTGCAACAGGGTATGGTACAGCAGAAGAAATTGCAGAAGAAATTGAGGTTTGGAAAGATCTTGGAAAACTTGAACAACAAGCTCACAAGTTTAAACCAAAATTAGATAAAATGCAAGAGCAAGTTGTTGCTCAAAAGATAGAACAACAACAATTAAAGAAGAGACAACAAGAGTTGGCTTCTCAGCATTATATGGAAAATGTGTATGAAACTTTAAAAGAAGGAAAGATTAATGACCTTAAAGTAGATAGAAAGACTCAAGCAATGTTGTATAATGGTTTAGTTCAACCAAACTATCCATCAGTGAGTGGAAAGAATACAAACTTACTTGGACATCTATTAGAGAAGTATCAATTTGTTGAACCTAACTATCCATTAATTGCTGAGGCATTATGGTTATTAGCTGATCCAAATGGATTTAAAGCAAAGATTATGGAGAAGGGTGCTCATACTGCTGTGGAAAAAACAGTGAGAAAATTAAAAACTGAACAAGCAAATAGTGGAGGAAGCTCATTGGGAGTTCAGGAGAGAGAAAAAGAGAAGAGCGTTTCAAAAAGAAAAATTGCAAGACCAAACAATATATTTAGAAGAACTTAAATTTTTTAACATAAACAACAATTATTATTAACTAAAAACAATTATTAATTATGGCAACTCCAGTTTTAAACAATGGGATTTTTCTGCGAGATACAAGCTACCAAGCTAGTTCTCATGTAGATTCATACCACCTTACTCAGATGCTAGGTTCTGCTGAACCTATGGATATGGGACCAGTTGATTTATGGGCAATGACTCAAAAAGTTGAAATGCCTTTATATCAAATGGCTTCATTTGGTGGAAAGAATACTATCATGGTTGACAATGCACGTGGTGAGTATAAATGGCAGACTCCTGTAGCACAAGATTTACCTTTTGCTGTAGGAAACATTGAAGCAAGTACAGATCTAGGTGCAGATGGTACTACCTTCAGAATTAAATTATCTAAAAGAGCATTTGGTCATGGTGATATTATCACTTATGATAAATACAATGGTCTTGAACTTTACATCACTGCTGATGATATTTTACCAGCAGGAGATGGTTTTATTTACACTGTTCAACTTGTAAACAATGATAATGCTGCAACCCTTGACGCTGATAAATATTTAGTGTCTGGTACTAAGTACTTTAGAAAAGGTTCAGCACGAGGTGAATATGGTGAAAGATTTTCTGACATTGAAACAGGTTCTGGTTTCCGTGAATTCTACAATTTCGTAGGAGGAGCAGAAGCACACGTACACTATTCTATTTCTAGCCGTGCAGATCTTATGATCAAAGGTGGTTTGAATGCTGATGGTACTGTACCTGTAACTGAAATTTGGAGAAACTTTAACCAAGATCCTAACAATCCTTCAGTTTCAAGTATTGAAGAGTTAGTAGCAAGCATGGGTAAATCAGGTGCTAGAGAAGCTTTTGAAAGCGGTAAATTAACTAGAACTTTCATCACTAATCTTGAAGCAGCTCACTTATCTAAAATTGCTAATGATATTGAAACTTACCTAATGTGGGGTAAAGGTGGACGAGTTAAGCAAGATGGTCCAGATGACATCAGATTATCTGTTGGTCTTTGGTCTCAGTTGGATAACTCATTCAAAAGAATTTACAACAAGTCTCAATTTACTTTGGACATGTTTAAATCTGAGCTTTACAACTTCTACCAAGGTAAAGTTGAATTTAAAGGACCAGACCCACAAAGAAAACTTGTTGTACAAACGGGTATTGGTGGTATGCAGTTGATTAACAAAGCAATTGCTAATGAAGTATATGGTTCTGGTTTAGTACAAAATGCTTCTGATATTGGAGCTGTAACAGGTAAAGGAATGGATCTTGATTTTGGTTTTGCTTACACAAGCTTTACTATTCCATTCTTAGCTAACGTTAAGTTTGTACTTAACCCTGCATTTGATAACTTACATACTAATGATATTGAGAATCCATTGATTGATGGACGTCCATTAAGCTCTTTTAGCTTTATCATTTTTGATGTAACTGAAGAAGGTAACGATAACATTTTCTTATTGAAACTTTCTTGGGATAATCAATTGAAGTGGTTCTACCAAAATGGTACTATGGATTACATGGGACGTACTCAAGGATTTGCATCCACTGGCCAGTTTAATGGTTATAGAGTGTACATGAGTCAGACTATGCCAGCTATTTGGGTTAAAGATCCGACTAAAGTATTAAAGATTGTAATGAGAAACCCTGTTACAGGAGGTTCATTCTAATTATCAACTTGAGATAAAAGGGGGGAGTTTATCTCCCCTTTTTATCTTTTTAAATTAAAAAAAATGGCATTTATAGATAAAATAAAAGCCTTATTTCCAGATAAGTATATTACAAAAGATGTACGTGCTGGAAAAAAAGGTAATAGCACAATACAATTAGCAAAGCTTTCTCATCTTAATGCATTGGGTACACAAGTTGAAACTGCATTGCAATTAGCAACAGATCAAGTTGTTACAAACAATTTAAGTGTTGATGGTATGCCAACAATAGGTCTTCAAAAAACAGCTACTAAAATTACTTATGCTGATGGAGTTGTTCAAGAAGGTTGGCAATTAACTATTAAGGCATTTTTAGATGCAGCTGTTACAGTATCAGTTCCTGCTGTAGTTACAATACCATCAGTTCCTGGAGAAGCAAATGAAGGTTATTATTTTCCATTACAAGTTTCAGGATGTGTTATTTGTGCAGATGCTGCATCAGGTGGTAATGTAATAAATTCATTATCCAATGGTGCTGAATTTACAAATAGCAATGGAGGTGATGGTCTTGCATCTGATTTTTGTGGTATAGTTGAAACTACAGTTGGTGATCAAGTAACATTTAATTTGACTTTAGTTGCAAATCAACCTACAGGTGTTGAAACAGGCACAGCTGTTGCAGTTGTTAGATTTGAATTTTTGTGTTACGAAGGTGTAACACCAATATTAACTTAATAAAAAAATAATCATGGAAGAATTATATGCACAAAAATTAGATATATCTGATGATAGAGTAAAAGTTGCTTCAATATCTGAAGCAACATTTACAGTAAAAGCTTATGCAGAGTCTGCTCAATATTTTCCAACAGATTCTGGAGTTAAAATTGCAGATAAAACTTTAAGTCTTAAAGAAGCTTTTGAAAGTGGGATGATTGCACAAGATGTTTACAATGCATCTCTTTCTGATCTTTATGAAATGGGTCCTATTGAATATGCAACAAGAGAAGAGCAAGCTTTGGCTGTAAAAGAAGATGCTAATAGAACTTTAGATGAAAGAGCTGCTGCAGAAATTATTCAAGACATTTCTAATATAAGAAAAATAGAAAAAACTATTAACCTAAAATATTATGCTTCAAACTATTTTGATCATATGGTTAGATCAAGTAAAATTAGATTTGTGAAAAGAGATCAAACTATTTCAAAAATAAAAGAATTAGAATTAGATAAAAGAACTCAACAAGTAAAAGCATTAAATGAAGCTGTTATATTAAAATACTCTAATGTTAAAACTTTTGCTGATAGATTGCTATCAATATCAAGTGATGCAGCCGCAAAGAAATTATCAGCACCTGTACAGCAAAATGGTGCATTTCAATATAAAGATTTATAATAATTTAAAATAAATAGATATGTATTATAAAGGAGAAAGAAATCATGTCAACCAAAACTTAAATGAAAAGTGGTTGGGTATGGATAAAAATAAAGAATTTGCTGAAGTAGTTCAAACTATTATTGATGGTGGCGGAGCTAAAGGTAAGTTTTATGCTGATGCACCTATTCCTTTATTACCAAGTGAACAAACATTACAATCATTTAAAATAAACTCTAATACATATAAAGTTGGTGATGTTCAAACACCAGCACAAAGTATATTTGTTAATGGGGCTATTATATCAGATTTAAGTGGTTGGGCTAATTTATCAAATGTTCTTACAAGAGACTATAATAATTTTTATGAGGCAAATGGTCAAAGTATTGGTAATAATGTTGTAGGAACTGAATTTGTTATGAGAGAAACAAGTTCTGGTAGATATTGGAGAATAAAATTTAGTTCTTGGACTCAAGGAGGAAACGGAGGAGGATTTTCCTATGAAAGAACTGAAATAGATCCTAATACAGGACAAGATTTAGGAGCAACCGTTACTTTTACTAAAGATGATAATGTTCCTAATACAGATGTTATAATTCCTGGGGTTTTGGAAATAACTAGAGATAATCAACAAGGAATTTATAATTCAGCATTAGAACCAAATTATGATAACAATACTAATGTATCACCATTAAATACTGAATGGAATAGTAACTTTACCGTATCAATAAATCCATATACAATAAAATGTTATTGGTCATATAACAATTATGGTAAGGATAATTTTATAGGAGAATATAGTACTCAAGATTTAAGTTTTAATTTTATTTTTAGTTCAGCTTTTGATTTGAATCAAGGTGCAGGATTAGGTTTTTTAAATAAAATAAAAACACCTACAACTTTAAGAAAAGTAGATGGTACATCATTTATAGATTCTATAATACCTAATGTTGAAAGAGATATTTATTTAACAGTGACTTGTGAAGGAAGTTCAGGATCAGAAATAAAAGTTAATTATATTACACAATTTAAAAATGTAACTGATATATTTCTTTTCACTGAGTTAATTAGATAGAAATAAAATATTTAAAAATATAAAAAATATAAAATGTATTATATAGGAAAAAGAGAATATATCGGCCAAAACCTTAATGAGACATGGCTTGATATGATAAAAAATGAGGACTTTGTCCAAGTAGTTAACGATATTGCTGGAGGAGGTGGTGGAGGTACAGCATTAGAAGGTAACACTTATGTTTTTGTACAGGCTAGTGGTACTCCACAAGAAAATGCTGTAGAGTTACAAGAGGCTTATGATTTAGCTAAATCAAGGGTGGCAACTTATGGTGACCAAGTAGTATTTGTAGCACCTGGAAATTTTGACTTTGCATCAGACTTTTTAGCAGATGGTGACCAAGTTTCTATTGCTAGTTTACTTGGCACATTTCCTGGTATAAGATTTACTGGAGTTGGTACTATTAATGTAACAGGTCAATTCTGTGGTTATGTAGGTATTAGCACTGAAGGGAAGCCTTTTATTGTAGGTGACAATGTAGGAGCAGCATTTATTAATTGCGAAGGGGGAGATGAGTCTTTTGGCTTTGGTGTAAACTCTATAAGTTATTTTGAAAAGTGCGAAGGTGGTAATAACTCATTTGGAGCAGATGGAGCAGCTTCTGGACAATATATAGACTGTGAAGCAGGTGATGAATCTTTTGGATGGAATGGAGATGCTGATGGATATTTTGTAAGATGTAATGCAGGAGTTGAGTCTTTTGCTACTTATGGAGATGCATCAGGAACTTTTATTGATTGTAATGGTGGTAGTTATTCATTTGGTAGTTTTGGAGATGCTACTGGTAATTTTACTAGATGTCAAGGTTCTAATAATTCATTTGGAAGTGAAGGTACTGCAGAAGGATATTTTGTTGATTGTACTTCAAGTATAGATAGTTTTGGTAGTGGTGCTTTTTCTACAGCAAATGGTACGTTTATTAATTGTTCTGCGGGTAATGGTTCTTTTGGAAGTAACGGTGGAACTGCAATTGGTTTTTTTATGAACTGTGTAGCAGGTAGTAATTCTTTTGGATATGCAGGTAACGCATCTGGTACTTTTAAAGATTGTAAAGGAGGAGATAACAGCTTTGGTGGCGTAGCTAGTGGTAGATTTGAGCATTGTATTGCAGGTGACGAGTCATTTGGTTTTGAAGATGATGCTACTGGTACATTTGTTAACTGTACTGCGGGTGATTATTCTTTTGGTACGGCATCAGGTGCAGATGCAAGTGGTGTATTTAATGGTTGTACTGCTGGTGCGTATTCATTTGGCTATGGAGGTTCAGCTTCAGGTATATTTACAAATTGTACTGCTGGTGAAAGATCTTTTGGAGGAACTGCATCTGGTTCTTTTTATAACTGTAATTCAACTGGAGAATTTTCATTTGCTGGTGTTGCGACTGCATCAGGAATTTTTTATAATTGTAGTTCAGCAGACGGTGGATTTGCTAGTTATGGGAATGCAAGTGGTACATTTATGAATTGCTCAACTCTTTCTGTTGGATTTGGAGCTTTTGCTGGTACTGCTACTGGTTTTTTTAGAGGTTGTCATGGAGGTCAAAGTTCATTTGGTACATCCGGTTTTAGTTCAGAATTTCATTGGTGTTCAGGAGATTTTAACTCTTTTGGTCCTTCAGGTAATAATAGTGGTTATTATTATGGATGTACAGGTGGTAATCAATCTTTTGGAGGAAATGGAGGTAGTCTTACAGGTGTAGCTACATTAACTTATTGTAGACTAGATGCTGGAACTTTTGATACAGCAGGTGGTGCTGTAATAAGACTATGTGTAGATGGTACAAATACAGAAATAAATGCTAATTAAAATAAAAAATAAATAAAAATGAAAAAGTATAATTCAACAACAGAAGGAACTTGGGTAGAAGTATTACCTTATAAAATTACAGAAGAAGAAATGAATACATTAAAGAGTAGTGAAGATCCAGCAGTTGTACAAGCACTTATGGCTGACATTAAATCTAAAAAAGAGGCAGCTGTTGGAGCTCCTAAATTAGATGAGTTAGTAGCTTACTACAATGATCTTAAACTTGCTTTAGAATTAAAGCCAGAAGATGTTTACAGTTTAATTTCTGTAAACATGGCTGAAATAGGTGAAGGTGAGTACAGAGGTATTGTAAACTACAGAGTTGGAAAAGAACACAAACAATATAGATTTCCTAAAAATGAAATAACTACCTTTAAAATTTAAAAAACAAAAAACTACAACTGGGGTAAAACTCAGTTGTAGAAAATAATATTTTATTATATGTACATAATTATGTACTTTTGTTTAATAAAAAAATCAACATTATGGAAGATTACACTATTGTAGAAAAATATCAACAAAGAAAAAATAAGACTATTGCTATTAGACCTTATTTTAACCCAAGTAAACAAAACATGGGATTAGAGAATTATAACATGTCTCTTCATGACGGAGTTTATCATGAAGAAACTTTAGCTTGTTTAGAAATGAACGGTGTTAAAAGATATGTTACTGGTTTAAATGAATTTGCACCTGATGTAAAAAGATTACCTCCAGGTGAAAGAGAAATTAAAATTAAAGAAATTAGAAAAGCTGTTTCTCAATTAGAAATGGATTTAGCAGCTAATGTTGTAGATCCAGAAGACAAAGAGTTTTGGAATAAGTTAACTCTCCTTAAACCAGATAATGATAAGTTTTGGTCTAAGATTAACTTAAGATGTGGTAATGACCCTGTCTATCTAGACCCAGAAAAAGACCCATATGATTTAATTAAAATTTATGCAATTAAAGCAGGTGGATTTTCTATTGTAGCTAAGTCATTAAAAGATGCTAAAAAAGCTAATCCGGTTCCTAAATTTTATTTAGATACTGTAGAAGAAACTATTGTTACAAGAACAGAATATAGCAAGCTTAGAAATAAAGCTTTAGTAGAATTAGAAAACTTATATAACAAGAATTCTACTAAGTTAATGTACGTTGCAAAAGCTGTAGATATTGACAGCACACAGTATACTAAAAATACTCCAATTGATATTCTTTATGAAAACATGGATTCTTATATCAATGGTAATGGAACTGAAAGTAATAAAAAGAAAGCTGCTGAAACTTTTATTAAAGTAGCTAAATTTAACATGGAAACTCTTAAGCTTACAGCTTTAGTTAAAGATTGCATGTTCTATAGATTTATTACATTTAAATCAGGTGGTTGGATTGAAACTTTGGATAGTGCTGTTAAGCTTGGTAAGAGACAAGAAGAAGTTGTAGATTTTCTTAAAGATCCAGAGAATGAAGAAGTGTTAAATAGTTTATTATATAAAATTGAACCTTACTGGAATTCATAAATCTAGATCATGAATAACGACACATTACAATTAAAGCTAAAACAACGTCTGAATAAATTAGATAGTCAGGACTATGATAATATAGAACCTTGGCAGATGATTGAGGCTTTTAATAAAGCTCAATTGGAATGGTGTAGGAGAAATTTACATGGTAACAATCTTTATAAAGAAGGTGATGAAGGATCTAAAAAAAGAATTGATGATTTACAAATTCTTTTAACAGAGTTACCGTTAACAGGATCTGTGATTGATAATTATTTTCAATCTGATAATTTTCCAGATTCAGATAGATACTTAGAATATAAAAGGGTTAGTGCAGAGGCTACAACAGAGTGCTGCACTGATCCTAGATCTATGACAGTATATTTATCTGAAGTGGCAAATGTAGATCTTATACTTAGAGATCCTTTAAAGAAACCTGATTTTGCATGGGGTGAAACATTCTGTGTATTAATAGATGGTCAAATAAGGATATACCAAGATGACACATTTAATATTGTAAATCCATTATTTACATATTATAGAACTCCAAGATTAATTGAAATAGCAGGAGTACAAAATCCTTATACAGGTACTATATCCGCTGTTGATGTAGAATGTGAATTTAAGGATGATTTAACAGAAATATTTATTGATGAAACTGCAGCTATTATTGCAGGAGACATTTCAAACTTTAATCAAATGAGTATAGCTCAACAGGCTGCTGAAAAAAATAATTAATTATGGAACAAAAAAGAATGCTTAAAAGAAAAGTAGAGGAAGCTCCAATGAGCAGTATGAAAAAACCTGTAATCAAAAGAACTATGAATACAAGATCTCCAGAAATGCAACAAGTAGATGCATTAACTGGTTCATTTGTTAAAGAGCTTATGAATGCTGCAACTAGCTTTCATAAATTACATTTACAAGTAACAGGTGTTGGTTCATATGCTCAACACAAAGCTTTAAATGAAATATATGATGCTTTGCCTGATTTAGCTGACTCTATAGCTGAAGGTTATCAAGGTGCTTGTGAAGTTATTTTACAATATGAAGATCAATCACCTATGATGTTACAAAATGTAGATGAGGCAATTGAATATTTAAGAGAAATTAAATATCAAGTGGATGAGCTTCAAGCTGTGATGCCTCATTCAGAGATTGTTAATTTATTAGACACAGTTAAAGACGCAGTTAACTCTGCTAAGTATAAATTAATTTTCTTATCATAATTTGAATTAAAAAAAAATATTTGTATATTATATGTATACAATTATGTATTATTTATTTATAACAATTAAAATTTAAAAAAATGGCTTATTTTAATCATGCATTTTTAAAATGCTTTAATCCAACCAGTGTTGCTGCAGCAAATGAAAAAACTTCTGAGTTAACACCTGGTCAAATTGCTTTAGTACAAGATGGTATTTGGGAGCAAACTCCTGTACCTGCTGATGGTACTTTAGGTTACATTGTTCAAGGTTCTTATCATACAGTTGATAGTATTGGTAATAATCCTGGTCATGGTGGATACACTGAATCAGTAAAATCAAAAGGAATTAATCCACGATTTATTTCTAGATTATATTCTACTGATTGTATTACTGCAGAAAAATCTACTAGTCAAATTACTGTAGGACCAAGATGTGTTCCATGTGGAGAATCACTTTACTTAAGACTTGACGTTAAAGGTTCACCAGCTTTACGTTTTTTAAATCACAATGCTTATGCAATTGGTGATTCAGCAAATGTTTGCTGTGTAGACGATCAAACTTACATTGATCCTGCTGCTGCTTTAGCTGCTGCTGGTGGTCAATTGTTGGCTGATCCATTAATTTCTCCATTTGTTAGAGAGCGTCAATGGGGTGCAGTTGCTGCAGGTGTTGAAATTACACAAGCTTCTGGACTTTCTGGTGTAGATTCTACATCTACAGTTGGTGCTGGTGGTGCTGACTATACATCAGGTGATATTGTATCAATTGATACTGGTTCAAGTTTAGCTGTTGTACGAGTTACTTTTACTGCTCCAGGTGGTGCTGTTGCAGCTTTTGAAGTTTTGGCTTCAGGATCTGGATATAGTGCTGCGACTTTAGCTACTACAAATGTTGAAGTAGCTAATCCAGCTGCTGCAGGATTTACTGTAGATGTTGTTGTAGACACTGATTTAGAAACTTATTCAATTGCTCAAGTAGCTGATGGTACATATACTCCATCAACTGATCCAGTTGGAGATGCTGTTTCTGCTACATTGCATGTAGAAGGTGCTTACACTGAAACTAAATTTGGAAACTGTTCTTTTGATACTAGAGATTTCTACGGAAAAGAACCAGTTCAAATTATTGCATCTGTATTAGATGAAACTGGAGATCCTTGTTCTGATTGTGGCACTGTTGTAAATACTCCGGGCACTATGGCTTCTACAATTGGTGAAACTGTATTAAGAGACATTTTAATGACTGAAGCTTACATGCAGTCTCCTTACAACCAAGGTAATGTAGATTCATCAAGAATCCGTGAAATTGAAGGATCTAATGATATTTTGGCAAGTGTAGATAGAACAGCTTTATACAAAACATATGTTATCCAACATACTGTTCCAAGATTTAACAATCCTACAGGCGTATTTGATAATGATCAATACTTGTATAAGATTTATGTTAAGTGTTCTGATGAAGCTACAATTCAAGATGTTGAAACGCTTATGACAGATATTCAAGATTGGGCTAATGCTAATGGTAATCCTGTTCAGTTTATTACTGATATTGATGGAGGTCTTGTTTTGGTGTAAGTTTTAACATACAATAAAAAAAAAGGCTAGTTTATAACTGGCCTTTTTTTTTTAAATGCTATTATTTTTTTGTATATTATTAATATATTGTAATACTTTTACTTTGTAAAAAAACATTAAATGGCAAATAAACATATATTAAGTTTAGAAATATTACCTGTTTCTAATTGTGAAATACTTTGCATTAAAGACACAAGTCAGTACACAAAAGATTTATCTGTTGATTGTGAAGAGTTATTAATTACACCTCCGGGTTTTAATAGTCCATCACTAATAAAAGTTAAACAAGGTTTTGACTTATGTATTAATAACTGTGCATTAGGTTTGCAAACTACAGATTGCGGAGACAAGAGAACAGCTATACCTGATGGTATTTATATTATTAGATATAGTGTATCACCTAATGATAAAGTCTATGTTGAGTATAATCATCTTAGAGTTGCAACATTACTTAAATCATATTACCAGATATTGTGTGATATAGATATGAAACCTTGCGCACCAAGTAGTGAAAGAGCAGATATTATTGCAGAATTAGGTTATATTAAAACTTTAATAGATGCTGCAGTAGCTAAAGTAGAATACTGCCAAAGCCCTAATGATGGAATGGCATTATATAATTATGCTAAAAAAAGACTAGGTAAAATAGATTGTTCATCAATATGTTGTTAAAAAAAATAAAAAACCAAAAAAATGAATTGTGCAAAATGTAACAAAGGCTTTACTTGTGGTTGTCAAAAGACAAAAGCTGCTGATGGTAAGATAGTACATAAGACATGTTTAAAAGATTACAATACTGCAAATGGCGGGGTTGTATATGGATCAACAGATAGTTTTACTAGACAAGTACAAAAAGCAAAAGAAAACTTAAATAAATAATGGATACAATTAAAACAATTGAATCTCAACAAACCTTTGCAAAAAGTGTTTACCTAGATTTTATGTCAAAGAGATTTGGTATAACACAAAAAGGTATTACAGATTTATCATCAGCAATTGTACAAAAATATCTATGTGATTGGCAAAACAATGAAAAAAACGTTCCTGCTATTTTAGATGTTTCATATGATACTTATACTCCGCTAAATACATCAGACCCTTGTAGTGGTGTAGGTGTACCTACATGGTGTATTTTATGTGCTGATGGAAATTGTAATGATGAGGAATGTTTAATTGTTAATGTTGTTGATTCAGCTGGCAATCCGGTTAAAAACTTTGAAATATATATTGATGGTTTTAATTCTGGATTTACAGATGAAAATGGAGAGTTTCTTTATACGTTTGAAAAAGCATCAGTAGAGACACAGCATACAATACAGGTTTGTTATTGTTTTGAAACTGTGGGTAACTGTAGACAGCAAAAAATAACTATTGTTGTTGAAGCTGATGAGTGTGCTGAAGAATGCAAACCTTTGACTCCTTGTATAGAGATTAAAAAAAAAATTATTGATGAGTTTGCTTGTAATGCTGGGATTTACTTTAATGATGTATTAACATATACTCAGCAATGTAATGTAGATTTAAACTTAGTAATACAAAATCAAGACGGTGATTTAATAGATGCAACCTTTAATGGTTATGATATTATTATTACCCAATTATGTTTTGCTGGTGCTACATTAATGAAAACTGGACAGACTGCATCATATAGAACTGGAGATGATGGAGATATTGAAGCTGGTAGGGATGTAGACTTTTTTACTCTACCAAGTAATAATCCATTTGGAAATACTAACCGTTTTACAGATGAATTAGGCGGACAAACTTACACAAATAATATTGTTATAGATTGGTCTACTTATGATGGTTCAGATGTTTTAGGTTATAGTAGAGTTTCTTTAGGATTATTTAATTGGGCAAATTGTATTGATAATTGTTTATCTTATTCAGTAGGTGCATTTACAAGTGGTTGGAGATTACTTAATGTTAATGAATTATGGAATATTGTTAGGCAAGACAATTCACAATTATTAGATTATGCACCATTTAATTTAACATCAACTTCTTTATGGACATCTACACATAGAGATGAAAAGCAAGTTTACAAATTTGGCTCTGCTGATCTTAACCCATTAGTTGCTTCAGTATCTTTATCAGATGAATTAAATGCTTTTCCAATTAGGAACTTTATAGTAACTGGAACAACACTAACATAAAATATAATGTGTAAATAATAATTATAAATCTTGATTGTTTGTTAAAACTTTTGTATATTATAATTGTAGTATACTACTTTAAATGGCTGAAAATAAATATTTATGATTCCTACTAATAATAACAGTATATCACCTTGTGATCCAATATCATCAAACTGTGTGATATGGCAAGGACCCGATATTCCTTGTATAAATCTATGTAAAGGAGATAATATAAGCATTGTTATTCACAAACTTGCAACAGAATTATGTGATGTAATAGCTGCAACATGTGATTGCAATCCTGATTTAACTGGTTTAGATTTAAGTTGTATACCACCTCCTGCACAAGCAGAACCAAACCTTACACAATACTTACAGTCAATTATTGATTATGTTTGTACACTACCTACTCAGTCAGCTGCTGAAGTAGTTGTAGAACTACCTGATTGTTTACATTATAGAAATAGTCAAGGTAATCCGGTTACATCACTACCTATTGATGAATATGCTTTATATCTAGCAAATAAAATTTGTGATATAATAAGTGCAATAACACTTATTAATAATCAAATTACAAACATTTTAAATAGACTTAGTATTCTTGAAGGATGTGTATTACCATGTGATCCAGATGCAGGAAATGAAGTAACTGTGTTTTCATCATGTTTATTACCTGGTCAATTAATTCCGGTATCAACATTATTACTTAAACTAGAAACAGAGTTTTGTGATTTAGAAACAGCAGTGGGTGATCCTTCAGCAATTTTTAATGCAATTAATGCTACATGTTTATTTGGTTCATCTGCAATGTTGAGTCAAAATGCTACATATAGTAGTCAATCTAATTGGATTCAAAACCCAAGTACACTAGCTGGTATAAACCAAAATCAATGGATTGCTATATGTGATATACGCCAAGCTGTTTTGGACATTCAAGAAAATTGTTGTTCATCAGATTGTTCAAGTATAATTTATGGTGTAACGTATTCAATAACTGAAGCACCTGGTACAGGCTTGCCACAATTAATTAATTTTAATTTTACAAGTTCAAATATACCATCATCCTACACAGATTGCGGGACTTCAAAAATAACATTGATTGATGCATCTGGTAATTCAATACAACAACCTATTGATGTTGTTAATTTATCTAATTTTCCAGCAGGGGTTACTATTGATTTATCTTCATCAGGTCTTATTTTAACACAACCAATAGCTGCACAAATTACATTTTGTTCAACTGATGGTCTTAATACTTGTAGTGAGATTCAAAATATTTCTATACCATTAACAATACCATGCCCTCCGAGTGTATCTATTACACCATCAATTGATACTGTACAAGTTTCATTTCTTAATTATTTAGGTGCTGGTTATAATTATACAATAACAATTACAGATAATTTAACAGGTTTAGTTGCATCTTCAGTAACATTTGCAAGTCCAGGTCCATCTATTAGTCATACATTTACAGGTTTAGCTAGTAATACTGCATATACTTTAAATGCAACTATAACAAATACTACTACATCACAATCTGTTCTTTGTCCATTAGGCGGAACAATTACACTTGGAGTTACTTGTGCAAATACTGATACTACTCTATTTGTTACTGATACACCTGATACTGCTGATTTATATTTAGGTGCTGTTAAATCAGGTGGATTAACTGAAGAGTTTTATTTTGATGCTACGGGTAATAGAGTTGTTAGAACAGGTGCTTTTATACAAAGCTGCAATAATCCTTCTGTAACAATTTTAAGTGTTGTAGGTGGTACAGTTACGGCTAACATAGGGTTTAATAATTTTCCTACAGGTTCTGTTACATATGAATATAGTAATGATATGTTGAATTGGACCGGTGGTACAACAATTGCCGCAGCTGCTACAGTATCTATGGTTACTGGATATGGTAGTGGTTCAATATATATTAGAGCATTTGAAGATTGTGGATCCGGTAATACAAGCCCTTATACTATAGTTAGATATGACTTTAATACTACACAAGTTACAGTAATACAAGATCAATACAATTGTGTTCCTGATTTTCTAGATGCTTGTCCTGCAGGTGTGTGGGCAACAGATGGAACTTTAACATGCGGTGTTGAGTATACTGTTCCGGGTGGTAGTTTAGTAGATTCTAGATGGTATTATGTTGGTAAAATTAATACTGGAGGAACTATTAAATATGTTTATGCAGGTTGGAAAGACGATGCTGTTTTAGCTAGAGTTGTGGCATGTTGTGAATGCCCTGCATTTATATTAACTCAAAACTTAGATACTATTGTAGTTTCACAAGGTCAAGAAATTAAATTTACTATTCCTTACTTGTTAGGTGATGGAACAGCTACAATGACCATTATTTCTAATCCAGTTTTTGGATCATTAGCGCAAAGTGGTTCAGGTAATGTGTTTACATATACGCATAATGGTGCAACATCATTTGGTGATACATTTACAATTCAGCTTACATCATTTGTTGCTGGAGAATGTTCAGTTACTACAGCTGTAATTCCAATTCAAATATTATCAGCAAGTACAAGAGGTGTTCAAAATAATGATATTGATGTATTTGCTTTCATTAATACAAATGGTTTTAACCCTGCTACAGATCCTGCAAAACTTGTAACATTAACAACAAATTTAAATGCAGCATTTCAAGCAGCTTGTCCTGCATGGACAGGAACGCTTTATACTATACCTACTACAAGTAATAGATGGTTAAGTTATGCTAAAGCAATTGTGGATGATGGTGCTAGTGCAAGTCTTAATGGTGATCCTGCATGGAGTGGTTTAACAAACTTACCAACAAGTTGGACAGCTGGACCTGCTGTAGTAAATACAAGAGCATATATTATTGCATTGTCAAATTCTTCTGCTACAGATTATCATCCTATAAACTTAACTAGTGGATGGGGTACTCAACCAACGGCATCATACTTAGATGACTATGAAGAATACATAGATATTTTATTAGGTACAGAGGTTAGTGCTTGGGCTCAAGCTCAAGGATTTGGTGGTACACCTCCATTTGCAGATGGTGTACAATTAAATTATTATCCTATAACGTCTGATACAACCGGAGTAACTGCAGCATCTATATTACAAGGTTTAGGTTCTTATGTAGCTAAAATGATAAACCCAAGTGAATATGGTGTTAAAACTGCTGTTGATGTATCTGGTTATTTAATGTCAGGTGCTATACCATCAGCAACTAACCCTTATGAAGGAACATTTACAACAGGTGGTGTGGCAGTTCAAGGTTTATATACTAAGAGTGTAGTTATGTGGTTGGATCAACAAACGCAACCATTAACATTAACTGAGTATCTGGATGAAATAATTGCAGAAACTGATAGTGGGGAATTTAAAAATAAAATGATTACATCATTCTTGGGTGATGGATCATGTCCTGGTCCAGTTGCTCCTGAAGAATTTGAGTGGAAATATTGCGATGCAGGTAGCACATATAACTTAGCGTTACCAGTTACAGATTTTCCTGCAGGAACAGTTGATGGTGGAGTATACCAAACTTCTGAAGGAAGATGTATTGAAGTTA
>Ga0208018_100083_pt1 | contig 38245 bp, 51 predicted proteins | sample 31_taG_FD_184105 | JGI IMG/M metagenome (GOLD analysis project Ga0208018, IMG submission 184105) | Marine viral communities from the Gulf of Mexico - 31_GoM_OMZ_CsCl metaG (SPAdes) (version 2) | ecosystem: Environmental > Aquatic > Marine > Oceanic | place: Gulf of Mexico | collected 2015-07-12 | reverse complement strand
GGCTGACCCTCACCTATGCCGGCGACGGCCCTGCTGCTACCGTAGCGGATAAGGTGCGCGTCAAACAAATCCTGTACAATCTGATTACAAATGCGATCAAATTCACCAGCGAAGGCAAAATCCACCTGTCGATGCTACATTCCGCCGACGAGATCGTGTTCAGCGTCACTGACACCGGCAATGGCATCGCAGAGGAGGACGCAAGCCGCGTGTTCCAGCGGTTCCAACAGGTTGACGGGTCCATGACACGGCAAAACGGCGGTTTGGGGCTGGGGCTGGCGATCTCCGAGCAGCTGGCAGAGCTGCACGGCGGATCGCTGTCACTGGAAAGCAAACTGGGCGTTGGCAGCACCTTTAGCCTGACGCTGCCCTGCACCGGCGCGACCGATATCCAGAAGACGGCTTGAAGCGCAGAGGGGCGCGGTACTTTAAATTCTAACGATAAATATTTGGGCAAGCGCCGGTTTCGCGCATATGATGACCTAGCGTAACGATGATCCTGTTTATGACCTGAAATTTTTCCAAGGGCATTTTCATTGGACCTCAAGACAAACAGCTATGTCGTGGACAGCAAAGATCGGATCATCTCTGTCGGGTCTGAATGGGATGCCTTCGCCATAGAGAATGACGCGCCGGGGGCGACCTCTACCCATGTGCTGGGGCGGGAGATTTGGGATTTCGTCGAAGGGGCCAACACCCGTACCTATCTGTTCGGTGTGTTTCAGGCCTGCCGGATTGAACAGCAACTGTTCAGTATCCTTTACCGCTGTGACGGGCCGGATGTGCGGCGGTTGTACCGGCTGACGATCTGGCCCTCCCTCGACGATAGCCTGACCATCGGCAGTATGCTTGTCCATGCGATCACCAGCCCCCCTCACCCTACGGTCAGCGCCTTCGAGGAATACTACGATACCACGCGATGTTCGGTCTGCTGCGCGTTCCAGATCGGCGACAAATGGATCGATCTGCGCACCCCGCCGGATGCGGATAACTTCGCCAAAAGCTATTCCATCTGCCCCACCTGCAAAGACGCCGCACAGGTGGAGTTTGCGCGGATGAAACGAAAATCAAACATCATCCCCCTACCGCTGGCCAAGCAGTGAAGCACAACAAATATGGGGGCCGCATCGCGAATGCGGCGAAGCATAAAGTTGTCAATGTATTGAAATCAGGGAAGAAGTGGTGCCCCCACACGGACTCGAACCGCGGACCTACTGATTACAAATTATCTATAAACTAAGCAAATTCAGTTACTTACGCAAAACAACGTGATAAATTTTACTGAATACTTTCAGTAGCTTGCAGATATTGAATTCTTGTTCGGACACTTGGATATTTCGAATGAGAACCGGGGCTTTGCTTATTGTGGGCCGAGAACCTTGGCGATGACCTCGATCTTACCGTTGGCGCATTCGGCTGACAGAAGGTGCTCAGTCGCCAACGCGGCCAGCTCGTTTACCGTCTGGACCTTGCGCTTGCTGATGGGGCACGGGGTCAGGGTTTCAGATGGGATGTCCGGTTTGATAGGGACATATTCAATCTTCGGTTCGCAGCCCATTAATGAGAGCGGCAAGATCAGGATCAAGCATCGCATCGGGTATCCCTCCTATTAGGATCTGTTCGACAGCTTTGGTAAGGTTGGCGTTGCGGGCAGCGAAGCGGTCTGCACGGGCACGCTCCACCTCACGCGCCAGGGCGGATTGTTCCGCTTGTTCGGTCAGGGCTATGAGGGACCGGCTCAGGCTCGCATTGTCTGCAGTCAGGCGGGCGTTCTCGGCGGTTAGGTCATCGACGGTGCCTGACTTCCACCACAAGGCCCATGCTAACCCAAGACAAGCCAGCAGCGCGGCGCACAGAGCGATCAGCGTTGCCTTGGTCATCATGTCAGCCACCAGATCAGCAGGCTCGCCAATAGCGCCAGAATGACGGCCGCGATGATCATGCCGCCAGCCTCAGATCCTGCATCTTTTCGATGGTCATGGCGCGCAGCCGGTCGCCAACCTCAATCGGATCTTCTGGGCAGCTCATGCCCGGTAGCCAAGTGATATCCCACTTGAACCGTTGCTTGATCCCGAGCGTTGTTTGCACCTCGGCATGGGACAGGGTGGAATACCGCGACACCGGAATGTCATAGGCGTGGCACAGCTCGGCCGTCCATTCGCACAGCTCCCAAACCATTTCCATTGTCAGCGGCGCACTGCCTGGGCGAAACGGCCGTTCTTGCGCGCCCGCCATTGCATCACAAGAAAGGCCGATGGCCCCCGTGTTCGCGTTCAGCGTATGCGATGCCGCCTTGCCGACCTGATAGCGGGCTTGCGCTTCAAAGCGAAAATCGCCGTCGATGCGATTGCCGAAGCGATCCACCAGCCCATTGTAGGCGCGCCGCTCCATCGCAATGTCACCATATGCGCCAGCGGTCCAATGCCAGTGAATGCGGTGCAGCCCCGAGTGGTGGAACAGATCGGCCGTGTTGTGCCCGTGCCGGTCGCGCAGCGCTATTGTGCGCGCGGCCCGCGTCTTTGGCCCCCGCAGCCCGTCGATTGCGCCGGGGTTATATCCGAGCGCGTGCAGGCGCGCTTGTTCGTCGCGTACCGTGAACATATCAAACCCTCCAAAGGCAGGGGCCACGGCGCGGGAAGAATGGCGCGGTAAGCCAGTTGTAATTCTTTCGGTCTTTTTCATCCAAGCTGCGATGCAGTGCCCCGAGCGCGGCCAGAGCTGCGACGACGGACCAAAAGGCAAAGACCGCGTTGACGGTCTGGCCTGACAGGGTGAATACGCCGGGGTTCATGATGCCCGCGCTGCCAAGCAACGGCCGCAGGATCGACCACCAGAGAAGGCGCACCCAGACAAGCCCGCTGGTCAGCGCGACAAAGGCGCTCATAAGGCTGTTTGCGTCATGCCCGCGAAACCGTAGGTGCGGCGCAAAGCCGATAGTCACCAACAGCATCAGCGCCACCGCAGCAACGGCCAAGGCACTGTGAATAAAAATAAGGATCGTCATTGCTCTTGGCCTCGCTTTGGTAAAACTCCGATCACCAGACTGTTGACCTGTCCGGTGCGTTCTTCGATGGCATTGGCAAGGCGCTGTCTGGATGCCTCGGCAACCTCGCGGGCCTGTACTGCGTCAACCTGTTCTCGGGTCGGGCGCTTGGGTGATTTCAAAGCCTTGAACAAATTCTTAATCACGGCCTTTCCCTTCGATGTAGCGTAGCGCAGCATCCAGAGTTTTGGTGTTGTCGGCCATCTGGGAGGTGTGCGCTTTATGATCGTCAAAGCGGGCGTCGACCTGTTCGTTGAGACGCGCCCACAACGCCTTCACGACGATAGCCAGCCCGACGATAATCAGACCGGGCAGGCCATAGGCTTCTAGGAAGCTGGGAAGGTCAAAGCCGTTCATGGCTCAGGGGCGCGCGCTGTTTGCGTACAGCGGATTGAACCCCGCCGCCATCCGGTTCAAGCCCTGCTGCTGCAAGACTTGTGATTGCGCGCTGGACGCGGTTAGAGGCGGTGTCGCAACAATAGGCTGGATGCCGTTCTTGAGCATGTAGTCCGAAATGAACTGCATATTTTCAAACCAACGCTCGTAAGTCACCGAGCCGAATACGCCGCCCGCATTGCTGTATTTTTGCGCCCACATATCGTCTGTGTCGAAATCGTAAAGCGAAGGCGTTCCAGCAATGGCGTTTGCGTTACTGTTAAAATCGTTAATCACAAAGCCGTAGAAACAATGCGTCGGCTTGGGGTCCAGTTTCGGAATTTCCTTGGCCCAGTACCGCCCCCATTCAGAGGTTTGGCTTCCCCGCGACATATTGTGAACGGTCAATCGCATCCCGTCGGCGTCCGCCCGCTCCTGCAATCGCGTACTGAAGAACTGCATACCGCTTGCCGTCGATCCATCGGCACGAGTTGGCAGCACCTCGCCCGGCAGCAAGGTGTTTGGGAACTCCCCCCAACTGTCAGTGTAAACCGCAAGAACTACATCATGCTCCAGCGGGCTAGTGGCGGGCGTATCCGGCGACTTGGCGTAGGCATAGAAACCGTACAAATCCATTTGCGTGATTTCATCGTCTGCAAGTGTGGCGCGGATTTCGATTTCCTGCGCTTCAACAAACTCAACGTGCGCCATGTGCAACTTGCCTTGTTCGTAAATCTCGTCATGGACAGACACCCCATCGACCAAGACTTGCAAACGTCCACGGCCCGTTGTGTAAAACGCATCGCCTGCATGGTAGTAACGACTTGATGAAAAGGGAATTTCAACAAAGCCGGAATATCCTAGCGCGTCGAACTTGATGGAGATACCACCGCCTTGGTTTTTGTCGCGCACAACGTAGCTTCGAGACGTGTAATTTGATGTTTTCATAGACGAAACATTCACATCGGACGGATGGCTTTGACACAATCTTGCAAGAGTCGTCCCTGTGATATTGCCGCCGCCGAAAGCCCCACCCACAGTTTCCACCTCGAACAGCGTTTCGCTTTTATCGTAATTCAAGATGTCATAGGTATTGAAACTTGCGGTGTTGCAAAGCGCGGCGTTGTAGTGCGCAAACAATGTCGGCTTGCGGTAGCCATAACGCTCCACAAACTCGTCATAGAAATAGTCGGCATAGGCAAGATACCCGAACCGCGACAGGTGCTGACCGCTGGTGCCATCGTGCATCTGCTGACACACCGTAATGCTTGCAGGTAGTGTATCGCTGGGCAGGATTGTAACCACATCGCCAGACACGGACTGGCAGCTAAACGGCAAATACTTTCCAGTATCATCATCCTTGACGACAAACGCGCTTCGGGCAAAGAAACGGTTCCCTTGCCCTGAGGCCACTGTAAATTGGGTGTCGCTGTCGCGAGACACAATAGTCGCTTCCGCAAAGTTTGCACCCGTTTCGTTCGAGCGGATCAGTGGGTAAGGATTGAAAAACAACGGGCTTTGTTTGTCGCTCAGCCGGTCGTTGCCGACCGTCACAGCATGGGCTTTGGCAGTGTTCGTCTTGGTCTGGGCCTCCGCGCTTTTCAGCGTGCGGCTGATTTCGGTTGCGACTGGACCTGTTTCGATCAGATAGAGCCCCAAGTATTTCACATCATCGCCAGTGGCAGAAAAGGTATCCCCGACAGTCAGATCAGCAACGCCCGCCGCAATAGCGGCTGCGATTGTCGCATCAGTGTACGCGCCCTTAGTGGCGGCGATCAGTGTAGCGGCGTCCTTGGAGGCTTCAGCTGATGCTGCGGCGTTCGTGGCGGTGGTCGCATCGTTGCTGGTAGCAGTGCGATCGGCCGCCGTTGCAGCGCGGTCTGCCGCAGTCAGCGCAGACAAGTCACTTGCGATTTCGTTAACGGCTTCTGCCTTCAAAAGTTCAATTTGCTCGGCCATGATTAAGGCACCTCTATGATGATTGACGGGTACGGGCTGGGGCCAGGGTCTGAAATGATGGCCCGCTGCGCCGTGACGAAGGTTGCCGACGTTTCATCTTGCGATACGAAAAACAGCATCGTGTCAGGCAGTGCGGCAGTTGTGGCGATTTCGGCTTTTTCGGTTGCGATCTGCGCTTGGTCGAGCGCGATGCCTGCGTTCTTGCCAGCCTCCTCGATCTCATCGGCCAAGGGACCGGGAACCAACCTGCCGAATTCATCAAAGATAAGGGCACGCCGGGGCGCAAACACACCGGGATCGATCGCCGTGGTAGACCTTAGCGATCGACTGACTTCTCGGGCGTTGTCCTGGATCGTTTCGACCATCCAATCGAGCTGGGCCGTCAGGCCTACCTCGCGCGCCGACATGCCGCTCCAACCTTGCTCAACGGCAGTGCGCCTGGAAATAAAGAGATCCCCACCATCGTACAGGGCGGCGGCCGCATCCGATAAGATGATGCCACCGCTTACGTCGCTAGAAACCGGATCGACTGTATAGGCGCTGATATCTAGGGTTACCAAGATCCCGTCGCGCTCGATGCGGACAAGCAACGCACCTTCTCGGTACGGGTTCAGGTACTCGTAAGGCCCCGCTCCGTTGATGGGGTAGCTTGGGTCTGTCGAAAGGACATCGCGGGTCATGATCCACCTCCTACGTTGAAAAAGTTGGGAAGGCGGGATGGGGCAAGCGCGCCGCGATCCCAGAACGTCGACGTGCCGTAGTCCTTGGCCTTTTTGCGCATCTGCTTTTTCCAGAGGGTTTCGGCCTCGGGATCCAGAAAGGACTGGACCTGATCAGCAACCAGCCGATCGAAGGCGAGCCGCTGATACCAAAGGCTCGACGCGACTGGCGTGTTGTAGCGCAGGAAGTTAGCAGCATCGCGTCCCAGCAGGCTGTCTTTGCCTTCCGCCAGACGGCGTGCGTTTGACGCAATGGGTTTGATGATACTGCTGCCTAAGCTCACGACTGGCCCCGCGATCGTTTCCGCCAAGCCACCGCCAAATCGGTTTGTCTCTGAAGCCAGAAAGTCCCCAAAGATGCTGAAGCCACCGCCCTGCATCTGTGCTGCGCCCCAGAACTTTAGCGTATTCATTGGCCGAGGATCGTTCCCCTTGGACAGTTCCTTCAGTTGGATGGCCAGCCCGCCCATAAGCAGCAGACCAGATGCCATTGTGGCAGCGTATTTTGCCCTATCCAGCGGCGACGGCAGGGACATGAAGCGGCGATACTGATTGATGAACAGCGACAGCCCAAAGGATTTGTACATTGTGACCGATCTGGCCAGCTCGCCCATAAAGGAACCGGGTGCGTTGTTCTGAATTGTTACGGCGCGCATCTCAACGTTCGCGGTGGGAACGGCAAATTCCATCTGCTCTTCAATCGCCATCTGGAGACGCATGGCCAACCCTTCGGCTTCGACCCGGGGCAAAATCGTCTGATGCTCAAGCCAGTGTTGGGGCGTGATGAAATTGGCACCATTAGATGCTACGAACTGCGTCTGGACATCGCGCAACAGATCCCAGTCCTGGTGCGTGATGCCTCGTTGCTCGAACAGCTTGCGCAGTGGCGCATCGATGTCGTCAAGGGCGCGATCGGCATTGTCAGCCAGAAAGCCAGAGAACTCCATTTTGAACGCGGTGCGGTTCATGTCGGTCCAGAACGAAAGACCTGACGCCCGCATGACAAAATCCGACAGCCGGCCGGTGAACTCGCCCGAGATGACATCGCCAGTAAAACGCGCAGCCGCCTGGCCAGTAGAAGCCAATGTGTCCGCAACATAGCCCATGCGCGCAGCGGTTTCGCGTGTCGCGCTGCTCGACATCAGCTGGACCGACCTTGACAGAACGTTAGTCGGGCGCATGCCGACTGCAGCGGCCGCATGGCTGATCGTCACCATATCCGTTGGCGTCGAAAGGATTGCGGCCCCCAGCTGGGTTGCTGTCAGCGTGTTTCGCACACCGCCGAAAAAGCGGGCCCAGCCTTCACTCTCTGCCGCGCTCACAGAGCCATCGACATGGGCCAGCAAGGTGCGGGCACGCTTTGCCGATTGGTCCGCCTTGGCAAGCATCTTTGTGTCACCCGCAATCTCAAGCTTCTTGCGCGCCACTTGGCTGGCATATTCCAGCCCCATGCGCGGGTTTGGCCCCAGCACGCGCATCTGCGCCACTTCCCGGGCCATGCCGTGCAAGCCGCCGATCATCGCACTGAACGGGTCGGACGTGCCGAATTCCTTGTTGTATTCCAACCAGGCATCGCCATCCTTGAAGTGCAGCACCCGGTGTTCGGCGTGGCGATTATAAAGCGCCTTGCCGCCAACGGTCAGCGATGGCTCACGCGTGTCCCAGCCGCGCGTCGTGATCCCGTCATAGACATCTTTTAAAAACGCATCGGCATCGCCCTTCCGGGGCATTGCGCCAGCTCCTGACGCAAAAGGCTTGCCGGTTCTGAAATCCGTAATCCGTGACCAGTCAAGCTTGGGCGCGACGGTTTGCGACCAGGCGTCAAAGCCAGCCTTGCGGATCTGTGCGGTATCATGGCTGTGGGATACGCCGAAATCGTCCAGCGCGCCGATGTCGCCGCCATGGGCATTGAACATCTGCCGCATTCGGCGCTGCTGGTGGCGCACGGCATCAGCCATCACCTTGGCCTTGGCGTTGCCACTGTCCTGCAAGTGCAGCTCGCGCATCAAGTCGCGCAGCATGACCTTTTCGCGGCTGTTGCCAAAGATGTTACGGCCTGTGGTGCGCATGACGTCGTTCAGACCGGCATTGACAGATCGCATCATCGCGTCGCTCAGCGCCTGGACGTTCTCGCCCTTGAAGTCGAAACCTTCCTGATGCGCCAGTAGCGCGCGCACGGCCCGCAGCGGGTCATCGGAAGTTTCGACCAGGTTGCGGATCCGTTGCATCGATTGCAGCTGGTTCAGTACTTTGTGTCTGCGCGACAGCCGGGCCTTTGAAGTTGCCTCTTTCAAATTGGCCGCGGCTGTCGCTTCAGCTTGGTGACGTGGCATCGCCTGTTCGTACCGCGCCACCAGCTGATCGTATTCGGACAAGATCGCGCGGCCGCGCGTCGTGTCCAATTCTTTGGCATCCATCGCCCGTTGGATGCAGTCGTGCAGGTTCGCCATTAGCGTGCCCCCCCAAGTGTGCACGCGTCAATGACGGCCTGAGCCGTTTCGTCCGCGTCCAAATCTTCCATGAAATCGCGCAGCGAGATGACCTCGCCGCCTTCGACCTTGAATTCCAGATCGTCGGCCACGTCAGCCAGGGCCGATGCGTTGGCGCGTATGGCCGCCCGCTGCGCTTCGACCAGCTGGTCGAAAGCCAGCGCATCAGCTGCCTGCGCTTCCGGCGATGCAGCACCTTTGGCAAACGCCTCGGCCGGGATCACTTCAGCATCGATCTGTGCCGGCACTGGGTCTGCCATCCGCGCCGCGCCGGTTTCCACCAGATCCCCAAACGCTCGGCTGTCGATCGCCTTTAGAACGTCCAACGGGCCGGGCTGCTCAAACAGGGCATCGCCCGTGCGGCCGGCTTTGCGCGCCTCATCCACGTAGCGCTTCAGGAAGGCACTGATCTTGGCTGCCGGGGCCTGCTTGCCGCCGGGCAACAGATGACGCACCAGCGCCTGCGTCAGCGGGGCTACAGCGCCATCAAGCAAGTCAATGTCGTCAAGCATTTCCTCAACGACTTTCGCGGCCGTGCTGCCCTCGCGTGCTGCCAAGTCACGGGCCGACATGATCAGGCGTGCCGCGTCGAGGATAAACGGCGTGATGTCCATTTCGGGACGGACGTTGCCCGCCTCGATCTCGGCGCGCAGCAGCGCGATGTCTGGCGCGGCCTCCGACAGCGCGTCCAGCAGGCTGCGCAGTTCACCAGCTTCAGTTTCGACATAGCGGGCCAGAATGTCGGGGGCGTCATAGGCGCGGGCGAATACCGCGTCGTTCAGCTGACGCACGCCGTCGATCGACAGCGCACCATCCTTGTCGAAAAAGGCATTGCGTTCGGATCTGGGAAAGGATCCTGAAAACGCCCGAGCGAAATCGCGGTTTTCTACCGCGCTGAATTTGCGGCCGGGCACGTAGCGCGACATCAAATCGGCCGTCAGTGCACGCTGGCCTACTTGAGCCCGCTCCGTGGCGTTCATACGCGCAACACCGCTATCCTGTGCCTCGACCACCATTTGGCGACGGTTGGCGCTGGAAAGCTCTGTCTGGCGGCGTGCGATTAGGACAGGTTCCGTGATACCTTCAGGGATGGGCTGGCCCGTGGTCAACTCGATCTGCTGGCGATAGGCTGCCGCGCGATCGGGGTTTTCAGCATAGGCGCGCCCGATTGCACGCGCGCGGCCGTTGCCGCTTTCGATCATGTTGTCGGGGCCCACAATTGGCGCGCCACGGTCGGCCGTCGGGCTAGGCATCAACAGCGCTGGATCAAGCCGCGCGGCCGTGTCAGCCACCCAGGCATCGGATGCCGCCCGCGCACGGTCACGCGGCTGCAGATCGCCCGCCGCCTGGCGCAAGCTGGACAGGTCAACAACCTGATATTCGACATCGATGCGAAGATTGTCTCCGACGGCGACCTGCCCGGTGCCAGTGTAGCCCCGACTGGTGTAGCCCGTGAATTCAGGCGCCGGTGCGTCCCCGCTTGCCATGCGTGGCGGCTGGCTCCGCGGCCCCCGATAGCCTTCCCAAGCGCCGGTGCCTTGACGGCGATAGACCCACATGCCCAGCTGATCCTGAAGATCTTCGCTCATGACCTCTTTGCCAGTCAGACCCAAGCCCTTCTTGGCCGCCTTCAGCGTGGTGCCGACAATCTGGTAGGCACCCATTGGAGTGGCGACCCGCCCGATCTGCCCTTTGACCCATTGCCCATAGTCGCCGTTGACGTTGGAAAACGCGATCGCATCATCAACCGTCATCTCGGTCAGTTTCACATTCGCATAGCGACCGCCGGTCCGGTTCTGATAGCCAAACAGCGCGTTGTAATCGCCACCGCTTTCACCAACAAAAATCCCGTTCTTGATCGCTTCCCAATTCGGTGGCGCAGGTCTTGCCCAGGGTGCGGCTGGGGACGCAGGCACATCAGCATCCAGATCCTGAAGGGTGCTCAACCGTTCATAGGCCTGATTGACCGCATCGACATCTGTGGCTTGACCTGCCCTGCCCGCCTGTTTGGCAGCTTCACGACGCAATGCGCCGTAGGACAGCATGCGGGCCGCTCCGCCGATGCCGAGAGCAAAGCCGCCGCCCAGGCCAGCCCCAAGAGCTATGCGTGCGACCGGGTTTGGATCTTCGATGCCAAGTTCTCCAGCAACCCTATATTCGCGCGGCAGCAGCAGCGCTTCGCTTGCGCCACCTAGAACAGCTTCGGATAAGGTCAGGCGCATCAGGCTGCCCGAACCAAGGCCAAGGGGCAGCATTGCAAGGCTCAGCGGATCTGTCATCGCGCGCGCACTGCCGCCGACGAAACCTGCGAACCCGCCGCCGTCAATTGCCAGAAGATCCTGCGCTTCCTTCAATTCATCCTGGCGGCGCTTCAGGGTTTTTTCCTCAAGCTCGTCTGCGCTGGTGGGCAGATTGATCCAGTCGTTGGGCGCTTCTTTGCGGGCCTTTTGCGCCTCTTCAAACAGAGCGCTATCCGCCGCGTCGGTATCAATCGCAAATGGCTGCTCACCGGCAGCCAACCTTTGCTTTGCCTCTGAAGGCAGGCTATCGAAGATCTCGCGCTTGTAGCCCAGCTTGACACGGCTGGAGTAGGACCAGACATCCGGGCGCACCGTCTGTTCCTTCCAGGCGGCCGAAAACTTCTCGCCAAACGAAAGCTCGGGTGTTGCGGCCGTCACGCCCTCGGGGTTCTGCGGTTCTTCAACCAGGATTGTCATTGCGACACCCCGCTGATCAGTTTTTGAAGATCCAGTTTGAAGACGCTGCCGTCTTCACCCGCCAGATACGTCGGCCGTCCATTGCGGGTGCGCTGAAGAACATAGATCGGCGCGTGGTCGCCTTCGGGCCAGAACGGTACCAGCTCGGTATCTTGCCAGATGTCTGCAGGATCACTGCCTTCGAAGTCGGGCAGAATGCCCGCGATCGATGCTGCCTGAAGCCGGGTCATGTCGAAATTGCGCAGATCCGTTTCAACAGTGCCGATGACTGTTTCGACGTCCTCTGCTGCGATCCCGGGCGGCAAGGGCAGCAGATACCCTTTGCCCAGCCAGTCCGTATCGATCCGCTGGATACCGCCGACGGACAGATCGTTGTTACGCCCTTGGGTTGCGCCCAGCACAAGGTTCACAGATCGCTGGAACGCCTCGCCGTCCATTTCGGACGGATCAGCGATCGGGTTGGTTTCTGCATAGTGAGCGATGGCAGCACCGATCACCGCTTCGGTCATACCCGGCAGATCACGGAAGTTGTTTTCCGTTTGGGTATGAAACTCCTCAATCGCCTGGGCGCGGGATGGCACCGCAACCGTTTTCTGATCCAGCTTCGTCTGACCAGCAAGGATCTCGCGGGCCGTCTTGTCCGGCAGACCTTTCGACACCAGCGATGTCACCCAGCCAAAGACCGGATCTTCGTTCAGCCGCTGCGCTTCTGTCCTTGCTTCCCCGCCAAAGCCGATCGATAGCGATTTTGCCAGGGCAAGACGATCTGCAACCGGCTGATCAGACTTTGCGCGCGTCTCGATCTCGGCGCGCTCTGCGTCGGACAAGGCAACCGGACGCTTGACGTAGCCCTCTTCGACACGAGATTGCGCAGCTGCTTGTCGGCCGCGCAAAGCCTTGCCGTAGGCAGCAGGATCTGCTGGATCGAAGTCGGGCAGATCCGGCACATAAAGACCGACCTCCTGCGCATATGCGACCTGGTCCTTTTCCCAGGCCTGTTGAGCCGTTTCCTTCAGATCACGCAGAACCTTGACCCGCTCGGTCTGATACTTGTGCTTGACCGGCCGTGCCTCTTCGCCCGCGATCATCGCTTCGAGCTGCGCAGGCGTCTTCTGCGCAAGCATCGGTTCTTCGTTCGACAGCGACAGCGCCGCCATGGTTTCCGGATAATCGGGGGATGCCTTGGCTTCGTCGCTTGCCAGCCAGGCTTCATCGACGGACTTCATGTCGCCAGCGCGCACATCGCGGATGGCCTCCAGCCGGTCTGCAACGATCGTGGCCTGTTCTTTTGCGGCCTTTTCGGCAGCCGTGTGGGCAGCTGCTGCAGCACGGTCGATGTTGCCCTGCGCCTGGACGCGGTACCGGGCCTGAATGTCAGCGGGCAATCCGCCAAAGTCGCCGCTTTCGGTGGCTGCCAGAAATGCTTCTGGATTGTTCGACACCATGTCGATCGCGCGTGCATTGTCGACGTTTTCGGTCAACCCGATCTTGCGACGCTCGCCTTCGGCTGCATCGATGACACCCTGGGCGACCATTTCGTCGATTTTATCGTAGCCCTGCCCCAGCAGTGTTGCGCGCATCTCTGGATCGCTGACAGCACCCTGCTGTGTCGCGATTTGCGAGTATTTGATAAAATCGGCTTCGCGCTGTGACTGACGCGCCGCCAAAGTTTGCTTGCCCAATGAAAACGTGTTGCGGTTATTCAGCTCATCAAACGTCAAGCCGAAGCGCTCTATGTTTTTTTCGCTGACACGCGGCCGGCCATCCTCGGTTTGACCGGTGATATAAGCATCTTTTAAACCTTCGACGCCTTTCTGCCAGGCGTAGTCAGCTGCGTCAGGATCTCCGATTTGTGAAACTTGCAGGCGCAGATCATTCATGTCTGCCGTCAGATCGGTTTGGAACCGTTGCGCTTCGCGTGAAAGATAGTCGGCTTCCATGGCGGAACCGATCTGTTTGGCAACTTCACCAAAACGGGCAACCACGTCACCGGTCTGAGACGCTTCGACCCGAACACGGGGGGCGCGGCCGGCATCACTGCCAGCTTTGGGGACAGTTAAGGTCATGAGCCTAGCGCCGGCCACATGTCGGGCGCTTTCGTGAGGAAACTACCTGCCGCTGACATGCCGCCTTTCAGCAAAGCACTACGACCGCGCGACGATGTTATGAGCTGTTCGCCGGTCAATTCGGCTTGCTGCGCTTGCCCCCCGCTACGAATTGACTGAGAGTTGAAAGACATTTCTCTTGCAGCAGTCTGGCCTAATAGGACCGCAGTGGGGCTATTGAGGTTCACCCCACGTCCCGCAAGTTCCGCGGATTGCTGAGATATCGCGGAGGCAAATCGCATCCGTTCTCGCTGATCCTTCACAGCGGTCAATTGGGCTTCGGTGCGTTTCTGCTGCTCGATCAGGGCCACATTCTGCTTTGCCGCCCGGTTGGCCGATACCCCTTGGTAAAGGCTTCCCCCGATTGCCAAAAGGGTACCCAAATTTGCAAGTCCCGCGCCAGCTGTGGCGGCAGTTGCTGTCGCGCCAGCAGCTGTGGCACCACCACCAGACAAAGCCGCAAACAGTGCCGTGGTAATCACCTCACACATCAGGCGTTCGCCTCCTCAATGTTCGGAATGATCGCGCCGATCGTCATTGGGGCACCCCCATCAGGGGTAAACCTCAGGGACACTTCGTCGGCAAACCCAGACGTTGTATCGAGGCGCGCGGTGCCATCGTATGCTGTCACGATTTCCGATGCGATTTGCTGCGGGACCAATTCTTGAAACCGGCCGTATCGAGGTTGCTGTTTGAAATTACGCTCTACTGACTGGACGTGGCCGGCTGCGGTCTTCAAAAGGACAATGCCTGATCCGGCATGCAGCTTTTTCTTCCGGCCGATAGAGGATCCATCCCGTGCCGGTGCGGGAATATCCAGCAATTCTGCTTCATGCTCAGCGTCAAACAGACCGATCGACGCCTTAGATACAGCACTATCCAATGTCACTTCGCCTGAAGAAGGAACGACAAAGGGGCCGAACTGTCCCACTTCTGTCCAAGCATAGACCTTCTGGCCGACCAGATGCGGAACAGAAAACGTCTTGCTGGGGGCTTCCGGCTGGAACTGGCTGACAGAAAAGAAATGGATCGCATCACTGATAGGCTGGTCACCTGCGATAATTCCAAACACCACCGCCTGCTCTTCGATCATCCGTACAGTCGCGCCATCAATCACGCGGCGTACGACCATAGTCAGAATATCGCTTTTGCTATCAGCGCTTGTTGAAACCGACACGGCTTCGACGAAACCGCCCGCCACTGAACAGCGCGCCCAACCAAGAACCTGTTCTTCAGGATCGTACAGCATGACGGCTAGATCACCGTTTCCTCGACGGATCCATGCGAGGCGCTGCGGTGCTGACTGCCACGCCAATTCTTCAAACCCCGGGGCACCGAGATGCTGAGACGGCAAAGAGAGCTCGACCGGTTTACCCCCGTCCTCTTCAAAACTGTAACGGATTTCCTCAATGCGCGTGCCGTCTTTCGTGACGAACACAGGATAGCCATAAGGGTTGATCGGACGGATCGGGCGCGATCCGTCGGTTGCTTCAACGGACGTGTCAAATGTTGTTGGTCCGATGCGCTGACCGCTCGCGTTGGAAAAGCCCCGGATGACCTCGCCCAAGGCACCAATAAAGATACCGCGGCGCGCGCGTCGCAGCCAAGTTCCAGAGTTTTGACTATCGCTGCCTGAGATCGTGTAGGAGAACGATCCATCGGCCTCTACGCTTGGTTCAAAATCCTGAAAGTCTCCAAGCGTAGACGCCCAAACTCCGCGCGGGTCAGTTGGGGTAAACGCGGCGAACAGGCTCTGGTCATAAATCTCGATACTTTTGGGATAGCCGTAGATTTCAGACCATGCGCCCTCGGACCACCGATAGGTTGGCTCGTCGATCACTGGGCTTGGTATTTCGCTCAGCACATCAGCTGTCGCGGAATACCCGTCTGTCACCGTTTTGATACGCACGACGCCGACCAAATCGCTCACAAAGCGCCATTTAGTGCCTTCGGACTTGTTGAGGAGCTGTTCCCCTTCCTCGTGAACCGGTGGGTTTACACCTGTGTTGTCCCCGGCTGTCAGCTCGTAAATGTTACCACCGTACCGCATCTGATCGCCGATCCCGATATCGGTATTGCCGGTCCACAACGGGATATTTTGCAGATCTGTCGGCTCCAGTCGAAAAAGTGTTCCGACATGATTAGCCGTAAACAACTCAACGTTCGAGCTGAGGTCGATCGTGCCGGTGGCGGGGGTCGTATAGAGATACAGCCAATAAGACGTTACCGTTTCATCCGGACCGGCCTCCCATGAATAACCTTGCTCTCCGTCATCATGGACCGGAGGATTGGGACCACATGAGCCTGGGCTATTGAATAGCCCGTTACCCTTGAACTCATAGACCCGGGGTCCACGCTTACGCACGTCGCCGACGGCAAGACTTTCATTTGCAGTCCATACAGTGATTGCCCCGTAAATATCTGAGCACTGGATGGTCTTCTCTTCATCAAGATTTTGGATACGAAACGGACCAGCATCCAATTGCAGCGCCGAGATCGTCCAATTATCCAATGCAAAGCGTGACAGCTTCTGAATAGGCTGCGTGCCATCGCAAATATAGATGACGTCCGCCGACTGTACCCACTGAAGTTTGTCTAAGGCAGCCTCGTTGTAGGGCGTGATGAGCTCGTATGGGACCCCACCAACTTTGACCAAGACACCATAGCGCCAAACACGCATGCGCAGAGCGGTAAACTCCAGTGTCAGCGCATCGTTTTCGGCGAATTCAAAGTCGATAAGCCGCGCTTTGGCATTGTTGCGGGTATAGCCTCGGAAAATCGTTCCTGGTGCACGTGTAAACCCGCCTTGGCGCAGTGGGATATATCCATTCAGTTTACGCAGGCCGGTCTGGTTGCGCTGATAGTCGGGACGCGACCACAGCAGCGGTGAGATCTCACCGCTCGAAAATGAATACTGTGGGGTGCGAGACCTGGTCACCGGGTGGCCTCGCTAGCCCAATCACCTTGATCAGGCTGGCCATCCCAGCGGGAAGCGCTTGCCGACAATGCATCATTGTCGATCACCATGCGCAGGGCAGTCGCACCGTCTGTGACGAGGTCCGCGCGTTTGGTACGGGATCCAACGTATCTGGGGGCCAAAAGATTGGCGAGCTGATAGCTGACAGCAGTCTGAAAAGTTGCGGGCAGTCGCGCTTCTTGGTCGATCACCTTCGTGTATCGAATGCTGATACCACCGTTGCTGTCAGCCAGCAGATACCGGCCATCGATGCGCCACTTCGTACCTTTTGGCGTAACATTTCGCAGTTTCAGCAGATCATCCGGCAGCGGGTAAAAGAACGGCATATCGGGATCGGCACGTTCACCTTCGGGAGTGTTCGCCAGTTGAAGCGTGGCAAAACGGCGGGCAAAGCTGAAGTCTTCCTGTTCCAGGCACATATTCAGGGCGATGGGATACTGCTCATTTGCATCGCTGGCCGCGTCCGAGCTGTCCGCTACCGAACTCGGTGGCGTCACTTCCATAAAACGAAAGGCTTGCCGAACAATGCTTGCTGTTGCGGTGGGTGTGGCCATGAGTGCCTCTTTGGGAAACGGGCGGGGCAATCATCACTGCCCCGCCGAATGTCACACAGTCCGGATCAGGCGGTGATGTAGTGAATTTGGAACGGCATACTGCCGGCTGCGACGGCGTCAGCTTCGGCGTGCTTCCAAAGGCCGATGTTGCCGCCTGGGTCTTTTGCCAGCCCCAGAATTTCCCAAAGGCGCTTGCCATGGTTCGCGTCGCCTTTCGCGATCGGGCTGTGCAGGTTGCCAGCGGACTTCGAGACATCGACCAGTGCATCGGTGTCGGTTTCGGTGCCAATCACGATTTGCGCAAAGCCATCAGCTGCGACATCGAAGAATGTGTCGAAGTGCAGGATGCAGCTCGATGGCAGATCAACCAGATGATATTTCGACCCGTTGCTGTCATCTGCCGCGTTGGTGAGTGTACCCGTTGCGATGATCAGCCGCCCGCGTGCCTGGGCGGGATCTGCGGGATAGTCGTCCATGTCATAGAAATCATGGATCAGATCAGAGGAGCCACTTTTCAAGGGCATGTCTCATTTCCTTCTTTCAAATTTAGGGGATCAACGGGGCAGCGATCCTGCCCCGTATAGGATCGGGATCAGCCTTCGGCGCAGGGGATGATGCGCACGCCAACGTCTTCGATCCGGACGGCATCGATGTAGGCATCGGTGTAGATGTACGGCATGTTTTTTGCCGAGGTATCATTCCACATGTCGCCTTCGACATCCTGCCAGACGCCCGCAGCAACGTTCGCCTTGGACCAGATGGGGATCAGGCGCTGACCGCTGCTGTTTTTGGGCACACGGTTGGAGAACAACCAGTTCACCCCCAGCAACATCCCGGGTTTACCGTTGCGGATATTTTCCACCTCGAAGGGGTTGAGGTTTTTGCCCGTTTCGACCGCCAGATTGATCAGGTCGGTTTTTTGCTTGGGTGTGATCAGACCGTAGATCTCGTCGTCAGTCTCAAGGCCGAAGTCTTCCAGCTCCATCGCTTCGCAAGCTGCGCGGATCTTGGACAGCCCCAAGCCATAAGCCGTGCCGGGTGTGCCCAGGTCAGCGGCGATGTAGTTTGCACCGGGCAACGGGATCGGCGCACCACCAGGGCGCTTGCCTTCGATCGCGCGGCCCATGATGCCGCCGCCCGAGGCGACAAAGCCCGAGCTGGTTTTGCGAATGCCCAGGATGCGATCAAAGACACCACGCTCAACGGCCATGACCGAGTTGCGCACCAGCGCGGATGTCGGGTCCATCGCCGCATCGAACTTAGTTTCCTTGTCAACGTATTCGCCATCTTCGATCACGTTCGGGCGGACCAACCACCGGCGGCTGCGGAGCGTCGGATTGTCTGGGTTGCGGCGGGAATAATCCTCGCCCTCGATGTAGTCTTTCTTGCCCAGCAGGTCCGCGGCGTCTTGCGCCTCGCCTGTGGCTGGGACCATCGTCACGGCATTGCGCAACGGGTTCTGAACCTGCTGAGCGACCATCTTGACGTTATTCGAGTATGAAAGTTTGTGGTGGGCTTCCACCAGCTGCGCGTAGGACATGTGCCCTCTCCTGCGAAAAATCAACGTTGCTTGGTGAGATTTCGGAGTGGGCACCCGGGCGGAGCCGGACCAGACCTGTGCTTATCGCTGCATGGGCGCAGGGGCTTGTCCCTGATCAGACGGACATCGCACCGCGATGGCACCCGTCGTGCATAGATGTCATCGCGATATTTGGATGCGTGTCAAGAAAAAACGCCAGATATGGTGCAGCTGTCTCTTTTATTTAGCTGTCGCGCGCGGGTCGTAGCTATATCCAATCTTCGACAACTCCCGCCGATCTTTGTCCCAGTAGACCTTGCCTGACTGCCACCAAATTCCGTCGCCCAACATTGGCATCGTAGGCTCATCCACAACATGAACCGCGCATTCATCACCGTTGGTGTCTACGCACCAAAGCCGAGAAATAGCGCGGCCATCTGACGTGGCGCCTTTGGGCATTATTTCTATGATTTGTCCGCCGACCATCGCATCACTCCGGTGTTAGCTGGACTTTGCTGCCATGCGGTCCAGACGGTCGATTTCGGCAGCGATTAGTGCACCAGCACGAACAAGGTCTTCGCGCGGTGTCTTGGGTTTCCACCATTCCACATCCCAAGGCCAAAATCCAATAGGCTCAGCGGCAAAAGCACGGTAGCTCATGCCAATAAAAGCGCTGAAGGCGTAGGCAGCCGCAGCCGCTGACATTTCGCCGTCGGTGTGAGTGTCGTCATGTTCGGTTGTCCAACCCTCCCCTTCAACCTGCCGCTTTCGCTCTGTGGTGATACTTTCAATTCCATTCATGGTCGTTACCTTCGAGGTTAGCTGGATTGATTTTTTCGCCGGTCACTGAGTTTACAGTGCCATCCGCTAGTGCCGCTAAGATTGCTGAGGGGAGGTCGGCTTCAGGTGTGTACTGCGGTAGGTCGCGGACATCGAAAACCTTATTTGGCTCAATCTCTGCAACGATGCCTTGTTCTAGGCTGTAGTGAAATTGCATGGGGGATTGCCGATCTTTGTCGCGGCGAACGTGATACACTGTGGCGCAGCCAAGTTTGAATGCTATTTCGGTCATTTTTTCTCACTCCGGCGCTGGTTGGGTGGTGATCTTTACTGGGGGGTGACCGGTTCCGACAATGGTCAACCGGACTGCACCGCCCGAGGCGAGATGTTCAATCTCCTTGGGAGTTGGTTCCCAAACCGATGTCATTTGTGGCACGCCATCGACTTCCTCGTCGAGGATCGCCAGCGCGTAGTATTCATCTTGCGTCTCTGCGAGTACACGCGTCGCATTGCTTATCCTTAAGGGCTGCATGCGCCTCTCCTTATTCAGGTTCATCGGGCAAACCAGTTGCCATTGCTGCGTCCCAGCCATCATTGTGGCCGACGATATACTGACGATCAGAGCGGACACGCTCCACCTCATTAGCTAAATCTTTGAGCTTGTCGCACACGCGATCTAAAATATGGGCCTGTAGACCCAAAGCTGCCAATCCTTCGCGCACCTTGTGCAAGTCTTGGCACATGGCGCGAACCTCCGCGTCTTTGGGGATATTCATATCAATCGTTTCCGTCATGCCTACTCGCCTTTATGTATCGGATATCCTGCGACCGTTCGTGTCATATTGATATCCTGTGGTATTGGACGGGGCCCACGCGCCCCGCCCATTTTAGATTGGCTTATTTAGCCAGCCGCGATCTTGGTCAGCCGCTCAACCTCAGGCTTCAGACGCGCAATGGCCTGCTGATCTTTTTTGGACGTCGCTTCGTACCATTCGCCGCCTTTGCCCTGCAGCTGGCTCAGTTTTGCGCGGGCTTCTGCAGGGGTCGTGTTTAAGCTGACACCACCATCGCCCATGACCATCTGGTCATCGCCCATCATCTCGCCGATCGCGGCAAAAACACGCATGGTGCCCGCGTCGCCGATCTTGGGCTTGAGGGATGCGGCAAGGTTTTCCATCGCTGTCGCGTCCAGTCCCGCCTTCTCAGCGACGACCGACGCCGCCTGACTGGCAAGGGTCAGCTTGGCTTGGGTCTGATCGCCCCAGTCCTTTTCCAGCGCGGCCATCATTTCAGCGCTGCCCTTTTCAAAGTCGTCTGCCGCCTGCTTATCCAAGGCCATGATATTCTCGGCATATAGCCCGACCATAGCGTTGACCGCATCGTTTGACATACCGCTGGCAAGCCCGATTTCACGCACCTTGCCTTCGAGGGCATCATTCCAGGGCGCGTCTTTCGGCCAGCTATCCGGGCGCTGGACGTCGTATTTGTCGGCGCTCTCGGGGATACCGAAGGTCGATCCGTTCGCCTTCAGCCACTCAGCAACGCTTTCCCCCTTGCCGGGCTTGGACAGCAGCTGGTCAGCCGGTTTGCCCAGCTTCATTTGTGCGGCCTTCTCGCCTTTGGCAAGGCGGGCGATTACCTCGTCCTTATCGTCGAGGGTCAGGCCTTTGGAAACTAACAGGTCGCGATGGTCATTGAATTTGGCATCTTCCCACCACTTGGCAGCTCCTGTTGCAACCGTATCGGCCCCACCACCAGTGGCAACCGTGTCTGCACCGGAACCGCCTTCAATCGTGTCGGCTCCGGCGTTGCCCGTTACGGTATCAGCTCCTTCAGCTCCGGCCGCAGTAGCACCGCCAGCGCCTTCATCTGTTGGTGCGAAACAGACCAGCGGTTTGAGAAAAAATTTAACGTACATCCAAGCTCTCCATAAGTTGGTTCAGTTCAAGGTGAGAAATATGCCCCTGTGACAGGATCAGCAGGGCTAGGTCGCGGCGGCCGGCTTCATAGGCCAGTCGCTGCGGGTCGATCGAGGCCGGTTGGGGGTAGCCTTCGATCATGTCGATCGGCTGCAGGTTCAGCAGTCCCGATTGCCGGATCAGATCCTCGGCAAGCTGTGGGTCCCGGTTAAAGGCTTTTTGCCAACGTGCCGCGACCTCAGCAGCTGCTCCGTCCTGAGCGATCGCTTGGGGAGTTCCGGCTTCGCCCTGGCCGAAAAAGCTGCGAATAATGGAAAGACGATCCCAGATCATTGCATGCCCCCCGCATCCAGCGTGATACCCAGATCCTTCGCGACGCCCCCCGCCTGTTCCATCATCTGCATTTGTTTTGCCTGCGCTTCCTGCTCGGCACGTGCTCGGGCCAGCTCGTCCGCGTCATCGCGCGACCGCAAAACGCGTGCAGGCAGAGATGGGCTGGCGTCATGAAGTGCCTCGGCGATCGCGTCGGGGTCCAGACGGTCCAGATAGCGCGGGTTCATCTGGGCGAGCGGCCCCATATCACCGATAAACTGGCGCACCGCCGCGCCTTCGCGCGCGCGCATCGCCATCGCGGCCGAGGACTGGTACCGGACCCTTAAGGGCTGGCCTGCGGCCTCAGGGGGCGGTGGCCGCAACTGTCCTGCACGCCACAGCAGGCGAAACCGACGTTCAAACTTACGCGCCGCGTACTCTTCCATGATCCGATCAGCATGCGGGGCCCAGTTGCGCAAACGCGCTTCTTCCTGAATGCGCGTCTCTTCCTCGGTGACCCCGGTGCGGCCCGCCAGCGACATGACCGAATAGTGAAACGCCTCTTTGACCGCTTCGCTTTTGGCGCGTTTTTCTTCCATCGTGAGCCCGATATTGGTGGCGTGTTCCATGTTCCGGATCATGGTATTGCCACGCATATCGACGCCGCCGTAGACCACTGAACCTGGGCGGAAGGTACCATTAAGGGGAACAGCCTGCCGGTCTGGCGCCAGCTTCGTGGGATCCGCCGCATGTTGGGCCGCGCGGATTGTCGCCGCGTCCATCAGGTTATGGGTACGTGCTGACGGCAGGGCGATCATCCCCGGCCCGGTACCATAGGTCATACCGCTGTCGACATCCCAACGGGGATAATAAACAGGCATGTCATCATGCCCGCCCATTTTGACCAGCGCACGTTCAAGCTGACACGCTGTAACTGCCAGCCAAGGCTTACCACGCGGCCCAAGCTTGCCCTTAACGAACTGATCATTGGCGACGACGTGGTAGAAAAACACCAGGTCATCGCTTTTGCCATCAGTGGCCAGATCCACGATCTTTTTCGGCAAGGACGTCTCGCCATATTCACGGACAGCGGCGCGAGGTTTTAAGGTAAATTTGCGCACCATTTCGACCACGCGGCCGTGCGCATCGATATCGACGACGACTTCCGCCAGTGACATGGTTACATCAATGAACTTGCGGTTCTTTGTGTCGATCTGATCGTAGCCAGCTGCGTTGCCGAAGCCTGCCAGGTCCGAATAGGCCTGGAATGTGGCACCGTAGAACCCCGAAACTGCCGGGCTGAAGCTGGCAAGCACGCGGTTGGTGACATGGTCGTTCCACTCTGCCATGGGACGCCACTTGTTCAGATCTTCGTCCGGCGTTTCAAACCCGCCCCAGCGATTGGCCGGGTTCGTCAGGCTGGAATATATGCCTGCGGCAAAGCTGCCGAGTGCGAGGCTCGGGTCACTGGACAGCGGCTTCACTTGATCGCGGCGTTTATGATCATAAAGCCCAAACCCACCACGCTGAGGCCGCATAAGGGCAGCGATATCCTCCCAGTCTTGCTCAAATGATGTCCGCCGGGTCTTGAGCTCGTCCCAGCGGCGCATTGCCTCGATCGCACGCGGATCGTTCTCGATAACGGCATCCTGTTTCATGCTGATTGCCCCAGTTTTCCCGTTGACGGGATCCCGATCGCACTGGTCAGTACGTTGGCAGCGGCACCGGCCCGACGTTTGCGCAAGCGTGCCTCGATGTCACCTTGCTGAGTGGCCTCGCGATTATCTGTTGCAGCGATCTTGGGCGCCGCGATCGAAGGCATTTTGGTTTGGCTAATGCACATGGCTGTTGTCCTGTTCTAAATTTGGATTGATCCAGGCGAATTGACGAAAAACGGTGCGACCCTCACGGCCGTAGCCGTGCAAATCAGTTTCAAAGGCAAAACCGCAGCTACGCAAAAACAGGCTGGCGCGGGGGTGCCCGCCCCATGTGCGCGCCTCAATGCGATGGATCCCATGCTCGACGCAGAACGGCGGCATGCGGTCGCGGATCAGAAGGCAAGTCGCCATCAGGTGGCGTTTGAATTTGAAATGATCACGGGCAAGCAACGCAGCAGATGCCACACCTGCCTGACCGGTATTCGACAGCCCCAGAACCGCGAACGGGATCGGGGCTGCTTCAGAGCCGGCGCAAAGCACCAGCGATACCACCCGTGCGGGCTCCACTGCACGCCAGTCTGCAAACAGCTGCAAATGTGACGATCGTTCACCACGTGCGTGATCGGCTTCAGTCTGATCGCTCGGATCAAGCCGTGAGAGCACAGCCATCGCTGCGTGATCGCTGTATGGTTTGGCCAGCACGGGTGGTAGTTGCGCCATTGCTAGGCAGCTTTCAGCAAGGCACGGCGCGCGGCGTTGCACCAGTTTTGCAACGTAGCGCCGGGATTATCCGTGGCACGACACCGAACGCCCGCCATCGTGACCAACTTGGCATCCGCTTCACCTTCGACGGGTTTCAGGCCTTCCTCCTGCATAAGGCGATGTGCGAGATCCATCGTCGATTGCCCACCCGCGTTTTCGATCTGATCGATCAGTTCCTGGACCTTAACGGCGTCGAGGGCTGTCACAGGGGAAGCGTCTACGGTGTCACCTTCTTCAGTTGGGGTGTTTTCGCCGGTACCGGTCTCGATCGCTCCTTTTTCATCGACGTCTTTGGTAGGCTGCGATGTTTTGTTATCGCCCGCTGCTTGGACATTAGCCTGGTCTGTTCCAGCAGCTTCCTTTGGCTTCGGGGTATCTTTGTTCGCGTCATCCTTGACGCTCGATTTGGTTTTATCAGTCACAGTAGTTTCCTTTCAGTTGGGTTCAGGGATGTGGTTGGGATGTCAGACGATCAGCCAGTCGTCTGCGAGCATGTCGGTTTGCGAGGCGAGCCAGCCGATCACCATCGATCCGTCGGCCGAGCGCATATCGATGTGCGGCAGTAGTTCGATTTCGTCACCTGGCTGAATTTCAGCAGCACGCTTGCCAGCGGCGTGGCCGCATTTGGCAAACTTTGCCTCGAACGCTGATCCGGGCGTCAGCGCGATCCACATGCCTTTGCCGTTCCAGCCGGATCGCGCGACCTTCGCGCCCGCTTTCATCGCTTCGATCGCATGCCCAAAGTTCATCTTGCCTGAGGCTTTGTAGGCACGATCAAAGACATCTTTTGGTGACCAGCTGATGTAGCCGGCGTGATCGGGATGGTTCGATGCGCCGCCGTCGACGTACTCGACCAGATATCCCTCGTCCGCCCCGTTCTCATCGGCAGGCAAAGCCCACCCGCGGTAATCGTTGTAGGCTTGACGGGTCATTGCTGTGGCGAGGATCTGTTTCGTTCCATAATGGATCTGCGTCATGTTTTAGGCTCCGTAGGGGTCGGTGATGTCCCAACCTGTTTTCAGACCACCGTCATTCCCCGACAGGGGCGGCCCTCCGTTATGGCCCATGCGGCCGCGCTTATCGGTGTCGGGCATTTTGTGGGCGTAGGGGCTTGTGCCATCCGCCTTGTGTTCGCTCAGCAGCAGGTACTGCAGCGCATCGTGCACGTTGGCTTCGGTGTACGACTTGTCAGGCACCTTGCGCTTGTCGCCGCTCTTGTTGATTTCTTCAGTCCAGACGTAGCGGGCAGCAAAGCCACGGATCAGGAAACGACAGCTCGGGTCGATCAGCAGACCGGGTTCGCCTCGAGTTAGTGGTGCTTCCAAAGAGGCGCGCACAGCTTCCAGACGAGGCTGGATGCGGTTGGTCCCGATCCGCTGGGGCCGAATGAAAAAACCCGCCGCTTTGCCGACCATGAGGTTCCAGGTCGCGTTTTCATCCGCCGCCTGGGACGCGCCGTGCTCACCGGCCATGTCGCCCCAGCCCGCTTCGACGCGGTAACCATTGAACCGGGTGCCTTCCAATAGATCTGCCAGCCGGCCCCCGAACACGGCCGCCATCAGCCGTTCTTCGGGAAAGTGCATTTCGGCATAGATGCGCCAGCGAAACGCTTCGTCGCACTGTGCGATGACGGCTGCCCCCTTAAAGCCCTGATCGAGGCCGATACGCAGTGGCAGACCATGGATTAGCGACAGCGGCGTATCGCTGACATGGACGCGCTGATTGAACTCACGCTTCCAGACCGGATCGCCGACGCGCAGATAGGTGACCTTGTTGTAAACCAGCCGATCGACCATATCGCCGCGCCCGGCAAGCCGCTGGGTCGCGATCTGCCGCTGGTAGTAGGTTGGTGACAGGTTCTGCATGTTCTCGCAGCCGTCCTGACCGTAGCCGGGCTGGTTGAAGAACAGGATCTGGATCTGCTTTGCGCCCTCGGGCAGATCGCTGGCCAGCGCATCCAGCAGCAGCTTGCGTTTTTCTTCGTCGTGGAAAACCTCGAACGTCCAGTTGTCTTCGTCAGGGGCGTTGAAGTCGCCGACAATCTGGCCATACCCGCGCAGATGGACGGGCAGACCTTCAAAATGCTGGCGCGCAGGCCAGCGATCGATCCGCCCGATGCCCACCGTCAGGATTTCGACCGGCATCGTATCGCTTTCGTTCAACACGATGTCCGTGGTCTGAACGCCGCGCATCGATGCTACGATGTCATCACCAAACGCCATGAACTCAGCCACGAACTCGATCGGTCCGTGGTCGTCTTCGAAGTGGATGATGTGCGTCACGGGATCCCCGCGGCCACCAGACCATTTGCCCATCTCTTTGGGGAAGGTCTCAAGATACGACGGGATCGAGGTCGACCACAGTTGACGGTAGGTTTCGCGGATGAACAGCACCTTGTAGCGCCGGATGCCGTCGATGGTGGATCTGGGCATCTCGATCGCCCGACGCAGTCGGGATTTCATCAGCGTGGTGGTCTTGCCGGATCCAACCGGCCCCTGAATGCCGCAGACGTCAGCGTTGGACCAATAAAAGGCTTCGGCTATAGGCCCCGGAAAAGTAACCGCGTCGACATCTGGCAGGTTGCCAGTGGCGAAATCGCCCTCTAGGCTGTCAATTGCCTCTTTCGCCGCTTGCCCTGTCAGGGCAGCAAATTCTTCATCTGTAAGATCACGCTTTGCGCCCGATCGAGGTCCTTTCCCCCCTGACCCTTCATGGGCTGGAGAGAGCACTACCCCCCCACCCCATTGGTCATCTCCAAATTTCGCGATCATTCTGAACCCTCCGGCATGGCCAAAAGGTAGAATGGGGTCGGAATGACGGGGATAGAGAAACCGCGCGCGCAGGCCCCCCGGGGGGTCGAGGCCGATCGAGCGATGCGCGGGGACCAGACAAAAACAGTCGAACACGACTGATTTCCAATCAGTGTGACGGTGTGCATTTTGCCTATGTTTTTCAAACGCTTAGTCATTCCGTCCGACTTCCTTTGTCCGACTTGGATTTTCCCGCATCGCTAACGTCTTGATTTTGCTGGTTTTCATATGCGACATCCGCAGGCACCATCCGACCGCTGCGCGACCCGCTCACGACGCGGGCATTGTCGCCCGGCGGGCCAGCCGCTGGAGCCGATGGCACGTTGACGTAGACCGACTGCTGCACGCTGACGTCCGGTGTCGCCTTCGGCGCGCCGTACGGCAGCAAGGCATCCGCTGCCCGCAGCTGGATCGTGTAGAGCTGGATGAACGTGTTCAGGCGCGCACTGGGGCTTGGTGTCACCAACTCGTCGGGCGCATCCTTCTTTTTCCGCGTCGCGCCGTCGTATGCCCAGGCAAGAACCATCTCCGCGTTCTGCATGGCAGTCAGGACCGCATCGCCATTGCTGGCCAGCCCAGCCATCTGCGCCAGCACCTCTTCGGGCATCTGAAAGCCCTTGGCGGCCAGCCAGTCGCGCATCTGGTTGTTGACCTTGCCCTTGGCACCCTTCGGGCGACCGACGGGATTGTCCTGGACCAGATCCACAGCGCTGCCTGCCTCATCGGGCAGGAAGGTCAGCTGCTGGCCAGCCGCGCGAACCTCTTCGAGCCGCGCAGCCGCTACCTTGGCCATCTCTTCGAAGGAATTCTTGGGCTTAGCCACGCTCAAAACCCCCTTTTTTATTGATTTCCAAGGGGTTAGAGACAGCCCACAACGGTAGGCACAACGCTTTTTGGCACTTTAGGCCTAGCGTTGTGGGGGGTGTTGTGGCCTTTTCTTTATATCTTTCAATGACATAAGATAGAGACACAACGGTACAACGGAAAAAACGGCATGCCCTCACGCGCGCGCATGCGCATGTGCACACATGTGTGTATGTCTCGATTTTCCGTTGTAGCGTTGTGGGCGGCGGGTAACACGCTGTTATTGCTGACATTTTGCCCACAACAGAGGGCACAACACTGGCAATACCGTTTTGTGCGCCGTTGTGCCCCTGACCCATGGCCGCAGGCACCCCTCGCGTGGTAATAATGGCATCCAAACGGGTTGGGGTGAAGCGGAAACAATCGCCGCAGATCAATGGGTTGAATGTCGCTCTTATCATATCAGCCAAAATCGTCTACATCATTGGGAAGAGGTTTGCCGTGGGGCGCTTGTGCACCGTCCACAACAGTGGCGTTGCGGTCGCGGTCCATTGGAAAGCCAGTGAGACCGGGGATCGACTTTACGGGCATCAGGTAGCCTCGCGAGCGTATCCCGGCCAAGGTCAGGGGGTTGGGGGTCGGTGTGGCTCCAGGAACGCGCGAAGCTGACTGCTTCCAGACGCCTCCCGCCCAGTCAGAGTTTCTGAACAGTTCCTTTAGCTGCTGGATCTGCTGGTTCGCGATGAACACGTTGGCATTTTCACCTGACCCCTGAACTCGAAGACCGACGTTGGCCAACATGCTGTTGGCCTTCTCGCTGGCGCGCGTCATGGCAACTTCGCCGTCGTCTTCGCCCATGGTATTGCGCAGTCCGTCGGGTGCGCCGGGTAGTTTGGCGGCGGTCATCACCCACTGGGCAATGTTGTACTGCTGACCCCGCCGGAACGGATCATATTGCTGGCCCATGAGGTGCAGCAGCATCGCATCTGCATCGTTAACAGTTTCTTCACGATCAGCGTTGGCCATGAAAGCAATCTTGGCCGCCCAACTGGCCATTACATCCTTGGTTGCGATATCCTCTTGGCTGCACATGTCAGCCATCGCGAGCACCGTGCCCCAGTTATCCGCGTCTCGACCCGTGACACTGGCAAGCTCGAGCGCATGACGCCATGCCGCCATACGCTCCGCCCATGTCGGCCAGCGCTCGATCAGCATCCGCTTTAGACGGGCACCACGTGCCCGCCATGTGCGGGGCTGCATATTGAGCTTGACTGTTCCAGCCTTTAGCGGACGCAGCTCAAGACGGATCAGGCGCTGAACGTCCTGCGTTTTCATCACGCCGGGTATCAGGATCGAGCTGAAGAAGAACGCTGAGTATACCTTGCCACCAACACCGGTTTGGTCTGCAGATCCCCGGAACCATTCGCCGCCTGATGCCGCGACCCTCGCCAGGGCAATAATGTCTCGTTCCTTTGTCGAGCGTTCATCGCCGGGTTCGAGCTCATCGACAGCGACGGGCAAGCTGGATTGGCCAAGCTTGCTGGTGATACCAGATTTGGTGACGTCCGTGGTTTGAACGATGCCGTCGTCCCCGTGCAGGAGTTTCATCATCTTTTGCAGCTCGGACTTGCCCGATCCAGCTGGTGCGACAAGCCAGAAGGTAGGTCGCCAGTCCAGCGCCCCTCCCATCATCTGTACACCGACCATGCCAAGCGTGATGAACGGGTGAACATCTGGTGCCGCCCAATTCCAGGTCTCGATCGTACGCAGGATCTCTGGCACGGGATCAGTGGGTGTGGTGCTGTCATCAGGGTGAGGGATCGGCGGATATGCCGGATAGATTTTCTTACCGATCCTCCCCGGCCGCTGTGGTTCTCCGCCGACCAGTACACTGTCGCCCATGTGATAAATCAGCTGGCCGTCGTCATCAGTCCAAGCTCCGACGCCACGCACAGCATTGTCCGGATTGAACACCCCGCATTCTGACGCGGCCGCGTACATTTCCCAAGCGGCTGCAGCCTGGTCAAAGGCGCGCGGTTTCCGGATAAATCCACCGTCCTTGCTCTCTTTCCACTGAGGGAAATTATAAGAGAGCCGCTCGTTCATGTGACCGAACAGCGACAGCACAGTTTCGCGATCGTGCTTTGTGATCGCCCTTAGCTGCCCATTAACATCAAGGTAATAGGCGTGCCCACCACGGATCCCCAAAGGCGTGACCGGACAGTCATCAAAGATTTCCATGCGCTTGCGGCCACGCCCGCCCGCTCGGCCGCCGCCTGAAGATCCGGATGAACCTTTCGTATCTCCGCTAGGCCGGCTAGGAGCTTTTCTCGATTTTGGCTTTGGTGCGTCGTTGTCATCGCTTACCTTTCTCGGGACCTCAGGTGCGTTATCCAGCGCCTCTCGCAAATCTTCTCGGGTCAGATTGTCCGCGCTTTTTTGACTGTAGTCTGGAAGCCAGTCGTCGTTTGAATGTGCCTGAGTTTCGCTCATTATAGGTTTGCCTCCATATCGGTGGCGATCGAGGCAACGCGATCACAAAATTTACGTCGGCGCGCGCTCCCCTTCGAACCATATGGTCCGGGCATGACGTCGCGCGCCAGCCTGCAAGCCTTGTCGACAATAGCTTGACCTGAATGGAAAAACTGACGATCGAGCGGATCCTTCAAATCGGAGTTTGGAACTACCAATCCGAATTGATCGATGCCGACCCAGCTGCCGGCACCAAACGCCACCCCATAGGAATGATTGCGGTTTTCCGTTCTAAAATTCACGATACCTGCCCCGCTCTTCGAGCAAGACGCAGATCTGCCTGATCGGCACGCTCAGTTAGCCTTGCCGCGACTTCACGCGCCAATTGCGCCGACATCGAGGCCGAAGCAAAATCGTCGCCATCGATGTCCTGCAAAGCGATGTGCACCTGCTGGCATGGGCAGTTTGGCGGGCATTCCTGAACAGCGATATGGAAAGCTTGACTTACGCTCTGCTGATCCAGATCGAATGGCTTAGAGTTCGACCCTGTCATGCGAGGGCACCCTCTTGCACGCCATCATCAGACGTCGCAAAGCGTGCAGCTATTTGAATGGCACCTGCCGAAAACTCAGCCAGATCCATCGCTGCCATTATCTTTTCGGCATCGGTCCAGCCTTCATCGCTGTCGGCAAAAGGCCCTTCTTTGATCTCGATCGAGATTGATGGATCACACCGTGTAATGACGGCCGGGCCGTATAGGCCATTATCACTCGTGATCGCTTCAACACGGCAAAGGACCTGCAGCCCGTGATGTGTTTCCAGTCGCGCAAAGTTAGTCATGCGGCTCCCTTTCCGTTTTCAGCTTGGGTTGATGCCGCACGCAAGGCGTCGTTCAGATCTTTGCCGCCCCAGCGGTTTTGAAAGACCCGGACCGTGCGGCCGGCGGATTGGTGGCTGGCGATTGCGCGGTCTAGCTCGGCGCGCGCCGTATCGTTGTCATCAAGATCCGCGATCAATGTGACGTGCTCGACGGCCTCTGGCAGTACGACGTGACCAAGGTTGCTCAGGGATATGGCGGCCAACACGCGGACCTCCGGCTTTAGGACCACAGCGGAAAGCGCATCCTCGATGCCTTCAGCGATGAATACGTGCGCACCGGCTTTCACTTCACGCAGGCTACCCGGCTTGCCACCGCGCGGACCGATGCCCTTCCAGATGTGAATGCTGCTGGTCCAATAGTCTCCGAGCACCTTTTTGGCTTTGGGCACGGGAGCCTTATCCCAAGTACCGTCCGACTTCTGGGCCAGCCATGTGCGATGCACCGCAACGTTTTCGCCACGATGATTGGTGATCATAGCAACCATGGCCGGGTATGCGCCGTCGAACACCTCGCCGGTCTTCTCGTCCTCGTGGTAATAGTTCAGCTTGGGAACATATCGCAGCACGCCGGGCTGGCGGCCCAGGCTACGGAGATCGATGCCGCGCTGGTCGCGAAGATAGAACTCGACCGGCGTATTGGCGATACGTTCCTGTCCACCCAGGAATATCGCCTGCGCGGCCTTCATGCGCTTGATCTTTTTATCTCTGGCAGACGCTTCGGCCTGCTTGCGCCGCGCAGCTGAGGCTTCTGCCGCCTGTTTGCGCCGGCGAATGTCGTCGGGGCTGTCGGACTGCAAGCCTAGAAAGCCTCGCGCTTCGCGTAATGCCCCCTGCATGTCAGAGCCCAGTGACAGCGCGATCAAGTCCAGAACATCGCCATATCCCTGTCCTGGTACGCTACCGACAGCATAGTCACTCCAGCGGCCGGCGTCGGGCCCCGACACAGTCACACAGAAGCTGCCAACGGATCGATCGGCGCGACCCGGGTTCAACGTGTAGTATTTGCCAAACGTTGTGTGCGACCCGTTGGCCGGCGGCGCGTATTGCGCCAACACACTGTCGAGCTGGTCGATCAGCATGCCCTTGATTTCGTCAAGGGAGTATGTGGGACGGGGGGACATGGGAGCGACTGCCGATCAGCTCGACGGGGTGTGATCGAGGCTGGCTAGCCGATCTTGCAGCGCAGCTACGATGTCATCGTTGCTTTGGATTGGCTCACCCACCCAATCCTTGATCTCACGCCAGCGCGCATGAACGTGTTCTTTCTGCAATCTCAGCACCGCAGCTGCGCCGGCTGCACCGGTGCCCTTGGCCATAAGCTGCGCCAGCTTCAGATCGAGCTTTGGCGTCCATGTGGCGGTGACCACAAGATCCGCTATGGTATCATTTTGAACCGCTATTTTAGACTGCTGGGGTTCCGATTTTTTGGCAGATGCACGAGGCTTTTTTTTCACCGCCTGCAACTTGGCGCGGTGTCGGTTCAACTTGTTCTGCACACTTTTGGGGTCGCGATGCAGTGCTAGTGCAATCTCCTTTACCGACGCGCCTCGCGACGATAGGTCGATCAATGTAGCAAACTCATCTTTAGAAAATGGCCCCGTCACAGTCTCACGTACAGCCGTTGGCGGCAAAGGTGCCTCGGACCGGCCCGAAGCCTCCTCGAGCCCATTGATCGCGGGCTGTTGATCCGTCGCCGCCGGCGCGACATCTGCCACAGGTGCGGGAGCATCATTTTGATGACGGAAGCGGACTGCCGTCGAAAAGTCTTGGATCGCACTGCCATCACCGACCGCATCGTCCTGCAGCAACGCTTTCAAACGTGCAGGCAGAACCAGCTCGACCCCGATGGCCTTGGTGAAATCAGCCGTCACGCTCGCATCGATGCCGATGCTTTTAAGATTGTTCAGGAAGACTTCGAACGAATACCGAAGCGTGTGGATATCGCCCGCGCAATCTTTCAGTTCTTTTTCCTTGGCGTCCAACGTCTGGATAATATCGATCATTCAGGACCTCTTTCATTTTGGAAAACTTCATTGGACCGCCCTGCCCGCCAGCGAGCGAACTTTGCGATCGCAGCTGAGGCATCATAGTGGGCCCAGCCGGATCCAAGCTCGCCCGCCCCGATCGACTGGATCAGCCCATGTGCAGGGGCGATCATCGGGCGCATGATCGGGTGGTCCTCGCTGACGAAAGGCAGAACATCGTTCATGATGCCGGCAAACAGTTTCTGATCTGCCCGGTTCGGCATCCGTTCGGCCACAAACCAGCTGAGGGCAAAAGCCAGCGTTTGATCGGCAGCGGTCAATTTGGTTTCAATATTGCTAGCCATGGATATCGACCCGATGCGCATCCGGAGCGGTGGGAAGCATCTCAAGCTGGACAGCTCGGACGAGGTCCGCCCCGATCGACGCGAGATAAGTCGCGTCAAAGCGATTGGCCTGATACAACAGGGCGAAGCCCGCGATAGCCTGCAAAAACTGATCGTCGGCATCTAAATGCGTGGAAGCCTTCGCCAACAACTCATCGACATCGCTTTTCGATAGCTGATTGCTTTGTGCCATCATCCCAACGGCAAACGCGCTGAAACGGATTGCGAGTATGGGATCAAAGGCCATGGGCACCTCTCCCAAAAGAGATGCGTGCGCCGAAGCCGATAAACTCGGACGGCACACGCACCAGTACGAACCGCGCCTGAGACAGACTGAGCCCTAGCAGAGGCCAACTGCAGCTAACGGTCCGGAAGATCCGGGTCAGGGAGGACCATGACCGGATCATTCTGCAGCCACCGAACGGCGCGCCATGGCTTGCAACAGCGCATCGATCTCTGAACGGCTTGCGCCCCAGATCAAATGGGCCGGGGTCAATGGGATCCCGTGCCGCTTCGCGTATTTGAGAAGGGTGCGGTTGACGCGCGGCGGCAAGTCTCCGGCTTCGCGCCACTGTGAGCCGTTGCGCCAGCCATATGCGGCTTTTTCCTTCAACCCGGCGATACTGCCAAGTTGAGATAAGGGCGCAACGAGGCGCTCGCATACTTCAAGTGGTGTTAGGTTGCTACTCATGACGCTAGATGTAGATCGCAAACATACATCTTGGCAATGCACATTTTGCATAAATTGCACATGCATTGTGAGTTTCCAGTTACTACTTAGCGACACATGGATGACAAGTGGTTTAAAACTAAGCAGAAAGCTGCGGGCGTTACCGCCGAAGATATTGCGCAAAAAATGGGCCGCGATCGCTCAATCGTCTCGCGCATCTATAACGGCCATCAAAAAATGAGCCTTGAGTGGGCGAAAGCATTCGCTGAGGTGCTAAAGGTTCCACTAGACCAGGTGCTGAAACACGCCGGCGCACTAGAGGTTCAAGAAGCAAAGAAACTTGAACCAAGCCAATCGAATGGTGACGCTGTACCGTGGGAAGGTTCAGCTCATGAGCAAGTTGCTATGCACGGCATTGTATCCGGACTAGGTGGCGGAATGCCTGGTATCGATGTTTGGAGGGTACGCACTGGATCTATGGTGATCAACGGATACTCCATCGGCGACAAGCTTTTAGTCGACACAAATAAATCCGAAACATGCAAGACTGGGGACATCGTACTTGCACAAATTTACGACTGGCAAACAGGAATAGCCTCCACTTTGCTACGACGATTTGAACCGCCAGTTTTAGTATCAGGAAGCACCACCCCATCGGAACAGCGCGTGCACGTGGTTGACGGCAAAAACGTAGTGATCAAAGGTAAAGTAATCGCCTCTTGGAGAACTTAGTATGTTAACTGCAATCTACTGGACGGTTTGCTTTATCTACTTCAAAACAATGCCAGTTTTGCTTTTCGATACGACGGCAACACTCTCCTTTGCCGCAATAAGCGCTACGATTTCCAGCTTTTGCGCAGCAATTTTTGTTGTTCGATCAAATATCGAGCACTTCAAATGGGCCGGAGTAGAAGAGCATCGCGGACCAATTCCACTAAAGCCCATTGGCTTTTTAATCATATTTTGCATAGCGACCACACTGTGCAGCTACTTCATCTCCATCGGCTTTAGCAGCAGCCTGTACCGCGATGTTTTCGTTCGCAGCTACGACGATGCAGATCCCTTCCTATTCGCCCTTATGATCTCGAGCCCACCGATCGTCTTGTACGGGATCCTGTTGCGGGAAGCCTTCAAACTATGCCGCATTGCGGACGGCGATATCTCATAGTTTGCATTTTTTGCACAATTTGCATTGACAGTCACAGGTTGAAACCCATAACTCTAGTGTAACGCAACACACTGGAGAACACCCCCATGGCACAAGCTGTCCCCCTACCGTCCATTCCCCTCGCAACCGGTGGCCCTATCACCGACGACATCCTCGAAAAGGTTGAACGCGCCAGTCGTTCAGCCCAGCAGAATGAATGCCTGACGGATGCAGATGCGGCGCTTATCCTGCTCACCATCCCCCAGATCGCTGCCGAGTTGCTGCATCGCCGCCGCGCCATGGGCGTCATCGCCGACATGGCCGACTTGGAAAACGTTACGTTCCTGAATTCGGCACGTGACAATGGCTGATCAACTCAACCTACGCGACATGGCTATCCAGTCACTGGATCCCGATGAACGCCGCGGCTTCTTGTTTGCGTGCGAAGTTATCGGCACTTGGGCGCGCCAGATCGAAGAGAAAGCGCCGACACTTCGTGGCGCGGACATCGAAATTCCCCTCAGCCTGCAGATGTCGAACTCTGCACGCTTCGCCGTCGGCCTTGCTGATGCGGTTCGGCGTCAGGCCACCGAATAAGTTTGCTGCCGGGGGTCGCCCGCGGGTCTGCTCGACCGCCCCCGTCACATCAACACCCGACAGGCAGGCGACACTGTCGGACAATCAAACAGGCATCATCATGAGCTTTCTCGTCACTGCTGTGGTCATCGCAATCATTGTGCCGATCGCGGTTGTTTTAGCGTCTGTGATCGTCGCGCAAATTGCTGTCTTACGTAACGCTAAGACGTTCGATCAGCCTGAGACACAAGACGACTTCACCGTTTCGATCGCCCGCTGGGGCAAGGTCCAAGAAAGGATCGACCAATGAGCGATTACTTCTTCGATGCGCAAATGCTGCGAGGCGAAATGGCCAACAAACTCAGCAGCAATACAGAACAATTTGTCTGGGTGATCACGAACGCCATGACCGACGTCGACATCAATGAAGCGATAGACGGCGGCCAGCTAGGCGATGAAGCAAACTCTGAAATGGCCGTTAAAAATTTGCGCGCGATCGCAGATGCGATCGAAGCCGGCCAGATCACCTAGAGGGGACAGACTAATGAGTTTTATAACCGCAGATAAGGTCGCCGAACTGACCGGCTTCAGCAATGCGACTGCGTTTCTAGCCGCAAGATCACGCCTGGAGGATGACAACGATTTTCCGCTTCCCATGCCAACGTGCCTTCGCCCGCTGAAATGGCGCGCAGACGCCGTGAAGGCTTGGGTAGAACTGCAAGGGCGCGCAGCTGTGACAACCCCAGCACCAACGGGATCGAATGTGGTCATGCTTGAAATGGCGCGAAGCGTATGACCAATCGTCCCCCTATATCGGATAAGATCACAGGCTTGCGACAACGCCGTCGCGCCGATGGATCTTGGCGGGTGTGGTGGGAGCCCAATAACTCCGCCCGAAATTTAGGTTTCGAGGCGATCGAGCTCAATGCCGATCGCGCGACTTGGTCCGTGCGCGAGGCCAAGCGGATGAACGATGATGTCGATCGCAAGCGCCGCGGTGACACGTCGCCGCCACGAAGCACAGGGGGACGAACGGTATCGGGCTTGATCCACGATTACCGGAAGTCCGTCGCCTTCACAGAAATGACCATCAGCACCAAACGCAGCTATAACATCAATCTCAACGCGATCGACCTGAAGTGGGGTGAACACAACGTGGGAGACTTCACCAAGCCGATCATGCGCACCTGGTACGAAAGCTTGTACAAAGGGTCGGGGCCGGCTCAGGCGCAAGCCCTGATCAGAATGTTCTCCATCCTCATGAGCCACGCTGAAGTGCGCGGCTGGCGCCAAGAAAATGCCAACCCCTGCTTCAAGCTTAAGATGAAATCGGTTCGCAAGCGTCATCGTTCGGCGACCTGGGCAGAATACGACGCCCTGATGAATGCAGCGAAAGAGCTGGGGTTCAACGCAATGGCCTGCGCGATCGCACTTGCTACCCTTCAGGCCCAGCGACAGACCGATCTTATTACCGCGGCGATCGACAGCTTTCGCACCGTCCAATTGCCGGACAGCGATCAGCCTGTTCTTGTCTGGGAACTGATCAGATCCAAACGGGACAATTACGGCGTCATGCCGATCCATCCAGAAGCGCAGCCTTACCTGAAGATGCAGTTGGCCGACGCCCGGGAGGGCCAAATCTGCCTGCTGGTAGATGAAGCCACTGGTGCACCCTACTCCGGCGATCTGTTTCGCAAACGTTGGGCCGCGATCCGGGCTCGAGCGGCCAAAACAACGCCAGCTATCACTTCGCTGCAGTTTCGCGATCTGCGCCGTACTTTCGGTGTGTGGGCGCGCGCTGGCGGTGGCTCACGCGAAGACGTGGGCGATGTCCTGGGCAACTCGGCCGCGATGGATCCGCAGCTTGGCGAAACCTACATGCCACCTTCATACCACACGGCCGCACGCGCGGTGGCATCAATCCAGCGGCCGACAGAGCAATCAAGGAAGAAAGCATGACCAACAAGTTCATGAGCCATTCAAGCGGCACGTTCATCGGCTACGATAAAGATGGATCACCGGTCGCGGTTGCAACGTATGGCCAGCGCGCCGGCACACGCACCAGTGCAGAACAGTTTGCATCAAGCGGCGGTTTAGATGCGCGACACTTTGAACAAGGCGACCCAAAGCTAGTGCCCGAACTCGACCGCTTTCAACGGCAGATATTGAATGAGGTACCAAGATGACAGTACGCTTCGATGTGGTAGGGTCCGGGCAGAGCTGGCAGGCTAGGAAGAATGGACGGCCATTCGGAAGATCTTACCGCAACCCTGAACAAGCCGAGCAGCTGATCACGCGTGCGCAACGCGAAGAGCAGCTGCAGAAACGAGACTGCATGACCTGTCAAAACGCATTTATTTCTGAAGGACCCCACAACCGAATGTGTGGAAAATGCCGTCGAGAATTTGTGTGGCGATTTTGAAAGAAGCGCACCGTCCGAATTGGACGCTGTCGGACAGTCGGACGCACTAAATTAGCCAAACTTATAATCGACTGAATTTTAAGGAAGAAGTGGTGCCCCCACACGGACTCGAACCGCGGACCTACTGATTACAAATCAGTTGCTCTACCAGCTGAGCTATAGGGGCACTGAGGGAGCGTTTAAGAGATTGCTGCGGGCCGTGCAAGAGG
>Ga0208018_100080_pt1 | contig 39408 bp, 58 predicted proteins | sample 31_taG_FD_184105 | JGI IMG/M metagenome (GOLD analysis project Ga0208018, IMG submission 184105) | Marine viral communities from the Gulf of Mexico - 31_GoM_OMZ_CsCl metaG (SPAdes) (version 2) | ecosystem: Environmental > Aquatic > Marine > Oceanic | place: Gulf of Mexico | collected 2015-07-12 | reverse complement strand
GCCTAAGACTAATCGTGAGACGTTCTACAACAAACGCGCTCAGTACTATATGAAGCTGGCTGATAGGTTTTACAAAACGTGGCTGGCAGTCGAGAAAGGCAAGTATATCAACCCGGACGAATTAATCAGCATTTGTAGTGACATACCGTTAATTGATAAACTGCGCTCAGAATGTTGTCGCATACCGCGCAAACAAAATCCAACAGGAAAGATTCAGCTAATGTCGAAAGAGGAAATGAAGCGGCGTTATGACATTGAATCGCCTGGTATGGCAGACTGTTTAGCAATGGGTGAGGAAATGCCAGCAATGCGCGTTGATGACAAAGAACTTGAATTCGAATCTCTATGGGATTAATCACATGAAATATGAAAATTTAAAAACCGATTTGAAGAAGTCCCAGGATGCAGATGAGGATTTGCGCGACCATTCAAGGGAGGCAACACACTTTGTCAATAAGCGCGACGGGCAATGGGAGCCTGAGATTGTAGCACGCACAAAAGGGCGACCACGCTACACAGACGACAGAGTAAACCCAATCGTTGACCAGATATGCGGTGAGATTAACCAGCGTGACTTTGCGCTAACGGTTAAACCCGCTGGCGGTAACGCGTCAAAAGACACGGCCAAGGTACTTGATGGCCTGATGCGCAATATTCAAAACATTAGCCGGTTCCAATCGTCGCAGAAAGGCATTGCACGCTCTATCGTCGAGGGCGGCATCGGTGCATTTGAGATTGTGACAGACTACGTTGACGGTGACGCATTCGACCAGGATATATTCTGGAAGCCGATTCATGATGCCGTTGACCGCGTATGGATTGACCCTGTTAGTTATGAGCGTGACCACAGTGACGCGGACTGGGGTGTTATTTACGAATACATAAGCTTAGAAGAATTCGAGAAGATTGCAGGCGATGACAGAAGCCCGTCAGCAGTTGACAGCAACCGGTTAAGCAACGTGTACACGCAAAAGCCCGACTTCATCACAGTTGGGCGCTGCTACTATCGAAAGACATCACCAATCGACATTGTGAGAATGTCTGATGGCTCTGTGTATCAGGTTAACGAAGAGTTTGAGTCAATCGTTGACGACTTAGCAGCGGCAGGCATCACCGTTCAGGATACCCGCACACGCAACGCATCACGGTTTTATCTGCGTTACTTCGATAATGACGGGTGGCTGAACGAGGAAGAAGAGACCGTTTTCGACTTCCTGCCAATCTGTGTTGGCTATGGTAACTACAAGGTCAGTGAAGGTAAACGTTTGTGGCGTGGTGTTGTCGAGAAGCTGATGGACATTCAGCGCGTTCACAACTATGCATTCAGCCAGCAGGTTATCGAGACGGCACTAGCGCCGCGTCCTAAGTACTGGATGACCAAAGAGCAGGCAGCAGGGAACCTTAAGTCGCTGCAATCAATGAACACCAACCTTGACCCAGTGCAGACATACACGCACGTAGCCGGTCAGAACCCGCCGACATACATGGGCGGCTCAATTGTTAACCCTGGACTTCAAACATTAGTAGACCAGACCAACAGCGGCATTAATCAGGCGGCTGGATTGTTTGGCGCTAACATGGGTAATAACCCCAATCTGCAATCAGGCGTTGCGCTTGAGAAACAGGTTGACCAAGGCAACAACGGGATTGATAAATGGTTTGAGGCCATTGAAGCCATGCTGCTGTACGCAGGACGCGTAACAGTTAACGCTATTCCTCGAGTCTACGACAGCACGCGCCAGATTCGCATATTAGGCGAGGATGGCTCAAGTCAGATGGTTGACATTAACCGTCAGGTTATTGACTCGCAGACCGGCCAGATTGTTACGATTAACGACCTATCAGTGGGCGAATACGACGTAGTGTGCGAAATCGGCCAGAATTACCGCAGCAAACGCGAGCAGGCAGCGGAAGAGTTTGCACGTATCGCACAGGTTGACCCTGCTGTTATGGAGTTTGGCCGAGACGTATGGTTTAGGAATCTTGATGCACCTGGATTCGATGATTTGGCAGACCGCGCACGACAGGCAATGCTTAACCAAGGCTTAATCCCACAAGACCAAATGAGTGAGGAAGAGTTAGCGCAGGCGCAGGCAGCGGCGCAGGCCAATCAAAACAAACCTGACCCAGCCATGCTGTTGGCGCAGGCTGAAATGACCAAGGCTCAGGCTGATATGCTAGGCGAGCAGAACAAACAAGCAGAGCTACAGTTAAGAGCGGCAGACATTCAGGCTAAATACCAATCGCAGAATGACAAGCTTCAATCTGAAACAGCGCTTAACTTTGCTAAAGTCGAGCAGGGCCAGCAACAGATTGACCTGCAAGCGCAGCAGCAAGCAGCACAGCAGCAACTTGAGATGATGCGTATGATGTTAGAGCAGCAGAAAGCGCAGGCTCAGGAAGTGGCACAATTGGCAAGTGCGCTGAAGTCGATAAAGGAGGCGATGGGCGCAGATGTTGTAGTAAATGAAAGTGCGGCTAAGGCTTACGACGAAACCGCACAGGATATAACAGGGGCTAGTTAGGCCCCTTTATTTTGCAACAAGCCAACATCACTCAATTCGTTGATAACAGCCCTCACCGCATCTTCGCCGACTTTATCGATTAACTCTGTCAAAGCATCTTCATTGCCGTTTTCGATAGCGCTAAGAACCATTCGCGATAGCTCGATAGTGCTATCAATCATATTCTCTTTAATCGCCGCAATGTCTAACTGGCTGCATTCTACAGCGGTTGATAGTTTGGATTTTTTCATTTCATAACCCTTATAAATTCAACCAACTCAACACTGTCAATAGAAATTAAATTGCTACCATATGTTGATTTCAGCGACTCAATTACATCGGTAACTCTTTCGCCTTCCTTATACACCGCCTTTTCTGATAAAGACTTATAATCGCTTTCGTGGCCTTTCACTGTTACGGTAGTTTTATAAACTGGATTTTTAAATGCAAACATATTTCGCTCCTTATTTTTAAATTCACACAATAACTTTAGCGTTTGGATTTTTTCAATCTAAAACCTCGATAATTACAGTTCTTTTAACCTTAACAACATCACCTTTGCAAACCTCTTTTACGTAGTGGCTACCAGGCCATGTAAAGTCTAGCGGAAGCATTACGTACCTTTGGTCGCGTAATTCTGCGTTATGTATGTCGCCGAAACCAAATTCTTTACTACGCCCATCATCGTAGGTTTCTTGCCAAGCTTTCCCATCTTTAACAAGCATTACGCCAGTTTCTTCTTTTATGTATTTCACTTCATCCCCTCAATCATCTTGGTTAATTTATCGTGTAGCTTTTCATTTGCGCAGTAGTTGTCGTATGTGCGACGCGTAATGCCCCAATAGTCTAAAAAATCCTGCACCTTGTAGCCCTTCGCGTGAATCTTTCTCGTGTGTTGGTTTGGTTTGCTCATCTAAAGGACGCTCCAGGCATGCCAGCCAAACTTCCTAAGCCAGCTAGAACGCCAGGACAGCCTTGCGGCCTGCCAGTTAAAGCGGCATTCTGAAATGCTGATAATTGATTATTATGCATTGCAAGGCCAGTACTCTGACTAACATTAACCTTTGCTTTTTTAGCCTCTAGCAACTCAAGTATCGCATCATCATCATTGCAATACATTTCCATTATCCGAAGTTTTAACTTTAACTCCGCATTCTCTTTCTCCAGCCGCTCCATTGCGTCTATCTGCTCCCTGTATTTATCGATCAATTCAGACTGCCTTTTTATTTCCGCTTTCAATTTACCGTTAAACATTGTAAATCCTTCATATGAAAATATTACATAAACAGTATTACACCCAATTCAATATAATGTCAACAACAGTACGCGACTGTATCGCGGGTTTGCATACCGTAATGGGGTTACAACATGAGTGAGCTAGAAAACGAAATCGAAAACGAAGTTATGGACGACCAAGTTGAAGAGGTCGAAGAGGTTGAATCTGAACAAGATGAGCCGTCCGATTTAGCACCGGATAGTGAAACGGAACACGAAGAAAATGCCGAGGAAGATGAACACCGCGTCAATCAGGAAAAGATTCAGCAGGTTATCAATAAAAAACATCGTGAGATGATGGAAGCGAAAGAAGAGGCTGAGCGCTTACGCAAACAGTTGGAGCAATTCAACTCACAGCAGAAGCAAGGTGAGGCCCCTGAAATCCTTCCGGCACCTGACCCGTTTGATGATGACTATGATTCGAAGATTAAAGCGCGAGATGAATCTATCCAGCGCCGCGCTCAGTGGGAAGCTGAAAACGCACAGCGACAGCAAGCACAGCAGCGGCAGCAAGAAGAACTGCAACGCGCTCAGGTCGAGCAAGTGCGTTCACAGATGGAGTCATATACCGCAAAGGCCAAGTCTTACGGTATTACCAATGAAGAGTTGCAATCAGCGGCCAATATCGTTGGTCAGTCTGGTTTAAGCGATGATATTGCGTTGGCTATTCTCGCAGATGAGGAAGGCCCGTTAATTACAAAGTATCTCGCAGCAAACCAGCTTGAAGCATACGAGATTGCGCAGATGGCACCGATTCAGGCGGCTCAATATCTGGAGCGCAAAGTGAGACCTAAGTTAGCTGCATTGAAACCAAAACAATCCAGCGCACCTAAGCCACCAACGCGTACAAAACAGGTTGTTGGTGACGCAGAGCTTGGCAAGTACAAGCACCTGGGCGGCGCTAAATTTGAATAAGGTAACTACTCATGTCCAATTCTTTTGATAGTAACTTTACGCGCAAACTCGCAAAGGTATTTCTGAACGAGTTTGAAACAACTCGCGTAATCTCTAAGAACGTTAACACTCAGTTGTTAAGCGGCAAATTCGGCCCTGACACAGGTGAAAACGTAGATTTTAAACGTCCTAATGACTACACAACCAAGCGTACTGCAACCGGTGACATTTCATCCGGTAGCCGTTCAGGCATCATCACCGGCAAAGCAACCGGTACTGTTCAGGACTATTTCACTGTTGACGTTGACTACGACGAAGCCGACGAAGCATTGAAAATGGACCAACTTGAACAGTTGCTGCGCCCGGCTGCGAAACGTATCGTAACTGACTTGGAGCTGGACTTCGCATCGTTCGCTATGAAGAATGCGGGTTTGATGTCTGGTTCTTACGGTACTGCAATTTCAACATGGGACCACGTGGCGGAAGCTGGCTCAATGATGCAAGCGTCTGGTATCCCGATGGATGATGACTGGTGCTTCTTCGCTAACCCGTTCACGCAACGTAAGTTAGCAAGCAACCAACGCTCACTAGGCGGTGAGACTGGCAGCATGACTGCTAACCAACGCGCAGTGATTACTGAAATGTTTGCTGGCATGAAGGTGATGACCGCAACGTCTCTGCCTACCTACACCACCGGCTCAGGTGCTGACCGTGCGGGCACGCTGTCTGCTAACCCGACTGTGACTTACCTTGCAGCCAAAGACACCATGACTCAGGTACTACCTGTAACTGCTTTCCAGGCTAACCTTGAAGTTAAGGCTGGTGAGAAAATCCAGATTACAGGTCGCAATCGTCTGAACCTGTCCACCCGCCAACCTATTGTTGACGAGACTGGTGCAGTGGTTGTTTATACCGGTACTGTGGTTTCTGACGTAACGCTTGACGGCTCGGGCGCTGGTAACATCGTGGTAACTGGTCCGGCTATCTACGAAACCAACGGCGCATACAACACTGTTGATTCTGCTCCGGTATCTGGCGACGTGGTAACGCTGTTAGGTTCAGCCTCAACGCTGTATCAGCCTAACCTGTTCTGGCACAAACAAGCATTCTCGATTGGTTCTGTTCCAATCAAGAAACTGTACAGCACAGACACCGTTGCTACCACTGAAGACGGCCTGCAAATCCGCGTATCGAAATACGCAGATGGTGACAAGAACAAGCAGATTGTACGTTTTGACTTACGTCCGGCGTATGCTGTTCTTAACCCGTTCTTTGCTGGTCACGGGTGGGGTCGCGTGTAATCACGCTTTGATAGGGCGGCTCCGGCTGCCCTTTTTTATGGGTGTTTTATGATAATATTTAGACCAATAATCAGAGACATTATAGCCGGTACTGGTCAGGTTCCAGAGTTTATCGAGCAGCCGCAAGACCAAACGGCTTCAACAGGAGAGAGCGCGACTTTCGGCGCGCCAGCTACAGCCGATAATGGGAATGTAGAGTATCAATGGCAGGTTGATAGCGGTTCTGGGTTTGTAGATATTCCTGGGGCAAATTCATACCTATTATCCCTGCTCTCCCTAATCCTTGCTCAAAACGGCAATTTATACAGATGCGTGGCTAAGGCTAACGGCAGAAGCAGAAACTCTAGAGCAGCATCTTTAACCGTAACTGGACTGTAGGTTTATTATGAAGTTAGTTAACAATAAAGAATATGAGGCGCTGGGAGGCAAGATTTCTTGCATACAGTGTCAACTGAACGGTGGAACCGCTGAGATTCAATTAAGGCTAAGTGGCCTTAGCGGGTTTACTACATTCTATGTGTTTAGTGAGGATGATGCCGTGTTGGCTGAAATGCCTAGATGTACATTCAGAGTTGTAACCACAGGAGGAGCCGAACTGGCTATGCTATGATGAATAAACTAAAAAAACCAGACGGAACAATCGTGGAAGTTAACGACAAAAGCCTTGAATATGCGTTATCATTGGGCTGGAAACCTATTAAAGAGGTAAAGAAACGTGGCCCAAGAAACAGCACAAACGCTGATTGATGACATACTGCGGGAGATATACGTCCAAGCCAATGAGCAGGACATTCCCGCTATTGAGTTTCAAACCTGCTTACGGTATTTGAACCGGTTTATGGCTGAGTTGTTGGCTAAGGAAATCGCTATTCCATGGGTTGAGCTAAACAATCCCGCTGACGTGGTGCAGGCACCTTCTGGAGCGATTAACGGCATTATCTTTAATGTTGCGCTACGTGTAGCAAATCAGTATGACGTTCAGGTATCGCCTACGCTAGCGGAATCTGCCAGAATCGGAATGGAAACGCTAACCAGTATCGGTGTGAACTTTGGCAAGCAGAAAATGCCAAGCACTTTGCCGATTGGTAGCGGGAACGAAAGCTGGTTAGACTACAGCACGCACTTTTACGATAATCCAGATGAAGACGGGGTGTTATAATGCCTCGTGTCTCTGTCAATATCGGTAACGGGTTTTATCAATCCAACTCACTGCCATTCAGTAATCAGCGGTGTATCAACCTTTATCCTAATTTACCTCAAGCGCCTGCCTTGTCGCAGGATTCGCTATTCGGTACGCCAGGTATTCGATATATCGACGACACAGGGCTGGCCTCAACAAACGCTAATCGTGGTGCGTGGGTTAAGAATGGTGTTCCGTACTTTGTTCAGGGTGAAAGGCTATTCAGGCTTGACCGGACCGTAAGTTTTGGCAGTGAAACGTTATCAGTTTCCTACCTTGGTCAAATTCCTGGCACTGCGCGTTGTAGTTTTGCTGATAACGGCACTCAGTTGATGATTATCGCTCCAGGCTCGCCGAGTGTTGGTTATATCGTTGACGAAACACAATCACCGGTATTGCAGACGATTACTGATTCAGACTTTTTTGCGTCAGGCAACCCTCAAGCGGTTGTGTTTGTTGACTCATTCTTTTTAGCTACGACAGACGAAAAGCGCATCATTCAAAGCGCAAGCAATGACGGCACAAGCTGGAATGCATTGGATTTTGGCGCAGCCGTGGTTGACCCCGATGACATCGTTGCGCCTTTCGTATTCCGCAACCAAGTATTCGTTGGTGGCACAGAAACCTTCGAGGTGTTCGAGAATATCGGCGTGGCTGGTTTTACATTCCGTCGCATTAACGGCTTGGTTATGGATGTCGGCCTAGCGTCTCAGTACGCCATTGCGAGCGATAGCAATACGTTCTATTGGGTAGGTGCTCAAAAAGGCGCTGATGTTGGCGTGTGGGCATTTGGCGGCTCATCCGCTGTGAAGATTTCCACTGTTGCGATTGATGCCATTATTGCGCGGCTGCCTTCTGACGAGGTTGAGCGGTGTTTTGCTTGGTCATATGGCCAAGATGGAAACCACTTTATCGGATTTACATTCCCGTCACGGACCATTGTCTACGACTCAGTTACGCAGCGTTGGCATGAAAGAGAAAGCCGATACACTAACGAGCTTGGCATTGATGTGGTAACGCGCTGCCGTTATAACTCAGTGGTTAATGCTTATGGTCGTATATTCGTTGGCGACTCAGTGAGTGGCAGAATCGGACAACTTGACCGTGAAGTGTATACGGAATACGACGAGGTGCTGGTTGCTACGTTCAGTCTTGCTCCATTCTATAATCAGGGTACATCATTCAGCATCACTCAGGCTGAGTTGTTCGGAGAATCTGGCGTTGGCAATTCTGACGAGCCAGACCCAGAGGTTAGGCTAAGAATGTCGAAGGACGGAAAGGTGTTTAACTTCCCCGTTACTCGCAAGCTAGGCAAGGCTGGCGAATTCAGTAAGCGCATGATATGGCGAATGCTTGGCAGGTTTAGCCGGTTAGCAGTGGTTGAGATAAGTGTAAGCGACCCTGTTAAACGCGCTTTCTATACCTTTGAGGCCAACATCAAGGGAGGTCGTAACATTGGCAACTAAAATCACCGGCTTGCCTTACACGCGGCCAATCGTGGACAGCAGAGGCATACTGACTCAAGAGGCGCGTAGCTTCTTTAGGGTTATCATTGACAGGTCGCTAATTATCGGCACCGGTTCGCCGGAAGGCGTTATCGAAGCGGAGCAGGGCGCTGAGTACATGGACGACACAGGAACGGCTGGGAATATCAAATACATTAAGCGCGATTCAAGCGTGTCAGGCGATAGGAGTAAAGGGTGGATATTAGTGTAAGACGCACGTTTGACCATGATGAAATACGCTCAGTATTTACCCACCCCGATATATGGGCTACAATCGCAGAAGATAACCAAACTCCAGATTTGTTTACGCCAGACACAGAGAAAGAATTGTTTATGGCGGTTGATTCACCTGATGGGTTAATTGGAATCTACGCCTTTCGCGTTGTTAATAGTGCAGAGCTAGACATTCACGCTCAGATACTACCGGAACACCGCAAGAAATACGCCTTGGCAAGCGGGAGAGCAATACTTCAATGGTTTTACCATGATGCGCCTGCCCGCTTTGTTAAGCTAACCGCACAAGTGCCATTCAAGTATCCAAACGTAAAGAATTTTTGTGAATCAGTGGGAATGCAGATAGAAGGCATTAACCGTCAAAGCTACCGAAAAGGCGGTGAGATTTACGACCAATGGTATCTAGGCATAACCAGAGACGAGGTGATTAATGGGCTGGGTTAAAGATAATTTTTTCGGCGGCGCGGCTAAAGATGCGGCAAAGCAACAAACAAAAGCGATAGAGGAAGCATCGAATATAACCCAAGAAGCGACAGAGCAGGCTCGCGGGGATATTATGTCTATGTTCCCCATGGCTCAACAAAACTTGTTAGCAGGTAATACGGGTGCGCTGGACTTATTTAGTCAGGCTATGCCGCAGCAGATGCAGGCAACTCAGCAGGGCAATCTTAATGCGCAACAAATGCTGCTCGCAGGCTTGCCGCAAATGCAAAATGCTTTGCTTGGTAATCAAATTGATTACTCAGGATTGCAAGCGCAACAACAGGCATTGCCGTCAATGGCATTCTCTATGCCGCAGTACCAAACGCAGCCAACCGGCCAACTGCCTACACAGCAGGAATCCACGCAGCCTGATATCGGTTCACTGGTTCAGCAACTTAGAGCGAATGGTGGCGTTCAGTCATTGCTTGGCGGCATAACTGGCTACCGCAGCGGGAGTAAATTCTAATGGCGACTTACGGCTTAACAGGTTATGAGCAGGCCGCACAGCAAGGCACGGCAGGCGCACTTAATACGCTAACCAATGCGAATCAGGCGGCTCAAGGCCAAATTGGAAATGCCATTCGTTTGTTGGCTGGTGTTGGCAATGAGGCGTCCGGCGTACTTGGTCAGGGCACCAATCAGGCTTTACAGCAACTATATGGCGGTGCAGGTCAAGGCGTTAATGCGCTAACGTCAGGGGTAAGCCAAGCGTTACAGCAGTTGTATGGCGGATCAAGACAAGGTATCGGCGCTTTGCAAAGCGGAGCTAATCAGGCTATGAATCTGGCAGGCGCTGGATATGGTAGTGCTATTAACACGCTGAATCCATACGCTCAATCAGGCGCAGGCGCTCAGAACTTACAGGCGGCTTACAGTGGCGCATTAGGCCCACAGGCACAACAGCAGGCTTTTGCTAACTTTCAGGAATCACCGGCTACGCAGTTTTTACGCGAGCAGGGCGTAAATCAGACGATTAACGCGGCCACGGCTACCGGTCAAAACATCGGCGGCAACATTCTTAAAGAGCTATCGCGCTACAATCAAGGTCTGGCTTCTCAGGATTTGAATAACCAGATTAGCCAACTCGATGCACTTTCAGGTCGCGGAATGCAGGCGGCAGGACAGCAAGGTAGTTTGATGTCATCGCTTGGCGGCTTGCAAAGTAACATTGCCCAGTCTACAGGCCAGAACATTGCTAACCTAATGGCTGGCACAGGCCAAAGCGCTGCCGGAATATCACAGCAAGGTGCACAGTCTATCGGCAACATGCTTGCTAATACCGGCCAAAGCGCTGCTGGCATTAGTCAAACCGGCGCAGGTAATCAGGCTAATTTGATGGCTTCGTTAGCAGGTCAGGGCGCTAACCTTTACGGTCAGGGTGCAAGCCTAGCCTCGCAACTTGGGCAAACTGGCGCGGGTTATCAGTATGGCGCAGGGCAGAACCTTGCCAATACTCGATTAGGTGTAGGGCAGCAGTTATCCAGCAATATTGGCTCAACTGCTAGCGGACTGGCTAACCTACAAAACCAGCAAGGCACGTCAATCGCTGACATTCTAGGCGGCAACGTGGCGAATGCGGCCAACCTGATTTCTGGTACTGGCTCACAACTTGGCAGTAACCAGATGAACCTCGCAAGCATTCTGGCTAACCTGGCTACCGGCCAAGGCTCGCAGCTTGCCAACCTAGCCACGCAACAAGGTGCGGCGCAGGCGGCTGGCACAATAGGACAGCAACAAGGGCTTATGAGTGGCATTAGCAATCTGGCTGGCGGCGTATCGGCTGGCCTTGGCTCTTATGCTGGTGGCGCAGGCCTTGGTAGCAGCGTATTGAGTGGCGCACTTGCCTTCCTTTCTGACGATAGAGTGAAAGAGAATATCGTAGAGACAGGCGAGCAAAACGGTTACAAGACCTATAAATGGGATTGGAAACCAGAGAGCGGAAAAACTGGCAGCGGATTCGGTACTTTAGCAAGTCATGTACTGTCAAAGCTGCCTGAAGCGGTGGTTGATATGGGTAACGGTCTAATGGGCGTAAATTACAGCATGATAGGTGTTGATTATGGCAGCATTTAACTATGATACAAGATGGTCGCCATCCGATACACAGGCGGCGTTTAATAACGCCTATGGCGCACAGCAGGCTCAAAGCGCAGTGCAAAAACAGCAACTCATAGAGAGCCTGTCACAAGGCGCTGTTGCTGGTGATATGAATGCATTCAACCAGCTTGCAGCCATTGACCCGCAGCGGGCGGCACAGTTAAAGCAACTGACTCAGGGGCAACAGGTTAAAATGCCAGAAATGGAGGCTGTCGGCGCTGACTTGGCCGTTATCCAAAGACTTGCTAAATCTGGCTCATCATCACTGCCGCAAGTGTTAAATTCGCTTGCTGCAAAATATCAAGGCACTGGTTTTGATGCTGAAATTGGCAGATGGGCGCAGGCGTTTATGCAAAACCCTGAACAAGCTATCGCTGAATTAGATAGCACGGTTAACGCATTTACTCAGCCAAGTAAGGAGTCTGATTTCGCGCCAGAGGTAAGCCCGCTACAAACTGACCCGGAAACAGGCCAGCAATATGTAGTTATGACTGACAGAAACACTGGTCAGGCTAACAGGGTTGATGTTGTTGGCGGCAAGGCTGATACCGGTGACCAAAAAATGAATCGTGAGATTCGCAAGGAGCTGTTAAAGCAGGCGGCTGATGTTTCTCGAGAGTCATTCGACCAGCTTAAAACTGTACGCTCACAGATTGGCAACTTCGATGAGGCGATTAGAGCGCTTGAGTCAGGCGCTCAATCTGGCCCATTTCAGCAGATGCTACCGAGTATCAGGCAATCAACCATTGAGCTTGAAAACGCAGCACAACGACTAGGCTTAGATGTAATATCGGCTACCACATTCGGCGCGCTGTCTGAGGGCGAATTGCGGCTTGCCATGAGTACAGCCGTACCATTGAGCCTTGACCCTGCTGCGCTAAAAGACTGGCTGATTAAAAAGAAGAAAGCACAACAGAAATTAGGCAGTGAGCTGTATAAAATGGCAACCACGCTAGGCAAGGGCAAAACCACTGTTGCTGAATACCTAGAGCAGAACAACTACAGCGCCGCGCCTGTTCGGCAGACTGAGCAAGGCGGCGGGACCCAGGACGACGATGTGACCGATTTTAATAACTGGAGGAGTGGCAACTAATGGCGAAAGTTAGACTGCCTAATGGCACGGTTATCAGCGTGCCAGAAGATGCCACACGCGAAGAGATACAGCAGTATTCAATTGCTCGCGGATTCGCCACTGAACAAGACTTTGCTCCAATGAAAGCAGAAGCTGCGCCACCGGTTAGCACAGAAAGTGAACAGCCAGAGTTCAACATGGCTGATAGGCATATTGGCACCATGGAGAATATCCTTAGCATGGGAACCGGCGCTGTTGGTGAAGTTGCTGGCGGGCTTGCTGGGTTATTGTCTCTACCGTTCAAAGGTGCGCAAGCTGGTGATGTTGTGAATCAGGTTAGCCAAGCGCTGACATATTCGCCGCGCACAGAGGCTGGCAAGTATGCACAACAGCAAATAGGAGAAGCTTTGGCTCCAATTGGCGAAGCTATAACCACAAAGCCAGGTGATTTTTTCTTTGAAGCGGCTAGGTCGCCAAGCTTTATGGCGGCTGCGCAAACGATTCCTGGCGCTGAGATTATCGCTAACAACCCTCAAGTGGCAGGGGCTTTTGGCGCTTCAATTATCCCTGCTACGTTAGAGCTTTTGGGCGTAAAGGGCGCGAGACAAATTAAAACCGCTAAAGATGCTCGTCAACTTCTGGCGCGTGAGATAGCGGACGGAAACAGAAACATAGACAACATCACGCAGACGCTTGACGCTGGTGGAAATCTTGTTAAAAACCCAAACGCAAAACGGCTGGCAAGCTTGATTCCTGATGACATAAAAGGCAAACAGGCTGCGGTGTTGATTGAAAACATGAACGACACGACAAAGCGCCAGTTTAACCGGATGTTAGATATCGTTGAGAATCAGCGTAATTTAGGCGCTGAGTATGCGATGGATAACCGTGTTAACACTATTGTTGGTGGTGAGATTGCTAACCGCATTCGCGACCTTGAAAAAATCAGGAAGAAGGCTGGCGCACAACTTGACTCTGCGCTTAACAAGATAGAAGGCGCACCGGTTGACGTAACTGACGCTGGGAATAACTTTTTTTCTAAATTACAGGAGGCTGGCGTTTCGTTTTCGCGGGATGAAAATGGCGCGTTGGTTAGCAACTTCGATAATGCAATGCTTAATTTGGGCGATGTGCTTTCAAAGCAGAATTTCGACAAGATGATAAATATGCTTGGAGAGGGCCAAATGACAGCAAAGCAGGCGCATGAATTTAAGCGGTATATTCGTGAGTTTGTTTCATACGACAAAGGTATGCAGCCTGTTGGAGCGCCGCAAAGCAAGATTGTGTCGAGCGCAATAAAAGAATTGAGCGCAGATGTTAATAGTAAGATTTCAGAATTAAGCCCTGAATACGCGCAAGCCAACGCTAGATACCAAACAGTTGCCGACCCGCTAAACAGTGTTCAAAAGCAACTGAAAGGCATGAACATTGATGACGATATAGCAACAGCGAAACTTGGCGACCTGGCAAAGCGTATCGGCACTAACTACACGAGCAGGCAGCAGATAATTGATATGATTGATTCTATCGACGCCGGCCTTGCTGATAATGGCATTCAGTACAAGGGCAACATAAAGCAGATGGTCGCCGCGCTAGATATGCTGGATGAGGTTTTCCAGACTTCGCGTTCAGAATCGCCGTTTGGCTTTAAGGCTGGAATTGAGAGCGGAACAAGAATGGCGGCGGGTGATAAAATGGCGGCTGTTCAGGCTATTGATAACGCCATTAAAAAACTTAAAGATAAAGACTTTAATGATAGAATGAGAATACTACGGGCAGCCACTAAGGGTAATCAATAATGTCTCGATACCAAACACCATACTTGCAATACTTTGACGGCAGCGGCAACCCACTTGCTGGTGGATTCCTGTATTTTTACGAGGCAGGCACAAGCGACCTGAAAAGCATTTATTCAGACAATGACTTGACAACGCCAGCAGTTAACCCGGTAACGCTTAACGCTAACGGCTCGGTGTCGAATGTATTTTACTCTGGTCTGTCACGGGTTCGCCTTACTGACTCTGACGGGATCCAGATTTTCGACATTGATAATGTAGGGCCAGAGGACTTGGCCGGACTGCCGCCTTTATGGGTTAACGATTCTACCTACTCAGTGAACGACGTAGTAAAAACGGCTGACGGTTTATATTATCGCTCAATTCAAAACGGTAACGCTGGTAATACGCCAAGTGTAGCGTCTGCGTACTGGGAGAAAGTCGATTACATTTATACCTACAATGCCAATACAACTTATCGTATTGATGACGTTGTTAAGCACGGCGGTAAATTGTGGTATTCAGTTATTGATGCTAACGCAGGCAATACGCCTGGAACGTCAAACAACTGGAGAGCACTTGCCACCGGCGCAGAGTTTGAATACCTTGACGGCGGGTTGACGCAAAACAAATACGCCTATCCTGTTGGAACCAAAGTGCTAGTTAAGATGTATAACTCAACCACTCAAGGTATGGCGTCTTACTGGGTGGCGCAGGCGACCACAGGACCGGCTTCGCAATTACCTTCAGCACGTCAGGACTTACAATGTACCGATGCTGCCGGACGTGTGTGGAAACTTGACCATAACGGCACCGTCAAAATATCGACGATTGGCGGCAATGAATCAGCCGATAACGGCTCAGTGTTTCGCGCCTTTGCTGACGATGCTGATTACCTTGATTTGGAGGGTAAAACATGGCCCTGCTCAAGCCTGAACACAGATGACGCAGGCAACAGAGTCATACTCAATAACAAGGTTGTTAACGGCAAACTGGTGCTAACCAACAGCCTATCTGGCGAGACCAACGCACAAACGTTCGCGCCTTACCTTGATTCCGAGTTACAACTTAGCCAGTCCAAAAGCCCCATCATTGATTGGGAAGGGCTTTCCGTGTTGTGGCTTGGCACGTCTATCCCACATCAAGGCGCAGGCGCTGACAGTTACCCTGAGCGATTGGCTGATGCATTGAACTTCTCTGTTCAGAATTATGCATGGTCAGGCTCACACGCTTTCTATGATATTGATGGTGACGCGTTTGATTCGGGTACTATTCGCGCCTTATCGATGACTGAGGCTGATAGATTAGCAGGGCTTGCCACTTACGGCAGCTCAAGCGCATACGATGACAGCTTCGACATTGTAACCAAAGCGTCTCAGATGACCGTCGAATATCGCATTAAAAACCAGTTTGACACCGCGCCTATTGACGCTGTAGTGCTAGACCATAACCACAATGACCGTAAAAACGTGGCTGATTACACAGCGAACGACAAGACAATCACAGGCGTTACCAAAGGCACAAGCACGGTATTCAGTGTGACTGACGCAACCGGCTTTGCTGAGGGCGACGGGTGTTATGTTCGCATCACTGGTATTGACGACCTGGACTACGCAGCCGGACGGGTTACAGGCGTTTCCGGCCTTAACATTACAGTTGCTATTGATTCATCTTCAATGGCCGGCACGTTTAGCACAGGAACGCTGAAATGGGTTGACCGCAACACCATTAAAGGCGCGTTTGATTTCCTGATTGCCTACACGAAAAACATGTTTATTCAGTACGGCAGTGCTGACGGTAAAATCATCCTGTGTGGCGCACCGTCTTACTTCACTAACGATGTGGACCGCGACCATTCTATTTGGTCATCCAATAGAGTGATTAAAGAAATTGCTGACGAATGGGGCTTGTCGTTCTTCGATGCTGCCAATGCGTTAGAGCTAACCTATCAGGACCAGTTAACCTACTTACCTGATGCCGTCCACCCGTCTACGCCAGAAACGCGTGAAGTGTTTACCAATGTGTGGTTTAAGTGGATGCGCGGTGGAGCGGGCAACTATTACAACCCAAGCAAAGTATTACAACGCAACAAGGTTATCGACAACCAGCACGACCAGCCAGCGCTTTATAGCAAGTACGACTCTGCCTATGCGTCTCGAGATGTGACTTATAAGCAAAACGACGCATTGATTGATGATGACTTTGATCCTGGTTATGGGAGCTGGACGGCTGCCGGTACTGGTACGCCTGCCGTTGTTTCTGCTCCATGGGGTAGCGGTAACGCTGTTCAGTTTGATGTAACCGTGTCAAACACTGCGCCATATCTGCAACAATCAGCATCGGTTGGTAATTATCCTGTATTGGAGTTTGATTTCTATATGCCGGACGTCGATGTGGCGACAGGTGTAACTCAACAATGCACTATTGCATCAATCAACAGCGGTAGCGGTGAGGGCTATTCTGTTGGCATTATCCAATCAGCCGGTGGCGCTACGTCTTTACGTGTTACCTACAACAGAGATGGATACGGCACCGCGCCAGTAGCAACCTTGCCCAATGGCCGGTATGCAATCGCAAGCGCAACTAAGTACCGCGTTAAAGTTGATGTGATTAACGGCTACATCCAATTTACCGTCGATGGTAATGTGGTGTACGCAGGGCCACTAAGTAATTCACTGTTAACCAGTAATACGCTTGTTTTAGTTGGCCCAACGTTTAGTAATATGGATTCTGCGTTTAGCGTTTTTATTGGCAATGTTATTGCTGCACCTAAAACTCAACGTAGTGTTGTTACAACATCGCAACTGCAAACAATCCATGAGCGATACATCGAATCTTATGGAGCCGTTGGTGATGGCGTAACAGATGACACGGCAGCATTTAACTCTGCCATTGCGTCAAACAGGACTATTCGCCTGATGGAGAATCAAACCTATTTGATTAGCGGCGTGAGCAAAACAGGAATCAGCAACTTTAAGTTAGTCGGCGCACCTAATGCGAAGATAGTACTGGCTGATGGTGCAGATGCTAGGATCCTTTCATTCACATCATCAAGCAACATTGAAATTTTAGATTTGAATGTTGAGGGGAACAGGTTAAATCAGACCGTCACAACTGACCCAGGAGCTTTTGACGGCGTTCACTTCGAATCATGCGACGGTGTGCTGGTGAAGGGCGGCTATATAATGGAATCAGCAGGACCAGGGGTAAGAGGTCGCAACACGTCAAACATGACCGTTGACGGGGTAAAGGTGCACGGGTGCGGTGCGCGTCAAATTTATATAGCTCCAGCCAATAGCGGCGCTGGCTCTACTGTTGAAAACGTAACGGTCAAGAATTGCGTTATCGACTTAAGGGATTACCCATCTACCGATGTAAACCAATGGACCTGCATTAGTTGTTCACATGATGCGACTAGCGACTTCAGCAATATAACAGCGTTTAACAATACCGTTTATCAGCACCCAGTAAACACAACTGATTCGCAGTGTATTGTCCTGGCTGGTGGTACTGGCATAACCTACGAAGCCAATAAGGTGTACAATGGAGGTCTAGGGTTAAGTAGCTTTAAATCAAGCGGCGTGTCATGTATCGGCAACACCTGTATCGGCCAAAAACAATACGGTATCGAAATAGCTCATGAAACTGAGGGGATGGAGGTTGTTGGAAATACTGTTGACTGCCTGTCCATTGCTGGCTCAACGTGCGTTGCTGTCAATGGCGTAGCTGGGGCTGTAACTGACGCTATTATATCTGACAATACGCTGCGTAATGCTAACGTCATCATATCAAGCGCGGCTGCTGACAATGCCAGCCGTAACCAAGGCATTACTATAACTGGAAACAGAACGAGCGGCGCTATTAGTCGCACTGTTTCCCTGAAATGGATGGATGATATAGTGTCAAAGGGTAACACGTGGAATCACGGCGGGTCGTCGGCGGTGTTCCGCATGGACGAATGCGGAGACTTTAACATTAGCGACACGTTTAAAAACCCCGCCGCGTGGTGCATTGAGCTTCTGAGTTCAGTGGCGATAAATATCGACTGGGGCGTGGTGAGCGGAAACATAATGGAAGATGTTAATTTCCCAAGCGTTCTAACTAATTACGTCAAGAACAATCTTTTCACCGGCTCAACAGTGGGTAGAGTTGCTGGGCGCGGCAATGTTGGTTGTCCGGACTTTGTAGACTGGTTCAATAATGTTATAGTGTGGCAAGGCAACGGCTCGCCAGAGGGCAACATAACTGCTAACATTGGTAGCGAATATGTTAGATTGGACGGTGGCGCAGGCACTACGCACTACTATAAAGAATCAGGCACCGGCAATACAGGATGGGTAGCTAAATGATGACACCTAAACACGTAGACGAAGTTTTGAAACGAATGAATCAATCACCACCTGACTATGAGGGTTAAGTTATGACAACCAAGAAATCAAAGCGCGGCGACGGCAAAAAGAAAAAGTGACACTTTTTGACGCTTACCTATCAATCGGATACCTACTAGTATTATTTATCTGCAAAATTAACAGGGTGGCACTTATGTGCTGCCTTGCGGCTTTTTTCACCTTCCTGTTTGGCGTTCCCGACGGCCATGACTACACGCTTTTTATGGTTTACTTTGGTGTATATATAATGTGCTCATACTCGTTATATAAAGAAGGTCCAAAGTCAGTTGGAATTGCCTGTTGTGCTTTCTCGCTGTATTATCTGGTGTATTCTTTGGATTCATTAGCTTACGGCGTTAATGGCTTGATAGAGGCTGAGGTTGAAACGTGGATTTATAATTATCATGAAATCTTTACTGTTATTCTTCATGCTATTGTTATGCTCACACTTAGCCAGAAGTATAATTCCTTGGTGGGTGTCGCCTGTTATAATATTCGCAGGGTATTTATTAACTTGCCATATATTCAGCCTCTTCTTGATAGCGAAAAAAGGAAGGCAGGCAAGGAGGCGCAAAAATGAGCAGTGACACCGAGAATTTATATAAAATGGTTGAACGTCTTGAGTCTAAGCAAGAGAAGACCAACGAGGCATTGACGCAGTTAGCCGACAAGATTGGCGACCTAGTGACAACCATTGCCAGAAAAGAAGTTCACGACGAGAATACAGGGAGACGACTTTCTGACATAGAAAATCGACTAACAAACCACGGCAAACGCATTCAGGATGTCGAAACCGTGCAAGCTGGTCAGCAGGCAGAGAGAAAGATTCTTGACTATTTTATCAAGCCAGCCATAGCGCTAATTGTTGTCGCGATTATAGGTGGCGCACTATACGCGTTCGGCTTGAAGAATGGCTAAAATAACCCGTAACTACCACAAACACTACACGGCCGGTGAATGGTATCTACCAGACGGCCAGCTAATCTACACATTAGAGCTACCCTGGCGCAATAACGAAATCAATTCAGACTGGCGCAAAGCGTCCTGCATCCCCGAAGGCCAGTACATCGTTGACCGTGACCACACCGGCAAACATCGCTGGTACAGATTCCGCAGCGAAGAGACTGACCCGCGCACCCATATCGAGATTCACAGCGCATCATTACTTAAACATCTTCAAGGCTGCATTGCGCCATGCCTAGACATAAAAGGCGGACCAATGACGAGCGAACCTGTCGCGGTGGATTCACTGAAAGCTTGCGAATTACTGCTTAAATGGTATGGTGAAGATTCATTTGTTTTGGAGATTGCGTCATGAAAAAGTCACTTATACACAATTCCGTAATGCTTGGCATAGCATTCCCTTGCGGGATTAACCAATCAATAATAAACCACACAGAAGAGGTTAAGAAATATGCCGATGGAATGATTGAAAAGTCATGCAAGTCAATTCCTTTTGATGAGCTTGAGCAATTAATTTGCGGGCTTGGTAATCATGGCGCTATTGCAGAAGAGAATAGTTGGTAATTATGGCTAGTTTCTGGGGTAGATTATTTGGCTCGTCCGATGTTGTGAAAGAAGGCGTGTCGATGATTCGCGATGCAGGCGACGCGCTATTCTATACTGATGAAGAGAAGGCGGCAGACGCAGCCACTGAACGCTCAGAGGCCAGAAAGATGATAATTGACTGGATGGCTAACACTAGTGGCCAAAACCTTGCCAGGCGTCTTCTGGCGGTCATGATTACGTTTGTGTGGCTGTTCATGTACGTGTTTAGCATGGTAATGAATCTTGTTGCTGTATGGGCCTCACAGCCTGAGCAATGGAGAGTAAGCGCAACTGTTATCGGTGGTTATGCTGAACAAATGAACGGGGCTATGATGCTGATATTAGCGTTTTACTTCTCAGCCCCATACATGGGCGCTATCGTTGAGAAAGCTATGGGTAAGTTTGGTGGCAAAGCCGGTTAAATTACCGGCCAACCCACTCCCCGCTACGAACCCGTAAATAGGCCACGACAGTTTCAACGCGCACGCCGTGCTTCAGCGCTATGTTTTCGATTGTCCAGCCGTTTAGCCAGCGTGTTAGAATCATTGGTTATCTCCACTACCTACAATTTTTCCTATGAAGTTTTTAACTTTTTTTGAGCACTCAAAGCACACTTCAAATTTATCACTAAAATTTGCGCCACCCCAATCTCCATTCCAAGCCATTCCCCCTTCATGACCAATAATGCTTATAATCGCACTTCCGCACTGGCTCCCATTGTTGAAATCTTTTGATTTGCTGGTTCGCTTGCAAATATCGCACTGATAGGTAATCTCTTTGATTGTCGCCATCACTCACCCCCGTTTAGCTGTTGGCGTAGTTGTTCAGCACGACGTTTAAGTTTTACATAATCAGAATCAGCTAAGTCAGGGATATTTTTATAGCAATACTCAACAGCCTTAATCTGCTGCTCGATGGCGAATTTGTTTATCACTTGCTGACTAGGACGCGTATTGAGCAATACTGATAGGTCTTTGTGCATAGCTAAATCAGGCCAATACTCGAAAGCACTTCTTATTCTCCGCTTTAATCCGTCTAACAGAATGTAAGCACCTTTTAACTCATCCCGCTCCAGCTCAACTGCTGCTAGGCGCTGAATTAAACGCTGGTTGCGTTCCTGCTCCTCAATTAACAGTAACTGCGTTTCACCTAACTCCTTTTCAGCCTGCTCAAGCTCTGCAAGCCTTTTCCCAGCCGCTTCAAATTCTTCACCCATCTTTCGCATTGAATAGCTTTCTCTAAGTTGCATTTTTATAGACTCGTCCATCACCCACCCCTCCAAAAATGGTGCCACCGGTTTGAGGTAGCCACACATCGCGACTGCGCTAACAGTTAAATTATGCGTGACTGCCGGTGGCGTTGAAATTAAATCAAGCACCCTACCATGTAAGCAATAAAGGCCACAGCAGAAGCCATGCCGCCCACAATGCAAAAGCTAAGTAGAAGCGTAAGTATCTCGTGATTTTGTACAAGTGGCGTCTCTATGTTAATTCTACGCATGAGTATCTCCGTTATCCGCGATACTGCTGCGGTGTTGTTAATATGGCTAATATACCACCATTTTTCGATTATGTGGTTTGACCAGTTACCTATACGACTTAGGCATAAACCTTTTAGCCAGTTTCAAATCTTTCTCGCTGTCGCCAGTTGGTTTAATGCCATTACGCTCAAGCAAGGCGATTAATCCTGGCGACGATGCTTTGCCTGTGTTTTTGGTCATTCCTCATACTCCAAGTTGGTAACGGGTGCTGGCACAAAATCATGCGCCAGCACATGCGGGCAAGCCTCTAAAATGTAATCATGTGCAGCCTCGTTAGAATACGAGCAAACATCAATTAGATACGCGTGTATCTCGTAATATGTTTTACTGTATCCGAATAAAACACCCTGACTCACTGCGTGCTACCCTTAGCCGTAAATAGCCGACCGTTGTAAACATGGTGTCGCTCGCCTTTCTTGTCGGCGATATAGCGCCTTACTGTATTCCTGTCAACGTTAAGCTCGAGCGCCGCTTTTGATTGACTACCTAGCTCAACTGCTAATTGGTAAACTGTTTTCATAATCCCCTCAATCATAAAACTCATGTGGAACCAGTGAGTAATGTGTGCCATCGCCATTCTGTCCGATTGCGTCGATTCGTGACTCGTCGGGCCATGTGCATTCCATAGAAAATTTCTTTGCATACTCCATAGCCTCAGTGCGAGTCAAAAAGTTATCGAATATGCAGTCAATCATTTCTTCTACTTCTTCTGGTTTGATGTGGTAAATCATAACTCACCCTTTTCTAGCTTGTCGGCGTAAATACAAAGAGCGTCGCGGTTTGATTTATGCTTAACACCATAGCCAACATCAACACTAACCACGTGATACGCAGCCTCACGCACAGCATCGGCTTTGAGTTTGTTCACATCCGGCAACTCCAAATCACCTACGCGGTTTGTGCGTTCTATTTCTTCGATGAATGAATCAACACTGTCAACATGCCTTATGCCGTCACACCATCCGTAATTGTAAGCCTCACGCAACAGCGCTAGTAGTTGTTGTTTTGTCATTTGCTAGACTCCTTACCTGTGGGCTTGGCTGGGTTGGCATCAATAATCTGTTTAATTAGATCTTTATTTTCTCGCCAAAACTTCAGTGCCGTTTTTCCGTCCATTTTCAATATGCGTTTATCGTCAAAATCCCACCACTCTGCAATCTTGTGTTGTTCGCAACCGATTTGCATGCATTCCGATGTATAGGTTATTGGATATGTATCGCTAAACCATAGGGATTTAATTTCGCATTTATTGCCAGCGCACCACCATAAGTTTGCACCCTGTAGGTTTGCGCCACGTAGGTCTGCGTCCCATAGGTTTGCGCCACGTAGGTTTGCACCCTGTAGGTTTGCTTTATTTTCGATAGCATCAAGCAAGCACTCTTTGACGCTTTGGAAATCACCGCTGTGAATAATTTCGCCTGTGAATCTGTTTTTTATTTCAATCATCTTTATCCCCTCCATTTCCTACAATATACCATCTCTACGCGCCAAGGTGGTTTGACCAGTGGCGCGTGTGTAATTTATTAATTTAAAACGGTATGCCGATTATTCTCTACAAGATGCTAGCCGAAGCTAGTCATCATCAAAATCGAAATCTGGTGCAGGGCTTTGCTGATAATTATTTGCCGGTGGATTACTTCTGCGCTGCTGACTGCCTTGCTGCTGATTGTATCCTTGCTGGCCGTTTCTGTTCTGCCCTCCTTGATTACTGCAACCTTGCTGGCCTTGGTTCTGGTCTGTAAATATGCCAGCCATAACATTATCCCGCATTGGCTGGCCTGCATTAGCAGCCATTACATTCTGCTTAGCCAAAATGCCAGACAGGCTTACAGATGGGTCAATTAGTAAATATTCGCCGTTTTGATTTTCAAGGATTACGCCAATTTTAACGTATTCGCCCTTTGTTTGACCGTCCTTTTGGTACTCTCCAACTTTAGCAACTAATCTTTTAGCCATTACTTTTCACCTTTCAGTTTATTGTACGCATAGTGCGCTATCCAATACGCATCACGCGTATCCTCGTTTGTTCGGCCTGTGTAGCCGGTAAGCTGCGCGAACAGCTTTGCATTTTTCTTTGTGTGCTTGCCAATACCTGGCGGGACTAAAATCACTTTCCCGCCGTGGTGCTCGATGTAATCAACCAGTATCGTGCCCGCCGCCTTTACCATGCCGACATTCTGCGCAATGCGAGATTGAACAGCTTGATTACCTTTGCGATTTCTGGCGTAGATAGTGTTGATTGCGTTAACGTCTTCGATTGCAAAAATATACCCACTGTTAATCCATACCGGTATATCTTCAATAATCATGGCGGTTGTGTATTTTGGCTTCAGGTCAATATAAAATTGACCTTCCACACAATGAACCATTCCGCACTTGCGCATATCTGGGTCTATTCCGATGACTTTAATCATCGGTATCACCGTTAAAAATATCGTCAGCATCAGGCATCTCATCCGGTTGCTGCTGCGGATTATCTTCACCAAGCGCATCCAGTAGGCTTTGTGGCTTTCCTTTTTGTGTTGGCGTTATGTCGCGTGATTTTTCAAACCTTGCATCAATGTCGCGCTCTGCAACTTCGATTAATTGCATTGTTTCGCTAGATGAAGGAAGACGTCGCGCCAACCTGTGAAGGGCTGATTTTACCGCCATTCTATCGTACCATTGCGCCCATGGACCATAGCTGCTTCCACCTGTTTTGCTGGCTGCGCGTATTCTGTCAATTTCTGCCTTGTTCATTACTTCGACCACCATTTCACCGCCTTTTAGTTTTGCATAAGCAAACACTAATTTGAATTTGCGATCTCCGCTTGCGCCAAAATCAGGTCTATATTTTACGTGCTCACCATCTTCATCAAACCAATAATCAAAATCATCGCCGTCAAATACTGCTTTGGCTGCAATCATTTCAATCAATCCAGACTGACGAAGTCGTTTTAATACGCCGTCAATCATTGGTTGGTACTGGGCCTTTTTACCCTGTTTGCTGTTGTAAACAACAATTGCGGCCTCTTTATTGTCTGGTATTAAACCATCCTGGGCGCAGCGCATGGCGCTATCGTAAACGCTGACAGGGTCGCATTCAGCGATTTCTGGATTGCGCATTAATGCGTTATTTACTGCCCGCTCAAATGTATCAATCTTTATTTGCGCAGGCAGCATTTTTGCTAACTCTGTTTTTCTCGATTCGATTAATTGCTGTGTTTTTTGAACCGGCGTTAATTGCTTTGACATAATCAATCCTTACTTAAATTGTGGAAATTGCTCAAACGAAATAAATTCGTTTTTGTGGTACGCATCCGCGAACCGGTCGATATTTGACTGCGTGGCGGCCCAAAATCCCATGCTATCAAGCTCATCACGGGTAATACGGAATACCGATGCTGGGTAGCGGCCAAGTGATGACGACTTCTGAATAATTGGGAATACATACTCGTTAACGTCCTCACCGTAATGCAGCGATAGTACGTGAAGGTAAAACGACGCGGTAAAACCGTAACCCATAGCATAAAGCGGGTTAATCCATTCGCGATCACTTCGCCACTTTTCAATGTCGTCTGTGGTCTTAATGTCACACGCAAGTTTGATGCTATCAATCAACCAATCTACGCGAATTTTTAGGTCAATATCGCGCGCTTTGTCATGCACAACAATTGACGCTTCGCCTAAGCCTTTTGCGCTCATAATTCGCTTAAACATAGGGTTCGCCATGCATGACAGTTCCATAACTTTTAATTGGTCTATTTCGGCCTCTGTCATTACAAACTTGTCAGGGTTGCTAATCTGTTCATCAATGAACGTCTTTGTCGTGCGACCTTTGACTGATGATACAAACACTTTCTCATCAAACTTGTGAGGCTCAACTAACATCAAGTGCAACACGCTACCAAAATCTGCGGTTTGTGCTTTGTTTGGGTCGCGTGGTGCGTCTTTGTTCCAAATATAAAGTGATGGGTCTTTAGCGAAAAGCTGCAATTCATGATTGCTTAACGCTGGCAGTGCTCGGTACTCAGTATCGCTAATGTCAAATAAACCGTATTCCATTGTCATTACCTGTTTTGTTCAAGTAATGACACTATAGTTAAACATTGCGTTAAACGCAATGGTAAACATAAAAATAAATTTAACTTGCTTTTTCTTCCCTGCCACTTCGGAACTTTTTACGGTTTACTACACTGAATCCTTTGTCATTGATTCGGTGCGTGATGTGGGTTGGCGTATCTAGCATTGCCTGATTTTTTATCATGCTGTCAATGTGCATTTTGGCAAACGTTCGGCGAAATGCATTGCCCTGGATATGGTCAGACACAAATTTAAACCACCGCGCTTTTTGGAACTGTTTATCACTGGCGGGGTCGTAAAATTCAGTCGCCACCTCTGGCAACTCTTCACCGTTTTTGTGATAAGTGCTATCAAGCGTATAAGTTAATCGAAGCCCTCCGCTTTTATTTTTTTCAAGAGTCATGCTAATGACCGGTTTATAGTCTGCATCACTATATGACTTGCGTGAAAGCGCTGTGTTTGGGTCGATTAGTATTGCATCGCATTTGCGGCATGTGCGCGCTGTGGGGGCGTTTTCTGTGTGGCAGTGCAGACACATCACAAATTTAAAATAATGCTCACATCGACCGTCTGTGGACGTAGAATCAATACCGCGACACCTCACGGCATGTTCGCTGTTTTCAGTTTTACATTTTGGGCATTCTTGGGTTTTGTTATTCGCTTTTGCTTTTTCTGCAGATGCAATATCGGTTATTGGGTGGTCGTAAATATCCCCAGCAACTTCCATTGTGTCGGTAAAATCAAGAACAAGACCATCATACTTCTGCAGACCTGATTCTATCTGGTCGTCTTTTAAAAGCCTTAAAACCCTGCCTATTAGTTGTATTAAGTATCTTAGGCTGCCTATTTTTCTTAAAATTACACAAGTATCCCAATACGGAATGTTAATCCCTTGACCTAAGCAACTAACCTGCAGTGTGTATTTTATCTTACCGCTTTTTGCATCCTTTAAAATCCTCCTTCTTTCTGTAGCCCCAGTGCTGTCTGTAACTATTCCATAGCTTCCAACAGGTAAATGTTTGGCTACTTCCTCGCAATGTTTTTTGCCAGCGCAGGTTATAAGTACGCCAAGTCTATCTCTGGTTCTTTCTATAACTTCTTCTACAATTAACTGTGTTGTTGTCTTGTCTTTTAATATCTCCCTTTGCATGGCTGCCAGCTCTTTACTGCCAAAATCAGATCCATTTTCATTTTTTGACGGACTAAAAGATTCAAGATGATAATTGTGATCATCATCACTTCCCCATCCGAAAACAGGCGGAACTAAATACCCATCATTAACAAGTTGATAAGTTCCAACCTCTGACAGTTTTTTCTTCCAAAATCCACCTATGATGCTTTCGCTACCTCTGAATGGAGAGCCAGAGTAACCAATAATCCTTACTGCAGGGTTTATGTTTATAAAGTGAGCAAGTATAACTGCGTATTGTGAATACTTTGGCTTTCCATTTTGGTCTTTATTTTCATAAATATTAAATCCGTTTTGATAATCATTTAGGCATTCGTAAATTTCCTGATGGTTAACCTCGTGGCACTCATCAATAGCTATAAAATGAAATTTCCTTGATTTAAATTCTGTATTTAAAGACCTATAAACAGTTCCCTCACTTCCAAAGACTGCAGGATAGTATGACGACTTCATACCAAGTGACGCGCTAAATATTGAGCACTTACCGCCAATCATTTTGTAATCATCGGCATCCTGTTCTACAAGTTCTCCCTGCCTAGCTAATACTAAGCAACTGCCGCCTTTATCACAAACATGTTTTACTGCGAACGCTATCTGCAGAGTCTTTCCAGCTCCAACTGATTGATCGTGAATTGCATAATCTTTTGAATTCTTACAATGCTCAACTGTAGCTTTGTGCGCATCATCTTGGTAGTACCTTAGCTCAATCATTTTTCCTCCGGCATATCTGGCCAATATCTATTCTTTTTTGACATATTAATTGATGGTTCCATTATCTGCAGATTGTCATAGCAATGAAGGCCGCAAACTAAATCTGAAATAATTGGAACAATGTGGTCTACTTGCCATCCTCTTTTTACAGCTTGCTTGTATACTTCATTAACTTTTTCAGATTCAAACCACTTAGGCGTTGCTCTTAAAACAAGCTTTTTCCTCATCTTCTGGTAAGCTCTAACTTTACCCCTGTTCTTATCTCTCCACTTTTTGTGCCTTTTTCTGCAATCAGATCTCGTTTTAATAGAGTTTTCTTTATTTGCTTTATTCCTGCATGATTTACATAAAAGCACTTTTGATGAATCAGTTATTTTTGATTTATGAAAATTGTCAGAGTTATTAACTTTTAATTCATTGCATCTTCTGCAGCAAATAAACCCATTTGGAACGCCATCAGATATAAACGCAACCTCCGTTTTTCTCTTCCCTTCTCTTTTGCATCTTTTGCACTGTGACTGTCTTAAATTCCTGTTTCTGGAATTTATATAAAAATCATCAACTGACTTTTCTATTCTGCACTTGCTGCAGGTCTTTTTTTCGATGCGCGGCAACTCTGCACTTGGCACTACAGAATCTAGCCCTTTTTGTTCCGTGGAATTTTTCATTGCAATTCTCGCATTTCTTTTCAGTAATCATAATGTCCTCATTGTAACGTAGTTGCGTAACATAATCAAAGCCTATTCATTTTCGTTAATTTGTAATTATCTAATTTCACCCACCTCATTTCGCGAGACAGCCAATCGTCATCATCTGGCCGCAATACAGGTGTTATATTCATTTCACCATTGCACCACTTGCACAAATATTTAAGCGCATACGGCGACCATGTGACGGCGACATTGATATTGTATTTATTTGCAATGTATCGACCATCTGAAAGCGCTATGCAAGCGGCCCATTTATTTTCGTCATTCACCTTTACCGGCGTAAAACCGCTATAACTCAAACCGCCAGCAATAAATTCCATATCTTTGCCGTGACCAAAGTGCGCCGCGTTAATCAACTCAAAGTCGCTGTTATAAATTGGTAGCATAAAGCCGGTTTTGTAGCGGTAAAAATCCACCCCGCCCACGCTTTGGAGTACGCATTTGCTCATGTATTTATTTGCTAAATCACCGTCCTCCTTGTGGTCGTCAGGTAGCTTAAATCGCTGTATCTTTGCTGCATTCTTTTGGTTTTTAATAATTTCAGCAGTTGGCTTTAAATCAATTTCGCCGCCAAGCTCTTTATATGCGTCAACAAAATCAACGCCGCTAAACTCTTTCACAAAGTCTATTACATCACCGTGAGCGCCGCAGCCGAAACAATGGTAAAACTGTTTACTTTCATCGACTGTAAACGATGGTGTTTTTTCGCTGTGAAAAGGGCAGCAGGAGGAATAGTTTTTCCCTGATTTTTTTAGTGGTACGTATCGACCAATCACATCAACGATGTTGTGTGATGATTTGACATACTCAATATCGTGCTTATCCATTATTTAAGCCTAGGGTTGATGTAAACATCAGTGCCAACAACAACAAGATAGTTATGCTCTTCCATAATCGGTAACACTTCATCACGCAGCTTTTTGGTCAGATTGCGGGATCCTTTAAACGGTTTAACGTTTTTTACCTTGTCTCGTATGGATGCCATCGTTGTTTTTAGCTTTCCCTTTTCAGCCATGCTGGTAATAATTACGCGTATTTTCTCAACTTCTGATTTTTTACCTACATAACCAAGCGTGTCGGATGCGCTGATAAACGTTTTTGCAAGCTCTTCAAATATTCCAATGGCCCACAAAGCGTAATCTTCGTTAATGGCGTTTGACCTGCTGCCGCCGTCCTGCCAATGGTCGGCAACATGAAAAACCGATGCTATTTTTCTGATATGCTTATCCGCTTTACCCATAAAGCCAGTGATAACCGCGTTTGAGTATTCGCCATCCTCACCAAGCTCTGGCTCTATCTTTGTTTTGTATGCGTTAATGCATTCGTTCGCTGATTCGGTAAAATGCAAACTTACATCATTTTCTCGAATAACGTTTTCTATCATCGATTCATAACGGCTGAACAAAGACTTATCAAACCTGTAAGGCTTATTCATATCACGCATACCAAGCTTTGACTTTTCACACAGTAGTAAAAAACGCTCAGTCAAACCACGCCCGCTTGATGATGCGGAAAGTATCGTATCAATGCTGTCATCTTGCGCAATTACGCTAATAGATGCCCTCACATGGCCGCTATAACCTTTTCGGCCAACGCGCCTGGTATTAATATACTCACCATCCCATGCATTCAAAATTAACCCGATGTTTGATTTAGACTTGCCATCATCGCCATAAACAGCGCCAGTAATAACGTTTATTGATTCTGCTTCGGCGCTAACTATGCTGAACATTCCGTCCTGCTCGCGACAAACCATCTCAGCGGCTTCTATGGTAGTATCCGTCAATGTGCCAGACCATTCTGGTATTTTAGATAGTCTCTCTTCCTTGTCGCGTATCTTGTCATAAATTTCGTCGTGCTCGCCTTCCTTGCTTTTCTCTTTGGTCAGCTCCTTTTCAAGCCTTGCGATTTCTTTCGTTAATGCGCGTCGCTCTGAATCGGTCTCTTCATTTATTTTTTTGTAGGCACGGAATATCGGCGCATAAAGTTTGCCATTTACCGCGCTTTTACCTGTGCTTGGCGGCTGGGCAGTGACAATGTATAAATTGCACGGTATAGAGTCGAAACCATACTCAATTTTAAATGCCTTTGTCATTGCTGATGCCGTGCACCCCATGGCATGGAGAAAGCATGTGTTAATCGGGAATTGAACATTGCCAGCAATTTGTTTTGCTACTTCCGTTAAAATATCTCCGCGCTGACTTGTGGCTATTTCTGGCTCTGGCCGTTCAACTTCAATTTCAATCGGCACAACATTGGGCCACACGGCCACTTTTGTTATTAATGGGCTTCCGGTTGACGCTGCCGCCTGAGCAATCGAGCATCCGTTATCAACCGCATACTGCTCAAGGTCGTCTATACGGTATGATTCGTTCAGCATTGTTCATCAATCCAGCTATCAACATCCGGTCTCAACTCGCGCTTAGTGATTGCGCCATTAGTGATGCGCTCTGCGTCAATGGCGCATGAAGCTGAAATTCTCCCGCGCTTAATCCAGTTCTGCACAACCTGTGGTGATACATCTAAATGCCTGGCAAGTCTTGACTGATTGCCTGCGTACTCAACCAGGCGAATTAACGCGCTGGCTTGTTCTGTTTTAATTTGTTCAAACGATTTCATTGTTAACCCCTGTGTAAAAGTACGTTTAATATAATTCAATATAAACAATAATTGCAACATTTAATTGCCAATAAAGTAAATGGGCACTTTTTGTGATTTATGGGGCAATTTGTACGCCCTTAGATTTATGTATATTTATCATGAGCTTACAGTTATTTGTGGGTTATTGTGGGCGCTTGTATGCCCTCTGTTTTTCCCTTTAAATACAATAATTTAAATATAAATATATATAAAAAGGGCGTAGTAGTATTTATTTATTTATTATTTATATAATTTTACTGTTATTTGTAGGTATATACACGGGTACAAAGGTACGCCCATTTTTGCTAAAATTGACGTATATTGTTGATTTATAACAGTAATACTGTGGGCATTTAGTTGCCCTTTTTATGCCCAGTAGCGCCCATAACTATCTGTGGTAGTATTGAAGACCAATAAAACTAAGGCTTGCGGCGTGGGCGCACGATGAAACCCTACCAAATCAAACTGACCTACAAAGGCAAGCAATACCAATTCGCCATGCTATCCGACACCGACGACATCGAGCAGAGTTTGCGGGAACGGTTTCCAGGGTGTGAGTGTGATGTGGTAGGACCAGATGATAAAACACAAAAAAGTGTTGACAAACAAAAATGAGTAGGTATACTTGAATCATCAACTAGAGGAGATGAGCGAAATGACTACACTGAATGACTTGTTTAACGACATCAAAGAAGAGTTTTCTGATTTTGAAGGTTCTGCACCAAAGCGTGAAGAAAAGAAATCTTCTTTCATCGAACAATGGTACGGATCATCGATTGGCGCTTCAGTTGAGCGCGATTATAAATCTGGCAATGTAAAACACGTTAAAGCGTAAGGGCGTATTATGTTTTTTGATATTTTATACAGCCACGGAAAGACGGCAGACGAAGCAGCAACGGCGTTAATAAGAAACGTCGAAAAGCGCACAAACGTATACTCACGCATTGTTACTTATGTTGGCCGAAATGCTAACGGCGGCGCTATTGAATATCGTTGCACCGATATGGGAAACGGCAAGTTTAAATTTGTAAGGGATTCGCTATGAGTCCCTTTTCTCGCGCGTGGGTAAAAGTAAACAAGAAGACATGGCGAAATACTGTAAGTGGTTTCGTTATATGTAATGAAAGCTACCAAAGCATAAATGGTAGATGGCAAAAGTCTTATTGCGTGTACATGACCGCTAAAGCCCAAGATGCAGGAGAAGTAATTTCTATTCAAGATGGTTTTTACAAGGCTAGGGCGAAAGCGAATGCTATTTTTGATAAACTAAGGAGTCAAGCAAGTGGAAGATAAATACAAGTACAGCGGAATCAATGATTGCTTTGGGAATGAAATAAAGGCCGGAGACACTATAAGGGCTGGCGAAGACTCTTTCTTTGGCGAGGTCTATTATTCGGCTTGTGACGCAGCATTCAAAGTGAAGGTTGTAAAAGCGGATACGGGATTGGAGCTTAAAAGCTTTTACACTCTGCCTAAATTCATTAAGCAGAGGGAGCGGGCAACTGGTTCTTTAATAAGCGTGGTGGCACTATGAAACCACTATCACAACACATCAAACAAACCTACGGCAGCGTATATCGCGCAGTAAAAGAAACTGGTATAGCTGACACGCAATTGCGCCGCTGGATTAAAGCAGGCGCATTAATCGACAAAGACGGCCAAGTATGGATTAAGTCAAAAGGGCGGTTGCCTGTAAACGGCGAGCAGGTTCTATCTGTTCGGTTAGAGAAAATGGAGGAAGGGAAATGAAAGACGGCAAATACAAGCTAATTGATGAATATGACCATACGGTAGTTGTAGTAAGTAACGGAGAGGCCGTATGCGTCGAAGCAGAAGGCGAATCAGGATGGTCGGTTGGCGATGTCGAGCCTGTAAGCGAATTGGAAATCAGCGAATGGGTCAGCATAGAATCCCAACTACAACCACGCAAGACGGTGAGTGCGCATGATTGCGTATTGTCTGGCAATAAAGTTGTTGGCATAAATGAAGGTACACAAGCAGAAGGCAATGGCGTGACTGACGATACGGAAGCTGTTCAAGCAATGCTGGATAAGTCACAACCACGCAAGACGGTGAGTGATGCGGTTGATTATTTTGATGGAGTTTGGCCTGATGATGCCCTTGGCGTTATTTGTTTTGATGATGAGTATGGATGGCGCTGTTGGAAGGCTAACTGGATTGGATACCAAAAGTTCTACCAAGTATGCACCCGAGAAGAATTCGAGGCAGAGGTAGAGCGGAGGAAGGGTGAAGAGGTGTTCAGGCTTATCGGAAGCTCAGATTTAGTCAAAGTTGTTTACGAAGGTCGGGATGGCATTGTGTGTGTTGCTAATGAGGATAACGATATTTTTGTTGCCAAGAAAGAGGATTTAAGAAAACGCAAGCCAATTATCAGCAAGGCTGAGGCTGACGCAGTAAAAGCTTTTTTCAGTTGGGCGGAAAAAAGACCGTGCGTAGTGTTGCGGGTTGATGATTATTTAGAACAGTTTGAGGTGAAGTGATGAAGGTAAGAGTGACGGCAACGGAAATAATTAGATATTCAAAAGTGGTTGACATGACAGAGGATGAATTCGACGAGTTTCAAAATGACCTAGAAGACTTTGGTACAGATATTGTCGGAGACATGATGAGTAAAGGTGATATTCAAGACGGCGAATGGGAAGATGTTGAAGCTTGGCGTGACGACTAACTGGTCAAACCACAAAACAAAATTAACCCGTTATAATGGGTGAAACTAATGGAGGGAAGCAAATGAAAATACCGTACAAGTTTTACAATACAAAGAAAGCAGGTGAGTCGCACCCAGTGGCCGAGAATGGCGGCGAACTTAAAAGATTACTGGAAGAACTGCCGGACGATTTGCCGCTGGATTCTGGGTTCGAGATTGGAATGACGCTTGTTGTTTTTAATCACGGGTGTTCAGATATGGCTTTATCTTTCGAAGACCCAGACTGGAATTAGGAGTGCGGCAATGAATCTCGAACAACACCAAACCGCATACGACAGACAGCTACCAGGCGAGCCAGAATCAACGCCACTGACTTATGACAGTATCAGTAATGATAACCTGTGGTATATCGCCGAGAAGCTGGCAGAGCGTGTCGCAGATGGTAAAAACTTGTCATGGGGTTATCGTCGGTCATTTATCACGTCTAATCACGTTCAAACCGCGCTGGCAGAAGATTACGACACGATGTTTGAGCTAACACGCCTTACCATCGAATCTGACGCTAACGAGGCGCAGAAGTACCTGCTGGCTAAGTGGGATGAAAAGGCAAAGGATATGATTTACGATGCTATCGGCGAAGAAATGGCAATGCCGGTTGGTTATGATTGGGGGGATTTTTTGTGAACAAACATTACCGCAAAATAACAAAGGCTTTGCAATTCAAGCCGAAAACAATCCAGGGTGTAGCGAAGTTGTCTGGACTTCGCGGTCCTGATGTTACTTATCAGATGTTCAATCATCCAGAGCTTATGCGCAAATATGCAGAGAATGGGGGTAGGGTATGAAGCGCTACGGCACAATAGCCCCTGCAATCATCGCAGAGGCGAAAACGGGTAAACACCGCACGGTGCTGTCACTATCCAATGCGGTAGGCTGTCACCCGCAATACGCGTATCGTGTGGTAAATGACAATATCGAGGCATTTACAGCGATACATAAGGCAAAGAAGAGTTGGAGGGCGAGGAAATGAACGAATTCTATTACACATACATGGTAGTCACATTCGCCGGTATATCCTGGGCATCGCTTGAACTTGCATGGGGTGAATATATCGAGCAGACGAAAGGCAATGTTGCTGCGGCGTGTTTTGGATGGGCCGTGTGGCTGTTTATGCTTGGGTGGGGGTTGTGGTCGTGAACTACCGCGCATCTACAACAATCAGCGGTAAGGAGTATACGTGTGACATATTCGACGCTCGCAATCTCCAGGAAGCCGAGCACGCATTTCAACAATGGATGTACAGCGAATACGAACTGGACTTTATGCAGTTGCCGGTAGGCGTTAGCTATCAGCCGTTAGTGGTTAATGATTGACACCACAAAGCTAAACAGCTATGGTGAAGACTGATTTGTCCCCTCCAGTTGCCCTGTTATCCGCAGGGCTTTTTTTGTTGTGTCAAGTGCTGTAGAATGAATTATCACCAATGAGGGCAGCGCAATGGCATTCGACAAGGCATATTTAAAACTCAAAAAGAACAATCCGCGAGGCATTCCAGACGAATATACGTACTGGGGTAGAGACGACACAATCGCAGAAATCACAGCGACTGGTTATTTTGACGAATCCGCATTTGCTCCAAAGGAAGACCCGCGCCGAAATCTAACAGACCCACCCGACACCGACGCTTATGCTATTCACGTTCAAGCCTCCGACGGCCCATACGAGGTGCAGTTGGTTGGGGGTGTGGCTAGTGTTGTTTCTGGAAGCCCTATAGAATTAAGCGCCAACTCGGTAGGAGCAAGGCCGCAAGCAGGCTTTGATAATGCTGATGCTATTGAGTTGGCTGCAAGTCGCATTAAAGAAGGCAAGATTACTTTTGATTCCGGAGAGTACGAGATTCATCGAACGATTTATATCCCTGTTGGAGTGTGGTTAGAAGGGAAAAGCGGCAGTAGAGGCTTTGATGATGATGCTAACGCCACTGTTTTCAAGTCCGTAGTTGGCGGCTCATACGTTGAGGATTTCCTTTTCTTTATGAATATAGACCCAGATGGTGATACTACCACTTGGGTTAAGCAGTTTCCCAACAATGACTCTGGCGGCGCCATGCACGTCCATATTGACGGCACCGCTACAGGCGGCATCCATGGATTTAAGTTTGGCGGATCTCACGTGTTTAGGCATATCACGGCAACGAAAATCGGCTCTATAATAAGAAAACCTTCCGGCCTGTATACTGACAAGCTTGAGATTAGCCAAATACATGCAATAGAACGCTCCGACGATACGAGTTGGTTTATAGATTTACCAGGTCTTGGCGATGGCTACATAATCTCCAACATTGCCCCAGCTTATCTCAACCTTGATGGTACAGGGATAACAAATGGTGTTAATTTAGGGGCTTGCAGAAGCGGCCAGTTGATCAATCTCATAAACGGTCGGCACATGATAAATGGCGCAAAATCTGTCGAGGTTGTCGGGTGTCACATAGAGGGCGGTAATTTCACTTTCAAAGACTGCTCTGCACACATTCGTGATGGTATCATGTTTTGCGAAGAGGATGTTGATGGGCAAATTATCACTGACAGCGATAATGGCACATTCGGCAACAGATATACGCTTAAAATCAGCAATATGATTTTTGACCAGTCCATGAATAGACGTGGCGGCTTTCAGGCCACAGCACGCCCTGATGTTGTGTGCAGTCAATATTTTGACATTCAGATAGTTGACTGCAAGAGGAAAATAACCGACAGCAGCAATGTAGCAATGCAGCAATACACAGGCATATTGTGCGGTACTGATACTACTACGATGCTTGATGATTTTAATAATTATTCTCACGTTCTTAGTAGAAAATGCAACATAAACGGTCAGCGAGTAAATAAAACTTTTGATATTGTTAGTCAGTTTCGAACGTTTGGCGGCATCACTGGAGTAACTGAGGCTGTTGACTCTGCAACGTACCAAGGCCCTACTGGTACTTATTATTATCAAGGGCAAATACTTCAAGATCCAATTCGCATGATGGGGCGCGGGGCTACGCTAGGCGAGGTCTCGTTGGCTCTTACAAATGGCAGCGATTTGGCTAAATTATCGATAGGCTGGAATCTTGTAGAGAACAAAACAGATGTAATCTTGAGGGTATACAAGGGCGTCTCAACTGGCTCATACAATCAGTACGTAGATATACCACTACTAAATGCTTCTTTTTTCTATGACGATGGCAATGCCATAAATGGGTACGTCTGGAAATCCAGAACAGCCTCTGGAGTATCTTCACTGAATGGCGGCATCAATGGCGCAATAAGGTCTCTCGATGGCGTCATAACATCATTTACAGATGGAGCTAACGCAACCGTAGGAACTTGGTCTAAAGGTGACTTGTTGATTAAACGGAATCCTACGCTAGGTGGTGGCGGCACTACTTTTAATGCTAGATTCCTCAGATTAACCGACGGCTCTGCGCATGTAAAAAACACAGATTGGCTGTTTCAGCAGGATACGCAGGGATAACCATGCAACCACTTATCGAGCCATACCGGTTCGGTGAGATAGGCAGTACGCCGGACGAAATGACATACGATTGCTTCACGGTGCTCGTATATTTCTGGCCCGCGAATGAGGTGACTATTCACGGGCTGGATAAACAGGTTACACTGGAGCAGGCTAAAGCGTTACGCAAATATCTGCGTGACCAGGGAATAACAACAGTACGCTACGTGCGTAACGGTAGAGTGAAAATACAATGGCTGACCTAAACATAAATATTGATACTGTGCTATACAGTAAAGACGGGAACGGAAACTTTATTCGGCCTTTGTATGCTAGCACTACTGATTTATATTCGGTTATTGTTGACCCTGATTGGTTGGGTGATGAAACAATTGATTCGTTTACTGTTACGTCTGATACGTTGACGGTAACAGGTAGTAACACTGATAACGTTATTCAGGCGCTTGTTACAGCAGGCGCAATAGGGCGACATTACGTTAAATTTGCATACAGCACAGCAACACGTAATGATTATGTAATTGGCAGAGTGGAGGTTAAGTGATGGGCGCGGGAAGGCCAACAATAATGACCCCTGAAACTATCCAGAAATTAGAAGATGCTTTCACTTGGGGGTGCAGCGACCTTGAGGCGTGTTGTTATGCCAACATATCAAAGTCAACTCTTTATGATTACTGTGTGGCTAACCCTGAATTTTCGGAGCGAAAAGAAACGCTTAAAAATAATGTGACAATGAAGGCTAAACGCATTATAGACAGAGCGCTTGACGACGATGACATTAACACAGCCCACAAAGTTATTGACCGCAAAGAAGGCACCAAGGTTAAGCAGGATATAACGTCAGGCGGCCAACCTATAAACAGCTGGACAGTACTTCCGGTATCGAACAACAAAGATGAGTGAAATACAAGTACGCATACCCGAAAAGATAAGCTGGCTGCTATCAAAACCAAAGCGGATTAAGATAGCTGTAGGTGGTCGCGGCTCAGGTAAATCATTAGGTGTTGGCGATATCATGCTAATGCTATGTGACCACGGCGAAAGGATATGCTGTACGCGTGAATTCCAAAACTCCATTGATGACTCAGTACATGAGACGCTAAAGCAAGAGATTGACCGCTTAGGCGTTGGCGGTATGACTGTCACAAACAACAATATCAATTCATCGTCAGGCGGCGAGATATTCTACAAAGGCTTGGCCCGCAATATTACTTCACTCAAATCATTGGCAGGCGTTAACCGGTTGTGGATTGAAGAGGGTGAAAGCGTATCTGAATCAAGCTTAAAGGTATTGACTCCTTCAGTGCGTAGTGGCGCAAGTCAAGACGGCGACCCGCCGGAAATCTGGATAACCATGAACCGCAACAGCAGACAAGATGCTATCGCGAAGAAGTATCTTGCAAGGGCTGAAACCGCACTGGCTGAGAAAGGCTATTACGAAGACGACCTAATCATGGTCGTTGAGGTTAATTACCAGGATAATCCTTGGTTCCCGCCAGAGCTTGAGCAAGAAAGGCTTGACGACCTTGAAAACCTAAGCCGTGAAGAATACGACCACATATGGGGCGGTGAGTATAACGAAACCGTCGAGAATGCGATTATCAAGAAAGCATGGTTTGATGCTGCGATTGATGCGCATGAGAAGTTAGGATTCAAGGCTAACGGCGCAGTGGTAACGACATTCGACCCCGCTGACGAAGGTAACGATAGTAAAGGTATTGCTGTTCGCAAAGGCATGGTTTATCACTACGTTGGTGAGATTGACGCGAAAGACGGTAACGAGGCGTGCGATATTGCCACTCAGAGAGCTATCAACGAAAACACAGACCTGTTTGTGTGGGATGGTGACGGAATGGGCGCTTTATTGCGTAGACAAGTTGGTGAGGCGTTTGAGGGCATCAAGTGTGACCTTCGCATGTATCGCGGCAGTAACGAGGTTGACGACAAAGACGCTGTTTACGAAGGCATTAACGCATTAGGCAACAAAGATAAGCCTAAGACTAATCGTGAGACGTTCTACAACAAACGCGCTCAGTACTATATGAAGCTGGCTGATAGGTTTTACAAAACGTGGCTGGCAGTCGAGAAAGGCAAGTATATCAACCCGGACGAATTAATC
>Ga0208018_100079_pt1 | contig 39637 bp, 53 predicted proteins | sample 31_taG_FD_184105 | JGI IMG/M metagenome (GOLD analysis project Ga0208018, IMG submission 184105) | Marine viral communities from the Gulf of Mexico - 31_GoM_OMZ_CsCl metaG (SPAdes) (version 2) | ecosystem: Environmental > Aquatic > Marine > Oceanic | place: Gulf of Mexico | collected 2015-07-12 | reverse complement strand
CGGTGTTGGGTCATAGTCCAACTCCTCTTCAAGCATGGCAAGGATCTCTTCTACAACACCTTCAGTTTGTGGTGCAAGGTGTTGATCCATTTGATGACGCTTGCTCTCACGAGCAAGAACATTCTTGAGGATGGAGCGCACCTCTTCGAGGTAAAAGTACTCGTTCTGAGGGTAAGCGTTGACTTGAGACATTGTAATTGGATGTGAAGTGAACAAAAGACCTGGGACTTACACCTTGCGGATGCCCAGGTGTTAATCAATAGTCGCGGAAGATAATACCAAAGTATTCATCCTTCTTCTCTTCTTCCTCTTTCTCTTTGTCTTCAAAAGAAATGCCAGGCAATTGCTCTATCTGATTGTTCTTAAGCAAACGGAATTCAAATGCATATGCATCATTAATAGTGTCAAGGTCCGATGCGTCTGACATGTCGTATGCAGCGACCTCAAAATCACCATAATTTTCATAAGCCTTGGTGAGTTCTTTGATTAGCTGGGAAACCATTTTGAAACATGAACTTTTAGCCATTGGTTTGTTCGTCAGGTTTGGTAAAGCCTGGGGCTTACACCTTGCGGATGCCCAGGTATGTTTACATAACACTTACGTTGAGGGTGGTAGGAGTATCCAGCCCGTGTAGTTAGGACTGCTCCGATCTACACGTACCAGTCCATACTCTTCCAATCTCTGGAGCGCTGTGAGATACAGGTCATCTCTTGAACGTTTGTTGGGATTGCGTGGTACAAAACATGGTGTGTCTCCATGCTTCTTCCTGTGGTTCAGGAAGTATGCATAGAGGTTACGTTGGTTGATCGTCAGTGCTGGTATGGTTGTCATCAGCAATACACAGGACGGGACTCAGGATAGGCGGTTGCATATCCGTTGGAGAACTGGATGTCGTAGTTCGAGACCGTTGTCGAGAGACCGAGGTCCGGCTGGTCCCAGACTTCGTACTCTTCTGCGTACTGGAGGTAGGCTTTGATCGCCTGCTTCTTGGAGAAGATGCAGATGGTTTGGACGGGCCAACCTCTGGTGAACCACCAGCCGCCCTCTTCCGGTCCTCCGTAACACTGATAGGTTTCGTGGATGGTAATGGTGGTTGGCTCTTGGTGCTCCCACTTCTTGTGCAGGTTGTACTTGTAGAGAGTGAGTCGGAGTTTCCAGGTCTTTGGATAGAAGGCTTGCAGGTCAGAGAGATAAGACATTTGAGTGCGTCGAAGATGAGTTCAATGGAGATGGCAAGGATGACGATGACGTGGAGGATCCAGTCATCATCTGAAAACCTATCGGTTGATACTGATGTACTACGCTTGGTCATCGTAGCCCTCCCATTCTTCTGGCTCAGATTCACGCATTGCTTCTTCTATGTCTGCAAAGCGGTCAGCCATTGCATCCATGCAATCGGCTTCGTAGTTGTTGTCAAGAGTTGTCATGGGTTGAATTAGATAGGTGGACAGGAACCTGGGACTTACACCCACACTGCGTGTGTGATGCCCAGGTCTTTACTTCATGAGTCTGTTGTTGAAGTTGTACTCGTAACCAGCATCTCCCGCTGGTTCCTTATACGTACGACCCGATCTGATATGCCAGATAGCAGACTCAGTCACTGCAAAGTCTTTAGCAATAGAGAGGAGTGTTTCACCTCTTGTCTTACGCTGCTTGATTTCAGTGATCTGATCGTCACTCAAGAAGTTCCTACGTCGTCCACGACGGATGGGATCTTCTTCCAGTGGTGGACGGTTACGTACTCTGCGTAGGATAACCGTCATGTAACTGGGCTTGCAGTTGACGATAGCTCCGATTGATTCATAACCATATCCCTGGCATCTGAGTTGCCAGATGCGATCTTCCTTAACGATGGACACTCGATTACGCATGGGTTAGCTCCTGAATGTTTGATGAAATACCTAGGACTTACACACTGGAATCACCCAGTGATGCCTAGGACTAAAGAAGGGCTTCGTCCCCCTGGTCCTCAGTGGGGTCTGGGGGTCAAGCCATGTACAGGTAACCTCCATTACATTCGCATCTCTCAAGACAAGTCTCAAATGATGCGTCATCCAATAAGTTGTACCTCACATGCTTAGCCGGTGACTTCCAGCTGGCTGGCTTATAGACAGAACCTGTCTGCCTACCGACAAACGCATGGACTGATGTGTGGCCACCACCAAGTGCTGACGCACTGCGTGTACGTTCAATGATCTTGTAGTACTTGGTACCTTTGACGACCTCAAACGTAAGGTCGTTGCCCTGGTACTTGTTTATGTACTTGTCAATCATGGTGTTACACAGCTGATCAATGCGTTGCTCAATCAGCTTGGTGGTCTCAGCGAGTTTCGTCTGCATGGGTAGGAGTTGCGTTGGGGTTAGTAATGTCGACGCCAATGATGGCACCGATAGCCATGGATGCAAGACCCACTGACAACAAGGTGATCAGCAGGTCTGCAACCCAGTTGGACTTATGTGTCTCTGGATAAGAATCCAGGTGCACATATTTGTTGTCGCCAAGTGAATGGATACGTCTCATGTTGAGTTAAGAGTTGGACTCTCCTTGGTACAGTTCTTCTTCCCACATCTGTTGCAGCTCATACTCCAGCCTGGAGCTGATGCGAGCAAGCTTGATGTACTTGTAGGCTCTGCGTCGCTGCTCACATTCGTGAATCAGCTCTTGCTTCATGCCCTTGTTGCTGGTGTGACCAGGCCAAAGGTCAAGGTTACGGAACTGGATCATCGCTTGGTGACCCCCATGTGTGCATTGTGGATGCAGTAGTAGGTGTCACCCAGCAGTCCATCAACCATGATCAGGTTATGGTTAGGCCTGTCATTGCAGGTAGCAATGTAATGCTGGTTGAGTGCCTTCTGACCGAAGACAGAAAGCAACAAGCCAATACCTGTGCCCATGGTGATGGCAAGGACAGCATCAAACATGTAGTGCTTGGTCATGATCAGAAGATGGTTGCTTGAAGGGAGTCGAGGTGGAGGGTGGAGATGTGCTGATAGTAGTCAGACATCGCTGCAAGGAGTTCCTTGGTACCGGTGGGGATACCTCCTCCAAGGGTCTGACATTCACGTTCGATCCAGTCCGGATCGCCCTTGTAGTCATCGACTTCCACCTCATAGTGAAGCATAGTGCTTTCACCTCCGTACCAGGTGATACGTTCGGTTGCACCTTCGTATGGGTAGTAGCAAATCATTTGAGTTGAATTAGGCCACCCTCAGTGGGTGGCAATGACTGAATGGGGGATTCGATCCCCCTGCATCACGCATTAATTCAGCTGGTGCCTTTTGCCGTGGCAAAGAACACATAAAGGCTCTACTGACCACCACAAAGAATAGTCCTCATGGTGATAATGTGCAGCTTGATTGGTGCAATCAGTGCACTTGAAGAAACAAGCTCTAGGCCACTTGTTGCGTTGAATACGCTTTGCAACCATGCGTTGAGCACGAACCTTATCAGGGTTCTTTCTGGCCCATCGCTTGTTGTTAGCAGTCTTAGTTAATGACCTACCAAGTTCTGCCTTTCGTTTGCGATGATACTCTCGTTGCCAGGCACGTTGTCTTTCAGGGTCTTTGTAAGGCATGTAACTAAAGAATAGAAGCGGAAGAATAGGTTCGCACCTAGCCTCCCGCTTTGACGGATCAGTTAGATCTGGTAGCCGTTACCAATGCACCAATCACGGTGCAGTTGATCTTTCTCCTTCGGCCAATCGTGCGTCTTGCACTGTTGGACTGTGGCCTGGTGGATGAAGTATCCAGCAACTGGCCCAGCCAGTATGCCAAGGCCAAAAGCCCAGACAACGATGGCTGCAAAGACGTTCTCGGACTTGATCACGGTAGGTGTGGGTGTGTGCAGGAGCCCATCCCTGCGTACTGGGCAATAGCTGTGGGAGGACTTACACCTCCCTGTGCCGTGTTGACGGACTCAGCCGTAGTTGTCGGGAAGCTCAACGTGATGCTCCCGCACATACTTCTCCCAAGCCCAACGCTTGAGCTGAGCCTGGGTGTACGGTTGCTCCAGGTTGTCCAGAAGAACCACAAGGTCTTCCAGGATTATCTGGAGTCGTGCTCGACTGTTGTCACGGTCTGTCTCCGTGTGTGTGGTACCCATCTCCACTGTGGGTAATCGCTGGGCCAGGCTTTGCACCTGGCCTACCGCTTAAACGGATCAGCGCTTAACAGGCGGGATCTTCGGCATGATCAGGTTTGCTAAGCCAACCCGAGCAGCGAAGATTGTTTGTCCCACCTTCTCCTTGGTCTGATCTGATTCAACAGCCTTGGCTGCGTTGATCAGGGTCTTTGCCAAGTTCTTGCGGATAGCCATGGATCTCTCCAGGTATGCGGTGCCCATCTCCGCTGGGGGCAATGACCAAAGCCAGGCTTTGCACCTGGCCGGGAGCTATTACTCACTTGGTCTTTAATTGACGCATGGCCACCGATGTAACAGTGACCATGCTCATGTCCTAAGCCTTCGGCTTTCACTTGGTCTGTAGTTGACGCACCAGCCTGCGTGCAGTGTCGAGGGACATGCTGGTGCTGCAGTCGTATCCTTTGCCGCCCTTGCGGATCAGCTTGGTCACCCGTGCTTGACCGATCTGCTTGTTAGCAACGAAGTGATAGGTTGCCTGAGCGGTGGTCAGGGTGTAGTAGACGTTCATGGTTCTGAGTTGAGTTGTGGGGTGCCTATCTCCCCTGGAGGCAAGACTGAGTGGGGGATTCGATCCCCCGGCTTCTCGCCTGGTACTCAGTAGCAGTTGCAATAGTCGAGCTTGATCATTGCGTGCTTGACCGGAACCCATCCTCTGATGGACTCTCGTTCTTCCGTGAACCGGATGTAGCGTGCCTGATCATCATCTGTTGCTCCCTTCTTCCATGCCACGACTGTGGCCATGTCGAGTACGTCGCTCTGGTCCAGCTGGACTCTGGCTTCCCATCCCATTGCCTCCGCTTTCGCCTTGGCTTCCATCGCCATCTTGTTGGTCTTGTTCATTGTTGCAATGAAGATAGGTGGACACACCCTCCTTACTCTTCTGTCCCGCCGCTATATAGCGAAGTGGGAAACCCTAGGTTCGGGCGCCATAGAACGTAGCAAATGTGTTGGTTTGCTGACAGAATTCCTATGGCAAAAAGTAGGTTGGGTGTGTTACACTCCCCCGTCTTTCTTTTTTTTCTACCCAGATTCGCCGGCGGGTAGGGTATGTGAGAAGCGTCAGGAAATTCTGTTCCCTTTTTGGTGTATACAGGGACCGATCTGTGGAAAAAGCTGTGGAAAACTCTCAATCCCTGGAACTAGATTGAGGGTACTTCTGTGAGATGGCCCTGTCTGTTTTTAATTTTTGTAGTGTTTTACCCCAATTAGCCCAAATATTGAAACAAAAAAGCCGGGGTATTACCCCCGGCGTTTATCATCGATCAAGATTTAGTCTCTTTTAACCTTTTTTACGCTTATAAGCCAGGGTTGCACGCGCTGCTTTAGTGAATGCTTCCTCATCCGGAAGCTCATACGCCAGATTTACCTTTGCGTCCTTTACAAATTCACGAACGGTACCCGAATCGGCACCCTTCGCGGCCATCTCCATCGCTTTATTTTTGATCGACTCTAACGCTTCGACCCGTTTTTGCCGTGTACCAGCGTCCATATCGGACTAAAACTTGATCTCATACAAATATACTCCAAGTTTACCCCTGGAAATTAAATCGGAATAGAATGTGTGAAGGCAAAATAAGGCGATACCCCTAAATGGCGATCTCTCAAGCTGATTTCTACGCCTTCAGTCAAGCAACCGGCTCCCCAGTCCCGGAAGATCCGGAAGGTAGAGCAGCTTTAGCTCCGTATGTGATGGAGTGGCGCCGTAATCAACTCAAACAACCCTCTCAAGAGGACCAAGGACCCAATCTTGTCAAGACTGCAGGTGAACTAGCGCTCGCAGCAGGGGTAGGCACGCTTGCATTCCTGGGTGGCAGGCGTCTTGGTGCCGCAATGGCCGCCAGGAGGGGCGTAGAGCCCGTCACGGTCACGGTGGCAGAGGATGCAGTGCGTCGGGCAGCGCAGCCCTTGCCGCAGCTGCGAGGTGCCACTGGTAGCCAACCCGGTGCCGGTACCGCGCGGCCGCCCATTCCCCGGCCTCCCGCCCCAAGTACTCCACCATCAGCTGGTCCGACCCGTACTTCGACACCGGATCCGTGGTCGCAACCGGTAGAAACCGTCTTACGTACCCCATCTCAAGCAGAAAGTGCCCCTGGTCCTCGTGCCCTGCCTCCGGCAGAGCCCGAATACGTGGCGTACCGCCCAGATCCACAGGATTTCGTGTCGGCGGAAGTGAAGGAGGCGAGGAGGAAGGCGGCAACGGCGAGTTTGCTCGAAGCATCACGTCGTACGGGCGCTTATCAACCCGAATTGCCGGGTGTGAAGGGCACATTGATGGCATTGCGCTCCCCTGCAGGCGCATTGGCGGAAGAAACGGGTGAATTAGTGGCTCAAGCGGAGTCTCGCCCCCTTTCTGCTGCACCTGCTCAACTGAATCTGCTGTCTTACGTCAAAGAAGCGCAAGAACCTGGTGGTGATGCAGTTGATCGTCTGTTGACTGAGTACAACCAGCTCGTTGAAAGTCAGGCACGTGCTGATCGGAGGGCACAGTCCTCTGTTCGCCAGTACCAGATGGAGCTTGAGGGTAAGGCTCTGCGTGTGATTGACGGATTACGTCGCGAATCACTGGTTGAGAACCAACAAGCTAAAACTGCCTTCAACGTAGACCAGGCGATCAACGCTCTTGACTCTGGTGAAGACCAGATGACAGGTCGTGTTCGCCAGCAACTCCAGCGTAACGAAGATCTCAATTTAAGCTCCATTGATGAAGCCGAAGATCTGACCAACAACATTGATGTTGCTGCATCGATGACACCTGATGGTGTTCCCCTTGATCAGGCCGAAGCACAACGTCTGTCTCCGGAAGACTTCCTTAAAAAGTTCAACGAACAATATCCGGAGGAAGTCAATCCTGAACTGAAGATGGTCGATAACGCTCGTCAGCGTGCAGAGTTACTGGCGTCGCAATCTGATTCGACCGGTCAAGATCTGGAGTCGCTGCTTCTTGGTGAGTCCTCTCCAATTGATGAGAATATGCGGGGTGGCGCTCTCCGTGGCGGCAAAATCAACGCGGCAGGAGATATTGTCTACCAGGATGAAGCTGGTGGGTTTGCCTCTGCAGACACTGGCCTCAAGACTCGTCAGGCACAGGGCCAGCAGTTTGAGGAACGTGCACGCCGTCTTAATCAGCTGCGGTCTGCCTCTGATGAAGACTTGACCTATCTGGTGGCACAAGGTCAGCAAGCCTTGTCGAATAGGCAGCCCCTTTCTCGCCTTGATGTCGACACCTATCGCTTCGCGTCTCAGGTGTTACGAGATCGTGCCATCAACAACCAAGAGCCTACTCGTCTACAACTTGACGCATTAGACCGTGCTCGTGCATCGGTTGCTGCTTCGCAACAAGTTCTGCAAGCAGCACGTAACCAGCGCCCCACTCTTGCCCCTGGTCCACAGCAAGATGTAGCACGTTCGATGGAAACCATCCGTCGTGCGATGGCGGTTGAACCGTCTGAACCGCTGCCAGTCATTCCTTCTGTCCAGGAGTTACGTACTGGATATGTCTCGGATGAGCTGGGAGACATCGGTCCTATCGTCAGTGCTCCCGATGTTTACACCGGTGCCGCAGCTCAAGCCGCTGGCCCTGTCATCTTCACAGGCAAGAGTAAGGCAAACACTGTCATCTCTACTCCTCCCATTACAGGTTCCGTTCGTACTCCAACTGGTCGCTACTTGACCCAGGATAACCCTGATGTTCTGGGCACTGTCTACAACGTTGCTGGCACTCCGGCAAACCGTGCGATCTCTGCACAGGTTGAACAGAATGCACAAGCCTTCCTGCAGGATGCCATTGCTGGCGGCCTGCAACAAAAAGCGCCACGCGTTGCAGAGCCTTATCGCACTCCAGGCACTTATGGTGTTAAGCAATTCAACCTTCTGACTCCTCCCATCACCGAGCGAGGACTCTCTCAGAACCCTATGGGTTTGACTGGCCCTGAAGCAAGCCAGCGCACTGGTTACGCTCAGTACCAGCCTGGTCGTAGTGCAACGACTCCTCTGAGCCCATTCATCGGTGAGATGTCTGGTGGCACGGTTATCCTTGGTGCCGCTCCTATTGAAAGCACCGGAGTTCGTCGTGACATCGGTGCTCCTTCCTCCAGCATTGACCTGACCCGCCGTGGCTCTAAGTCCCGCTACTTCCCTTACTACCCTGAAGAGCGGTTTGTAACTGGAATGGAGCCTGCGCCTCTTGGTGCACCTAGACAGTCTCCAGGTCTCTCTCGCATTGGCGGCATGACTGAAACAACCGTCCAAGGTGCCGGTGGCATTCCCGTCACTCAACTCACACCACAAGGCCAGAGGATCGCATACCCACGCATGGATAAACCGATCAAGGTGCCTGGCTACGAGGGTAGTGTTGTCACTAACATTCCTCGTTATGGCATCAACCCTGGCGCTGAAGACTGGAGGGAAGATTTGATGCGTTCTGAATTCCGCCGTGGCGGTCCTATCCGTACTTACCGACAATGACCTTGGTAAAATTAGAAAACGGAGTTTCGAACCATGGCTGAAGAGAAAAAGAAAAAGAAGAAGTGGATTCAAGGCATGGACATGAAGGAAGGTGCCTTCACGGCCAAGGCCAAAAAGAAGGGGATCACTACTGCTCAGCTTCAGGAAAACGTACTTGCCAATCCAGACAAGTACGACGAGAAAACTGTGAAGCAAGCCAACCTTCGCAAGACGCTGGTAGGATTACACAAGAAGAAGAAAGAAAAGAAGGCTGACTGATGGCAAAAGACCACAGGCTAGATCTTGGTCGTTACATTACGAACCCATTCAACGAGCAAGGCAGGATTCGCAAGAATCTTGACTTCGATGAACTGTTTCGCGCCAAGCCTGAATCAGGTAGTTTCCCCTGGAACCCTTCACGATTCACTGAGCGCGATCTGACCAATCGGGTGATGACCCGAAAACGGAAGCTGAATCCTACACTCAACTTTGTTCAAAATTCTCCGTTCTTTGACGACAACTCCGAAGTCAATTCAGACTATGAACTGTTTGAAGGACTGGGGCGATTCAACCGTCCTATGGACTACGACTTTAATGAGGGCAGGGCATTAACTCAACAGCGTCCTGAGAATCAACCTGACTTCAATCCAATTTGGGTCGAGGCATACAAACTCAGTCCAACTATCAAGCCTGGTAAGTCAGCAAAGAATCCAATGCCTCGCATGAGAAATCCAGATCCCAATGGATATCTTCTTGCAATGGCTGAGAAGCGTGCTGAGAATGAAACGGAAGGCAAGATGTCTATTGCTCAGCTCCTTGATAACAAGGGAGTCATGAAGAGCTTGCCTCCCAAAGAAACAGAAGATGAACAAGGCCAAACCACTGCAGATGAATCTACAGAAGAAGCCAAATAAACGTCAGATAGAATGATGAAAAGTAGGCGGTGAAATGCAGTTTGCGGGAGCAAGAAAACTCGTCGAAGGGTTGCTTGGTACCCGCATGGGTAAAGCAATGCTTTCACCTGCAACGAAAGAAGCAGCAAAGGCGGCTGCCCCTGGTGCAGTTCTCAGTAGTGCCTTCACTGCAATCGGTGGCGGTGGCATCCCAGCTACCGTGGCCACCGGCTTACTTGATATGGGACTCTCCACAGGTGCAGCCAGGCTTGCAGGTAAGGTTACACCTCAGTCCATTCTTCGTTTGACTGGTCAAGGTCCAAAGCGTCAGGCTGTTGCCAATTTTATGGCAGGTGCCAAGCCCGGTGATATGTCCACTCTTCAGAGTGTTGCAATGGGCGTTGGTAGTGTTGGCGCTTCGATGGCAACGCTTCCTCTCTATCCTTCTCAGCAACTGGTCGGGATGGACCCAGCACAAATTCAGCAGCTGATCGCCGAACCTGTTGCAATGGATCAGACGGCAACTACAGAGCAACAACTGCTTCAAAGGGATCTGATCAACCGACTGCAAGGAGAAGCCCTGTCCCCTGGAACCATGTTCCAACTTCAGGGTGTTGAGTCGACACTTGGCCGCAATCAGTTTACGGTTGATCGGCGCATCGATCCCTATGGAATTATGGGAGGCTGATAATGAATTTCCAAATCAAAAACATCCTTGAAGACATTAAAACTGGCGTCAAGAAAGCAGATGTCGCTCAAAGCCGCAGTGCAACAGGTGGCCTTGGCTATGGGCAAAGTATTCTCGATCCACGTTTTCGTCAAGAGATCGGAAAGCTTGGTGTAACTGCTAAACAGACACCTGCTCAGTTTGTTGGTGCTTACGCATCTCGTCTTCTTGTAGATGCAGCAAATGATGGCTCGCGAACCTATTGGTGGCGTTACAACCACCCACTGGCCGTAGCCCAGAAAGGCGTTGAATACGGCATTCGCGGCATCAGCTCTCCCACTGCCAGAGCAGCGGCTGCTATTGGCATTGCAGCACCAGCCATCTCAGCAGCTGGTACATACGATCTGACCAACCCAGGAGAGATGTTCCGTCCCAAAGGCTATGCTCAGTCTTATGCAGAAGTAGGCTCGGAAGACAGGCGAGAAACTGCTCAGCCCGCACAGGAGCTTGTTGAGCGTTTCTTCATGGGACGCACTGGCACGCCGTTGAAGTATGAAACAGCAAAGAAAGATATTCCTAGCTTGACACCACAACGGTACGCTAATTATCAGAACTTTCTTTACAACGAACGCGGTCTTTTAGATCTTGGAATTGTGAAAGGAACTATGGAAAATCTGCAGGGTGTTCCAGAGGTTCGTGCTCTTGGTTTCCCTGTCACTATTCCAATGGCTGCAGGTTTTACCGTTGGATCTGTTGCTGCACGTCAAGCCATGATTCAAAGCAGGACGAAGACTCCTGCTGGCAAGACCGTGACGAAGATGTATCCAGCTGGTGAGCGTGCGGTGCGTGGCGGTCTTGCTGGTGCAGCTGGTTCCATTGCTGGCGTTGCTGCTGGCAATATCATCAACGCTGCAATTGCTTCTGCAAACCGTCCGCAGCTTCCTACTACCTCTGAGTATCAGCAAGGTATGTAGGCTGATAAAATTGAGTTATCTAGAAACATAAGCTGGTTTTTAAATATGGCTTACGTCGGTTACCCTGCTGGGTCCCCTCAAGCGCCTCAGTCGGGTATGCCCGGCGGTGCTTTAGTTGCCACAGGCCCACTCACTTCTGGCCTTGGTGCTCCAGGGACAATGCCTTCTGCAGGCAGTGCAGGACCTGGTTACTTTGAAGAACTTCTGAATAAACTCAAAGGCGCTGGTGCCAAAGTAACCGAAGCAGGGCGCCGTGCTGCTGACGCAATTGGCACTCCGAAAGGACAGATGATTGCTGGTGTTGCTGCTCCAGCTGCCTATGGTGTTGGTAGTCTGATGAAAGGAGACATTGCTCGTGGTGTTGGTGAAATCGGTGGCGGTGTTGCCGGTGCAGGACTTGCCGGCGGTCTTGCGAGCGCTGCGCAGGCTGCTCTTCCTGGCGCCAAAGGTAAGCTGGCTGCTGGTGCGATTCGTGCCGCTGGTGGTCTCATTGGTGGTGGTATTGGAGGCGGTGTTGCTGGTTCTGCTGCTCAAGCTGCTGGCAATGTCGTTAGTGCTGTTACTGGCCAACAACGAGAAGAAGGGAAAACTCCTGGCATCACTGGTGGGACTGGGGTCGGTCTTGACGCAGCCTCCCAAGCTGAACTCGCCAAGATTCGCGAGCTGATGAATTATGGCGTCCAGTCGAATGTGGCTGGCGCCCAAGCGATGCTGCCGATTGCGAACCAGTATCTGGATCGTCAGATGCAGCGTCAAATGCAACTGAACCAGCAGCTTGGTCAGCTGACCGGTGCACTTAACCGTCAGCAGTACGCATTCCAGCTGGCTGGTGGCGCTCAATCCGAAGCTGGTGCAAACCTGCGGACCATGATGACCAGCAACCCATACGCTGCTTCCACTTTCCGGGCATGATCCATGAGCTTCAACCAAGCCTCGTTAGGTAAGTTAGGTCTTGCTGGCCAACTGCAATTTGGCACGCAAACTGGTGATCGTTTCCAAGAGGGACTCAACCGCTGGCGGGAAGTGACAAAAGACATGAGCAAAGAGGAGAAGGAAACCCTTGGCCCTCAACTGCTTCAGAGTTTGTTCCCTTCTAGTGATGAGAACATTGTTTCTGGTTTTGTTAATCTGACTCGTGAGCAGATGTCTCCTGAATATCAGGAGCGGATGCTGGAGATGGCAGATAAATACCAGACCCGCAAGGGTGTTCGTCAGACAGCATTCAACATGTTTGGCAGCGGTATGGACAACTTGATGAAGGGCATTGGAATGTCCATGAATCCTTATGGAACTCCAGAGGGATTACAGAACTATCTTGCGCTTACTGTTGCAGCACCACAAGCCGCGGCCGCTGGTTATCAAGCCATGCGTACACCTCTTAATATCCCATCTGTACAAATCGGTAGTGGGCCTGCATATTTCTGATTTAGAATAAATAGAAAGGAGGAGTGATGGCTTCTGGTATTACACCTGCAGCTAGTTATCTTTCCTCGACAACAGACTCACTCGCTAGTGGGGCAGCTAAAACAGCAGGAAAAGGTATGGTAATCGATCCACTTTCGGCAACGATGTTTGGGGTCGGTGCCATCGGGAATGTCTTTGGTTCTGTTTTTGGCGGCAACGCACAACGTCGTGCTGCTCAGATCCAGGCAAATGCCGCCAACGTTGCTGCGCTAGGTAATATCCGTGGCCAACAAATGGCCGCCAGTCAGAATCGACTGGATCGCGGTTATCAACAACTTGCTAATCTTCAAAACATCCAAGCAGCTTCTGATGCTCGTGCCGACAACTATCGGTATGGCATGAATGCTCATCTGATGAAATCGCAAAGCGATATGAATCAGGCTTTTGTTGAGGGCGGTCTCAACATGATGGGCAACCTGGCAGGCAAGTCCATGGATGCACTCAATTCAATCATCGGCACCAATAACGCGCTTCGTCAGGCAGATAACACTTTTGCCTTGGGTCGACTAGAAGATAGGGATCAGTTTGAACTCCAAAAAGAAGCAGGCAAGTTCAAAGCGTTCTTCCAAGATCCAATGGAAACTGCTGAAATGGGTCGTCGCAGTCGCCAAGAAATCGGAATCGCTCTTTCTCCTGAGGCACGAGAGCTTCGTCGTCGCGAACGCAAAGGACGTATTGAAGAAGCTGTTGCTATCCAGCGTGGCCTGATGGATAAAATGTTTGGCAACTACACGCCTACTTTCTACGGTTAATTGCACCAGTTAAAATGTTGTTAGTACTAGGTAGTTAGACATGGGCGGCGGAGGTCAAAAAGACAATTCAGCTAAGGTTGCCAAGACACAAGCTCGTGTTGCAAAGCAACAGCTTGCGTTTGATCGTGAAGAAGCAAACAGACAGGCGCAACGTCAAGCTGTTTTAGACGCTCAGGCTGCTCAGCAAGCGCAACGTCGCTATGAACTTGATTTAGCTGCAGATCGACGTGCCCAGGCTGCTTTAAGCTTTCAACAATCTTTAGGTGAAAAACAGCTTGCTTATCAAACCCAAAGAGACGCACAGCTCTTTGGTCTACAACAGCAAGAACTTCAATACGCAGAAGCAGATCGCGACTTCTATCGTCAGCGTGCTACTCGTGAAGAAGATCGAATCATTGCAAAGGAACAAGCTGCTGCACAAAAAGAGGCAGCTCGCTTAGCAGCTGGCACAGCCGGCTATGAGCCATTCAAACAAAACCTGGAACAACAGCTCCGCACTGGTCTTATTGGTTTTGGTGAAGCGCAGCAGTATCTAAGAGATTACACCACTCAATATGAGTTAGCTGGTAAAGAAGCAGATGCTTCTTCTCTTGCCAAGCTCTATAGCGAAGAGATTGCACCTGGTCGATTCCAAACTGGCCTTGGTGCTGCTTATGAAGAAATTCTGGGCCGCCAAGCAACAGAAGAAGAAGCGACAAAGGGTCTTGAACGTTTTAAAGGTGGTTACTACCAGTCTGTTTCTGATCTCAAAGAGTCTCTTTACAAGAGCCAGGAGTATCAGAAGAAGTTCAACAAGAGCTATCTTGATTCTTATTACGACACCATGTTTGGTGACGAGATCAAAGATCAAGAGGGTGTTGGAACAGGCAAGCGAACCTTTAAGTTTGATAGTAGTCTTCTTCCTGATTACGCAGGAGATCTTAAGGCGAGCACCAAGGTTACCCTTCCTGCATTCGGTGAAGGGTTTACCGGCACGCCTGCAGAGATTGAGCAGCAGCTTCAGAACATTCGGGATTCCCGCCAATTCCTTTACAGTGCTGGTCTGACCAACCTGCAGGGCGAGATTGATAAGGAGACTCAGAAACTTAAGAACGAAGGAGCCAAGGAAGTGCAGAAGATTGCTGCACAGGGTGACATTTACAAGTCACTTGTTGGCGCATTCAGCTTCTAAGATTCATCTCTTATAATTGGTGTAGTAACACCTAAGAAAAATGACTGTTGCTGGCAACACCAATGACGACTACTTTGATATTAGTAAGTTCGAGCAGCTGCTTGAGCGCCTCGAATCTTCCAAGCAACGTCAACAGCGCCAGAAGAGCGTTGAAGGTCGTCGTGACATCTTTGCTACCGGTCTTGCCGGTATGATGAGCAACTTCTGATCTGAGTTAGTAGAATGACTGCGACTCCAACCAGTATCACTGATACTTACAACACAGACGACTGGTTTGACCTGGATAAATACCGCCAGGCCGCTGGAGTCGCTTACGAATTCTCTAAGAAGAAGTTGGAGGACACTGGTGCTCAAGAACGAGAAACCATCGGCAAAGGTGCAACAGAGCAACGAACCTCGGCTGAGCAAGCCCAGCGCTTCAAGCAAGAAGACGAAGCCCGAGATTACGGACAGGCGCAACGAGCTTATCGATATTGAGGTTTTCGACCAATGGGTTGATAATCTCGATTCAGCAACTCAGGAATCCTTCTGTTCTTTTGCAGAGGGAAACAGCTCTGTAATCGAATGTTTCCTTTACGCTCGTTTCCTCGGGTACAAGGGAAGTATCGTTGCATGCGACCTTTGGGTAAACCAGCAATACAAGAAGCCTGATCATAGAGCTACATTGCTCTATGAGATTCAGGAAATGCAGGAAGACATCCGTAAACTTAGGGAAGCCGTGGAGCAAAACACGGTGAAACGCGATGCGGGTGTTGCACGTATTGCTTCGATGCAGAAGGAGTTACGTGGTGCAATTCTTCAGATTGAACAATACACAAACACTAAAGATCGCAAAGGCCTTTTGATGGCTGGCGCTGATCGTGCCATTCGTGAGTTGTTGTTCATCTTTAAGGATGATCCCATTGAAGGTCCCTTAAACGAAGCTTCGATGAGTGTTTGGGCGCGCATGAATCTCGAAGAGTAAAATTTCTCAGCCTAAAATAGACCTAACGATAAAAAGTCAAATGGGTGCTGAAACGCAGAACCAACGCTTAGCTGGTGATGCTACGCGTCGGGCGCAAGCCATGGAAGGGGTTCGGCGGCGTAGAGCTGCTATCCGAAGCCTTCCCCCTGGTGGAGCACCAGAAACTGGACGTGCTTCCATGTTCCCTAATGAGGCTCCAGGTCAAGCGCAGAGCACAGTACCCGGCCTTGAAGAAGCAATGTTTCGCCGTGGCGAGATCACTCAAGAACGTGATCGAACTGGTCGTAGGGAAGAGATTTACAACAACCTCCGTCGAGGCATGGAAGAGGGTGGAGCAGAACGTGTAGCACCTGGCGGTGCAGTCGAGCGTGGTGCCGGAATGTTTGGCGCTCCTCTGGGAGGTGCAGGCATGGGTCAGCCCAATTCTGGAATCGTCTTTGGTCCTGGTCGAGCCAACCGGATGCCAGAGCCTGGAACTCCAGAGCACGAGGCGCTTCTTCAACGTATGCGCGGGTTAGGTAAGCGTGTGGACGCGTTGCGCTGAGTTAGATGTCAAAAAATAAAATGCCACCTCAACTTCTTGAGCATTTCAAGAAAAAAGAGGCTAAAAACGAAGACGGTTCTGAAATGAGCGACAAGGAGAAGCGTAAAGCTGCTCTTGAAAAAGCTCGTAAGTACAGAGAGCAGAAAGCAAAACGATAGAGTAGTATTTAGTTAAGACTCTGAACTAAATACTGTGCCTTCGTACGTTCACCTAGCTTATCGCCGTAACGCCAAGGCAGCAGCACGCAACTTTCAAATCAAAGAGAACAAGAACGAAGACCTTCTTCAGCGAGCGAGGGAGGACTTCGGCTTCTTTTGTGAGTATGTAGCTGATAAGCCACCAGCTAAGCATCACAAGGATTGGCACCGTCACTTCGTCACTAACGAAGACAGTAACTGTTTGATCAAGATTGCTGGACCAAATGTGGACTTGTTAGCTCCACGGGGTTCAGCGAAATCCACAGTGCTTGGTCTTTTTACCGCCTGGGCTATTGGTATTCATACGGCAGCGAAGATGCCGTTGCAGATTCTTTATCTCTCCTACACCGTTGATATTGCCCGATCTAAGTCGGCCACCATCAAACGCATCATCGAAGGTAAGCGATATCAAGAAGTATTTCCTACCGTTCGTCTTTTGAAGAACGCAACCAGTAATGAGTACTGGTCCATTGATCACAAGTTTGCTGGCATCGACACCACTGGTGAAGAACAGTTCACGGTCTGTGCAGCTGGTCTGAAGGGTTCCGTGACCTCCAAGCGTTCTCACTTGGTAATGATTGATGACGCTATCAAATCAGCATCAGATATTTCCAACCCTGACATCAGGAAACAGATGCAGGACAACTGGAACGCTGTGATCTCACCAACCATGTTTGAAGGTGGACGAGCCATTTGTCTTGGTACTCGATTCAGGCATGATGACATTCACGCGACCACTTTCAACGAACAAAACAATTGGGTTCAGATTGTTTTGTCAGCAATTCAGAACAATCCCGTAACGGGAGATGAGGAGTCATACTGGCCGGAGATGTGGTCACTTGATTACCTGAAGGAGAAGAAACGGCAAGCACCAATTGCCTTCTCGTTCCAGTACATGAACCAGGTGATCAGGCAGAACGAACTGTCCCTGGCACCAGAACTGATTGTTAAAGCGGAGATCTCAACTGAGTTCGATGCCCTTGGCATGGGAGTGGATTTATCCGCTGGTGTGAAAGAAAAGAATGACTACACAGTGATGGTGTTGGGCGGTCGAATTGACGACCGTATTCACATCATCGATTACCGTCGCATCCGCGTAATGGGCAACCTTGAGAAGCTCGATGCCATGAAAGAACTTCTCAATGACTGGTCGATCCTCGGCAAGGATGACAACGGCAATTACTTCCCGACCTATTCAACGTGTGACATTTGGTCAGAAGCCGTGCAGTACCAAGCTTCTCTGGAGGCCGACTTCAAAAGAGTTTGTCTCAATAATGAAAGTCTCTACAACTTGATTTGGCACCCAGTCAAGGGATTCCGTGCAGACAAGTTGGCACGTTTTCGTGGGATTATCGGCATGTTTGAAGATCGTAAAATCATCTTCAATCGGTACAGGAACTTCACGGCAATGTTTGAAGAACTGACCAACTTTGGCGTTAGCAGTCATGATGATACGGTCGACGCGTTAGTATGGTTGGTAACAGGCCTTGCTCGTAAAGGCCAACTCCAAATCGACTACTGATGGAACGTGTTAACCCGGAAACAGGTAAACCTTGGAAGTATGGGGACGTTGGTCCTGATGGAAGAATATTTTTGGCCTATCGACGCAAATCTAGAATTAATAAAGACGGCACTTTTCAAATGAACTGGCTTAGTCCAGAAGCCTGGGCTAAGCGAGCAGTTAGTTGTCGAAATGCTGCAAAACGAACACAAAAACGTAATGCAAAAATCATCAAAGAAGAAAAATTAAAACGTGGTTGCGAAAAATGTGGATACAAGGAGCATCACGCTGCTCTTGATTTTGATCATTTAGATCCGACAGCTAAGTCCCGTGATATCGCCAAAATGCACACAACAAACATTCAAACACTTAAAGAAGAAATGGAAAAGTGCCAAGTGCTGTGTGCTAATTGCCATAGGATAAAAACTTATAAGCAACGCTTAAATTAACGCTCTGGTGTGGTTGGTGACGGGCTTGATGAAAAAGGGTCAGTTACAACTTGATTACTGACCTTAGAATTAACAAAAGGCTTCGGGTGCTGTGGGTCCTGAATATATTGCAATTGGCCTAACGGCTATTGTATCTGCCGCGACCGGCGGCGGCTGGGTTGCCAGTAAGATTTTGTCACAGCACAATGATCGGATCACCAGAGCCTTTGATTACATTGGCTCCCAGAAACGAAGGATTGACGTTTTGGAAGACGATCTGAAGCGCATGCCTCTTGAGTATGTTTTAAAAGTGGACTTCTTAAGAGAGATCCAGCAAATGCATGAAAACTTTACTCAAATCAACGCTAAGCTTGATAAGCTTATGGAAAAGCTTCTATCGAAATGAGTTACATTTTAGAAGTACAAGAAGACGAGAACGGAGATCAGTTCATCGTTTTTCCTGAAGAAGTAATCGACGAGTTGGGTTGGCAAGAAGGAGACCTTCTCAACTGGGATGTCCGTGGTGAAGGAATCGTTATTAGCAAAGTGAACGACCCTTCTGGCTACGAGATTTTGGAAGAGTAAAATAGGAAGATTGAAGAGATAGGCAGATGCGTACTGACGGCGGTTACGGTGTTCCAGGGATGCCCGGTAACGGTGGTTTTTACATGGCAGGTAATCCCAACCCCCTTCAGGATCCACGCTTCAAGATCCAGGGAGGAGAGAGTCCTTACCGTCAGCCAGTACTGCCGAAAGAGCGTTCGCCAGAAGAGGACATTCCTTTTCTGATGCCGGGTCAGCCTATGCTTCCCATGGCTTATGGAAGCAGCAATCTCCCGAATGCTATCGGTAATATGGGTGGAATGCAGAACGCACAATTCTTTGGTGGCCCGCAAATGGGTCAAATTCCTCCTGGCTTTCAAGGTAAGTACGTCTCTTGAATAGCTGCTAGTATCAAATAAAAGGGGCAATAGTTAATGGCATCCGACGCTAAAGCCAGACTTAAAGAGATCATCGATGCGTACATCGATAAGGATGGCAGCGCTGTCGTTGACACCAGCATTGTCTCTTCTCATCTGGCACAGATGAAGTTGTTCGGTATCCGCCAGGGTATCGAGTTCTTCCCAAGCCAAGACAACTTCGGCAATCAACGCAAAGACTTCATCGATAGGGTTCTGAAGTACAACCAGATGGATACCCGCCTGGATTCCATTTGGGACTACTTTCTGTGCGATGGAAAGGGGCTGTTCTACATAAGACCAACCAAGCAGAACTACAGGCTTTACTACTTCCGAGAGCACGAGTACCGCAGCTTCTACAACGTAGACGGCGAGCTGGAAGAGGTGGTGATCATCTACAGCTATAAGGTTCGTCGTGGCTTTGGCTTTGGTGACAACATCAATGTCACCAACGTCACAGGCAGCACCATCTCTGGTGATCAAGGAGCCAAGCGCTACATCAAGCTGTCGATTAAGGCTGGCGAGATCGAAGAAACTCACTCGGAAGGTGAGATGTCTTTTGATCTTCCTTCCTTTGCAGCCCCCGGCAAAAGCAAGAAGTTCAAGAACTCGCTTGGCTTCATTCCTTGCGTAGAGATCTTCAACAACCCGAAAGGGTTCGCAATGGAAGGCACTGGTGAGTTTGACGCACTTGCCAACCAGATCGTCACGCATGACGACTTGGTACGTACGATGCGGAAGAACATCACGTTCTTTGGTAACCCAACTCTTCTCTCTTCTCGTCCTAAGACCGATCTGATTGAGACCGGTGGGGACAGTGTGATCCAGCGCCCGTCCATTGCAGCCAACTCTGGCTTTGGCAGCATGGGTGCACTGAGTCGTTCTACTTTTAAACAAGATCCAGTCTCCCGTGGTCTCGATGGTCAGATCCGAGTTCCTCGCGTCATTGCAAACCTGGAACCAAACGACCGCGTTGGTTACATCGTTCCCGACGCTATTACTGGTGACCAGAACGCTTTTGCCCGGCAGTTCAGGGAAGAGATCCGCACGGCGCTTGGTGGTGTGGATGAGCTTTCTATTTCTGCTGGCGTTACTGCAACTGAGTACAAATCTCTCTTCGGTCGCGTCTCAGCAACCTCCAAGAAAAAAGCAAATTCCATCTACACCCATGGCATCTGTCGTTGTCTTGAGCTGATCATTTTCCAAGAAGAGAAATTGTTCCGCGAATCATTAGCCGCTGCCGCTGGCATTGAGAAGCCTATTCCTCCATCTGAAAATGCATCTGCAGATGAACTAGACTTATATCAAGCAGCGTTAGATGGATTTAATGAACAAGTAAAACAGTTGATGATGGCATCTGTTCAAACACAACAGATCCCGCCAGGCGTAACAGGTTTAATTCCAGACGGTGATGTCACTATGCTCTGGAGATGGACGGGGCCTGTTTACGAAGATTCGACGCAAGATATTCTCAACAACTCAATTGTTGTAAGAAATCTGCAAGAATTAGGTGTTGATAGCATTGAAGCACTGAAGTACCTCTTCCCGTCTAAGACGGATGAGGAACGGGCCGAGATGTTATCTGGGTTCCCGTTCAGGATGGTGAACGAATTGCAGGGTGCATACTCTCAGTTCGCTCGCTTAGTGGGCGGGATGATGCAGACCCCCCACCCGCAATCACCGGATCTTCCGATGGCTGCGGATCCAAGATTGGATTTAACTCCATATCTGTATCGAACTTTAGAAGCTCTACAAAAGGAGATGAGTTATGCAGGACGCTACCGTCCAATCGATCCCACAGACGAGCCAACCGTCGCCCGTAGCGGTAGCTCCAAGCAGCTACGTGGTGGCAGCACCCCAGGCTCAGTCGGCCCCGGTGGCTTATCAGGTGGGTACCAGCTACCCCCAAGCGGTACCTCAGGCAGCCCCCAGCTACCAATCCGCCCCGTCTCAATACGCCCCCCAGTCCCCATCGGTCCAGACGGCGGAATCGACCTCCAATCCGTGGGAATCGGCGTTCAACAAGGTGGTGAACCTTCTGAGCGCACCAGTTCCATCCCCGTTCCAGGGTCAACAGTCGGCTCCGACGACCTATACCCCGGCCAACTACGGGTTGACCAGCCCCCAAGCTACGCCACAATCGGCTCCGCAGACCTCGTATCCCAGCCAGGCATCCTCGCCCAGCTATTCCCAAACCTCCTCGACTCCATCCTTGGAGCAAATCGCGGACCTGGTGGGAATGAGCCAGGAGTCCCGTCAGGTGATGGACGCGTTCGGGATCGAAGCTCCGGCAATTCTGAACAACTACGCTCTCCAGCTGGAAACAATGCTGGACAGCGCCGTCGCGTGGGGAAGTCGCGCAAGTGAAACCATCAAGGGTTACGCCGAGTTCGCGGTAAATGAGCACCAGGAGAACCTGGCTTACAACGAAATCCTGACCAACCCCGATGTGCTGAGCGATTACACGCTCAAGTTCTTCGGTCCTGAAGGCCCCTATCCCGTGTACGAAAACGAAGCCCAGCTTGAGACCCCCGGCTACCGCACCGAGCAGGTTGCAGGACCTCAACTTGGTCAGTTCCCTGCTCCCCCTGCTGCCGCAGCTCCTCAACAGCCCGGCAACTTCTGGGGTGACTTCAATGAAGTCATGGCCCGTGATCCTCAGAACGCATGGCGTGTTCTGAATCAGGCACAACCACAAGCCGTTGCAAGCAAACTGTTTGTAATGGAGTGATTAGTTAGTCGGTAATGAGTAAATTACCGACTGCTAAAATTTGTGTTAGATAAGACACATGATGTCTGAATCTTTCACCCGATAAAACACTTCCTGCGACACTGGAGGATAAAACAAAGTGTTCATTGATAACGACTTTCCAAAGATTCTGGGTGCGGAACTTTACCGTCCTCACCCTGCTTACATTGCCGAAATGGCAGTGGAGCCTGTGGTGGTCCATGACTTCACCCGTCAGCCTGGTCAAACCGTCCAGTTAGACCGCTACAAGTTCTGGGGAACTCCTGGTACCAAGGACAGCCGCGAGCGTATTGCTGACCAGACCATCGGTACCGCCAACAGCCGCAACATCACCAAGGAGAAAGTCCTGGTGGTGCTCAAGGAGTACACTGGTCCTGCGGATCCGGGTGATCCGACCCAGCCCAGCACCTTCAAGATCGCCCGCGAGACCCTGATCACCGCTCAGCGCCTGCTGCTGGACACCGGGAACCTTAACATGTTCCACCAGTCCATCGGTAGCCTGACCCTGCTGGACGACTACCGCCGCTGGCGCGACCGCGTGTTCCTTGACGAACTCGCCAAAGCAGAAGCCAACGGTGCTGCCTCGACCACCCAGGGTGGTTACTACTTCGCTGGTGGCAAAGTCAAGGACGGTTCCGGCCGCATCTCCTACAGCTCTGCCGAGTACACTGCTGAGACCCAGCAGTTCCAGGTGCGTACCGACCTGCTGACCATCGTGAAGGACCTGCGTAAGCGCAACGTCCCCACCTTCTCTGACGGTCTGTATCGCTGCATCTGCGATCCCACCTTCATGATGCACCTGCGTCGTGATCCTGACTTCCGTGAGATCGCTCGCTACGCTGGTAATCCTGGCCAAGGCATGTACATGGGTAACCCCATGATGCCTAACAACGCCAGCTTCTACATGGGTCCCCAGGCTGGTCAAGGTTACTTCCTGGCTGGCGAACCTGTGATGCCTACCGGCGTTCAGTTCGAAGGTGTGAAGTTCTTCGAGTCGACCAACTTCCCGACCAAGAACATCACCGCTTCTTTCGATGGTGGTTCCAGCTACGCTTCCAAGGAAGTTGCTCAAGGCTATTTCTTCGGTCCTCAGTCCGTTGGCGTGGGTATCGGTGGCCCGAACGCTCAGGTGCTCATCAACAACAACGACGACTTCAGCCGCTTCATCATCCTGATTTGGCAACTGTACGCTGGCTTCGAAATCCTGAACAAGGACTTCGTGACCACCGCATTCAGCTTCGTCCAGGACGACGGCACTGTCTGATATCCATAAGAGTACACACATACGGAAAAGATAAATGACCTATCTTTCGTCCAAAAAGATCTTCCCAGGTAACTGGGCGGAGCCTCTGAACGGTTGGTACAAGAACATTGATACCAACGACAGCGGTAGCAACGACGCTTCCAAGGGTGGCCCCACTGCTGTGCTGGCCATCCCCGGCTGGAAATATTTCCAGCAGCGTGGTTATGTGGCTGTGACCAACACCTCGGGTGCTGGCGCTGTCGCTACCGGCACTGTGATCGTTCCTTCCCCTTACCGGAACGATGACACCCGTCCCGACATCACCGGTATGGTGATTTCTGGTGACGCAACCCTCCCTGCCTACGTCTACCGTGCCACTATCTCCGTGGCTTCTGGTTGGGATGGCACCGTAGCTTCCGGTATCTACGCTGCTACCGGCACCGTGGTTACCTTCGGTCGCGACAACAGCGGTCCTGTGTCTGTTGCAGGCGCTGGTGAGGCTGTGGCACAGGCCAACCTCACCTCCACCACCTCTGGTTCCCAGGCTGGTGAAGTGTTCTTCGCTGGTACCTCTGCTGCCTATAGCGAGCTGCCCCTGCTGACCGCCACTGGCGCTGCTGGTGTGGATGCTTCTGGCGTCTACAAGGAGCTGACTGCCTCCACCGAGTTCAAGGTGTACGCCCGTGGTACCACCACCGGCACCACCACCTCTGGCGGCTGGTACATCTCTGCTGCTGACTCTGCCGCCAACCGCAAGGGTTACTTCGTGGTTGAAGTGTGCTACCTGCAGCCTGATACCGCTCCTGGCTACGAGGACATCGACGGCTATCTCCTGGGCCGCACTGTCAGCTGATTGAGGTAAACTAGGACCAGGTAAATTCTGGTCCTATGTCTACAACTGCTTCAGCCCTGTATCAACACAAAAAAACAGGTGCACGGGTCAAAGTTGTAAGTGAGTGGGATAACGGCGATTGGTTCATGGTCGAAGACCAGGACGGCCGCCTTTTCACCGCTTACAAAACCGAGCTGGTTCCCGACGAAGCAGCCACGAAGAAAGTTCAGACACTTCAGGTTAAGGATAAGGCTGCTCAAGAGGAGCCTCGTTCTTTTCCGCCTGATACGCGTCTGAACATCAACGCTGCCACTGCCCAGATGATCGCTGATCATATCAAGGGTATTGGCCTCAAGACTGCCCGTGAGATCAAAGACCTGCAGATGTCCTTATCGGGTGAAAGGTTTAACAATCTCGAGCAGTTGAAACAGATTAAACGTGTCGATTGGGACGCGGTTTTCTCCGCAGACTTAATTCGAGTCTGACTCATCTCCTACGGAAGACCCCTGGGAAACCGGGGGTTTTCTTGTTTTAGAATCAAAAATAAAACGATATGGCTTACGTTCCAGTTAGATCTGGTTTTACAGGTCCAAGTAATAAGATCGGTGGTTCGTCTCCATACCATGTCGATCTGAAGATGCTGGAATCTCTTCCGATTGCGGATAGAGTAAAAGCTATTGATACGTTAGCAAAGCAATATCGTTCTATTGGACGTGAGATTGAGTTCTCCAATGCTGCAGTTTCTGGTCAACGCTGGGACCCAACCAAAGATTTGAGCGATAAGGTTGACCTTCTCAACCGTGCTGCTTCTGCGCATGGACACAGCAGGCATCAAGGGTGGCAATCGCTTGACTTCTACGTTCCGTTCAAAAACAAAAGCAGGTTCGATAAAGGCGCTGTAGAGGACGCCTCGATCTTTTTGCCGGCAGTTCCAGGGGGAAAGGTGCGCAGAGGCTCTGGAGGCGGCTACGGATACTACTCAGAGGCCCTGGATCCCAGCGGACAGGTTGTGTTCAGGGTTGGTCACGGCAATATAGATCGCCCGGAAAGCCAAGCAGAGATGTCTATTGCTGCTTCAACAACTCCACCTCCTGCTCCTCAGCTGCCAGCTCCTGAAGGCAGCGGAAACTCAAACCTAACCAATGCTTTTCTGGCAACAATGATCCAGAATCAGCAAGGGCAAAATCAGCTCTTGGAAGCTCTTACCGAAGCCATCGGAAAGAAAGAACCCCCCAAGAGTATTTCTAAACAACTCTCAGAAGCTATCGTTGGTAATGCACTCAGCCAAGCCTTAAATCCTCAAGGATTTCTTAGCAAGTTCATGGGAGAAGATCCATTTCTTCAGGGTAGCGCCATGGGTACCGGCCAGTTCCTGAGCGGAAATCTCTTTTGATTAGCTGCAACTATAATGAGTTGATGCTGGAAGGTAGAAGTGCAGTTATCTGACTTTGACAAAAGTAGGGTCAGGTATCACCTGGGCTACTTCACTGTTTCTGTTCCGGCGGGTGACTATGCCCGCTTGGAAGAAGCAATGAATACAGTCCCAGACTCCTACTTCTACGACAAGATCATCATTCAGATTGGTCGTTGCGATACAGCAGAAAAGAAGACGGAAGTTGCAAGCTCTCCGTCCACGCGTTTGGAAACGATCCTTGGTGACGTTGACCGTACGATTCGTTCCAGTAATGCCAAGGAGGCATTAAAAGTCTGGGACGAAATTTACCTGTACGAAACCAATCGTTTGGCTAACATATTGTATGTGCCAAACTATAAAGATCCGTTCCAGGCTCGTTATCGCTACGAGCGCTCTGGTGCTGAGTTCATTCAGGCGTTACCTGGTCCTGCTGACACCGCTGTTGGCTCACGTATCTATCTCATGGAGAACTGGCGATAATGTTAGGCTTCCTTCGTCAATTCGCTCAGTCGAGCCCACAGGTTCTGCGTGCCATCCAGGGCTTTGGTGCTAAGGCTGCACCTGCTATTAAAGCAGCTGCTGATACCGTTACTAACCCAGCTACGTACCGAGCGCTGGCAGGGCAGGCTGAACGGGTGCTCCAGAAACCTTTACCTAAGGCTTTCGCTGGAACAAACTTTGGCAACATCCCCACTCGTTTCACGGGGATGATCACGGATCTGACCAATGCACCTGCTGGTTTAGCACGCAACGTACAGACCGGCATGGTCAATCGTGCGATCCAGGAAGCTGCTGGCGTTGCTCCTCAGCTCTCCCGTACCGTGGGGCAGGCAGCAAGCGGTGCTCTGCGTGCTCCTGTCATTGGTGAAGCGTTGCGGGCAGGTCAATCTGTCATGACCAATCCAATGCAAACTGCCATTCAAGTCGGCGGCCAGTTTGCTCGTGACCCAGGTCTGCGTCGTGAATTCCTTAAGCAGTTCGGCGGCACCAGTGAGAAAGCTGCTCGTGCTTTGAGTGGACAGGCTGGTTTTGGCCGAGTGGGTAGCCTGCTTCAGAACCTTTCTCCCGGTGGCGCAACTGGCCTGCGTGGCACTGCGGTTCTCGGTGGAATGGGAGGCATGGCCTGGGGCCTAGGCGATCCAAGTGCGCTGATTGAAGCAAGCCAAGGCGTTCAAGGTTTCCTGAAGGATCGTGGTTTGATTTACGATCCAGCCAAAGATTCGCGCGTTACTTCAATCCAAGATCGTCCTGTCGTTAATCCTGGTGAGCTTGCACCTGATTACAGCGGTGCTCGTGATCGTGCGTTCAGGTTTGCTCAATATGCTGGAATGGATGGAACTGGACCCAGTTCTGCTCTGTTAAATGCTTACGATCAATACCGTAGAGGAGAATGGCCTGGAGTGACTCCCCCTGGTGGCACCCCGCCGCCAGCCCCGATCCTTCCTCCTCCACAAGGGGCGGGATCGCAAGCCGGACAACAGACTCCTTCACCAACTGCACCTCCTGCACCTGGGGCGGTGTCTAACGGGGCCGGTGTTCCCGCACAACGCCAAAATGTTCAACAACGCGCGCTCTCTCAAGAAGTACTTAATGCTGCTCAGCAGTACGCTGCTCCTGCAGGTGTCCCCCTTTCTTCCTTCTATTCGGGCCAGCAGCAACTGGGTAGGAGCATGGAGCAGACTGGAGAGCTACAGCGTCGGTTGAAGGATCTTGGTGGTGCAGCCGGGATGAGCAACGAAGCCCTGATGCAATGGGCTCAAGCCAATCCGGAACTTGCCTACCGCGAACTGATGAAACTCCAAGGGAGGAGCCGGTAATGGCACCTAGGGTTGGCATCCTTCCACCGGAAGAGCGCATGGCCATCTTCCGTGGAGCCAAGCAATTAGGCTTGGATCCATACGAATTTGGTGCGTTCCTTTCACTTGAATCGGGTCCAAATATGGATCCGAACATTGTGGGAGGTGCCGGTGGTCGTCACAAAGGTCTCATCCAGTTCGGTCAAAATGAACAACGACAGTACGGCATCTCTGGTCCACAGACCCGAGCTGGTCAGATGGACGCAGTTTTGCAGTACTTTCAAGACCGTGGTTACAAACCAGGCATGGGAATTGCTCGTGCTTATGCAACTGTTCTTGGTGGTAATCCCAACGTTTCTTTGACATCACAGGATTCGTTCGGCACTTCGGTGCAATCAATGCTTCCTCGTTTCAGAAAAGGTGGTGATTACTACGCCAATGCACAACGAGTACTGGGGGATTTACCTCCAGAATTTGGTGCACCTGTTGGACAAGTTGCGCAAACACCTGCACCATCACCTGCACCTGTTGCTGCTGTCCCAACGACTACAGCAAAACGTAAGCAAAAAGCTGAGTCGCTTCTCAGTGACGTAAAAGAAGGGATTGTGCAGCAACTCCTGCGTAATGCACTTCAGGTTCCCAGTGTTCCAGGGGCCTTTGGCGCCATGGGTTTCCAAGGTATGGGTAAGTTGTTCTAATGTCGTATATCGAATACGCTGACAAATATCTACCGGGTGAGGTGTACCGCAGCCAGTATGGTGGTGCGGGCACCAATCCCTTTTATCAACTGTACGCAAAAACAAAAAAAGGTGTGAAGTTCACACCTCAAGAGGAAGACACGATGTCTGGGGAATCGTTCCAGCGGTTTCTTAATCTTCAAAGGAATCCTTCTTCTCTCTTTTCAGAAGCAGTGAAGTATCCAGAAGGATTCAATCAGTACATGAGCCTGGTCCGTGAGTTTGGCTTGAATCCGGGCTCGGTGTAGTAATTGCAAAGGCTCTTTCCAAGGGCCAGCCTTTGTTGAGGCGTTTCTGCATTGACTGTGGAGTAATGCCTACCTCTCTGGCCCAATCCGCGATGCATTGGGTTTTCCCGTTAAAAGTATAAAGGCGAGTGGCACGCTTGCCTCCTCTGTTGCGAGTTTGCTCTTTTCTTGTAGCCCATCGACAGTTTTCTTTACAGTAGTTTTTATCGTTATTAATCCTTTCTAGTTCCATTTTGGGATCTGGTTTCTTGCCCATATCTGCCAGAAACACCGTAAAGTCTTCCCAAGCGGGATCGTAGCCAATTCCACGTCCACCATAACGTTCATAATGGGTTGTGCCAATGCAATTACAGCGGCTTTTCATTGCACACCATGAACCGTATTCTGGTGTTCTATCTCTGTTTCCACCATGCTTAAAAGAAGCGCAGTTTTTTGAACAATAGACATACCCTCTATCTCGCAAACGCTTTCTATGCCAAGCTGCGGTATTGCCTTGGCGTTCGTAAAACTTGCCACAGCAAGCGCACCGAAAAGTTGTTTGTGCCATTAGAATAAGAGAAGTTTTCGGAGGCCCCTGTCAAAGTAGCATAGACAGGGTGTTTAGTCAAATATCCAGTACTAGCAGCAACAAACAGCCCGTATTTGTTGACCGCCCGCTGTTTGATTCGGTGCGGGTCACAACTCAGACGGTTGGCAGCCAAGCAGGTAATACTATCTTTGTGCAAGGTGGTCAAGCGCCTTCCATCCTGGTGGATATGGATGCTGCCCTGGAGGAAGATAATAACAATGGCGGCGTGGTGGAAGCAATCACTATTATCCGCAATGATTATTACCGAGACGTTGATTATACTGTTTCATCCGGCACTTCCGGAAATGTTATATCGCTTACCAGTGGGCAGATCGTTTTCATCTCTGATACTGGTGTTTTGACCAATGGTGTAGCCAGCGGATACGGTTACTACACATACACTGGCGGCTCCACTCTGACTGGAGTCAATACTGCACTTGACTACTCGGGTGGCACGACATCTGGTTTCTTGTACAACGGTGTCAGTTATGGTTATCAACCTGCTGTAACGTTTGTGTTCTATCACACTCGTGGCACGACGACTCCGATTCCAGCTTCTGGTGATTATCAAGTACTGTTTGCTAAAAAGGTCCCGGCTAATACGCAACGGGTTGATTGCACTGACGTAATGCCAGAACTGGCTGTGCCTGTTGTCTCTGCTGGTAATACGAACGGTCTTGGCGAAGGTGCCCCCTTGCGCAACAAGGGCGTTTACCTGGAGCGTGGCGACCGTATTTACGTTGGCGTTTTTCCGGACGGCCCCAACATTTCTGGTTACATCCCAGGCGCACATATCACGGCACAAGGCGGTTTCTTCTGATCATGGCGAGCAGGCGTGGCAGCTCCTTTGGAGCAGCACGTAATAGCAAGGGTTCATCTTTTGGTGATTTCATTCGCTCAGAAGCATTGATCCCCAAGGGCGTACAACCAATTAGGACCGAATTCTCAAAGGGTTCGGTTCCTGATTCCATTTATTCCGCTAATCGTGAATCAGCCTGGTCCAGATGGCGTCGTGGGTTTGAGATCTATTGTCACAGCACAGCTACTGAGACTTATACATATCCCTTCGACTACATTATTCCATTGCCACCGGGAACAGTTCTACCCCCTGGAGCAAACCCACCAAAGATTCCAGGTTCGTTCCAGGGCTTTCCAACCAAGAACAAAGACCTTGGTATGCACTGGGCAGGTGTCCGTATTGCCGGCAGCTTGAGGTTCGATAACGTTCGTGACAACACTGGAGCGCCTTCTCCAATCCTTTCAGTAACAGAGGACGAGAACTACTGGTACGTCAAACTAAGTGGTAACTGGAGTGCTTCAACCCCGCTTCCTGCTCCTCTTTACATCGCACCAGTTGGTCCAGTACCCAAGCAATACCCTATCAATGGAGAAATTCTAGAAGACAGAATCATCACCGTTGGCGGTACACCGATCAATTCGCAAACGATTGATCCGACCACGCAAAAACGTTACGGGTATGTTCAAGCCGTTCTGGTTTCAACCGATGAAGTGAATGGCATCTTGACACTGCAAAAGCAAGGCTCTGTCGAATCGACCCCCGATGGTGTCCTCCAGACTCCTGCAACGCGTCCTCCCAATGTAGGGCGCTACTTGATGACAGGTGCTCGTTACTGCTGCTCCTGTCAGGATTTCACGAGACGTGACTACGCATATCTCAATGGCCTGGGTAAAACCAATCGCAGGGTTTTCCCTCGTACAGGTATTGCCACTATCAAGCCTGGCCGCTATGAAGTGATGCGTCTACGGGGGAAAGTGGATAATAGTGCTATGACCAGTGCTACTGTTAATCGTCAAATGGAGGTGGTTGCACCATCTCCTGAATACGGCATTCCTCCGACTGTCACACCAGACAGCTCCATTGTCCCTGGAACTCTTCGTGATAACCCAGGGGTTTTCAGGGACTTTGGTGCTGTCTACACCCGTAACAACCCACTTCCTTCCTTGGAGGGTGCCAAGTCAGAAGGTCCACCTGGCTATAACGACTATTCAACATCCACAGACAAGGATGGTGTTGCCACCATCACTTCTCTTACGGACTTCTGGAGTCCACTTTTGGATGAGCTGAGGTACTGTAAACACATCTATGCGATGAAGTTTGCAGAGAAGGTATTTCCGCCAGAACCATCTGATCTACCTGTCGACACAGAAAGTATTGTCCGATGGGAACAAGACCTTGTGGAGAAAACCCAAAAGGAAAATGAAGATGCCTCTTACAAGCTTGCTGCAAGAGGCTTGTCATTCATGGATGTTCCACCGTATAACTGCCAGGCTCCAATGATGATGCCGATGATGCAGAAGCTATTCAACGTTCCCTCTACGTTTGTATTGATGAGCGGATTCCGTATGTACGACAAGGAAGGGAACGAATATAATCCATCTCAAGGCGGTAAACCTGCGGTCTAATGGCAGAATTTGGAGAGATTGTTGACGGCACTTTCTTTCTCTCACCAGAGCAGGTTGAAGTGCGTAAGTACGGCTACAGTCCCATTAAGGCTAGTGGCATACCCACGGTCTATCATGCAGGCGATGTCGTGAACCTACCCTATGCCTCGGGAGAGATTTCCACGATGGAAGCACTGGGGTTAGCCTGGGGCTCATTCTCCAGTGGTGTTGTCCCAGAATAAAGGCCCTGCTTTCGCAAGGCCCTTAACTCAAGCTGTAACAGGCATCAGACCCTCTCGGTTCAAGTGCTTTCGAATCTTTGCCAGGTTCCATCGGTAGCCGTCACGGGACATGCAACCAGGAAACGCAGCATAGTGCGTACCAAGCTTCAGGGTACCATTGTCGCGGTACTGGAAGAGGGTCTTACGGTCAACCCCCAGCAGTTCTTCGACTCGCTGGGCTGACACCCATCCCTTTGCAGCAGTCATTTGGAGCGTGGAAACGCGTACCTCTATACCGTATCAAGAGTCAAGGGGCTGTCAATACCCTTAACCAAAATTTTATCTGTTTGTCGTAGCTGACTGATGTGTGGGGAAATTAGAATGAGTTAACGGCAACTAAAGAGTATGTTCAACTGTGAACAGGATCCCCTCGCCCTGCTCCTTGAATTAACTCCAAAGTTAGCAAAACGACGTTTCAGACAGTCTATCTACGAAGCCTGGGATTGCAAGTGCGGTTACTGTGATGAACTGGCAACTTCCTTGGATCACATTGTGCCCCGCTTTAAGTCAGGTTCAAGCAACCGCAACAATCTAGTTCCAGCATGCCGCAGGTGCAATGCAGCCAAAGCAAGTTCTCCCATGGAAGAATGGTATCGTAAGCAAGAGTTCTTCAATGAAATTCGCCTGCAACGGCTCAAGAGCTGGATGGATCAAGAAGTGATTGATTTGTTTGCTTATACTGTTAAAACTGCCTAGATAGAACGTTGTGGCCATCTCATACAATATCAAAACCAAGAAATGGGAGATCACTCCCGAAAAAACAAACTACAGCGAAACCTATACACCGCTTAAAACCGATAACCCAACCAACCTGCCGACGAACTTAATTACTCGGCACGTTGATCACCCAACTTGGGCTGCTTGGAAAAATCAACATGGACGTATTGAAACAAATTCAAGTCAGTCTATTAAAACAGTACTGCAAGGTTTTTATGCGCTCTATCTAGATCGCGTACCAAGTCAAGCAGAGATTGATTGGTGGCGCCAATACAACATAAACAAGGGATGGGTGCCAGGCAAGGGTTTTGGTGGTTCATTCCTGCGCGACACCGAGAGTCAATTCATTAATAGTGCAGAATATCAAAATAAACAAGCTCAATTTGTTATTAACGCTAAAGCTAATGAAGATAACAAAGAACTCAATAGACTTAATGCCGAAGCAAATACAAAAAATGCGCAAGCAAATCAAAAATTTGCCGAAACAGCAGCAGAAAACAAGAAGTTAAACACACAAAATAAAGCAAAGAATGAGCTGTATAACAAAGTTGTAAACCTTGCGACTACAACAAAAGGAGGTGATTATGTTGCTCAGCGTGATCAACTTAGCCTAAAACCACTGATTGACGCAGGTTTAAGTGTACAGGATGCCACTGCTGTCCTTGATAATGTCAAGCAGCAATTCAAATCTTTCTACATCACAGAAAAACTTGAGCCCTGGAATCCAGAGCTTGGTGCCAAGCCTCCATATGGTGAGTTTGATCCTGATTACTACAAAGAGCAGAACCCTGTAGTCGCACAAGCTTATGCAGATGCAGAAGCTATTGATGATATTGATATTACCTTAAGATACGGCGAAAACGGTTATTACCTACAGCATTACACCAATATTGGGAAGTCACAGAACTTAAGGGCAAACAAAGAAGAAGATACCGTTGCTGCAACTCGCTACACAGAAGCGCAGTTAACAGATAAAGAGCTGCAGGATATTCGAGACTATCAGTTAGGCATTGATAGGGATTCAATTGCGGAGCGGCTTCTCAACATCCCTGAGGTTTCTAATGAGTGGACAAAAGCCCGTGGAGGTGATCCGTATTGGTCTCAGCTAGCAAAAGAGAAATACCTGGATCCAAACAAAGCTGAAGATTTTGCAGTTCTCTTTCGTTTATCCGAAAGACCAGAGGATAAACAAGTCATGCTGACGTACAACGCCAGTGGAGGGCAGGGTATTACCCAGCTTGAGGACGCCTTGAACCAAGCAATCGGTTCAAAAGCAGAAGTTGACGTAAAGAAATTTGCTGCTCTTAACCAGACGATCTTGAAAGATACAATCGAACAGATGAAAAAGGTCAAAGCTGAGCAGGAGTCTTTGTCTTTTTATCGTGGCTTCAGCGGCTTCTCTGAAGTCATGGACATCAATAAGACTCTTGCCAATTCCATTCTTGGTGATACGGGTGTTGGAGGGATTCTTTCCTTTACCTCTGCAGGTAAAGCAGAAGAGGATTTGCTTGGTGCCCTGCAAAATGTCACTGGCATGCGAAGCAATGTAGCTTACAACTGGCAGCAGTGGTTTGATCAAGCCATTAAAAACAAATACGGTCTTGATTACGCAACGTTTGAACCACTGGAAGAAAAGAAAGACATCATTAACGCCTTCACTAGTCCGCTAAACAAAACAAAACCATTTGACGAACAGACAGGAAAATTCAGTGATGAATTCCTGAAAGAAGCAGGTTTTAACACCACGGAAGAGCTTGTTAGTTTTCTCGAAAAGCAAGGGGAAGAAGGTTTATCAATTTTGAACACAATCAAAGGAGACATAGGAGATGCTGCTAATTCAGTCTTAACGCCAATCAAATCAAGGATTGAAGCTGATATTAAGCTTCTTGACGAGAATAAAGACCGAGATCTTGCCTTGGCATATACGGCAGAGGGAGTTACCAATATGATGAATATTGAGGCTCAATTTGCAAGAGACTACATAGACGAATATCTACTCCCTCGTTTTAACACATCTCGTTCCATGGATGAGTTTGTTGAATACTTAGATGTCAGGCAAGAAGAACAAAACCCGTTCCAAACCCAAGACACGTATGATGCTATTTCCAGCCTTGCAAACCTCTATTCCAAGAAATATTTAGACGAAGTCAAGCAAGAAGGCCCCAGGGGGTTTGATCCTAACTTCTACTTTGATCCAACTGGGGATATCGGCAGGGCGGAAGACTACGCAAAACAAAAACAAACAGTAGAAGAGGACTGGGAGAAGGCCAAGAATGGAGACGAGTATTGGGCAACGCAAGCCTATCGTTTTGGCATTGATATCAACAACAAAGCTGCATTTGCTCGAATGCACTTTGAAGTAAAGGGTCAGGGCCAGGGCTTTGACGCAGCTGAAGATATCGTTAATGCAGGAAAAGTACAAGACTACATCTATTCAACTATTCTTCCTGTACTAAAGGAAGAAAGTCTCAAGCAAGATCCTGTATTTGGTCAGTTCATTACCCCAGAGGAATTTGCGGATGAAGCGTTAAGAGGCCTGGACCCTTACAACACACCAGATCAGTGGGAAGAAATTCTCCAGCGTTACGGCCTGCAAGATTTTTCTGGCACTGTTGACGAGCTTCGCAACTATATTATCGAAGCTTTGCGCACTGGATCTGCACAGCAGATTAGAGAAGAAATCAAGTACTTAAACGAAAAGAGACAAAAACCAACACAAGAAGTTCTTGGTGTTACCTACATCGAAAGACCAGAGGACTATCGAGATGAGATGGCAAAACCAACAACTCAGTTATATGCCGTTTTTCAGAAGGCTGGCTACCAGGGAACGGAAGATGAGTTCTACGAAAACTTCTTCCCTGATCTAGATCGAAGTGAACAGATAACTCTTACCAAGGCGGGTAGGGATGAAAAGCTAGAGGCTTATGGTCTAGATCTCAGTGATCCATTCGCCTCTCTTGGTACTATCGAAAGCTTCTTCCCTGAGGATCAGGCAGCAGCACAGAAGGAAGCGGCAAAGGATAGTCCTGCTGATGCTTACACAAGTTACTTTAAAATAGGAATAGATGACGAAGAGGAAGTGGATTACAAATCCAATGCTGGTAAGCAGTTCCTCGGCGAATTTACTTCCATGTTCAAAGGCCTCTGATGTCTGATAAACGTGTAAAAGCAGCAAAGGCTGCCAAGATCGCCAAGGACAAGATGCCTTGCAATAAGCCACGCAGAGACGTTAGAGGCGGCAAAAAGTCTGTTGTGAAAGCTTGTGAAGGGGGGAAAGAAAAGATCATTCGTTTTGGCGATGCCAATATGGAAATTCGAAAGGACAACCCTGCGGCAAGGAAGAGTTTCAGAGCGCGTCACAACTGCGACGAGAAAAAGAGCAAATTGACAGCTGGCTTCTGGAGTTGCAAAGCGTGGTAGGTGAGCTAAGCTGTCTCTGCTGTTTCAGCTTTGCTCATGGCTAAATCAAACAACACAACACGCCTTGAATCCAAGCCAAAGAAAACCCGTCAAGGACGCTCTAAGCGCACTAAACTGAAGCCCGGACAAAAACGCTATCGTGGCCAAGGCTGATTAGCTCTACTTTTGTGTAGTATGGGAATACTTGATATATTCCCATGGGCGAATTTCGGGAAGCTGTAGAACTTATTCGTAAGTACGAAGGCTTTAGCGAAAAAGCATACCCGTCTGGGGATGACGGTAGATACACCGTAGGTTACGGTACTCAGTTCTACCCAGACGGTAGCCCAGTAAAGTTGGGTCAATGGTGTACCAAGGAGAAAGCCTTGGAGTACTTGCACCAGGAGGTCAAGGCCATCCGCTCCTCTCTTGATGATCTGCACCTGAAACTAGATCATTCCATGGAGCAGGCTCTTATTTCTTTTGTTCACTCAATTGGGTGGTTGCCTTTTCTGTACAGCGACATCATCGATGCAATCGAACGTGATGATCTGTCTGCTGCTGCAGAGGAGATGAAGAACTGGATCTTTGATGAAAACCATCAGGTAATTGGTGGGCTTCTTGATCGAAGACGGGAAGAGGTCGCGTTGTTTTTAAGGGAAGTCGATGACAATCCCTGGGTTTCAACAGAGGTTCTCCTTAAGGCATTCCGAAATTATTCAGCTGCTCCACACCAGGTCAGAGCAATCAGAACCTTGGAGGAGAACATCAATCCATACGTACTAGCTGAGTTTGCTAATAGTTTTCGCATTGAGGAAGAACCCTGGATCCCACTGTCTTCTGATGAGTTGGATTCCGTATTTGCTACCTAGGACTAGAATAGTCTCATCAAAGCTAAGCGGACGAGATGGAGAGGTCTTCCCAGCCCCAGCAATTCGAGTTGCCGCTGGAACTGCAGTTTTCCATGAAGAAGGCTGAGCTGGCAGCCAAGGACATGACATGGGAAGAGCTGTACTGGTCTCTTCTCAATCTCTACCACCAGCGCTTGATGGAATGGCAGGCTGTCAAAGAGATCCTTGCTGGTGAAAACATCGAGTTGAACTTCGATGTCCCCACCGATCTAGAACTGGATGAACTCGCCGCCGCCTGCGCAGGTTATGAAGACGACGACGATGACGAAGAAGAGTACCAGCCTTTCTGAAACGGCTAACCATAATGCAAAAGGTTTTGATATAATGTATTAACATGCATTATATCTATGAAGCGTTTAAATCCAAACACAAACAAATACTTTAAGCAAGGAGACAAAAGAAAAGATGGATTTCGTTTTTCTTGTTATTTATTAAACAAAAAAGATAAAGAAGGATACTTTTTAGAGCGTTGGTACTCGGAAGAAGCTTTTCAAAAATATAAAGCCAAAGCTAAGGAATTGAATACAAAAAACAACAAAGTCAAGCGAAAGGAACGAAAAGAGTATATTGATACCCTAAAACTATCCATGGGTTGTGTTGATTGTGGTTACAAGAAGCATCCAGAGGCTTTGCAATTTGATCATTTACCGGGTTTACCTAAAAATTTTGAAATTTCCAAAAGTGTGCTAAAACCTCTCGATGAAGTTTTAGAGGAAATAAAAAAATGCCAAGTTGTGTGCGCATGCTGCCATGCAATACGCACACAAAAACGAAGAGTAAATTAATCTACAAGCTCAATTAAACGCTCTAGATACCACTTGCATTTTTTCAGGTCTTCAACTCCTCCTTTGTTTTTCCATCTCCAAAGATATTTAGTACAATTACCTCTTAAAAACCCTTCATACTCTTCGTGTGTTAACTGTGCTTCGATAGCCTCAATGCACTCAATGCTTCCTGTATCTGTGTAGTGGCTTGGGTGATTGACAACATCTTCCTTTACAACAGGAGGTGTCTCAACAGTGAAGACAGGATCGGTCGCCCATGGAACTGGGCAAACCCCATCCTTGCATTCCAAAGTATCTTCTACCGGCGCAAACCACGCCGCTTGAGAGACTCCTCCTTCTCCTCCTCCGAAGGACCCTCCAGCTCGATCATCAGTGCCTTGGGTTTCGGAGAGGCTCCCATTGCCAGCCCCTCCTCCATTGATGGAATCAAGCCCGTCACTCCAGGTCGTCCGCCCTCGAGAGTCAACGGATTCCTTTCTAGCCCCTGCTCGCATGCTACCAAGCCTCGGTTGTACATGTCATATAAGGGTACATCATTTTCCTGGTTGTCGAGTGGTTGACCGAAGTCTTCTTCCGAAAGGCAACGGCACTTGACTTCGTCTTGTACAAAGCTATCCAGGAAACCAGCAGCACTTCCGTGATACATGGATATGTCTTGAATTATTCCTTTTACAATAGTATCATGGCAAGAATTTTCGACCCGATCTACGATCCCCGCCAAGACTCTGGCAGCTCTGGATCCGAAGTATCTGATTTAAATCCTGAACGTTCTTACGATACGGATTTACGTCGTGTCGCAGAGGACGAAAGGGGAGATGTAGAAGCAATCAACGATAAGCAGGAAAGGGTTGGCCGTTTTATCAAAGCAGCCAAGACCGCTGGTAAATACAAGCAGCAAGCAGCAATCTCGGAGCCGACACTGAGGGGAGAAACTCCCCGCAACCCAGCCAGCCTTGCTGGAACGGAAGTACCAAGCATGGGTGATCCGTTCCCTCAAGTCGGAAGTACCAACTATGCCCGCAAACCAGGTGCGGGCTTTGGTACGTTTTACGGTTACTAATACCAGTTGGTATTCAGATCTTCCATCTCAAGAGCGTTTTGCATTTGCTCCAGGTGGTTCTGAATTTCTGTCAGTACCCACTGACTATTTTCAGAACGAAACTTTGCAAACGCAGAAGATAACTCCTGGTTTTCAAGGAAAATCACTTGCTTCTCGAAGATCTCAAGAAGTTGAAACCGTTCTTCCAGATCGCGACGTTGCATAATCAAGCCTTGGAGTACACAACTTCCTGGGCCTGGTTCTGGTACTTACCCTTCCGATCTTGGTAAGAAACCTCACAGGGAGTACCACGGAGGAACAGGAGCTGGATAATACCTTCGTTGGCATAGATCCGGTTGAACTGACCAGTAGCGTTGCTGATCTCTAAGGTGAGGTAGCCTTCCCAACCAGCCTCGGCCGGCGTGATGTTTGCAATGATGCCAGAGCGTGCGTAAGTACTCTTGCCCATAGCAATCACCGTCACATCCTGGGGCAGCTTCAGGCGCTCCTCTGCGACTGCCAGACAGTACCCGTAGGGAGGCAGGAGGAAGTATTGCCCTTTTTCGTCTTCCAGCAGCTCAGAGGACGAAAGGATCTGTGGGTTGAAGTCTTTGGGATCAGAGACACCCTCCTGGATACGACCAAAGATCAGACACTGTTTCGGTGACAGACGAATGTCGTAGCCATAAGAGCTAAGGCCATAGCTCAAGACACGACGCTCTCCATCAGTGTTCACAAGATGATCAGTGAAGGGCTCGATCATCCCCTGTTCCAGGGCAAATTTCTTGATCTCAGCGTCGCAAAGGATTCCCATAGATCCCATCAATCGTCTTTAACTATACCCAACTCAGTAGATCACTCGCCCCTTTTCCTGGTAAATATCAATGAACTTTTCTGTGGCACTTGTTGAATCGTCCTGTGGTTGCAGATACACCAAAAAGGATGTACATGTCTGATGGCGTTGGATCCCCGTGCTGGAGTTTTTAATTAGGTTTGGCACGGTGCGAAGGATGCAAATTGGGAAGTCAAAGATCTTTTGCTCGTACCGGATCATATCCGGACAATTTGTAAAGTAAAGTCCTTGCTCGATCTCTTTTGCTAACCAAGCTCGGTACAGCTTGCGAAACCACACAGCATGGGACGATACAAGGCTTGGAGAAGAAGCCCTTGTCATCTTCCATTTATCAATCCGTTTATCAAAGAAGTACGCACCACTGGGAGGGAAAAGATAAACCTTCCCGTGCCACTGCTGGCAGTTCAACCCATCGTCCTGCGGTGTGAAGTAGTTATCAGCTTGTACGTACTCTTGTGCCACCTTGGAACTTGCTGGGTCCAGGTCGATGTTTCCCATCAACGCATGGACCGATTCAATCATGTCGGGTGGCGTAATCAGTTCAAGGTCTTCCTTGCGGCCTG
>Ga0208018_100078_pt1 | contig 39723 bp, 57 predicted proteins | sample 31_taG_FD_184105 | JGI IMG/M metagenome (GOLD analysis project Ga0208018, IMG submission 184105) | Marine viral communities from the Gulf of Mexico - 31_GoM_OMZ_CsCl metaG (SPAdes) (version 2) | ecosystem: Environmental > Aquatic > Marine > Oceanic | place: Gulf of Mexico | collected 2015-07-12 | reverse complement strand
TGGCATGGAGCTGCAGGGCCACCAGCATTCCCTCGGCCACGCCAACAGCTCTCATGGATCTGTACCGCCGGCTGCAGCCCACAGCGATGCATCGCAGACACCAGTAATCACAGCCTTTGCCGGGGCGATGGTGATGGAGGTTCCGGCCGCATTCGCCGCATTTCACCAGTCCGGTCAGGATCCTGGTTTCACCGGGGCGAAGATCTAGTTGGCTTGTTTCAGCTTCGTGAGCTAAAACTTGCCAGTAAGTGGGTGGATGGTTATAGACCAATTGGCTTATGCAAATACCGTTTGTTCCTGGCGTGTAGTGCGCCGTCCATCCTTTGCCGTCTTCATCGCAGTCCTGACGAATTGCAAGAGCTATCGCTGCGTTGCGTAGAACCGAATGCAAGGCATCTAAGTTAGTGGTTGCGACAGTCTTCAATGGAAGCGCCACAACAAACGCCGCAGCAACTGCTAGGCATTGTGTAGTTTTCATAGGTAATAAATGTAATGGGATTACATGAACAAAGATTTCAATTCAATGGAGTCTGATATTGATTCCGAAGCTCTCAATGATTTACAAAACCTTGTTTATGTTTGCCGACAATATGCAGCAAACATGGGTTGAGATTTAGATGCAATGCTAAAAGAATGGCATAAAAAAACGCAAGCAAGTTGCGCTCTAATCATTAGCAGCTTAAGCTGATTGATTTAATTTAAGTTTGCACTACTTAAGCCAGACTGAGGGCAAACTGGTAACACATAAATGCAATATATGCTTAAGACTACTTACGAGTGCAAATGCCAATTGAGGGAGCTTCTTGTTGACGCTTGCCCATAATTAATTGCTTGTAAGTAAGTTCACCAGAAACACGATTAATGATAAACGTCGTTTTGGTCCCACCAAAGGAGTCGAAGCTGCCTCCGTATTGTGTACCACCAAAGTAATTGCCGTGGCTACGCATGGCATCTTCCATCGCACTTGCTTCTTTAAGAGTGAGCGTTACATCTTCCGCAGAGAAGGCAACGCCTATAGGCAGGGATTGACCTGAAGCATATTGAATGAATGCATCGTTGTTCTTCTCATCAATTGTGAAAGCAAATACCGTTGCTGCTGATGAGCGCTGATTGGTCTTTACTTCACATTTGAGGTTGACCTTAGCTCCCTTATCAGGCAGGACAGAGCCTGCAGAGCACCCAGCAAGAATGATTGTTGTGCAAAGTACTCCTATTGTTAGCTTTTGATTTAGCATTAGTTTACTTCACAAGTACAGGTGTTATTGATCTAGTTATCAACTCAATTCAATGGATGTGCTGGGCGATAATGATCGTCGTAGTCATAGTCCTTGTCCGCAAGATACATTAGATGCAACTTGACCATCTCTGAAGTGCGGCGAGTGTTGGTTGCACAAGCCCCAAGCGCTGCGAACGGCGGTATCGCAATTAGTATTAACAACGAAGTGAACTTAAAGAATGGGACAAGAAGTACAGCAAAGATAGCAGTAAATATTTGGAGAATGTTGATCCACCAATCCGCGTCTGACTTAATCTTTGATGCCCTTTCAATAGCGTCTCTAAATGTCATTGTTTTAATTAGTTAAAGAACGAGAACAGTTATTAATTTTTTGGTTGAACATTACGGGGAGAGACTGGCTTAGCAGTAGACCATAGAATGGCACTGAGCATAATGACTTGTGCTCCACCAATAGACCAAAGCGCTGTATAGATTTGATGAATGGCGCTTTGGGTATCAGTAGTACCGCCGTGCAACATAAATAAAGCACCAGCTACAAAGCCGAAAATTGCAAACATTTTCATAGGATGACGAAGTAACTACAGTTTGATTATTTCAATAAAAGGGGAACTTGACATCCCCCAAATGGGTGAACGCTCTCACTCTTGTGGGCAATTCAGTACTCCGACGGGAACAACACTGTGGTGTGCGTCGAGTCCCCTCCGAAATCGTCAGTAATAATCCAAATCTTTGGATATGGCGACTTATTCCAGACGCTCATCAAGCGTCCACCACAGCCAGGTGGGTGGTAGACATCTTCATTCATTGCCGAGTCTTCAGGGCAAGTATCACCCCAGTCACCGTTGGCATGAGCCGCTACGCATGCTGCAAGCCAAAGGCGGCGATTGTCAGCCCCTAAGCAGTTAGGGTCTGGCTCATCAGCATATGGAAGCACTCCGGTGTCAACGAAGTCTCGTACACCGCAGGTGAGCATTAACGGTCCGAGTAGAACTAGCTTGGATACTGCTGTTGTCATTTGACATTGACAAAGGGCACGAATTCTTAAAGCCGGCGTTAGCCGGCCTCTTGTTAACTGTTGTGATCAGGGTTCTGTTCTACAGCATTGAAATACCAGCTATCTAGGTAATTCTCAATTTCATCGAGTTGGTCCAAGATTACATTTCGTTGATCCCTAGCTTTAATGTATTCAGCAGGTTCTTGAAATTGAAAATCGCGAGGATGGCATGTACATACAGCGACAGCTTGCCGCGCTTTTCTGATAGCAACGAGTGCGTCCGAATACTCATCTTCAAGAGACTTCGCTGAAGATCCATTAATGCTCAGTTTTGGCAGAGAGTATTGCGATGTTGTTTGAAGCATCCTTGTAGTGATATGAATGGACACGACTGCAAAAAGCCGCCGTTAGGCGGCAATGCATATACAGAAATTTAAAAGCAATGAAAAATGTACAAAGCGTTAGCAGAACAAATCGTGTTCCAATTAAAACGCTTGTTCAATTCACGATTTTTGCTCAACAATAGTGATTTCGCCTTTACCGTCTGATTGAAAACTGCAAGTGGCAGTGAACTTCAGCAAGACGCCAAAGGAGTTCTTGGCTTCAAACCCTTGTTGGAAAATACCAACACCAGTTTGGTCCACAGTACGGAATGCTTTTTGCAGCGGATAAATACGAGTTGTCGAAGGATGTGTGACGGAAGCCATAATCATTTCCTCGCAACGTCTTTCGGCATTGCTTTCGGAAATAATCTTGTCAGCTTCTGATACAGCAATCGCATCACTGCTATTAAGCTCACCTTCGCTAAATCTGAATCGAGTACCGTTTTCGCAATCAACGAAGAATTGCATATTGCTCAGAGATCCACGATCAGATATCTCTGAACTTATTACCTCATCACAGGTTGTGTTCTTACTAGCAAGGAGTGCTGCTTTTTCTCGGTATGTTTGTAGCTCAGACATACGCGAACCGTACTTAGCAAACGTCTTTGGATAGATATCTTGTGTATAAGGGCGTGTAGCCCACTCACTAATAGGGGCTTGATAAACCGGTTCAGGTGATGGCTGCGTAACTGGTGTCTTCTTGATTGGACTATCGTTAGTGCCGCCTCTAGAAGCTTTATCACCTTGACCTTGATCGGTGCAAGCTGAAGCTACAACTACAAGCGCAAAGACACTGATAGTAACTAATACAAATGGCGATTTCCAGTCAATCGACTTGAATTTCATAGTTAGTAGATGTGAGTGAACTTACTTTTTTAGATTAGATTTTTTACGGGAGTAGTACCTCCCCTATAGGTCTGTTCTATGTACGCAGAGTGCGTGGGTAGGGACATAGACGAAAGACTTGTTTGGGTCAAAGGTCATTGTTTCTCAACCAAACCATTCTCGGTTTGAATAGATAAGCCCCCACACAGCTCCGATTAGAAGTATGAAGACGCCTATTCCAATTGGAACAGTAACCAGTCCGATAAGCATTGCCCATCTCCAGTTACGCCAGAATTTGGCTGTGGAGGCAATTCGTTGCTTTACATCTTTGCGAGTCGAGCCTTCCCGCATCAGCTTGTCAAATTCACTCATTGCAGTGGCTTCTTGAAAGTCATGTAATGCCAGGTCACACCGTTGGCCACGTTGTCTTGGTTAACCACATGACTAACCATTTCCCAGCCGTCTTTACCAAGAGCGGTGACCATTTCAGGCAGGGATGGCACTTCTTTGCTGGAGCCCCAGCCACGTACACGCTGGCCATCGATATCCAGCAAGTTAATCTCTTGCGTTATCCCCCGACCCTTGTAGTCAAAGCGGAGGAGTTTGTACTCCCAAGTCGGGTGAGCTTTTGTAGTAGTCATTAGGTGGATAGCAGTGAACTTACGTTTTTAGATTAGATTTTTTACGGGAGTAGTACCTCCCCCAAATGGGGGATTAGTCTCACTAATAAGTGACTTCGCGTTAATCAGGCAAATCCTGCAGGAGCGACAGCGGGTGCACCCTGTGCACGAGCACTACTTTTGCTAGCAGTACGGCTCCTACGAGCAGGCCGTGGCTTTGCTTCTGTAGTGACAGTCGTCTTAGCTCTTGGCTTTTTAGCAACGCTCACAACAGGTTCTACAGTTGCTTCGCTCTTAATAGCCTTGGTTGGCTTTGCTGCTGGTTTAGTTGCTTTAGTTTGATCGAGCAAAGCCAGCAGGAGTGTGAACATTGGTGCCAGGACACGCTCTGTGAATACTGTGCAGATCACGGCGATCCAGGCACAAGTTGTGATTAGGTAGTTCATTGTGGTTTGTTGGTTAAAGGACTAAAGGGATAGTTACAAATCAGGTGAGCACACCAGCTCTTCTATTTCTGTTGAAAGTGTTACCTGGAATTCTTACCCAGAACTCAATAGCTGGATTCTTCTGGGAAGTGAAATGAAGGTCACCTTCGTTGTCGAACTTGTAGTACCACAAGGTACGTACAGTGCCGCCCCCATCGGATGGGGTAGTCATTTCGGCATACAAGGGTGTGCCATCACTCTCTTTCCAAAGGATTATTCTTCCAGTCGCTCCGTCACCGAATGTGGTCACATTCAGGACTCGTAAGCCCCTGGAATTAGTTGTGAGTGTCACATCACACGTTTGCGGATCGACATTACTGGAACCGTTAAAGTTCAACCAGCAGGTACTGGGAGCAGCCTCTGCTGGTACAGGTATCGCGAATATCGATAGGTTCAGCAATAAGGATGCTGTTGCATTGAGTAGTTTCATAGTTGATTGAATTATTGCAAATTGCAAGTGAACTAACAGCCGGCATTAGCCGGCCTATTCTTGCTGTTATTGAATCACTGATAAGTTCAAGTTGTCGGTTCAAGTTTGATGTAGATACTTTCTGGGACATAGCCCCAAAGCACCAAAATGTACGGACAGGTCCAGCAAGAGATGCCGAATACTTGCTCTCGATATGTCGCAGCCCCTTCCCAATTTTTGTCTGGTACAGGGTCTGTCAGTACTGTCGTTGCGTCTTCCATTGGGACAATGCTGCAAGTAAGCATCATCTGGTCATCATTGACAGGGTTTTTGTCGAATAGCTCCGCATAATGCAGGTCCATAGAAACATTCGTCCCACCGACCAAAAGCTCTCCAAAGGTTTGAGCTTCTGGTAAATCCAGAGACCAGGCTTGGTCACTGACTCGCGTTACGACAAAAGTCCATGCAGTTTGCTTAGGTAGTGATGAGAGGACCTGCCTCTGAATTTCAGGGCTTAGGGACCACCAGCCCTTGGACTTGACTTCGTTGGTGTTTAGTTCTTTAGTAGTTTTTGTGGTCATAAATTAGTTGAGTGAGTGTTGCTTAGCAAAAGCCTTTGGCTTGAGTACGCACGACATTGCGTGTTTTACAACGCGCTGCTCGTCTTGCAGTCCGATTAAGCGTAAGCACGCCTGAATGCTTGTTTGTTAGGAATGCCTCGAACTGCCGGACTTCTTTGAGAAATTCCTCTGCAGTGCAATCCATAAGAACTGCACGTCCATCATTTAATTGCTCTTCAATCAACTGAAGATAGTCACGGTACTGCTGCACCTTGACGTGATGAGGCGCAGGGCTTAGCCGAGAGCGATAGACAAAATCATTGATTTGCCTATTCAGTCCTGATTGACAGTTGCATTCATGATTGAAGCTTAGGCCATATGCGTATGTGCCGTTTTTGCGTTGATATCGGATGACCTCAGCAACGCCTTCTACAGACTGGTTAATCTGATGTTTCATCCAGGTGCAGTCTGAGGTGTTGACCCAGACATGATGCAACTTGCAGAGTAGTGCGTTATCAAGAAGTGTATTGTTATCAATTAGAGCAATCTTGGCGTTGCGTACGCAAGAATACTTTAGTTTTGCAGTCGGACTAGCGACATTAACAACAGTTCCTTGGAAGCGAATAATTTGTCCAAGATATGGCTCTAACTCGAGTCTAGGATTGTCTTCAAATGGGTTATTTGAGATCATTTTATTAAGAAAACAGACGGGTTATTTAGGTGTGCCCTGTAGGCAGCTGTTTCTGATATACACATCTTCAGATTTTTCTAATGTGAATACACCATTAGTAGTGCTTAGGTGATAGCAGCCAGTAGTACTGACGCTATACATAAGAAATATCTAACGTGAGATGTAGGTATACAAAAGGAAACACTTTGAAGTTCCAAAGTGAAACAAAGGAAATCAGGGAAATAATCCCTTGATAAGCCCTTGATTGAGACAACAAATGAGAATGATTATCATTTTATTGTGTAGTGAATATAAGCACATTTGAAGTGCTTTGGGTGATCCAGAGATAGACTTTGGATAACGTGAGTATAAGCATATATGGGGCAAAAGTCTAGCAATTACAGTTGATTTAACGGGTAATAGGTGTATACAAGAGCAAACATCCAGGGTAATACAGTGGTTAAGTTATGTATACCGCAGGATGTAGGCATTGTTACTGAAAATTACCGTAAAAAATCAGCGTATTGCTGTGGTGTTTTGGCCGCACATAGCGTTTGATACTGCAATTATTAGAATTTGCACTAGTTATCCACAGGATTAGCCCTAGTTCTCCACAAGAACTGTGGAAAACTAGCGTTATTGAGTGAATATTTGGGTGTTATCTCTAGTCTTACAAGCAGTCACACCCCATTTTGTAGGTAGTGGGGGTGACTTGCAAGAGTAATTGCGTCATTGTCCCTGACGGTCATTGCTGTAAAAGCGATATGACGCATGATTGCTGTATTGAACAATAAATGTGGAAGCTAATAAGCCAATCATGCCAATGATTGCATAGAGGATCGTGGATTCTGTGTAAATGTTCAAGATAATAGGATGTGAATGGACATATGCCTGCAATGTGTGCAGACATTAGATCGATAGGCGCAGTATCTAATGGATATGCCCTAGATACTGCATGCATATGGACATATCAAGCAATAATCGCCTTACGATCACGCAAAGCATCGCGATGGATCAGCTGTTCAGCCAATCGACGCTGCTGCTTGTCTTGGTGCTTGATGATGTATTTGATCTGAGTCTGTTTTGGGATACAAACCCCGTCCTTTAGGACGGCTTTGATTGTTGACAATTGCGGAAATGTGTTCTATATTTAAAGTATGGAACGATAACCAAGTTTCATATTCAGTCGCCGCAGGGCTTGTGGAGACAAAAAACGAACGTGGAGCTACGCATCAGACTTCTTTAGAAGCAGCAGGCTGTGAAGCGTTAACCCACCTGAATTAGAAAATACAATTCTGTACTTTCTAAAAGAGGGAATCTCCGTCGTTTACGGCGGGGAGGAGGTCAATTGAAGTTGATTCATAGGTAATCAATAAGGGATAGGGGGCATCAACGGGTGTTTTGCCTGGTGTGTTGGACAGATCGCTGGTCCTGTCTGCGCTGCTGGATAGCAAACCAGTTTCTGACCGTAGTCAGCGTTGAATGAAAGGCATCAACCCTTGGACCAGGCGCATATCCAGCAATCTGTGCCTCTGGGTAACGGGTATGCAGGAAAGCAAGTCCAGCACTGCGTGTATCTGCGTCAATACTGCCCATATGGAGGCCATGGATATCAAGGATCGCAAATCGATAGGTAGTCATTAGAGATAGTGGTTGTTTATGAACGGCAACCCACCTCAAAGCCGGCGTTAGCCGGCTTGATGCTTACTTCCCTAGCTTTTGTGTATGGCTAAGACCAGTCCCTGGAATCCCAGTGGTGATACCGGGTTTGCGGTTACCACCCAAGGGGAGATGCACCCTGAAACCAGGCACACCAATGGAAAGACTTAGGCCGTTAGCGGAGGCATTGACTCGGACTAGGTCTCCGAGAAAACTGCTGCGCTTGTGAAATCTCATAACGTTGTTGTGTATAAGTCAGCAATTGATATCAAATGAGTTAACAATTGCCCCACCCACGCGGATATCGAGGGGTAGGGACACTAGATATAGGGGTAGGGGTTGGATATAACCCCGAGTTTTGAGATACCGCCACACTAGATGTAGCGTTTTGGTATCTCATGAGGCACTAAGCCTCAGTCACGGTCGTTCCGAGGCAGTGCGCCAAGGGTGAGAGTCACACCGCTAAGGCGGATACGACCGCGTTGCAGAGGAGTTGCGACTCCGCCGCGTTCGTAGTGGCTCTCGAATCCACGGATAGTTCCACTGACGTGGAGACCACGGCCTACTGGCAGATAGCCGCGCTTTGCAAGCGACAGGCTCTGCCCTGCGTCGTTGAAGACGACTGCAATGCCGTCCAATCCATCGGATAGACGGGTAATGAGGGTGACTGCGGCATATTCGCCGTGTTGGCCGTTGATGATCTCAACGTGGCTCACTCGCCCAGCGAATGAAGCGCTGTTGAAGTCAGCCCAACGCATACGCTCTTGCTCTTGAGCAGGAGTGGTAGCGGTGGTTTGTGCAGCCGGCTTCACCTTGGTGGAAGCGGCGGGACGGGTTTGATTGGCAGTTGCCATAGATATGTTCGGAGTGGTGTTCTCCGACGGATGTACATAAATTCAAAAAGCCGGCGTTAGCCGGCCCGATGGGGTAGTACACGTCAGGCGATTACTGCGTACCAAGCAAAAGCGGCAACAGTTGCGGCGCAATTGAGAACGTGAGCAAACACCTTAATATTTAATAAAGGCTATCAATCTCCTTTTGCAATGCCTCGAGGACTTCTTCTATTGACAAAGTATCTGTGTTGCTTGCTTGTGCTTTATTGAAGTTTTTTGTGAATTCTTCAAAGTATTGCTCAGGGTCAAGGGTTAGCAATTGGGAAATAATCTTTTGTTCACTACTTTCGATCTTGCTGTAGGCCTTGGCGCTTTTTCTCTTGAGCTCCTCTATCTGCGCTTTAGTGTAGGCAGCGAGATTGTCGTCTTCAGTTATCTCCGCTTCTGCCAAGACAACGGATTTAATTACGAGTTCATCCGAAAGCCTTATTAGCAGGGACACTTTTATATCTCGAGAAGCAAGCGCTGCGCGCATATCTTTGTGAATATCGGCTGCCATGTCGACGAGTTTTCTCATTGCATTGGCAGAAGTGTTGTATTCTAAATGACGCGAAATCGATTCTTTTGCGAGGTCGTCTTCTCCTAGCCTTATAGCTTTTATTGCTCGATCTTTCCAAATCTCCGCTTGCTTCGCGAACTGGTTAAGACGATTTTCTTGACGTCTGAGGTAACCCTCGAAAAACCGAACTCTTAATTCAAATAGCCTCATAATAAGTCTTCGTTAAATCACAACCTTAAAATTGCTGATGCCCGTGTGTCAATCGTTAAACTCATAGGTTGTCGTTTCGCGCTGAACAAGTCGGTCGGCGTTAACTTAGTGGATGCAATATTGAAATTCGAATAAACCAGCTGCCATCAACTTCATCAACACTGGCGTTGAGTAGTTGGCGTCAGGATAACTGAGCCAGTTGTCGACTATATGCCTTTAGAGCATATCCAAAATTCACTTTATTGGGTCTGACCTGTAACTTGTAATTTTTGTGCAGACCTTCTGATCATTCGTTATTTCCATGGCCTTTCTTTTCCGACGAACCGCCCGGCTGGGCCCTCTGCGGTTTCACTTCTCCAAGAACGGGCTGAGCTCAATCTCCGTGGGTGGTCGGGGTGCTTCTTTCAACATCCCGGTGAACTGCAGCGGCGGCAATCGCAGCACGGTGGGTTTGTCGGGAACTGGCCTGAGTTGGAGCGTTGAGCATGAGGCCTGTTGTTAGTTGTTATGTCTGAGAATTACGCCCACCGAAGTGAGCAAAGCCTCTCGGCAAGCAGCCGGTTAGTGACACGCCCACCGAAGTGAGCAAGGGTGACGCCATAGCGGTTAGGAGAGACACGGCAACGGATTAGCCAATAAGGGGGCAAACATTGGTGTCTGCCCCTTATACCTAGTAGTACGATTAATAGATCTAACTAGGCACACTCGTATCAGACGTGCCGGTGAACGGTCACATAGTTACCTTCTTCTGCTTTGCAGAAGTAACTTGAGGAAGTTGGCATAAGGCCAGCCTCAACGTATAAAGCGGTTAAACCGCTGTGGTCGTTGTAATCAGACAGATCAACGATAGGGGAATCGTAAATGGGTTCGAAGGGCATTGTTCAACATGCAGGTGTACTGCACCGTCCAGAACATCAAACGGATTTGATTGGACTGTGCACTAGACCTAAAAGCCGGCGTTAGCCGGCCTGTTGTTGGTTGATCAAAATGCAATACAGACATCTTCAGTGAAGATAGGCTCACAAGAGCCCTCTTCTTGTGGGATAGGGGTCACTGCTTTAGCTCTGGGCTGATACTCCCAAGTTGCTTCGAACGTGGGTACAACCCAGTTAGCTTGCTGCAGTACATAGTGCTGCTTTCGCAAGCCTGCGATAAAGTCATTAACTTGATCAGTAGTCCTGAACTGAATTTCAGAGCTGTCAGGCTTACGAGCGACAGCAATGACGCCATAGCGGTTAGGTGCTGTATGAAAGATGTAGTACACATCTGGATAGCGCTGACGGAATTTGATAAAGACCATCGGCGCATTTTCAAATGACGTATAGACAGGAAATTTGGTCATCGTTGAAATGGATATAGTTAACCAGCTTTAAAGCCGGCGTTAGCCGGCCTGTTGTTGCCGTTCGTTCAAGACTCCTGAATGTCTCGGATCTCACCGAAGGTGGGCACATCAGCCCGTTGTGCGACAAGAACGCCCCTAGGCATACCTAGTTCGTTACGGAACAAAAGCGTTCGCGTAAGGAAGTTCTTAAGGGCATAGATAAAACTATCGCCGGTAAGCATCCCGAAACGGAGGCTATGCCCGGACGGACCGGTAATGGCCGGGCCGTGAACCATCTGGCTAAGGACTTTGATCCTGCCTAGTCGTTCGCTCCCTGCGATCATTTTGGAACAAATGATCCGCATATCGGTCATGGCCTGACCAACACAGCCTTCTGGATAGAAGTAGATAACTTCGTGAAGGTCGTGTTGGGACATACCGACCGAATACACAAACCCTGGGATCTTTCCCTCGGGTTTGATAGCAAACAAGGCAAAGCCTTCGGCTTTTGCCTGGGCCAAGCATCTTGCTTCAAGAAGCGCGACTGGCGAACTGGGGAATACCGTAGTCATAGTTAGTGGTTTATAAAGTTCGTTAATTCAAAAAGCCGGCGTTAGCCGGCCTGTTGTTTGGCTGTATCAGCTGGCCACTGGTTCTAGGCCTCCGGCCTGAACGAACGGAAAACTGATCAATGAACCGATTAAGGCTTCATATAGCAGACGGTTCTTATTGGTCGTCTTACCGACCCTGTCTGCTTCAGACAGTTTTGCGTACTCGGCTGACGGCAGAGATAGGTCGCCGTCATTAATCGTTGCTACAACTGTGTTATCGCGTAGTTCATCAAGGAACAGGCAAATTTCACTGGTAAAAATGGCATTAGCAAACGACGCTCGGGAATCCGCAGCCCGCAGTTCAGATAAATCCTGAACAAACGTCAGTGCGTATTCACTGTCGGTGTCATGGCCGACGCCGACACTCGTACAACCGATAAAAAGCAATGCTTCGTTTTCATTAGCAGCGTTAGCGGCAAAAGCCCTCCCGGCATTCCGGGCACGACTAGCCCTCTCTTCGTGCGTTCTAGCGTTAACGCTATAAATCATCACGCTTTTATCGGTAACACCGAACATCTGGCCTTCGGGCTGAACGCCTCGGCGCAACTTGTTAAGTAGCGCCTCATGCATTACACGGCCGACTTTGTCGGTGCTACCGCTCGTTAGATATTCTTGGGCATTGGCATTTAAGGCAGTGATAGGGGCAACACTGTCAATAATCAGTTTCATGGTTAAGTTGATTTAGTTAAACTACACTTTTCTTAAAGCCGGCGTTAGCCGGCCGGTTGTTGGCGTTGTTTATGAACCGAATAGTTCAAGGACAAGCACGGTGATTGCTAAGGGTGCGATAGCAACTAGTAAAGGCATTAGTCTTCAATCAATTGGATATCTGGATTAAAAGCCGCTGTTAAGCGGCCGGGTCTATTCACTGTTTCACTATTGCACAGTGGTGAACAGTTGGCTTCACTCGTTTAGGGGATAGGGATCCCTCTAAGGTTGTGTGACCGGTCGCAATTGCCTAAAGCCGGCGTTAGCCGGCCTTCTTCAGCTTGTTAAGCAAGGCACGCTTCGCGCTTTTGGCAGCACGCATCTTGCCCTTGCAAGTACCGCGTCCCTTTAGGGACTTACCGGAATTATGTTCGTGGTTTTTAACGATCATGGTGTTATTGATAAAGAACACTAGGAATTAAAGCCGGCGTTAGCCGGCCTAAGTTGTTATCAAGCAAGTACTACGTCCAGTCGGGTGACATACCCATCTGGCGATTGACTTGCATAGACCAGGGCATCAAGCTCACCTTCCGCAGTGAAGGGAAAGGTTGCAGTAGCAACCGTTTCTTGGCCATCGCGTATCTGCGAGCAGATTGCTTGCCAGAAGCTTCGCCTGGTCTTCTTCGTGGATTTGCTCAAGGTGTTTTCAGTAAAGAACACCTGTGATTAGAGCCGGCGTTAGCCGGCAGATTTGTTGGGTATGGGGATACGCCATTAGTGAGGCGCATCTTTATCCATAAGCCAAGCAATCATTTCTCGCAAGGACTTGGTTTTGTGGGTATAGACCACGTGTCCCATAAGGACTGCATGGACATAACCGTCCTCAGTCCTGGAAATGTGATGTTCGTTAGACATGTTGAATTATTCAAAACTACGTCTAACTCTAAAGCCGAAGTTAGTCGGCCTGTTGTTGAGCTGTTTGAAGAAACTTGGGAACGCCCTAATCGATACAATGTATGTACTGACTAGGCATACAAGTGAATTACAGAAGAGGAGTATTTGATAGGGCGATGCGAGGTCTGCAGGGATTTGACGATCGCTATGCAGACGCTGTCTACAACCGCATTAGAGGCAATGACCCAGAGGGTGCATCAAACCTAAGGAGATACACAGCTGATCTACTTGGTAGCCCATTGACTCCAAAGAGAGTTGAGTTCGATGCAGACGATGGAATCGCCACACGCATTGGAGCTAGGGCATACCAAATGGCAGGTCCATTGGTAGGGGGTATCACCCGCTATGGCCTGCCTGGAGCAGGTGTTACTGCAGCCGGAATGGGCTTGATGGAGTTGACTGATCGGATGAATCAGCAAACAGAGAGCACCCTTTCCGTGCAGTAGTCCGTCAGAAGAACCCGAAGCGACGGGCTGCTGGCTTGGATGCACTGACCTCTGCTGTCTTTGATGCCACATAGGCTGCAACCGCAGCATCAGCATCTACATCAGTGTCAGTAGCCGGTGCATCAACCTTGGACTCACCCGCTGCCTCATCGGCAGTGGGGAGGGTGGAGGACCGTGGGTCGCGACGACCGCCCGTCACCCAAGAGGTGACAAGGTTGTTGTCTCCGACCCGCTCAATGAAGGCAACCTCTAAGAGGTTGTAGCTACCTTCCTCGTGGGAATGGTGAGCCACTGTTTTACGGATGTGAATTTCACGTCCGTTGTGTCCGATAAGTTTCATGGTGTATTTGTAAAAGACACGAATTCTTAAAGCCGGCGTTAGCCGGCCTGTTGTTGATTAGCGAATGGCAACTCGACCACGGGGTTCGAGGCTACTAGGTAGCACCATGTACTCGTAATGGTTGCCCCATTCGGACTCGTAGTAAGCACGAAGTTGCGAGCAATCGAGATACGTCCGACCGGTGTAGGCCATACGGGTCCACTCAGCGTCGCTGGTGTTTGTGCGTTTGCACCATAAAAAGTACATTTGATGAATTGTGAAACGACAATCAAGCAAAAAGCCGGCGTTAGCCGGCCTGATGGGATTAACGAACGGAATACCCGTTGTTACGACACCACTCGATGTGCACATGGTGGGCATCAGCAGGCCAGTTATGACTTGCACACTGCCTCGCTGTAGCTTGATCCAAGCTGGTGACGATAGTCCCAGCAAGGATTGTTGCAAGCGCCAAACTTGTCGTCCCAATGAACATGACTGGGGTTGACTTTGTGAATTCAAACATTGTTGGAATTATGGATTACATCGAAACAAATGGCCGGCGTTAGCCGGCCTAGGGGGTACTCAAAGCAGTCCCTGCTTGAGTGCTTCAATAGCATCAACCCGCATCTCTAGATCGGAGTGGATGAGCTCGATGTTGCGGAACATGTTGAACGCAACGAGGGCAAAGGCGATAGACATCCCCTCGGATCCATATCCGAAGGGGTTGCCTAAGGCAAAGCCGATGAAGCCGAATAGGGTTAATGTAATCATTAGCCCGACTGAAGCGGCGGCGTAGATATAAGCACGAGTGTGCTTAGTAGCTACGTAGCCGATTGCTTCAAGGAAGAAGGATTTCATGTGTGAATTATTAAATGAACACTGAGAGTTAAAGCCGGCGTTAGCCGGCCTGTTGTTCGGTTGTCAACGTCCCAGTAGATGTTGCAGATGACGGGGGTCTACTGCAGGATCAAAGGTTGCATTTGACAGTTGGATTTGGTAATTCCTACGCAAGGCACGTTTGTATGCCGATTGGCATTGAATGACCTTGGCGTTGGAAGCTTGTCTGCTTTTCATGGTGTTCTCAATTAAGACACCACGCCATAAAGCCGGCGTTAGCCGGCCATATCGCCGTACATACGGATGTCCCCGGAGACAGACACAGACAAGATGTGACCGTATGGACCGGGAACAATTTTCGGGGTAGCGGATAGGACCGCGTGCATTGATTGCATTGCGTAAGGCAAACCAAATAGTTTGCATACGGCAGCAATCAGTGAATGTATGGATTTCATTGATATGGAATACAGATGACATCAAAGACCAAAGCCGGCGTTAGCCGGCCATGGTTAGGGGATCACGCGAACCCGTTTGCACGCATCGTGCGTGAAAATCGCGCACGGTCACAAACGGATTGCAACCGTTCATCCGGTTTGTCCGAAGACACCAGACGTGGGTCGGTTGATGCGTCGCAATGCAGAACGCGATAACCAGCATCGCGGCATTCGACCATTAATCGGTTAAACGTTTCGACGGACACAACCGTCGTGAACGTGGGATTGCGATCAGACGCAATCCATTGGTCACCCGAACGCGTCGTTTGCACGTCGCAAGGGTAGACCGAATAACGGATCGACGTGTATTCGTCGTTGACGGGGTCAGCAAAACCCACGTCCCACGTCAGCATCATTCGTTGACCGGCGTGGTACACAGCCCGGCCACGTTTGATAACGACGAAATCGTTATCGACGTATGCATTCGGGTAATGATGGATGAATGAATCAGACAGATTGATCATGATTGTTAATTGATAAATTACACAATGAAAGAAAGCCGGCGTTAGCCGGCAAGGTTGTTGGATCAGAACAAAGACACCAAGGCAAGCAATCCAAGGTCGTCAATGAACGGATCGGTCGATACACGGGGTGTAACCGTATCAACCAGTTCACCATCCATATAGATGGATGCACCGTTTGCACATCCGTTCGCGAATTCGTACGCAAGCGATAGGTCGTCGAAATCGGTAGAAGGGGTATCACCGAACATCGTGCACGGTGTCACGGTGAATGTGGGAAGATCAATGTTCATTGATTGTTAATTATTGATTACACAATGAAAGAAAGCCGGCGTTAGCCGGCAGGGTTGTCATAGATACACGCGCACAAGCGTGATGATGAGGACAAACCCAATAGCAATTGATAGCAACAAATTGATTAATTATTAATTACACAAAGAAAGAAAGCCGGCGTTAGCCGGCAGGTTGTTGGATCACAGTCGTGCAAGTATGCGTTGTGCCCGTTGATTGGTTGATTCGGCCAATTGGTCGATTGTTTGGGTGAAGCCAAAGCAATACCACGCAATGCCACAGAACACACCAGCAGTGGTGTTGCCGGCAAGCCAACCAAGGCAATAGCCGATACCAGCACAAAGTGATACACCAAGTACAAGGCCAACAGCAAAGCCGACATACACGGCAGTGAAAGCAATGAAGGATTTCATGTGATTGAATGAAAGTGAAAGAACGCAAAGGATTAGAGCCGTCGTTAGACGGCCGGTTGTTCCTGTGGTTAAGCACCGAATGCTTCAATGACTAAGTAAGTCAGTGCAATCGGTGCGATTACTGCAACAAGGATCATTGTGTGATTGATAAAGAACACTTGACTTAAAGCCGCTGTTAAGCGGCAGTTGTTGTCGTCGTTGATTGATTGTTAGTTGTTAAATTACTTCTACTCTTTGCTTGGCTTGCAATTACAAATCAAAGATTGATTGAAGATAAATTCTGAGATTACAAATCAAATCAAATCAGATGAATTGAATTGAATTGAATTGAATTGACTTGAATTGAATTGACTTGAATTGACTGGAAAAGAAATCTACAAATGTATATCAAATGAATTCAAATGAATTGATTGCACAAGAATTCTATGATTGCAAAACAAAAGAATTCTGTGATTACAAATCAAATGAATTGGATTAAAAAGAATTGATTGCTGAACTAAAAGCAATTAAAAGTTCTGTTCTCGAATTACATTCGCTGAACTTATCTTGCGTTCATTGATTGCTGTTCTCTGAACTTCGCTTGACTAATCGCGTGTGTTAACACGCTTGCTTCGCTGCTGTTCTTGCTGTTGCTAAAGCTCTTGCTTCAGCGATTGCATTGCAATTGATCACGCACAATGCACTACTATATTTTTTTGTTCGGCCAAGCTCAGGGGATAGTAGTATATTAGACGTGTCAGAAATTTTGTAACAATTTCGACCTCCTATAGGGCGTTCCCTGCAGCAAATTTGCAAAAGAAAGTAAACCAGTTTAAAAACAAATTTATTTTTTTGAGTTTTGAGCTCCTATAGCCGTTTTAACTAGCTACAGTAAATTCTTGACCAGGAAAAGAAGATAGAGGAATATAGTCACGACCTTCGTGATGATAAATACCGTGCTTTAGCAGACCAATCCGCACCGATTGATATGAATGAGGCCTATTCAGAAAGCGTGAAAATTCACGGATAGACGAAAAAACTTTACCAGTTTGTTTACAAATGATTGGTGTAGGCACTCTTTTCTTCGTGGCGCAATTCATGCAGGCACGAGACCGCCCAGAACGTAGATTAACAAGGTAAACCGATTGCTGCTTACCGCAACATCCACAAACTGCTTGAACAATAAAGTCTGAATTAAATACCTTTACTTCATCAGACGGTAAAGTTGTCCAATTACCATATTGCTTATAAGCGTGAACGTAGTCTTTGTAGTTAAAACCAATTTTCCGTGCATAGTGCCTGACAGTCTGAGCAGTTATATTTAATTGAAGTCTGTTGATTGCGTCATTGATAGAACCGCCCCTTGCCTTAATATCTTCAATGACAATCAAAGCCACCTCCTCTTTATCAAAACCTCCACGACTGCGATTATGTGCAAGGCCAGTAAGGTTTAGTTTATAAATCAACGCAGATACGTTCGCTTGAGACATTCCATATTTATCACCAATCTGCTTTTGAGTTAAGCCATTTTTTAGCTCCTTCTCTAAGTTGTCCCTTAACGCATTATTTCTATCGTTGTCTGCTGGCCAATCACGACAGAACTGTTTATAAGTTCTTCTAAGATCAGCAATAGAAATAGAGAGGACTTTTGAAGCACTTAGACGAGTATGACCTTCTGCTAATAATTTCTCAAAACTATCAATTAATTCCATATTATTTATACAACTATAATGTGAAAGCAATATAATTGTAACAGGGTAAAATAATCATATGCCTAAGGGAGAATATCTATTCAAAGGATTGCAGTCACCAAAAAAACAAGCAGTATTTGGGTCAGCAAATTACCAAGGAACACCTTGCCTTTACTTAAATCATTGCGGACCTCAAGGGACAGCGAGGTGCTGGAGAGACAGCACAACACATCATTGCGTCGAGTGTGCGGACAACATATGGAAAGGGCGATTTGGGTTGGACATCAACAGGTTGCATCCACGCTATAGAAGAAAAGCTCTAAAATTCTGGTCAAGAGTAGACATTGGGGAATGGGATGAATGCTGGAGGTGGACCTACAAATTAGTAAAAGGTCAGCTGTACCACATATGGCCTAGAAAAGAGATACAGCAAAACTGGGGCTTTCATCCTATTCGCGTAATGATGTGGATTACCTGGGGCGATACAGCAAGGCTAGGAAGCACCAGTCTCTGTGGAGAGAGACGGTGTATGAATCCACTACATAACCTTCCGCTGGATATAAGGCATTCAGCAAGGATTGAAGACTATGACGAAAAGTGGCTAAATAAAGAGTTGGCAACGCTAAAAGAACAGCTCAATAACTATTACAAAGACCTAGAGAATGAAAGGTTGGAAAAACTCGAAAAACGATTATCGAAACACAGCAAAGCAATTGATCCAACTGTTAACGACGCCTCTAGACGATTAATCGCTAAAACAGGAGGAACGACGCCTTTCCAAAATGCATTCTATGAACTGCAAGAAAGAGTTACTAAAGGGTCACATATCATTCACTCCGTAAAAGATTTGAGTGCAGAAGAAAGAAAGATTTTGTCCGACAGTTGTTAAAATTTTAATTGAACTACCGGAATACTAAAGACATCCCGGCAGTTCAATATCACAAAAGCTATTTCTAACTCCACGCATCAGTCACATAGTAGTTACAATCGTCGTACAAATAATGATATATAAATATGCCACGACCAAAGTCGCTGGATCACAGTGAAGTACTGCTCCTTTATAAGAGGCTTCAAACAACGATCGCTGTAGCCAAAGAGTTGAATGTCTCTACTTGTGCAATCAATAAGATTCTGAAGTTCAACAACGTTGAAATTGTTGCCCCTCAAGGCCATAACCCATCAGCGAAGGCCTCATCAGAATTCATCATTACTCACATTCTTAAAAAAGGTGGCACACTTCCTCAAGCCATTGAAAGCTTATGTCTATCGGTTAGCGAAGCAACAGTCAGGAAATATGCAAAAGAACGCGGGATCGACTTATATCAATACAAGTTCATGGGAACAAAAGTTGGTCCTTTTGTAGTCGAACGCCCAGGCTGGAAGAGACTTAACGGAAGTGTCTATGTACCGATGACATGCCTTGCGTGCGGTACTGAGAATATGGTCCCTTCGCGCACGTTCACAACCGACCTCAATTACACATGTAAAAGCTGCGGCGCACGTACACGAACAGACAAACGACCTCTAAATACTTCGGGTGGAATGCCAAAGCAGATTGACTATGCCGATGTAATTGCTTTATTCAAGAAATTACAAAACCAAGCACAAGTGGCTGACGCATTAGGTATTTCACAAAGTTCAGTGAGCCGTATTCTTCAGATGAGTGAAGCTAATGATTGAGACCGCAATTGAATTAATGAAATACTTGTCAGAACGAGGTGACAAATATGGCATCACTGCAGAAGAGCTGCTAGACGCAATTCCTGAGGAAGCCAGAGAGCCTGAAGTTGCTTACGCATACATGCAGGAAAAAGACATCAGCCACAAAGTGCCACTGTCTCAAGGTGGTGACCCTGCAGGTGACAACTGGGTGCTTGAAGATTCAGACGTCAATCAAAAGCGTGGAGCTGAAGTGATGACGGCTGAAGAAATCGACACCGCAGAGGTCGATGGTAATGCTGATGCAAAGCGACTAATGAAGACTGCAGCTGCAGGTGCAACACTTGCTGGTGGCAGTGCCTTATTTGAAGGAGCCGTGTTTGCTGGCGAATTTGCTGGTGGACTTGTTGCTACTGAAGCAGCACTGCTCTCAACTGTTGTAGTGCCAACACTGGTGACAGGGGCATTGGTTTGTGGTGCAGCCTGGCTTGGCTGGAAGTTGTACAAGACTATGTAGGTGAGGCAAGTCAAATGAGAAACGTAGGCAGACCACAAAGAATTGACACAGATAGGATCTTTAAACTTCGAGAGAATGGATTGACAACAACAGCCATCGCTAACGAGATAGGCTGCACGCAGGGTTATGTATCGAGAGTGCTAACCAGTGGAGGAGTAAATACTGGCAAAGATGGAGGCGCAAATTCTGCTGCGCGTAACAATGCCAATACTGTTGTGGATCACATAATTAACAACGGAGGCAAGCTTCGGGAAGCACTGCAACAGCTTGGATTAGACGTGGCTGCGTGCACGGTTCGAAGCGTTGCAAAAGACCGTGGGATCGACCTGGTTCTTTATCGGCACATCGGACTTGAGAAAGGTCATTGGCGTGTTAATCGTCCATACGAACGCAGAGGAACATCAGGTGCCGCTTCTTTAGTGCCGGTCCAATGTCAGCAGTGTAAGCACGAGGGATCAATCACCTGGCAGCAGCTATCAAATAGAAGGGCACCAGCATGTGAAAACTGTGGTGCTCACTGCTAGTTCAGCTATTCACTAACTTCTGGATGTACACCCGGAGTCATGATTAGTGTTGTTTTGTCAATTTCTAATTTGTAGTCTGATGCTGCTTTAAATGCACAGAGTCGTTCATAAGTTTTTTGCTCCTCAGGTGTATTATCCAAGTTTGATTCGTAATTATGAAACTTTAGCGGCATCATCCTGCCGTTAATCACAAATATAAAAATTGGATGCTTCTCGGTATCAATGTTAACTTTTTTCAAAGCAAAAACTGTACCCGTAAAGTTTTCGGGCTTTACTTTGATTTCATAGACAATTTCCGCCTTTCTTTTACAGCTCTTAATGGAGCCTTCGTTGTCATCTTCTTTTTCGAACGAGCTTTCTAGTATGTTGTCTGTTAATTCGAAGCTATACTCCTTTGGATTGAACGAATTGGTAGAGCAGCCAATCAGAAGAACTGCAACCAACGGTGCTATGAGTTGTTTCATGAGCTCATCGATTTCTTCTATCTTGGATGGTTAATGCATTAATTGTCAACCCAATTTGCCTCTGCTCAACTTAAAAACTTGCCGATGTTGGCTCCTAGGTTAAAAGCACCAGATTGAGTGTCATCAGCCTTACCCTCAAGCTGAGCACCATTCTTGAGGAGCGCATCAATCAACCAATCCGGTTCTTCACCACTTGGTTCATACGCATTTTCTTCGGTGAAGTTGCTGGCGATTTCTCCAATATTGACCAGGATTAATTCCTTGTACGTTTCAGCCTGTTTGAAGATGCTGTCAAAATCGCAATCGTTAACAGCTACGGTAAAGCTGACCTCTAGATCAGTGAGCGGCTGTTCGCTATAGCCTCCTACCTGCAAGCTCTTTAGATCAGATTTGTCTACATGTTGTTTTGTCCAGCCTTCTGTTGGTAATTTTGTATCGATCAATTCGTCAATCCTGCCTAAAACCCAATTGTTTTCAAGCCCTGGCAATTTCATGCAATTTCCGATCATTGGCATCATTGCCCCTTTGATTCCTCCAATTCTCCAAGGATTATTCTCAGTGGTTTTCTGAAGAAATGCAATCGCTGCTGTTAAGTCTTTGTCGTAAGCTTCTTTGACAACTGGGTAACCTTCGAGACGTTTTGCATCGTCTTTAAATGCTTCGTAAAACGAGTCAGTCTTTAATAGCTTTGTCAGAGTTGAATATTTAGCATCAAAATACTCAGCCCACCCCTGCTTATCTGAATCAACTTCTTGAGTTGATGTCGTACGCTTTTTGCCAATGCCGCCGGCCTTTACTTCCCACTCATCCCACAAATCTTTAAGCATTCTCCTTCTGACTGCAATATCTGCAAAATTAGGATTGCCCCATTCCGCATACCAGTTAGTGACAATGCACTTAGCAATGTAAATTATCTGTATTCCATTTGTCGTTCGCACCATTTTTCTGTAGTAAAAGTACGCTTTCACATCGTCATCAGCAGCCTTCTTTAGATCTTCATCCCAGCGAAGATGATTACCAAATGATTCCAGATATTTTTTCCAAATAATTCGATGACTACTAAGGCAAAAATGCACTAGGTCCTCTTCAAAATTATCCAAGCAACTCTGCTGGATTTCTTTATGAACTGCATCAACGTCTCCGTTTAATTTGATTATTGCAGTATGAATTATCTTTGCTTCTTGAAATGCCTCGTAAAATGTTTTGGAATCTTCTTTGTATCCACATCCCTTTGTAAGTTCATTCAAACTCACTTTCTTGTCCTGCAGTTCTTTGATTTTTTCTAGTAATGGTCCCCCTAACAGAGGCAGCTTGGGTATATCGGCTGAAGTTAAAATTCTGCCTTTAGGTGGCTCTTCTGGTATATCAGCTGAAGTCAAACCATGTCCTTCAGCAGTCTCTTCATCACTGGATTCGGTTTCCTGGCTGGGCAACAATATGTCGGAATAAAATTCCGTCATTGTATCTTCTGCCTTCTCAATCCATGTCAATGGATTAGGATTATTAGTTATGAGAATATTACGGGTTACCCACGTGAGCATTATGGAATTACGGATAACATACATCTCATCAAACCTTTTCTCCTTTTCTAACTTTCCCGTAAGCGCCTTAAGGGCTTTCCCATGCTCGCTATCTGGCTGAGCAGTATCACGGTTCTCGCCGTCACATATATTTAAAACAGGATTGCAATAATAGAATGCAGTCAACTGCATAAACTGCTGAATGTCTGGTTCGTCGATTACCGCGATTTCGTCCTCATTACTCGCTCCCTCTTCTTTGTACTGCTCGTCTAAAAGTCTCTGCTCTACTATAAAAAGATCTGAATCGCGGCAACCAACGAATACTTCTTGCGGAACCTTTTGGGTGCCGATCATGTTCATCATTGCATAGGAAAAGCTATTCCGCCTTAAAAGATGATCTCTGTAAGGAAATTCAGTGGACTGACTAAAAGCAAAGAAATTTTCCCATTCATGCGATAATTCGATTAGCTTCTCATTAAAAGCACCATTTTCATTCGCTTGCTCAAAGAACAGCATCTGTGTTCCAATCGCATTTAACTTGGCAATATTATCCCGCCATTCTTCTGTTGAATACTTGCTATTTTCTTGAACTTCAGTCATCTGACGCATAACAGTTCTTTAATTCTAGTTCTGGTTTAGGATTTGTCAGCAAGGAAATTTAGTGGGGCAAACATTCTGCACCACAAGAATCACAGCAAAAAGCCGGGTATAAAACCCGGCCAATTAGTTTCAGTTGTTACAGCTGATCAATCATCGGTGTCTTCCTCAGAGCCCATAGGAACCAGTGTGAATTTGCCGCTGGTCTTATTAATGCGGATTTGGAATTCGTCACCTGGCTGAAGACCAAGCTTTGCGGTATAGGCCTTGCCGAGATAATGAAATTAGGTCAACTAACTTCTTTCCAATACCGCCCTGTTTTTATTCCTGAGATCGTTGGCTGAGCAACACCAAACTGTTTAGCGATATGGATGTTTGGTTTTCCTTTTGATATAAGCTGTTTTATCTGTCTGATTTTTTCTACAGTCAGCTTTATCGCATTCCCATTTTTACCACCTTTTGCAATCTTCTCTTGTTTAGATAGTATCTTTGGACCTACTCCTTTCCAGGTTCGCTCTTCAGCAATGGCTTCGATTAAGCTAGTTTTAACCCCAAACTGTTTAGCAATTACTCGCTGTCTAACTCCTTCATTGAGCAGTCCTCTGATTTCAATCACTTGCTCTTCCGTAAGAATTGACCACGGAATTTGACTACCAGAGATCTTAGTGCCATGACGCTCTTGGTCTTTTAAGTTATTCTTACGAGTATCAAAACGCAAATTGCACAATGCATTATCAGTATTGCTCCCGTTGTTATGGCAAACATCTAATCCTTTAGGGCATTCACCAATAAATGCTTGCGCCACAAGCCGATGAACAAGAAAGGTTCTTGGCTTGTCAACAGTTAGAGTAATTGTTTTATATCCTTTTGGAAGTGAGTTAAGTTTTAGTCTTTTGCCTCGTTTTATATAGATACCATCTTCTGTCTTGGGGTGAGCTTGAACTCTGTCGAGTGAACGAATATTGCCAAGGTTGCTAATTTCATAGTATCCCTCATACCCAGGAAGTGCAATGTATTCTTCACCGCCAAAGTATGAAAGGTATGCGTAGTAGTCTGTTTCTTCAGGTGTCATTTGATAATTAATATACATATTCTCCCTTATTAATAATAGGAAAGATATTCAAATATGTCAAGCGTAGACATTAAAAAAGCCAGGCAATTGCCCGGCTTATTTATAACTAGAGGTTCGTACCTCTATATAATTATTCGGATAAAGTTACACATGGCAGGTTTAGGTCAGTCGTCAGTGTCCTCTTCAGAGCCCAGCGGCACAAGCGTGAATTTCCCGGTGGACTTATTAATACGGATCTGGAATTCTGCCCCTGGCTCGAGGCCAAGCTTCTTGGTATAAGCAGCACCGATCAACAGATTCGAGTTCGATTGCACTTTTGCAACGTATGAAAGCTTGCGTCCGCCAGGTCCACGAGTATCAGAACCACCGCCGAGGTTGATGCCAGTTGCGACCAACAGTGCATCTTGCATTCTTGCGAAATTGCAACGGGGCTTACCGTCTTTGTCATTCGAATAGTAACCAGTCGCCATCGCGACTTCGGTTTTGCTCATGCCGCCTGCCTTCTTCACGAAGTTCAGAAGATCAGCACCAGTCATCGGATTGTCGCTAGTAACCGTGGTGGTCATTTCAGAAAGGGTAGAAACAGTCATTGGTTTAGTAGTTGGTTTGGTTGGTTGGTAAGTGTTGTAAGCGTGTGCTTAGTGACTCATTCAGAATGAACCAGATTGATAGCTTTGTCAAGCATTTAGTTCAACTGATTTCTCTGAAGGGCGGTTAATAGCCACCCTCCGACGAACCTCAAAGAAGAGCATTAAGAGCGGTAGCAGCAGCATTGATCGTCATTTCTCCAGTGTTTACAAGGGTTGTGGGGCGTTGGTAGATCCGGTTCAGGACGAGAACATCGTTCCCGTAAGCCAGGTTGTCGGTATCTTTACCGATCAAGCCACAAGCAGCGAAGCCCCAGAGCAGTTCCATGATTTGCGTTGCTTCATCCAGTGTGTAGTTGCAGTCAGCCGTCAGCTTTTCCAAGACCTCGACTCGTGTCTGCACTTCAACTGCTTTCAGGAGTTCGGCAAGAGCATCAGCACCGACGACATCACCGATGGACAGGTCGTTGTAGTGTGCACCGACGATCATGTCGTCGATAGCAATCCGCACTTGGTAAAGGTTGCGGACATACTTGTCGCCTTCGTTGCCCGTAAGGAAGGCAAAGGCTTCGACCATACGTCCTTGGATCCAATCAAATGTGACGGCCAGGTTGTGAGTTGAAGCCATCATGATTTGGTGACGGTTATGCTGATCGCTGATTTCAGCCCGCTCATCAACCTGCCAGTTGTTAGCGAGACGCTCATCGAGCACATCGTTGTAAATGACGTTGAGTTGATTAGCAGCGAGGTCAGTGGTGAGAAGAGCGTTGGTAGTGAACATTTGATTGCTCCGGTTAAGTGGTTTGGGGTTGCACCCCCTTGACCTCTTCACCATCGTTCGGAACAACAAATTCCAAATCCCCTATAAGGGTTGAACCAACGGCACCTTTGGGTGAAACATCCAGCTAACCTTCCAAAAGCCAGTCACAGTCATGCGTTACCACTGGAATAGCCCTGTACTGACTACCGCTGCCGAAGAAGCGCTGCCTCTTCTAACTGCCAAGACGTTTGTCGTCGCCACGGGCCACCAGCTTTTGCTTGGTGCGATGTGTCAAACGTGGTTTATCAAGCCTGCCCTGATCGCTGGATTCACGACTGAACGTGAAACCGTTGACTGCTGCGAGGCGGAAAAGCCCAGCTTTCTACTTGTCGTCGATGACCTCGAGCAGGGATATGCGATGAACACGATCAAAAAAGTCAAGGAAGTATCTCCCGATACCAAGTGCATCCTCTTCACTGATCGCGAAACCATATCTGTAGTGCGTGACGCATTGACCGCCACTACAGATGGTGTCGTCTTCATCAGTTCCATTGGTATGGGTATGGAAGGTGACTTCGTACCTGCACTCAAAGCCATCAGTGAAGGCGGTGTCTACTACCCACCAGCCGTTAGAGAAAGAGCAGGTTTTGAACTCAAGCCACTGCCTGACCTAAGTGCTCGTGAACTGGATGTGCTCAAAGAGCTATGCAACGGCAAGAGCAACAGGGCAATTGCTGAGACCCTTATGCTAAGTAGCGAGACGATTAAGACCTATGTGTCGTCAACCATTGCCAAGCTTGGAGCCAAAGACAGGCTTAGCGCAGCGGTGATGGGCATACGTGCTGGTCTTTAGATGCATCTTTTAAAATCAAAAAAACGATTGATGGCTTATGTCTCAAGACAAATTACAAATCGACTTGGATGAAACCGCAGTCAGAGCACTCGCTTCTGCCGTTGACTTCACATTAGAAAAGTGGGCCGGTCAAGAAAAAATCGACCAGGCCACGCTTTTCGAGCTAAGGCCGTTCTTTAAAAAGTGCTTGCTCGAGTTTGAATTCATGAGGAACTGAGCAATCAGCACACGCTAATCGCCGTGCTTTAAAGCTGCATAGCAATAAGTTCCTAGCTTGCAGAAATCACCCATTAAACGCTGCTGGATTGCATAGCCGCCAACAACTCCGGCAGTGATGGTGCAAACAAAAAACGTGATGCTCATTGCTGCCCGTAGGTGTTCTGGCCCAGCTTGCTTGACCAACGCCGAGCTTTTGAGCAGCAAGGTCAGGCTCAAACCAGGAAACAGCACAACGGCTCTTCCAATTTTTAAGCTCCAGCGAATGGTTGGCAGCAACGTGTTGAGTCTGCCCTTGTACTCAGCAGCAATTGGAGAGATAGAAACATCAGCAGTCAAAGGCTTTTCGAGACTAAAAGTTGAGTTGGTCATAAGCACCTACTGTCTACATATTGATCATCGCTTCAGCCCGTTCACTTGACCTACCCTGAAAGAGTGAACATCTAGGCACCTTTGGGGGAAGTGATAATTGGAGCACTAATGCATACTCTGAATAAACCAACCTGACTGTTTCAGCCAATGACTATGCACTTAGTTAACTATGCTCTGCTAGAGTCATTGCTGGCAAGAAGTATTTAGCACTTCATTTACTTAGTATGAAAATCAAAAACCTTGTGATCTCCGGCGCTGTCGTTGGATCACTATTTACTGGAATTGCGTTTGTTGGTAATCAACAGATTGCAAGGGAAGTCGAGGCCAAAAAGCTTGATAACCTTGCCGATGCTGAAAGATGCATCGCGGTCCACAACTCAAAACAAATCAAAGGCTTGCCCCCATCAACCAAAGCCTGTGATCGTGTAGATGCAGACCTGCTTACAAGCAGCAAACGCACAGAATTTGAGACTGCATTTGCACTACACGAGAAAGAGCAAGCCAAAGCAAAGGCAGAAGCAGCTCGAGTAAAGGCAGAGGCTGAAAAGGCTGAGAAAGCCCGCATCGCAGCTGCCGCAAAGGCAAAAGCTGACGCAGAAGCAAAGTTCAGGGCTGAAGGCTGGATAGAAGTTGAGAACGGCATCTACCGGCGTTGGTGCACTTCAGGTCCAAACCCATGCAGCAGTGCGGGTGTGATCGGTGACGCCAGTTATGTCCTCGCTGAAATATGGTGCAAGGAGCGTGCTTGTGGTGATATCTACGGTCGCATCAATCTGCTGGATAGTAACGACACCGTCGTTGGATGGACAAACGACACGGCTTATGGAGGCCTAGGGCAAAGGGTCGTGCTGACTTTTGATACTTACCAAACCGGGTGGACGAGTGCTCAGCTGACTGAGCTTTCGTTCAGATAAATCTCCGAATTCCGACACAAACAATGGGCTATCGAAAAGCAGCAAAAATGGGGCGCACGCAGTACGTGAGTGGCCATTACAGAACAAGCAAAAACGGCAATGTTTACTGGGTTGAGGGCCACACACGAAATGATCATGGCGACGATCTGGACGGCTGCATGTTGCTTTTGACAATCGTTCTTTTTCTGCTTGTCTGGTTAGTGATGGCCTGGTTTGGAATGTTTTGGCTGATGCCACTGCTGATCTTTTATGGCCTGTTTACTCGGCTGGTCATGAAACCTATAGACAAGAACAAAAAGAAACGAAAGCAAGATTAATCTCTCTGCCGCCAATCGTCAGGTAGTCCGCTATATTCCTAACTAGGTACACTTAGCGGGATTCCGTACATAGGTTGTTCGGCAGACCAACTGCAATTGTCAAACTAAAAACATAAGATAATACTAGTCGCATTTAAGTAAATGTTTGTTCAACAATATCTCGACGCTGTCTTTGAGCATCATCCATTTTTTTCTCAACCAACCGTTGTAGTCGTTAGCGACAAACAACTGCAAGAGATGAGGGAAACCAAAGTCAAAGAGCAAATCCAAGTACTGGAATCAAGGGCAAAGCAGCAGCGTCTTCAATTAGCTAGCACTGAAGATGCAATTGCTCAACTGAACGAAGAACTGAAATTGCCTGCAACTAAAGAAGCTGACTAATCCCTCTGCCGCCAATCGTCTGACTTCTCCTGGCTGAAAAAGTCGGCAATATCGTCAGCACTTTCGAATTGCCTCCGCTGGTTGTTGGGATTTGGATCGCCAAGGTCAAGCTGGTTCAGAAAGTCATCAAAGTCACCTGGCTGCATATCTGGATTGGCTGCAGCACGCCTAGCCTTCCTCAGCATCTCGCCTGCTGAACTGTTGGCCTTCGCAAGCTTCTGAGCGAAAATCATGTCCTCAATACCTACATCAGCGCTTTTAGCTATACGATCACAAATGAATTCCAGTTTTAAACGCTGCTTCGTACTCAACATATCTGACTTAAATCTATTATTTAAAGTCTATCGATAATTAAGTATCAATCAGTAAACATGGCTTTGCTCTTGTCAAACTGTCGCTTCGCACGTTGCCTGCTATCTTCACCAATCCTGTAGTAGACGTCCCGCTCTTTGTCACTAAAGCGTGGGTCGATACCAATACCTAGTGGCTTACCTTCAAACTGACTACCATACTTATTTGTGTACTCATTGACGACCTTGTCGCGATACATCAAGGGATAAGCAAGTGAATCAACACTGCCGTCCGAATTCCTAACGACGTCTCCTTCATACTGCAGATTACCTTCTGCGTATTGCGTAGCAAATCCAGTGTCTTGGTTTTTCAAGCCCATCTTCTGCATCACACCGGTCGCACCACCTTGTGCTGATGCTTCCTCAAGCATTACTGGTGTTACCTCCATTTCTTGCCTATAACGCAGCCCATTGCCACTTTCCCTAGGCACGTCCATTGGATTCATATCCGTTGGCGCATAACCTGATCCGTAATTCAGATAGTTATTGATCTCTTTCTGACCCAGCTTTGTTTGCATCTGCGAGTGCATGCCTTCGTGAGCAGCAACAAATGCTGAGGTATCAGGGTTAAGGACAACTTCTTCTGGGGTGTCGAACCTCACGTAACCACCAGTGCCAGTGCCTCGAAGTTCAGGGTTCATGACGACCTGGCTAGTTTTACCGGAGACATCGCTGATGGTGTCTAACGCTTGCTGCGTTTCTTGTGAGACATTGCCTTCTGGAGTAAATGCCGCCCTAATCCTGTCACCCGCTTTTCTTACCGGCATTTACTTAATTCTTCTTACTTATCTATTGTATTGACTTAGTTTTTGTTGATACTTCCCTTAATTACTTTTAAACCTCGTTTTTCTAGATTTTCAATATACTGACTAAGAACCTGAATTTTACCAACCTGCTCAATCAACGCGTCTTCTAAAGCACAGGCGTAATCGTTTAACTTTGCAGGAGCATCCATCCCAAAACTTTCAAGCACGTCAAGCGAATAATCGTCAAAGTGTTCTTTGACAACATCGGATATTTCAAACGGCTCAACTTGTTCCGGCTTCTTGAGTGGATCTTTTGATTCTTCTTTATTTTCAGTCATCAAGCATTCGCAATATGAATAATTCTAGTTCATTAATGTAGCAATAGCAGGGTTGCTTAAAACGGGTCGGGCAGTTTGAGCATATGTTTAACAGTTACTTCGGGCATCTTGCGTAAGGTCAAACCATAACTCTTATCGCCAACGTTTCCAATAGTGTCCACACAAATATCATTATTACATTAGACTTCTAGAGAGAACACAATAATATAAGTGTCAAAATACAATTTATTTAAGCCTATTCCAAGGGATATTGGCGAATTCTTTTCTTACAATCCTGATACAGGGATAATCACTAAAACCTCTGGTGATACACCTCGAAGCAATCAGTATTTGGGAATTTCTATAGACAGAAGTGTTAAAAGATATCATCGAATAACCTTTAGGGGAAACCGCTATTACGCCCACCGTGTTGCTTGGTTTTTGCATACAGGCATTGATGCGGGAAGTTTAACTGTCGATCACAGAAATCGTGATAAATCAGACAATCGTTTTTCTAATTTACGAATTTATAATTCCAGCCAGCAAAACACAAACCTTGGAAGGGCCGGTTATGCATGGAGTAAGACTTCAAAAAAATTCAGAGCAACTGTAAATAAAGGAGCTTTGGAGAAATGCGATTATTTTGAGTGTCCTTTGTTAGCCAGGATTTACTATGTTGACATGCTTGTACAAATACATAAAGTTGACGCACCTGCATTAAATGAATGTGATTTGATCCCGGGACTTCCTTATCCGTTAAAGGTAATAAAAAAAGGCAAGCCAGGGCTTGGGTATAAATGGAACAAGAAAAATAAATGCTTTGAAATAAAATATTCACATAAGTACTTAGGTGTGAGTCAATGTCCGTTACTGGCGAGGCTAACTTATGAGGAACATCTAAAGAGCATTGGCAAACCTATAAAAAAGATACCTACATCTTATATTTGGGGAAGACCTGACATCGATTCTTATACAGAGAGAAAGATTGATTTATAAAAGGGCTTTAAAAATAGGGCAACTTAAGCATGTGCTCAATTGTTACCTCAGGCATCTTGCGTAGCGTAATACCGTAACTTCTATCACCAACATTCAAACCCGCGCTATGACCGGTCCATGCATGGTGAACATCAGGCGGAATACCTGCACGCCTGCAGTTGTCTTTAAAGGTTCCACGGAAAGAGTGAAAAACTTTTTTGCGCTCAACCCAAATATCAAGCCGTTCGATTAATAGCTTGAATTGACGAGTTGCAGACGGACCGACGGTCTTTTTTAGATTCCCCTTTCCTTTAAAGATCCTGCCTGTTTTATCGCTGCAGTAATCGATGAATCCTTCAGACTTAAGCCATGGGTGAATCGGCACTTGGCGTTCGCTGCCAAACTTGCCTTTCAGGATTGTTGGTAGTTTGTGATCTGGTTGATGCACAAAGTCAAGGCACATCACGCCATTGATTTCACGAATGTCTTCACGCCTTAGTTGCGATAATTCTTCTATGCGTGCACCCGAATAAAGCGCCAACCTCGGCAGCCATTTCAAATAATCCAAGTCTGTTTTAACTGTGGCCTTTAAGATTTTTATAATTTCTTCGTCAGTAAATGGAAGATAGCCTTCAACACTTTCAGTTGAAACCCTTAGCTTTTCAGCAACGTTTGTCTCTAGCAGCCCTTCTGAAACGCCAGTACCAAGAACGGCTTTAATGATTTTCAAGTTAGACAGTACTGTTGTCGCTTTTAATCTTGATTGCATCCACTTGATCCAATCGCGGATCATTTCGGTCGTTAAATCAGATGGATTTACAACCTTTGAAATCGACTGAATTTCAGACCAGTGCTTGTTTGCACGATCAATTGAATGCTGCGACAACCCACGTCCGGTTACGTCACGACAACCACCTCGGGTACTGATCCACGCGTCTCGTAAAACAGGCCAGGTTGTTACTTGCGAAGGTGGTTCAGGCAAGCGCTCAATAATGCCGCCTATTGAATTGAAATTGAACTCTTTGATTTCACGGCTACGAGTTTGCAGCAAAACATCTTTGTGCTGTTGAAATTCAATCAGTAGTTCTGTCGCTTGGGCTGGTGTTATCGGCAGTCGGAGACGTCTGACGACTTCGTTCAGCAGGAGCACATCGATTGATGCATCAGTTTGTGCTTGCCGTTGAATCCAGGACTCTGCTGTCTCGTCTGGCTTTGGCTGAAGTGCTCGGTTGCTCTTCTCGACCAGTGTCTCTTGGTCAGTCATTTCGTAAGCAAGCAGCAGCTCACGCATCAGGCCGAACCTGTCGCGCTCAGTCAGAGCAACTGTGGGTACCGCTTCTGCCGAGGCCAGAAAGCGCTCTGCTTCCAGGTGTGCCGATTGGTATGCAGCCTTGAATTCGCGGCTACTGAAGCGGTCGTGGCTGATGCCAAGCGATCGGACTATTTCACGTTTACCGCCTAGCCGAGGCCTTAGTTCTGGCGGAATTGTGCGTCGATAGAGCCAGTTACGATTCCGTGGATCCCTTCGCAGATTTGGTGGCCTACTTCCAGCCATCCTTGGATACAGCGTTGGATACAAGCCTAGCGGTATCCAAGCCTCAAAACCACTGCGACAACTGAGATCTAGTGACCAACACCATTCTTGAGGGCCGGTTTTACAAATGAGTTTGTTCGACTGGGTCTCCAACAGAAATCTGAGACTCTCGCTGAGATCGCCTGCAGCACAGTCGTTTTCACAGATTAGTTGACATTAAGCTCCTCCTGTGCTGTCAGAGCAAAACAGGCAGAATTTGGATACAGAGCTGGATACGCAAATCATCAGCTTTAGTGACGATATGTGACAACAAGGCGAACCGTACGGTGTGAAGAGATGCATGCACGGACTTGTATCAAGCAACTTAAAATAGTAATGAGAAGAAAAAAGTATTACGTGTCGTGAGTGAAGAAAATCGGGAGGCAGCGAAGGGTATCGCCAAGGCTTTTAAAAAGATGAAAACGCCAATGAGCAAGGGAGGAACGGGTGGCTCATTTACTGCCGCAGCAACTAAAGCAGGCTTTGAAGATTCACCTGCAGGTCGTAAAGCGTATGCGAAAAAAGTATTGGCTGATGAAAATGCGACACCCAAGATGAAAAAGAAAGCAAACTTTTATAGCAACATCATTAGAAAAAGATAGCTATAGATAAGAAGCTTAGATAATGCAACTCCTCTACTTTAAGCTTGTCTGACAAACGATAGAATATAGAAAACGAACATAATTTAGATATGAAAAAGCAAAACTTGGTTAAACGCTTCTCATTCCGCATGACCGAAGAAGAGGCAAAGGCATTTGAACAAGCAGCTGAGAAGCTTTCTTGGAAGCCGTCTGATCTTGCACGGATTGCTGTGTCAGCAGCAGTCATTGCAACAGAAGAAAAAGTTGCTGTATAAAATCCATAAACAAACGAAGCCATGCGATTTGCAAACCAAATTTGGAATGTCTATAAAAATAATGAGTTCGCTCAGGACGCCATAGAAACGTTGATGGGCGGTGCCATCAGTGCTGGAGGTCAACTCTTATTTACAGATATGAGCCCAGAGGAAATCGCACAAGCAAGCATTGTGGGTGGCGGGCTTGCATTAGCCGCAAGGCCTATCGGCGCAAGAGCTGGTCAAGCAGCAGGTCGATATATTGATCGCGTCAATCCAGAATTAATCCCACAAGGAATCAAGCCATATATCCCAATTACACGAGAAGGTTCAGCAGCGGCACTCCAAGGAGCACGAAAGATGGATCGTGATGTAGCAAAAGGTATGCGAGAAATACTAGAAGCAAAGAGGAATCTTTATTCAATTAATCCCGATGGCACACCACGAGGTGACGCAGAGACAATCCTTGGGTATTACGGCAGGACACGCGCTGATAACGCTGCGCAGTACGGATTTGCACTCGCATCGCCATTTATCTTTGGTGGTGAAGCAGAGGAACAGCCTTTAGTAGAAATCATCGCCTGACTACTTCACCCAAAGAAACGAATAGTAATCCTATAAATTTAAATCATATTGAAATGGATTTGTACCAGCACAAGCTTTCTTACTATTAGGATCTGCCAAAATTTCTTTCTTTTTATCATCAGCAAGACCAGGATTAGCTTCTGCCCAAGCCTTCATACCAGGGTTTTCTTCTAAATACCTATTCCAAGGACCTAAAGCACACAGCTCCTGCTCTCGCTTGAGGTTTGCCAGTCTTTCTGCCTCAGCCTTTTCTCTTGCAGCAATCTCTTGTGGAGAAATTGCTCCTTCACGTAAAAGACGATTAATAATTGGTCTCATACTATCCTCGGGAAATTGACCATAACCAACTTGACAAGTAGTCAAGCCGAACAGGCCCTTTCTGTAATTCCAGTTGATCACTGAAGAACCATAAGCTGTATCAAATAAATCAGCTGATTTTTTGAGGATCTTGCAGTTATAAAATTTTTCACCATACAAATAACTAGTAGCTTTAATTCTTGCAGCCCAGGCAACCTGAAGCACGTCAAACAGTTTGGATGCACGTTGCGCATTTTTAACAGCTAACGAATCAGGATATTGAGACTCGACAATTGCAAGCTCATCAATGACAGGACGAAACGTCGATGTGGAATCATTGAGACTGGTCCCAGCAGATAGGCGGCTAGCCACCTGCTTCATCGCATTTCTCAATGCCGTCAGCCCATCGTCCGATGCGGCGGCTGGTGAAGTGAAGGCTTTGACGCATCCCTGAAAATCACGTGCATCTTTGCATTGCTCGGCAACCTCAGGATCAACCTGTGCATACGCACTGCCTGCACTAAGCAATAGAGTCAGCAAAAATAAATGCTTCATAAGGAAAAAAGGAGTTGTTCAAACAATCGCATCTCGTAGTGGTTCCCACATCCCCCAAATGGGGGATTTTTGAACAACCTCAGCCAAGTTTTAAGGCATCAGTACCTACTCCCCTATTGACGATCGAGAATTTGCAATACAGATACGTTACTTAGATGTCAAAAACAATGTCCGACAAATTGATAAAATAGAAAATATTAAGGGATAAAGCAGTGAGTGTATTTGACGGAGACAAAGAATTATCGCAAGCAGATATCGAACGAATTGTCGCTAACGAAGTAATCCGCGAGGAAGCCATCCGACGCAGCCGACATCCTGTAACTGCACCTAACCCAACTGAAAGACAGGCATTTGAAGTTGCCGCAGCAGCTGGCGGTGGAGCAATGCTTGCAGAACAATCGCGCAAAGGTGCCTATCAAAGTTTAGGAGCCCAAATTGTGGGTGAGTATGACGAGATTAGGAATAATCCAGAACTTGTTGCACGCAATCTGGATCAGATGGTCAGGACATACCAGAATTTTGTAGAGCAAACTGGTAATCCTGTTGAGTACTTCATTCCACAGAAAAATTACTATGCAGCGGGCAGGCTAAAAGACGGCTCGGATGTCGTCTTCTTTGACCCATCAGCACCGCACCCAGGAATCATGGCTCACGAATTGGGCCACGTTCATATGAACCATCAAACCAACCCATTGACTGACCCATTGGCTTGGTTGCAGACAAGTGGTGTTGGTCGCTGGAGTGGGCAGAATGCAGAAGTATTAGGCGGTACAGGGGCAGCACTTGGGGCACTTGGGGGTCAAGTCTTAAGCAGGATGCGAGGTAACGGAAATAATCTAAGAAATCAAATGATTGGAACCGCTATAGGTGGTGCTGCAGGAACACTCGCTGGAAGTGGTCAGGCTGCATACGAAATCGGAGGAGCTTCAGGCCGAGCATTCAACTATTTGCCTGAAGATGTTGATGCAATGGATGTTGCAGGCGATCTTGGCAAAGCAGGTACGACGTATTTGCTAGGTGGACCTATTGCCGCAGCAACGACTGCAGCTGGTGTCGGGGGAGCTTTACTCGCAGCAGCGCAACCAGGTACAAGGAAGTATTTGTCAGGGTTAAAACGAAGAGCAGGAGAAAGACTTGACAAATTCGTAAACAACTCAAGGAGAGCAAAAGAGTCCAGCGAAGCCTGACTTAGGGAAGGTCATCTAAATTATCATCGGAAACAATTGATTGTTCCTCTACTACTTCAAAATCTGATTCATCAGCATTAGGATCCTGTGCTTTTGAAAAACGAGAAGGAACAACGGTACGACGAAAAATACTACCATCTTCCATACGGATCGTGTCACCGTTATTTATGACCTCCCCTGCGGTTTGAAAGGAATTAGTAAAAGATTTTACCTGCTTCTTTTGTCTAGCCATATATACAAAAGCAAAAATATAGTTTAACGAAAAGATAGATTGCTAACTAACAAGAAGAAAACCACTACCCCAAAGACGACCGCCACCCAACCCTGACAAAACAGAGTGAGCTAGTGCATCAGAATCAGATACCATTCCTGTGCCGGAAATTTCAGCATTGTGGTAATTGATTCTTCTACGAGCGCTGCAAACACGTTGGCGATCAATAATTGAAGCTTCATTTACAAGCAATCCTGAGCCTCTAAGTTGAGTGATTGCCTTATTAATAATATCCGTATCATCAGCAATGCCTACTCTTTTATTGCTTTCTGATGAACGCTGTAGACAAGCCATCCAATATCGGAAATCGACAGTATCGCCATCACTGAATTGAAGGTCTACATCCTCAGTAGGCTTAGTTATGACGTGCAGAAAATAATTATTTCTAGCATCTGACAAAGGTCCAAGAACAGGCCGAATATCGGATTGAAAAAGGATTTCTCCGTTAGTAGCATCAGCAGTAAAAAGCAAGTTGATTGCTTGCCTTGGATTAGCACCAAGACCATCTGGATAAAGTGACATCAAACGCTTATGCATAGAATCACGATCAGCCAAATCGCGAATGACGTCATTACGAGAAGTATTTAGTTTTGCGGCAGTTCGAAAAGACATAGTAGGTATATAAGTACAAAAATTTGAAAAGAACTAAATAACATTGATAGAGCTAGTATGTCATAGTAACTCAGAATTATATAATACTCGTGGTATATTATTTTTATTCATTAAGAACTACAGCCACTTGCGTGGCTTAATTGTCCTTATAACTAGTAGTACGATTGTTAGATTTAACTAGTGACACCTGAGTACTAATCGCTCAGATTAACTTTAGCGACACCACTTGCGACTGCTGGGCTAACACCGTTGTGATGCTTACTAAATAGCAAGTCTGTCGCAGCGATCAACTCGACTACAGCAAGGGGCACAGCATGTGTCTTGTACCAGAAGCTATTAAGAATAAGACCAAGCTGTTGATTGTGCTGATGAATATTCCCCTTCGTAAAGTCCATACTGAAGGCAACGTCATAGCCACGGTATGTATGGTTAGGGTTCTTGAGCTTTAAAACTTCAGTATTAGGGTCATAGTCCCAGTAGGTCATGGTATGCAGTTCGAACTGCTGGGGACCATTGGTCATACGCCTAAGCCAATCGAGGCCATCACGCACTACAAGATTGACGAAGCTTTCAATATTTTGATATGGAGTACTTTCACGGAAGCGGCGCAACAAAGCGATATCTTGAAAGCTGATGGTGACCGCACTAATAATGCCTTTGGCTTGCTTGACTTCGAAGTGAGCAGACAGGACGCTATTAAGGTTGAATTGTTCTTTCTGATTTTTCTTTGTTTTAGGCATTGTAATTATCTGAATAAAGTTGTTGTTAGGCCGTAGCTATCTATATTCTACTGAAATAATTGTATAACGTGGATTAAATGGAACACATAATTTGATAGACCAATTTGAAGAAGTCATTGCAGCGCAAGGGATTTGAGATAATCGTCAGTATTCCTGGAACACATGCACACATGGAACACTGCCGTTCTATATTTACCCCCTGTAAATTCCCTCCCTATATGTTTAGTTTAAGAAAGTCATTCTCATCTGTTCCATCTGTTCCGGCTGAAACTGGTTGATATCACTGATTTCTCAAATCGGCCAAATGGAACGGATGATGTATCTGTTCCATAAATCAAGGATATTTTGGCTGATTTAAGCGATATTGGAACACATAGCGTGAAATCGTCTGTTCCAAGACCAGTTTATCTGTTCTTATGTGTTCTATATGGAACACATAGAAATCGATAGCGTGGTTTTTACTCATCTATGTATCACAGCAAACCAAATAAAGAGTTTTTCTTGCTAGAAGATGAGAGAAGTGTTCTATCTGTGCATGTGTTCTAGACCAGTCATACCAATAGATTTGAGAGAACAGATACGGAACACATAAAAATTATCCGTTCTACTTTATGCACAAAAAGTCTATTCTTGGCACATCACTGTTCACCACGATACACAAATAACGGCTGCAATTAAATAAAAGTTAGCCCCCAATCAAGAGGGCTGTGGCTGCAATTAGAAGTCGTTTCTATCTTGCGGAACTGTTCTGAGCGTATAGCCTTCATCAGGCGGTGACTTCGGTTTTACGTCATCCAAGGCAACAACGACCTCCCAACCACGGACCTTCTTGCCATTAGGGAGAACGATGTAGACCTTTTGTGCCGCATCACCATAATGATTACGGAGGATAGTCGCAATCCTTCGACTAGCAGCGCTGTCGCTCATTGAGCCAACACTGATGTTCAGATTAGAGAGCAGCTCACCAGTAGTGAACCTCCGTTTACCAGAAGCGGCAATCCACTCCATCACACTGTGCTCAAGAGGGTCTACCTGCGTAAAACGAGTTTGCCATCCGAAGATGATGTCTTCTTCATCCTTGGTCCAGGACCTGAGGTAGATGTCATCAGTCTCGTAGGTCTGGGCAATCACATCAGCAGCAGCCCACATCTCCCAAACAAGGTCGGTATCTCGCAGTTGCATCCATGGAATGCGCCAACGCAGTGGGCACTGGATAGGGACATAACGCCGCTGACCACTGCCTTCAACAAATAGATCATCTCTATTGCTGGTACCAATAAAGCCGAATTGACGGATAAGTCTTTCAGGCAAAGCGGCATAGGGTCTACGGACCTCGTCAATATCGCCAGTTACCAAATTCTTCAGTGCTTCGATATTGCGATTGCTCATTTGGCTGTCGATTTCCGGGAATTCAATAATGAAGGAAGTATGAAGACGGTAAGCTTCGTTCTTCAATCGGGTCATTTCAATCTTGATTTCACCACTCATCGACCGATACTTGTCAGGAATCAAGTGTTTCACAAAGAAGCTTTTACCAGCACCTTGACCACCGATAAGAATCGGCATCCACTGAGGCGTTACACCAGGATTACGAGCAAGCTTTGCCATCGCTACAAGGAATTTCTTGATAGCTGCATCACGTAATGGAATCCCTTTAATCGAGGGCTCATCAGGGAATGGGCCAAACATTTTGATACCAAACCCTTGGAAGAACCTATGAGCATCTTCAAGCGACATATTTGGATTCTTCTTACGTGCAATATCCAACATTTCTACTTGTGGGTAGTAGAGGTTATCTGGATCTTTGGCAATAATTTTAAAGATTTTAGTGGCCGTATCGTCAGGGATACGAATGCCATGATTCAACAGCAGGCGTTCTCCAAGCAATTGCAAATCATCACCGTGCAAGCTGTAGTAAAACATTTCGCCGGTTTCACGATTCACTTTCAAATGCTGGTATTCACCAGTCATCTTGTTAAAACGTATGCCGGGCAAAGCTTGCTCAATCTGGGCTTTAT
>Ga0208018_100077_pt1 | contig 40838 bp, 41 predicted proteins | sample 31_taG_FD_184105 | JGI IMG/M metagenome (GOLD analysis project Ga0208018, IMG submission 184105) | Marine viral communities from the Gulf of Mexico - 31_GoM_OMZ_CsCl metaG (SPAdes) (version 2) | ecosystem: Environmental > Aquatic > Marine > Oceanic | place: Gulf of Mexico | collected 2015-07-12 | reverse complement strand
TTACCAGCCTCAGGATTGAATACTTCTTCTTCCTCTTCGACAACGACAGCAATCTCGTTGCGAGGATGAAGCGCTATAGCATGTTTCATTGGCATGGCTATCACTCAGCAATGGAAAAGGGTGTCGGTGCTAATCACCTTGATATTCTTAGGATGAATCATAATCTTGGAATGCAGTAGCCCTTTATCGTCAGGCACTGGTATTGGTGCGTCCGTAATCACATAGTCGTCACAGATGATACGCATTTGTTGTTGGCTGCCTGTCGAGCCAGTCGACGGTTTTGTGAACACCATCTCAATGATGCTGTCAGTTGAGCCAGCCGTACCTGATACCTCACGATGCGTGCGAAGTTCGTGGAAAAGAAGCGAGTCACGGATGATGACATCCATCTCCAGTTCAAACTCTTCTCGACCTTCACGAATGATTGATGCGTTGCGTGTGCCACCGTACGGTACTTGCTTGAGTGAACGGTTGTTGCTGTCGACTGATTCGGCTACGGGTGTCCCGCCCATGGTGTGAAATATCTCGACACCTGTCTTGCCACGCAACTCAAACGTTGAAATGAAGCCGATGTCTTGACCAAAGGCTGTGATTGTACCGTTGTAAAACATGAACGGCTTCTCAGAACCTGACGCTATACCTGCTTCTTTTCGACCCGCTGCGTCAGTCGCCGTGTTTTGGAACAGACGATGAGCACGGTACCTGTCACCGGGGTTCGATGACTCAAGCCGACCAGTATCTGTGTAACACGACAGTGCATCGAAGATACATCTGTACTTGACCTCGGCATCGACGGTTGCGTTGAGTTCCCACTCAACAACTTTGCATCCACGGAATATACGCGTGAGTTGCTTGCTGTCTGTACTTGAACCGGGTGCGTTGCTGTTCTCGTTACTGTGAGAGCCAACGTCACGGTTGCGAATGCTGTGCTCAATGCAAAACGAAGGGAGTGTGTCACCTGAGAACAAAAGGCGTCGAGTAGGATTGACGATTGTGTTGTCTGATGCTACGTGTGGACTGCCAGTCAGCGTTGTACCGTTGAAACGGAAGCCAAAGATTGAATCTGTATTGATGTGCTCAAACTGGAATGGGTCATCGACGAACAGACGAACACCACTACTCAATGCTTCTATCGCTATGACTCGCCTAAACTCACTGGTCTCTGTTTCTTCAAAATGTTCAGAATCAGATGCAAGTGTAGATGTTGATGCAGGCGGCCAAAACTTGTCGTCAGATGCGCCTGTATCGGGTGCATCGTACCCGATGACTGGTACGCGTGTTGTATCACGGATAAGAATGTAATCACCGATTGCAATCGTGATGTCGTTGAATGTTGTACTTAACACATCCACATACGTTTGACCCACCGTAACCTTCGTCCCTGATTTGATTGTACCACCATGATTCAATCCCGCACTTGTCAAACTTGCTACTGACGTATGTGCATCAATTGCTTCTCGGCCAAGACTGTAATACAGCCATCGTGGATTATTCAGTGGCATCTCTAACTGTGCACCTTGATGGAACACACGTCCTGTCTGCTGGATTGCAGCCTGACGCCCCAAGCCAATAACATGGTGTCGGTGCATCGTAACCTTTGTGTCAGGTAGTTTCATGTGTGATGCAAGGCCAATAAACTGGTCGATTTGTGAAAACTCACTTGAAGATGCCGCACTATCGTTGTGAGCAAACGTCGAGCCACTTGCGAGTGTAGGCATGCCTGTCGAGTGGATGAGCATAGCATCACCCGTCGAACTTGCGAGTGTCGTTGTTGTAAATCGTGGCACCACTTTTAATTTTGTAGCGTTGCTCTCAACGGTGTGGTCAACAATTGTGAATACCTTTTGGCTGAATCCATCGGCATGAACCGATGTGTATGTGCCTGTACCCCCCGACACTTTGTGGAACGAAATCTTCTGACCTATGAGCATACCAACTGGAACCTTCAAAATCGGGTCACCTTGGAATATGCTACTTGTTCCACTTGCTGTACCTGTAAATGTGATTGTGTTGAAATCAGGTGTACTTGAACTAAATGTTGTCTGAAAACCACAAGGCTCGCCATGCTCAATGAAGATACCAGTCTCGTGCCCCATGAGGACTTCCGAGACGTCTCCTTTGTATGCTTGACTGCCTGCGCCCATTTACATCCCTCATGCTATTGACTCAGCGAGAGTTACGACTTCTATTTGAAACGTATGCCTGAAAAGTCGCTTGGTACGGTCGCTGAGGTCCGTACGTGTCTTGAACACCATGCGGTCATAACTGGTCGCATCGCCCTTGCGAGCAGCGTGAATGAGGCGACGAATCTCGTTCTCAAGGAGTTGCAGGTGTGAACGACTCTTGGCCGTGCGTACGTCGACTGTGATATTGATACGAGTCGTGACGAAGTTGTACAGGAGGTCAGGAACTTCTTCGTTGTGTGCTGTCTCGTACACGAGCACGAAGTCCGAACGCTGTAGGTCTTGGCGCTTACCACGCTCAGGTGAGATTGTAGCGATGTCAGCAATGACTGGCTTGATGTTGCCCGTGTTGGCTCGGTTCCACCCTTCCAACTTTTCGATAACGACGTCGAGTGCTTCCTTCATGCTCATCACTCAAAGACAACTATCTCCTTGTATCTGTTCAAGATTGCGTTGGCTTCTTCTTTGAACATCTGAATCTTCTGTGCAAGCGGTACGTTTTGACTGCCCTCAGGGATGAGAACAGAACGGTCGTCAGCCATGAGCAGGTCGACAGCCACCATCTTTGTAGCAGCCTCTTCGATAGCCTTCTCCAAGTATCGCTCGCCGTAAATGTAGGACACCTTGACAGCGTTGTGCTCAAAGAACGGGTATGAATTGTTGAAGTAAATCATACCGACCTCGTGGTCAATCCACCAGTCTTTCAGACGGGCTTGGTCGCCACCTGCGTCTGAAAACGCACCGATGTCGGATTTGAAATGGTACTGTGTTATATCCGTACCAACAGTGTCAAATTGTGTAAGTGCTGCTCCTCCACCCAGCACGGCTACGCCAGTAAAAGTGGTTGCAGTCTTACCAGTGTACGTGAACACACGTGTACTCGCGCCATTAACAATCATCAAAATTCCTTTGCTTGGGAAGTTACTCGTTTCAGAAACCGTGATAGTGGTCGAAGACGTATCATCTCTTACAGCCTCATGATAAAGTAAGTCCGTGTACACTGGAACTACTGTCGATGTGTCAGACAGTCTGAAAAGTGTAGCATGAGCAGTCGTCTCCGTCGATGCGTACGTGCCCAAAAGGGTTCCGTCTGATTGGTGTATGGTTTCTCCGGCTGTAAACGTGTGTGATGCTGAACCTGTGACCTTGATGACCTTTCGGTTGTACAACTTGGTGTTAATTGCTAATTTCTCTACTGGTGATGAGAATGTTATAGGTGCTCCCCCAGTGTCAGCAGCGGCCACCACTGTTCCATAAATCGTGCCGTCAGCCAAATAAATAGGACTTGAATCAGATGCCAAGTAACCAAGATTTGAAACTGGTGAAAAGTTGGCTGTATCTGTGGCTACAGTATTGATTTTTAGAAAGTCATACAAGTGTTCGCCAATTGTGATATTTGCGACTGCGGCAGTGAAGACTATCTGATAAGACCCCGACCCTCCACCAAACGAAGAGATTGTACCTACTTCTTGTCTGTTTTCGTTGTAAACAACCTGACCTGTGGTCAAAACAGTGCTTGGGTCAGGTGAAAGTGAATTGAGAAGTATTGTTGTGTTACCACTGAGGAAACCTGCCACACTCAAGTTAGAAGCAACAAACGGATAAGAAGCAATCTCAACGTAGTTGTTGACTCCAGTCAAAGCAGTTGAAAAATATCCATTCGCTGTCTTCGTTGAAAGTGAGCCGTTCTGTGAAATGGTTAGGTTTGTCAAATCGGTCGAAGCAATCATAACGTTCTCACCTCCTTTGGCTTGACGTAGGCTTGTAAGTTTCAACTTACCATTGCCATAATCTGAGTTGGCGGTAGCAAGGATTTCATTGTGAACACCTATGTTGCTCGATGAGCCTTCAAGAGTGAACGTAGGTGAGAACTCGACTGTTGCCTTTGATACCCTGTCTTCCTTGTTGATAAGGTCGGCAAGATTCTGTGCAGTGCTTACCTTGTCAAAATCAGCACGCCAGTTGGTATTGGCTGTTCCTACGCTCAGCGTTGCCACGCTACCGTTGGTCATACCAATATAGACTGAATCACCACTCAAGCCCTCTTCGTCAACAATCTCCAAACGTGCCTCGGCACTGCATATCTCACGGTAGTCGTCGCCCTGCCACAGTTCGATGCGAAGCATCTGTTGCACGTTGCGGAACAACAACGGGGTACTACCGACGTAGTCAACATAATATCGTCGACGATAAGGCTTGTACGTATCGAAGTTGATGTACTCAGCAATGACAAGGCTCGGTCGCCATGCGTTGTGTGTGACGTTGTCGATGCGGTCTTGTATCTCTTTGATACGTTGCTCGACGTGTGATTTTGTGACACCTCGTGTCTTACCGTTGGTAAACGAGGCTTGGTTCTGAACGTATGTATTGTCAGCCACTTGATAATCAGCAGCCGTAAGTGTGACGTCTGTAAAGTGAAGTTTGACTCCGTTTGCTGTGGAGGTGATGTCACTGATGGTTGCTGTCTTGCCCATAGGGTCAGCATCACTGTAGATGAGTATTGAGTCACCTACTTCAAACCCATGATTGCGATAGTCAGCACCTGTAACAAACACTGCACCTGACTCGCTGTCAGCGCTTACGAGAACTTCTTCTTGCGGTCCAATACCAAGCAAATCAGCGACTTTCTGTGCAGTCGTGTAAACGATTTCTTCGGGGTTGAGGGGGCGTGTTTCCGCTTCACCGGGTGAGAATACTACTGGCATGCGTCATCCCCTCATCTCCCACAGATAGTTCTCCGTCATAGACCTTGCCACCAAAGACGGTCTTGAACCGACTTCATGAGCACGTCTCCAATGTACATCGGGAATCCTGTTTGCACATCATCACCCTTTTCTTCGTCGTCCTTTTCAGGCTCAGGTGCGGCGCCGAAATTACCAAACGCAGTACCGAATCGACGCAAATCTCGCATGTGCTGTTTCTGTGAGTCCATCCAACTTGGCTCAGGTGCAGGGTCAACTGGAGGCGCATCTGATGGGTCAAGTGTGTAGTCTTCGCCCTGTGGAGCGTGTGGGAAGTCCTGTCGAACTTTACCTGTGTCAAGTCCTTGTCCGGGTTGTAGAACTGAAAGAGTTCCGTATGGCGCTGCTTCGCCTGCGAATCGAGTCTTACTGTCTTCGATGTTTTGCTGAACTTGTTCGGCTGCGTCAGAAGGAAGCATTCCTTGTTGAATTAAATCCCTGAATTGCTTTCGTGCGCTAACAATTTGTTGTTCACGCATGGCTCGCTCGCCATCACTTTCGTTTGCAGGTGCTTCTTCAAGTCCAAGTCTTGAAATGAGATTGTTAAGTTGATTTTCCAACCGCATATCCATAGCATCTTCGCCCTCACCGGGTCGAACGACAGTAGGGTCTTTGCTCATGTCTCGACCTTGTCCGAACACACGTTCGGCAAGAATCTCAGGCGTCATGACTGACATGTGACCTGATTGCAACTGTCCAGTCAACCTTCGTAGTTTTGTACGAAGTTCCTGTTGCTCTTGGTCGATGTCAATAATCTTTTGAAGATTTTCTCTTGTCGGATTTGCAATGTATTTTTGACGCCTATCAGCATTGAAGGCTATCTGATTTTCAGTGGTTCGCATTTGATACTCAATCAGTTTCTGTTGGCGCTCAGTTTGTTCGCCAATGTTAAGGTTTGCCATACTTGGACTACGTTCCAAATCGATGGACAAACCCTCAGTCCTCAAGTGATTCAACACGTTGCTGCTTAGATTCAACGGGTCGTTTTGATGAAGTTCAAACATTCGGTCAATCATTTCTTGCTGGGCACCTGCTCCTCGGCCAACATCAGCAGCATCTTGTCCTAAGATTTTTTGTTGGAAGTCGGCCAAACCAACTCCGCCTTTTCGCCCCTGTCCACCGAATTGCATATCACGAGCACCTGCTGATGCCCCACTCAACATTCGACCAAGATACTTCTCAAGACTCATGTGAGATTGCGGACCGTGTTTTTCCATCTCGGCTTTCGCTTCTTTAAGGCGCTTATTGCGGACAAAAAGTTCTTCTTGTAAATCATACCGCTTATCTTCAAGTTGGTCGGCTAATGCAAGTGCTTGTGCAGTAGGAGGAGTAAGGTTGTTACCCTCGTCATCTTTAGTGCGTCTCAGTCGTAAAATCTGACTATCTAACTGGTCTACTTGTGGTTGCAACTCCGCCACCATCTGTGATGCTTGCTGATGCTTCGCCATTGCATCTCTTAACTTGCGTGGACTGCCGTAGAACAGTGGGTGTTGACCTGTTGGGTCGTGTAGAATAGTTTCTTTACCAAGACCACCAAATCCACTTTCTGTACCTAATTGCACCGTCTTTTTGCGACGTTCGTCTTCACCCTCACGAAGAGGCTGTAGGAACTCCCCACGTGGCGCAGGCGCCTGTCCTCGTCCAAGAGACGGGCGTTGTGCTTGCTCGCCAATCTTTTCAGATTCTTGAGGGGCTTCCTTAGGTGCTGCTACACGCATTGGACTGCCGGGTGTCATGATTTCTTTTTCAGCGATTCGACGAAGTCGACCTTCATCCATCTCAGGATTACGTTCACGCAACTCTTCTATACGAGCCTGAATCGGCTTCTCAAGATGTTCTTCGTACTTTTGAGCCAAGTTTTCGGCTTCCCCTTGCCCCATACCCATGCTTAGCATGTGCTGGATTCGTTGTTGCATGTCTGTAGCCTTGCTACCTTGCATGAGACGTTTTAGTTGCTGTCTCAATGCATCCAAGTTGGGGTCATCAGGAGCCTTGCGTATACCTACCCACATGTTCATTCCTCCTTTGTTCCCAAATTGAAGTCCATCTTTGTTCCGCACGTTCGACAATTGTCAACCCAACAAAAGTAGAGCATACCACACGATTTGCACCGTGTGCCTGAGCCGATGTTCAGAACGTCGCCTGCCTTACGGTTACGTATGCGTTGTTTGCTGACTACGCCCTCAAGAGGTTTCTCTTGATTGAAAACGCTACCTGCCCCGTAGGACTCGGCCAGTCGCACGCCACGCTTCTCAAGTCGCTCGATTTCGTCGAGTCCGAGTGTCGCTGCATCCATTGTATCACCCTCAGTTCGTGGTGACAATCAGAAAAATGTTTCCTAAGATAACGATGGGGTCAGCGCTTACAATCGTGTTTGAGCCGCCTGCTGCTGCGACAGCGGTCGTCAGGGTAGTCGACATTGTCGACGTGTCCTGAAAGTCCTTCGGTGCGTACGGTCCTAAGACTGTGGTCGTCTTCACCATGAGGGTTCACCTCAAGAGCGACGACCGATTGCCAAGAACGTTCCACCTGCTGTCGTTCCACCTGCACCGATTACTGTAATCGTTGCATTGCTTATCGCTGCTGTATCAGCAACCGTAACCGGCGGGGTCGTAGCCACAGGGCTTGCGGCGGAATTTACACCGGCAAAATCAATGCTTGCAAGCAAACTGCTCAAGTCAATGCTGGTGTCACCTGCTCCGTATGAGCCTGTGACTACCATGCGGTCTCCAAAGTATGTTGGTCGTGGGTCAATTGTTACTGCCATTATTGTTCATCTCCTGTTGTTTCTGTTTCTTCTGCCACTGGTTCTTCGGCCACGGGTTCTTCGACGACTGGCTCAGGTGCTGGAGGGTTGAGGATTAGGTCGACCATGCCCAGTAGTTTGGACTTGGTCGCATATCCGCCAACTGTTTCTCCACGTTCCTCAAGCCATACAGTGATGTCCTTCTTGGTCCAACCTGAGTCGGGAAGTCCATCGTTGCCTGCGTCAACTGTGATACCTGTGTCTCCGTCGATTCTCCACCACTTGTTGTTCATAAGACTACAACGGTTTGCATCGAGCCACTCTTGCGAAACTTCCATAGGAGTTCCACGAAGGGCATAGACTCGCTTCATACCGGGTACCCTACGTTCGTAGTAAGGACCGAGTGAGGTTATTGTAGGCAAGAAGAAACACCTCAAGCCACGATAGCCCACATGGTTGTTACAGTATTCGTTGGTCCACCAACGACCGTAAAGGTCACGACACCGTTAGCGACTGTTGCTGTTACTGCATCAGCGGCATCCGGTGTGTCTCCAATAATCACTGCAATCACTTTGCTCGCATCTCCACCAGCCGTCAAAGTGTCAGCCGTTGTGATGGTCGCCAACGTTCCACAAACCAACTTGAGTCCCGCTGTTGCGTCCGTTGTGTTGGTGTTCTTTGCTTGGAAGCCGTCGAGAGCACCGGGGTAAGACCCTGCTGCTGCACCGCCGTCAAGCCATGCTGTGTCGTCAACCTGTGTACCTGCGTACAAGTCCAGTTCAAAGGTGTTCGTAAATACTACGGTTTCAGAACCGCCGCCATTTGTTAATGTTACTGCCATATTTTTCATCTCCTGTGTGTGTTATCTCCATCAAACCTCAAGACAAGTCTCGGATTGAACCGTGGCCTCCAAAGAAAGTTGTCCAAATTTCACCCATGGTTCGGTAAAGTCCTTCTTGACCGAGGCGGTTGATGGCGAATGGGTCTCCAGTTTCGATACCTGACTCAAAGTATTGAGTTGGTTTTGCGACACTAAAGTGTAGGTAGTCAGTGTCCAAGAAGTACATACGACTGATACCGTCGCCCTTTACGTCCTTGGATGGAATGATTGGGACACCGTTGTATGTAGCAACGATGAAACCTGCTTCAACACCCGGTACACCCTTGACACCGTTGAAGGTAGGGGTGACACGCTTCTCTTCCATGAATCGCTGTTGCGCTTGGAGGAGTTGTTGGATTCGCATCAAAGTGTCATATCCAGTGAGGATAACCTTAGGGTTTCCACCACGTACCCAAATCTTTTGGAAGATGTCGTCGATGTGGTCGAGGGAAAGAACACGGTTGGTTCCTTTTGCACCGGAGGTGTTGACCTCGGCTTCGGACCAAGAGTTAGCGTTTCGGTCGATACTGTAAATGTCTTCGTCACCTGCTTGTCCGTAATCGTTTCCTGCTCCACCAAAGTCCATGGTGTCAGCAGCGTCTCCGCTTGCGGTGATTGAACCAGTTGTGATACGGTCAAGTGACTCGTAGTCGTTACCAGCAGGTGTAGTCACGTCTTCAAGGAGCATCTTGTTGATTTCCTCAGCGTGGTGCTTACCCATTTCTTCCTTGAGAATACTGCGAATGTCACCGAGACCGTCGTCCTTGTCGTTGAGGAAGATTGCAACTTCGCTCATGTCGAAGGTGTGTGCAATGGTCTTAGGCTTTGCAGCAATGTGCTGGAAAGTTGGTTTGGTGGTTTCCGGTAGTGTACCGTTCTCCGCAATACCTCCGCCCTTAGCGGAATCAGGTCGTGCGGTTACGACACGCCATCCACTTCGGTCCCAAGGTTTCTTAGGAAGGATGGAGAATGCGTTGAACTCTTGGTTCAACTGGCTCCAAACCTTTCGTCCGTAGATTGCTTGGTATGTACCAGCAGTTGTGGACAATAGTGGTGCGTCTGCTTTCAAAAGTTCACTACCTGAGTAGTGGAAGCCCATGTTCGAGCCTGCACCATAGTAGTAGCGTTCCATGTCTGTTATTGTTCGTAGGTAATTTCTTGCCATTCTTCATCACTCCATTCAGTTATTGAATACACTCCCTGCGAGGCGGTGTACTTCATCCCAAGACATGTTTGCCATATCCATAGTGGATGGAATTTCAACGTTAGAAACAGGTGCGGACTTTTGGATAGTCGTTCCAGTTGCACCTGATGCAAGGTTATCGATTCGGTCGCTTAGAGCAGCAACTGCTTTTTCGATTGATGCGAGTGGAGCACGAGCGTCGAATGCTTGTGCTTGTCGGCTTTCAGCCTCACTGCGCTGTTCCTTGGCGAGTCGGTCGGCGAAGACTTCGCTGAGAGTTCCCTTGAGTTGCTTCTCGATGGAAGCAGCCTTGTAAGCAGCGTATGCTTGTTCAAGGTCAGCAGGGGAGAGGTCTTCAGGGTGCAAGTAGCCCTTTGCAACATCAGCCTTAGAGCCGCTGTTGAGTTTGCCAATTGCGCCGGTAGATGGGTTGCCGCCTTCTTGTGCTCGGCCACGTACTTGGCCTGCAAAGTAGTCAGCACCGTCAATGGAAGATGGGTTGTCGAAGCCACCGAGTTGTGCCTTCTCAAGTGCATCAAAGTGTGCACGAGCGCCTGCAATATCGACGCCACCCGACTTCAAGGTGTTTTCCATCCAGTGCAAGTAGTCTTGGGTGATGACATCAGAGTACTCGGATTTTTGCTCCTCGGAGCCGTACATCTTTTCGTCTTTGTCTTCATCAGCCATTTCTTTGCCTTTGTCTTCATCCTTGTCGTCTTTCTTATCCTTACCTTCAAGGAAAGCAGGCTTCTCACCTTCGCCTTTCTCCATAACGTCGAGGCGGGTGTTGATGCGGTCCAAGACGGACGACAGTTCGCTCATTGTGTTCATGTCTGTACTTTCAGTCATTGTTGTGTCCTCCTTCAATATACGGAATGTCGCCTCCGGGTTTATACCTTTTTCACAAATGGTGACTTCGTGAAGTTCCAGTTTGGAAATCTCGGTGTAATCACCGTGTTCCGAATCGGCCTTTCGCATTCTCTTGAATGCTTGTCCACCGATACTGAAACCCCGTAGGGCACCCTTGCGAATCTCATTGGCTACTTCACGAGCCTTCTCGATGTCATCACGTACTTGGATGACAACGAAGAGTCCAGCGTCATCGACACCGGACTTCCACAATCGACCACTGCTGTCAGTGTACTGTGGAATAACTTCTCCAACTTGGATGTTGGAGTGTGCGAGTTGTACGTTGCGGAATCCGTCCGCTTTCATGAAATTGTCAAATGCACCCTTGAGTGCACCTGTAGTGATAAGGTCACCTTGCTTGTCGACCATTTCGACGCTTGCATAGCCTGCAATAACAAGGCCATTGTCGCTCTTGAGGAGCGATATAGTGCCACCGCCTTCAAATCGGGCGGATTGTAGTGGCGATGCCATGACCATTGTAGTCCTTACATCCGTCATTCTATATAATCAGATATGGTAGACAGCCTTATCTTCTGTAAGTTCTAACTTACTATCAACTTCCTCGACGTCCTTCGATTCTTCCTCTTCATCCTTCCTGTCACGCTCAATGTCACGCACATCGTAGTCAGGCATGGTTTTGGCATCATCAGGGTTAGTTGGACCTGTCGGTGATTGAATGGGTGTGCCGTAGTCTATACCCAGTCCCTTAGGTCCTGATGCGCTCATGCCCACTTGACCTACACCGCTTTTCGCCAACAGTCGCTCAAGAAGTTCGACACCCTTCTTCATAACCTTGTTCTTCTCTTTGTCCCACGTCCCAGTACCGTGAATTTTCTTAGGTGGGATGAGAGGCTTAGCGTCACCCTTGCTTTCGTGAACCTCAGCCTTGTCCTCTCGTTCTTCTATAGAGAAGTCACCTTTGAGCATGACGCCAGCAACGGGTGACCAAAACGGTCGTTGGCTTTCAGACAAACGAATCAGATAGTCATTGTCGGCTACAGGTGTGTGCACAGTCCAATACTGACCACGTGTGGTCGCCTTGTACAGAACATCGCCTGCTTCAAACGATACACGGATATGACGGTCGCTTCTATAGATGTTGAGTGGACTTTGGGTCATGTCAGCCTTTGCTAACATAGCAAGACTTTCTGTGCTGACCAGTGGTTCACCCTCAGCCTCACCCTCGATACGTGGTGCGTGAACAGTGTACACCTTTTGATTCTCAGATGCTTCACCTTCTGTCACGCTCGTGACATTGACTTTGACGTAATCGCCAACCTCATACTTTTCAGGAGCATTGAACGATGCGCCGATGTCCATGTAAATGTCATCGTCAATCTTAACTGCGCGGTCACCCAAGTCCTCGCCATGGATGATTGGACCCGTGCCAAGTCGATACGTGTACGGTGATTGGCCTCGTCGCTCAAGCACCATGAGTGTAACATCGTTACCCTTCTGATACATGACCCACTTAGGGTGGCGTGCCTCGCCTTTCATGTACGTGGACTTTGCATCACGCAACAAGATACGGTCGCTCTCAATATTCTTGATAGCGTCAGCCAATCCGACATCATCGGTCAACTTGGTATCTGATGCGCTTGGGGCTTCGACTCCCTCAACGCTTTGCAGCGCACCACGCAACAACTTGATGCGGTCTTGAATCGGTATGTCGTGCACCTCTTTACCATCGAACTCGATGACTTCAAAGATGTACAGTCCACTCTCACGTCGTATAACGTCAACCAAGAAGTCCTTGTCTGATACCTGCTTGAACGCTTTCTTCTCTTCATCAGTAAGTGAACCCTTACTTTCAACATCGTCGTCCTTCTTAGTGACGAACATTCGCTCGCCCTCAGGATAGTCGCTGACGACCCAGTCGCCTGTGAATCCACGTAGGTGTTCAAGGTCGTCGACATCAAAGATACGGTGCATCGGTTGTAGCGACGGCAAGCCCTCAGGCATATCCTTGCGGATATAGTCAGGGTTGGTCAGCGAAGCCAGCAATGCAGGTCCGTCCATCTTGTGATGTATCGCTTCCGGCGTGTCCATGAACGGTTCCCCTACTTGGTTAGCACGTGTTGCGACGGGAGACCTTGCTATATCAGTTCTTATCCTTGGGTCGGTCTTTGCCTGTGAAGGTGAAACAAAGTGACCATGATGACGTTCGGGCATCATCGCCTTGATTGCTTCCATGTTCGGCGTGAGCAATCGCATCTTCTTTGGCTTGGGCAACATTCGGAACGACATCTGACCGTCTTTGACATCCATCGCAAACGGTATGTCGTGTATGTGCCCAAAGTTACCACGCAATCCGTCTGAGTTAAACAGCGACATGATGGTGGCCTTTGACTTCGGGTGACCTCCACGACCAATCGGTTTGTGTACCAGTGTAGGTTTCTTTTCAGTGTCGATGACCTTTGTTGGGTCATATTCGTCTGCATCTGTCACCATAAGTCCGTGCAAATGGTTGACCATGTCATGGAGATATGCTTCGTTGATGATAACGTCGGGTTTGCCTCTCAATTCATCATAACCTAATGCTTCGCTTCTGAATTTATCCTTTATGTCATTTTGCCTGTCTGACGACGGCATCATGATTTCCATAGAGCGTTCACCCAAGGCTTGTTTTCTACCCAGCGTGGACACAGCCTGTAAAAACTGCTTACCTGCCTTGTATGAAGGATGTCGCTTGATTGTATCGACACTGGGGTGTCGGTTTGCACTCCTTCCACCCTCAACAGGGGCTGTACGTTTTGTAGGGATTTTATACAAAGGGTCGTTATCATAATCAGGCTTATGTCGTTTGAAGCCAATCAAATCCTCAAGAACATTTTCGTGACCCAATTTTTGCATACCATAAACGGAAGTGTCGCCTGACTCAGCCATACGACCTACCAAATCCATCATCGACATAACTTTCAGCGGTCTTCCTAAGCCTTTGACTCGCTTGAGCAAATCCTTGACCATGCGCTCTTGATAAGGTTTTATCGCACCGCCGAATATCATTTCACCTGCTTCACTTACAGACATGTCAGGGTCAATCTCATGCCCGTCGTTGTGTAATAGGAACGACATGTTGTCGTGGCTATTGTCAACACGCCCCTTTATTTCTGACTCTACCGTCTCGTAGCCTGCTACTGGTGCGCTGATGTTGTGATGTTCAGCGTCTTGTCGAGCAAGGAATTGGTTCGCTGCATACATTTTCCACGCTGCCATAGTATCAGGGGGAACTGAATCATACAATTCAGGATTTTGTCTTTGTATCTCTTTACCTATCCTATCAGCCATCTCTACGATAGCATCGTGGTGACCTTTGACTTGCGTGTGATGAGTATCATCAAATTCAATTTCTTTGTTTGACCTTGAGTTCTTCCCGTAATGCTTCTTGGCAATCTCGTCAAGAACTTCTTCCTGTTCTTTGATAAGGTGGTCAAGATGTTCAGCATCCTCACTCCCGTCAGGTAAATAGGAGCGTGCTTCAACAGTGTCGTTGAGTTCAGCCTCGGCAGTATCGTATTCTTCGACGGCGGCGTCGTTGTTGAGTTTACTTCCAAGCAAGTTCATGTATTGAAGTTGTGTCTGACTCAGATTGCTTACATTTGCATCCCTTGTTAGTGAGGTCAGTGCTGCCCTTGTTGCTTGGTCACGTGTGTACCCCTGTTCTTCCAATTCTTCAACCATCTTGTTGGCTTGTTCTCGCTGACCTTCAAGCGCCATACTGATTCGTTCAACCTCGGCTACTTCTTCTTGAGACATGTTTACTTCAAGTTCTCTGAGTTTTCCATCTAATCGGGCTGATTCTTTTTTGCTTGCCTCATAGTTGTCAACGTGTGTGCGCTGACGGACGCTGTAATCCTCACGCTTGATTGGTAGTACATCAAACGTTTCAAACGAAAATTGGTTGGGGTGCTGTACACCGTCAACCGAAGGTGCTCTTGGGTTGTTGAGTCCGCCGAGCATACCAATCAAACGAATCGCTCGGTGCGAAACGTCGCCGTCTCGCTTTAACGTCGATGTCATCTCATCCTTGCTTCTTAGTTTCCTCGACGCTGCTTCCCCTACGACCGTTTGTGGAAACGGATGAGCAACACCGTGTGTATTTCTGTATCTGTCGGTTTTACCATACATTTCAGCCCTTACTGCTAATCTTGAATCTCCTTTCTTGCGACCAGCCCTTGCTTCTTCGGCATAAAGTTCGTTGTGATGTTCAGGCGAATGTGTAGTCCCCTGACTGCCGATATTGATTTTTGCATTCGGGGGTGACTTTTTTCCCCCTAAGAAGGTATTGTACTGACCTAAGGATGCCCTAAAGCCTGCACCGGGGTCAATTTCTGCTACCGAAACAGTCTTTAGTTCACCGCCCCTTTTGATTTGCCTACGTGCTTCTCCCAATTCACTAATCGGCGTACTAAACGGCGCAATAAGTCCATTTACTTTATTTGAAATTTCAAGCACATCGCCACCTTTCGTTGGAAGCGATTCATCTTGAAAGTAATCTTCCCTCGCTTTCATGCGACCAAGTAAACCATAACTCTTTCCTTTCAACGACAACATTTGATGAAGCATATCCAACTTCGTCGTATGTGTCTTACCTAAACCACCTCGGCCTTCAAATGGTTCGTTCCAGTGGTGGGCAAGCGACTCCATATCGCCAAACGTGTAGTTGTCGGAATGTGCGCCTTCACCCTCGGTAGCAAGATAAGGGCTGAGATACATCTGAGCCTCACCTCGCACCTTACGCCCTGCACCTTTCATGTCACGTGCAAGTAAATGCGGTTTCAAGAACTCCTCAACTTCTTCTATTGTCCAGTCATGGTCACCTGTCCATCCTTCTTCATAATGCGGTGACTCGCCTTTTCTGTGGAACTCAAGTTTGCCGTCCAAGCCTACCTTGATACCCGCTAATGCGTAGACGTCTCTTAGTGACGACATCGGAACTGGGTCGGGTTTATTGGGGCTGAAACCAGTGCCTTTTTTGTTGACGCGAGGAAAGTGCTCAAACTCGTCATCAAAATTTTCGTAAAAGCCCTTTAACTTCTGACCCAAAGAAGAACGCATTAAGTCCGCATGCAATTCCTCAGGATTGACATCTGATTCTGAACTTACTGGTTTGATGTGAACAGCAAACGGCTGCCCTGTAGCGTCAGGGTCACGAACATGATGGTGAAAAGTTGGCATGTAACGCTGATGCATGTTCGCTACAAGTCGACCCATCGAAAGAGGCTTATCGCCTACGTGGATGTCATTGATGGTGTAGTTGTTTTTATCGTGAAAACCATATTCTCCTATGTGTCTGTACACCATCGCACGTTCGGCAGGTGTAAGCCACTCAAGACCAAGATAGTAATCCCACTCACCCAAGCCTTTTCGCCGACCTGTTTGTTCGTCTTTGCCATCATTCATCCACGACTCTCGCGTCTTTTCCAAATGTAATTGCCTCAATGCGCCTACTAACTGTTGCCCACTATATCCAAGTTCATCACTAAAATAAGCGTCTGCTGCTTGACCGAATGAAGACTTTAGCCAATTGTTGAAATGACGTTCGTACAATCCATGCTGAGGCACATACGTTTCGTGAGGACCGTACATACCGTAGGTGTACAATGCTGAGTCATTGAAGTGTTGACGATGTGCCAGTTCCTTGTCACGGTGCACCGCTGATACGCCGTTACGAACGTGCGAATCCAATCGTTCTACCCACGCAGGTACATAGACCGTATGTGATGGGTCGGTCGGATGGTGTATTGCCGTTTCTTCCCAAAGCGGTGCAACATCAGGATGGTGCATCGTCATATCGCCAAAGTGTTCACTCGATGTGCCCAAGTGTTCACGTGTAGCAGGTCGGATTTGTTGATGCATCCACTCCTCACCCATGTGGTCAACAGTCTCGGCCTGTCGTATACGACCGTCGTACGGGTGTTGTCCGGGAAACGATTCTGAAATGTGTTTGGGCGCTTCTCCCAAACCCATACCGACACGCTCGGTCATAGGGTCAATGACCTGTAACGATTCGTCCTCAAAACTAAATTGACCGCCCTCTTCTCGTGCAGGGTCAGGTACTTGTGTTCCGTCACTGGGGTTCGGAATCGTCAATCAATCACCGCCATTCATTGGCGGTTCATGCGTGCTTCCAACGCTTTCTTGAGCGATTGCGCTTCTCCGCCGCCATCCACAAAGTGCCCTGCGAGCGTTGAAAGTGCCGTTGGGTAGTGTGGGTTCTTGTCAAGGACGTCGCTCTTTTCTGAGATAGCGCCCTTGTTTGTGACATCTTCAACGTCAATCAGACGTTGGTTGGTTGAGTAGTATTGGTTTTGCACACCAGTCTCGCCACCGACTTGTACGTGGAATTGAACATCACCGAGGGCTGTTCCTTCCTTTTGGTCAAACGTAATGCCTTGCTCTTTCGCAATCATTCGGCTTTCAAGTTCTTTGGCTGCCTTCAAAAGTTGGTCGACTTTTGGGCTTCGTGGTTCGTATCGTGGTCGCATGCTATCACTCCATTCCCATGTTGTTCCCTAAGTTGCCTGTGCCCTTTGCTTCTTCGGCAAGGCGGTGAATGTCAGACCAGTCCAGCGCATGGAACTCTTCGTTGCTTGCAGGTAGTGGAATACCACTGGCTGTCTCATCTTTGAGAATATCGTACGTTGCGTCACCACGGAACAAGTCGGGCATGACGTCCATTGGTGCACTGTTGGAGCCACTTCGGATAAAACCTGCACGCTTCAAAAGCATAGCAGGGTCAGCGACGATTTGCTTGAGTGCATTGTTTTCGGCTTTGAGAATGCTAAGGCTGTTGTCCATGCTTTCCATTTTTGTAATCAAAGCACCCATGAGTTTCTCAGCCGTTCCCTCTTCTACGACTTCTTCGCTCATTCAATCACCTCAAAGATTCCTGTTGTTTCGACGCTGCATGATAGGTCCACGTCGATTTGTTCGGATTGTACCGGGCAAGACTTGCGTTGTTGCTTCGTGGACGGTTTGAACACTGTTGAATTTGCGGACTGGAACGCCACCTGCGTAGATGTCGTTGATGCCTCGTGCCTGTGGCATATCGGCTTTCAGTAGGGCTTTTGATACGTCTTCTGAAAGGTATTCGGCATACTTGCTTACTTCGTTAATGTGCGAACTTGCCGACACACTATCGTTCTCTTCAATCGCCTTGAAAAACGCATCAACATGTGAGCGCATTTTGCGAGCCATCGGGTCCATCTTTGTCAGGTCCATACGCATCCCATAACCTTCATCGTATTGAATGTTCCGTCACATACGACGGATGTTGTTCATGGCTTGGCTAAGCGGAGAGCCTTGTGGTCCCCGTTGCTGAACGCTTGAAAACGGTGCGCCTGCACCCATGCTTGTTCGGTTCTGTGGGCTGGCAGGTCCACTTGGTGTACGTATACCCATCCCTTCTCCTCCGGGCTGTGAAGCAGGTCCCTGTGCTTGTCTCAAGCCTGCGCTTGCTTGACCTGCGAGTGCGCCTGCCAACTGTGGTGGCATGTTACGACTTGGCAGACCACCGGGCTGTGCCATTGGCTGAGGACCACCGGGCATGCCACCCATCTGAGGTTGACCGCCCATACCTTGTTCCATAGGCTTGTAGATGAATCGGATGTCTCGACCGCCCTCCTCGATGAGTTCAGGCTTGAATCCAAGTTGAGCCATACGCTGTGCGATATTGACCTCCATCTCGTCTCGTCGGAGTCGAGTGACTTCATCCTCCTCTTCGTTCGGGTAGAGGGTCAACTTCCAATCATGAATATCCATCTCCTCCATCAATCGTGGGAACAGATGGTCAGTGTACACCTTGTGACCGAACTCAACAGCACGGTTGGTAACAAGAATTTGCAAACCTTCGTTGTTGAGTCCACCTGATTTACCTGTGTCCATCATAAACACGTTCGATACACCGTAGAATGCTGCGATACGAGTTCGCATTTCGTCACGGACAGCGATATACTGCATCTCTTCAAGCGTGTCCATGAACTTGACCCAGTTGACGCCACCACGTCCGCTTTGACTTTCAATACCAATCTTTGGAATGTAATGAGGGTCGCGCTCAAGTTTCTCGTCAACACCTTTCCAAAACGATTTCATCGATTCAAGGTTGTCCGTCGTAATTGAAATCAAACCACGTGGAACACGACGCTTACTGTATGCTGTGTACATGTAGTTATCCATGGCTGTGAGCGTCATAGCCTGACGCCAAAGTGTTGACACAGGCGATTTACCATACAACTTTGATGGATTGTACTTGCTCACGTGAATAACTTCGCCCTTAAGGTAGTATTGTGTTTTCCCTGCACCACCTGTATTGACGTGATGTACGTCTTCCAACTCGTGATTGCATACCTCACAATTGTTGTCTGTCTCGCTGTAGCCACGAACTTGATTGCGATGCAATGGACAGACTTTGTATCGTCCACCGCGCACGCCTCGCTTATCAGCAACAATACGCATGAAGATGGGGTCGCCACGTAGAATCTCTTTGACGCGATAAAAGGCTACTTCGTTCGTTTCGGGGTCAACGTAGTATTCCTTAACAAGAATCAAGAACGCATCGTCCATGATGTTGAGGTCGTATTCAATCTCACGTAGCACATCCATGAAGTTCTGTTCCATTGAGTTGCGCTGTTCGACAAGCCATCGGCCATAAACGGTTTCGTTGGGGTCAGGACTACGGACATCACCACCACAGTCAGCGCATGCATCAACGTCATGCTGATATTCTTTCTCACATTCATTGCACTTCATGTGGAACTTCTTGTCCCAATAATATCCACGTCGGAATATCTCCTGTTGAAGCGTTGAAAGTACTGTTCGGAGAATCAAGTTCTCAGATGCGACTGAATACAATGCAGGTATTGTGATACCCTGTACAATGACTGGTTCTTGAATGCCCGTTGTGTACAATGGCATCTGAGGCTCAGGTGTACTTCGTCGTCGAAATCGGTCGGCCAATCGACCAAGTACACCCTTAACACGTTCTTCCGCCATTACAAGTCACTCCCCCAAGAGCGAATGGTATCAGCATCGACGCCCCATTCATCCAACTTCTTTTGGACTGCGTCAGCATCGTCCTTCCAGTTCTCAAACATGACCAACATACGATACTGCTCCTTTTTCATTGTGTCATTCTCTTCAAGGAACCGCAATGCAGCCTTTGCTTGAGTTGACTTTAATTGCAAGTGCGGAAGCACTCCGTTAAGAACTTTCTTCAAATCATCTCGTGAGTGGAAATTGAGTCGATGCGTTGTTCGCTTACTGTTTTTCGACATTTTTTCGTCCAGTGAAAGTGTCCCACAGCCAAGCGTTTTCTGTAATCGTTCGCAGTGAATACGTCCCCTGTCTCCAGTGGCTACGGCTGATGCACGTACTTCGCCACGTTTGGTGATAAAGATTGAACCATCAGCATCCATGAATCCCGCAGCGTATGCCCACGGGTCTTTGATAACAAGTCCGTCGCACGAAAGAAGAACATATTCTCCACGTCGGGGTGCTTTGACAATGTCCATTTCTTCGCCGAACATCGAGAGCAATTTACTCATGCGCGTGGCCGAGAGTCGATTTACACCCTTTTCGATAAGATTAGCCGTAATGTCACGAGCACCCATGTGTCCTTTGTCTTGCAACTCTTTCTTCGCCAACTCAAGCCAATTCTTCTGTTCCTTACTCAGCGTATCAATTTGATGAAGGCCGCTACGCCACATCTTACGTGCGTCTTGTCGCTGTTGCATAGCAGTGACCCAAGCGCTTCGTTCCTCGTCACCCCAAACATCTTCAAAGTCATCAAGCATTTTGAGGGCTTCATCGGCTGCTTCCCACATATGGCAGGCTCGCAGCAATGTTGATTCTCTTGCCGTTCCAAAGGTACGCAACGATTTGAGATTACGGTCGCTTAGACCAAGATTGCGAATGGTGTCAGCGTGCTCAGTCGCCCATGGTATCGATGATATGGTTTGCTCAACTTCCTGTGCTTTAAGCGCACGCACACTCTTGATAGCACTGTCGATGTCAACCTTCATGTCTTTCATCTTACGTCGAGCACGCTTGAGGTCTTTGACAACTTCGTCAGCACTCTTGCCAAGATATGCATCAAACCACGAGTCACCGTTTTCAGGAAACACATGCGTTTCAATCTGTAGGATAGGTTGCTGTGGTGCAGCCTCCTTCGCAATCTTGACGGCCTTCATCATATCGTCACGAAGTGACGGGTGAGCCAAAAGCGAAGATGCAATCATTGTCGATTGTTCATGACCCATGTCAAGATGAATGTCCGATTCGCCTACGATAAGTGTCGGCCACATCTCAATCATCTCCATATGGGTCATACGAACCTATATTCGCCTGCTCTCGCTGATATTTCTCCCAGTCTTCCTCGTCGTCTTCTTCTTCTTTAGGAGGTTCAGGAGCAGGCGGAGGGCGTCGAACAGCAACACGTCGTGGCGGTCGAACGGTAGGAGGTTTCTTTGCATCGCCTCCCAACTTCGCCTGTTCACGACGATTCAATTCTTCAACGACGCTTTCGATTGGAGCGTCAGGGTCTTCGATAGCAGTTTCTTGTTCAGGCTCTTTGCCTTCTCGCCTTAGCCTGCGTTCTTGATATTCCCGTTTTTTCTCCTGACGGATGCGTTCTTTCTCATGCTTTTCTTCTTCGGCTCGACGCTTTGCATCTTCGGCATCTTTTTCAGCCTGAACACGTGCATCGTCTTTTGCTTGTGCGGACTCTTGTCGTTGGGCACTCAATTCTCTTGACCTATCCATAAACGCTTGTCGCTCAAGGCTTTTATCACGAGTTCGCTTTTCCTTTCGTTCGGCTTCTTTCGCACCACGGCCACTCATGTATTCGCTTAGTTTGGCCTTGGCTGTTTCCAGTGCACGCTTGTTGAATTCCAATGCTTCGGGTGTTGAGCCAAAGGCTTGGCGTATTTCATCAATGGATATGTAATTCGGATGGTCTTTGTCCAAGTGTTCTGAAATACGTCGAACACTGGCTTCGTGTCGAGCAACATCGGCTCTTAGTTGTTCTTCTCTTGACTGCTTGAGCAGCATCCACGCTACTTCAAAGGGGTCAAGCAACAAACCAATCATCTCCTGTCATGCGTGCAGCACCCTTGCCGGGTGAATCGAGGAACCACTTATCAAATCCGGGCAAGTCGTCGTCGAGTAGGATAACACTACCACGGAACTCTTTGGTTGCCCAGTTCGCCAACGCAATCGCCATAGCCAAGTCATCGTGCGAACCAACCGATTCCAACTTACCGCTTTTCTTCATACCAAAGCGACTGAGTTGCTTTTCAAGTTCGCGTGTGTACTCCTTGCTACGCTCGTTGCCCCAAGGCGTTTTGATTTTGCCTTGCTCAAAGGCCATCAGCAGCGACATGAACATACTTTCCTTGCGTTGTCTTGTGGTCATAAATGTTTTGATGGGGATGTCATCTCGCATATCTTGCAATTCAGCAGCGAACATGCGCTGGAAGTTGTTGCCTTCAAGTTCAATCAGGTCAGGCTGAAACCGATTGTTGATGAGTAGGATGTTGTTTTTCTGCGCTGCTCCACTCAGCCCTTTTTGATTGATGACGTGAACCATTTGCTTTTCCTCGGAACCGGGAAGCACACGCAAAATAACCATTGCCGTGTAGTCAGCGTTGCTGTCGCTGGCAATTGCAGGGTCCCAGCCGACAAAGTGTTGTCCAAACACACCTGCGGGATTACCTTCTTCGTCAAACTCTTGTTCAGCGTGGTCAAGCAATACAAGGTTTTCGTCCCGTGCCTTTTCCAACAGGCTGTGTGGAAACATACTGGAGTTGTCGTGGATTGGCTCACACAGGTACTCACGAGCGAATTTGATAGCAGGCATAGACTGCTCACGCATTTTGAGTGCGTCGAGAGGCCAACGTCCCGGCCATAGTGGTTCACCATTCTCTAAGATAGCGGGATAGGTTTCGACTTGGAACGTGTCCTTCTGTTCAAGTTCAGCGTACAGGTCGTTGTACGAAAACGGTGTACCGACCATCATCATTCGACCTGTGTGGTGAAGAACAGGGAGGAGAACGGTATAGAACCAGTCGGCTGCACGTTGAAGTTCAGATGCTGTGGTTCCCCACAGGATGTCATCGCAAACGACCACGTCCGGGTGGAAACCACGAGTAGCACCACCGACGGACTTTGCCATGATACGGCTACCGTTGGTGAACTCAAAGTAGGATTTTGCCCACGGCTTGCCTGAGGGCTTGAGTGGTTTGAGAATGTCGGCCATGTCGATGTTGCTACGAATGAATCGCATGTGCTCAAGCGTCTGTTCCATAGAGTGGGAGAAAATCATAATATGTGTTTTTGGATTGAAAGCCGCCAACCAAAGAGCATAAGACATGAAGAAAACAGATTTACCGTGGTCGCGGCTCGCTTTGACGCAGTAGTATCGGTTAGCGTTCAGACCTTGGTCCCACGCTTCGTGATGGTCGGCGTAGTCAAATCCAAGAATCTCAGTAAAAAAGAACTTGAACGACTTCTTCGACATCTCGATGTCGATTTCATCAACGAGTGCTTTAACACCCTCAGCGTCACTCATTTTCGCCCTCCATCATCCCTCTAAGCCTATTCAACATTTCAGAGTCGCCTTCGTCGCCTCCGCCCTGCTGCTCTTGCACCTCTTGCTCAGCATTCTCGGTTGAAGCGTTTGTGTGAGACTGAACTGCTTGCGGACCTGTTCCCATTGCATTGTTGTTTTCGTCGGACTGTGTTTGAGCACCACCCTCAGCAGGCTGAATTTGCTGAGGCACCTGTGGCTGTTGCCCTACTGGAGCAGGTTGGACGTTTTGGAGTTGAGATGCTACGTTGACCACTTCTTGACTCGGCATGTTTCTTGCCGCTGTGAAGAAATCATCAACCGTGCCTTTGAAACCTCTCCTGTCCAATATCTTTTGTTGTCGGGCACGTTCCTTGGCTTCTTCTTGTAGTCGCATCTCTTCTTGCTGTATTTGACGGCCAAAATCAGTCATGTTACGTCGACTTACTCGACGCATGAAACCTTGTTCCGGAGATGCCACATTAGCAAACGGTCCTACAGCACGGCGTTGAAGTCCGGGTCGTCTTGCATATTCTTCTTCGCCACGCAATCGTGCTTGTGCATCATCTTTCGCTTGTGCTTGTTTTTGCCCTTCAATCAAATCAGCACGTGCCTGTCGTCGGCGTGAAGTCAAAAAATTAGCAAGCCCTCCACCAGCAGCAGCGCCTTGCATAGCGCCGACTTGAAGATTTGATAAGAATCCACCAAGACTTCGTGACTCGCCTGCAAGCCCTCCGAGTGCGCCCAGTGCTCCACCTCCGTAACGACCGATGATGTTACGCGTTGTTCGACCACGTGCTCCATCGCCTCCACCTCGTCGTCCGCCAAAGCCGACGTTGTAGTACATCTGAGGCTTACCGTCAGGTCCAATCTGAATCTGAGGCGAAGCCTTCACGAGAATCTTACCCATCAAACCCCTCCGTTGAAGGTGACCTTGACGACCTTAACGACCTGTGGACTGACGTTCCATTCCTTAGCGATACGGTGCCAGTCGCCACGTGAGTGTAGGAGGCCGTGAACATCCATCGATGTTATGCCCAAGTCTTTGGCGAATAAGCCGACTGATTGAACTGAATTGAGTTGAATAGGATTATGAGGGAGCATCTTGAGGATTGAAGCATCTCGCTTAGCGTCCTCCAGTTGGATGTGCTCCATGGCTTCTGTGATTTCAGCGACCTGTGCCTTATTGAACTCCATACCATAATCAAGCAATGTCGGTTGTGGAGCAGGCAACTCTTCCATCGGAGGCGCCTCACCCATAGGCGCCTGTGGAGCAACAGGCATTTGAGTTTGTTGGACAGGTTGATGTGCAGCGTGCGTATCAGAAATATGAGCCTCAGCATGCTCAGGAACGACTGTTCGCACATCTCCGTGAACTTGACTGTGACGGAAGTCATCACCAAGGGGGTCATAGCCTAACGCTCCTTCGGCGAGTTCAGGAATACCACGTGCTTCACGCATTTCCCTGTGTACACGTTCGGCCAATTCCCTGTGCTCAGGATTACGCTCATGTCGACCATGTCCGTATTCGTGTTCTTTGAACTCAGACATGGCACGCTGTAGTGCCTCATCAGCAGGCACGCCTTGTCGTTGCAACAGTTTGGCGTAGTATGCAGGGATAGCAGCAAGATGTCGAGATGCTTTGATTCGTCCGCCGCCACGTGTGCCCTTCGTGTGTATAGAATCCAACATGTCTTTGTATTCCCTTGAATCCATATCGACGCCTAAGTCGTCAGCAATGGCTCTTAGAATACGCATGGGCGTCGATGCGTTACGGATTTGCTTTTTGTTTCCACCAAAAATAAACCCTGACTTCGGTTGCCTCGACAAAATTTCGGCTTCCTCAGGTGATACTTCGACGCCGTGTTGCGCTGCCTCTTCCATAATACTTTCAGGCGTTACAACAGGCGCTCCTTGACGATAAGTCGCAGTGTCGTACAGCCCATGTGGTGCAAGTTCCGCAAGTTGCAACGGGTGCATATCTTTCAGCGGGTGGTCATCAGCAGCAATGTTCCTTCGATACCCTGAGCCGTCGGGACGCCCTCGACTTGTTCCACGGTTCGCTTTTCGACCGACAACTGTTCCCATTGTCAAATCCTTGAGTGGTATGTGTGCTTGAGCCAAGTACCGATGTTTCAGTGTGTTGTCTAACTGTGCCAATGCCTTGTTGTATTGTTGCACGAATGCGGGACCTTTCGCCATAATGTCCTGTTGAAATTCAGGGGACAGTATCATATCTCTTGCTGCCTTGACGCGCTGACCCATTTCATACCACATTGGGACAATCCCACCGTCAATAAATGCACCTTGGTCAGCATGTGGGTGGTCAACGTTGCCCATGTTCATTGAATAATTGATAAGTGGGTATCGAACTCCGTCAGGAGACGGTGTCGTACCACGATTTTGCCGCTGTTCAGCAACGCCACGCCTGTCGAAATCACCACCAACGTGGTTTCGCCTCCACTCCACACTGTCAAAACTCGGCAAAATGTTCATTGCGTTTACACCATGCTCACCCATGTGACTGTCGTTGTGGTCGCCGATGCTTGGGTTGATAATCAAATCTTTAACGAACTCCTCGGCATCAGCCTTGGGAGCACCCAACAAGCCTGCAAATATGCGACTGAGGTCGTAGTGGACATAATCAATTGGGTGAAAACCGTGCGGACGAGACCCAAGTCTGTGGTCGCTATGAGGTGCCTTTGGGTCATCTTCGTTGTGCCAAAGAAGTTCTTGTGTCTCAGGGTCAAATGCAAACGGAGGATGGTGTGCAGGGACGTCGCCCTCAAATTGGTGATACCAGTCGTGTTCGTGACCGTGCGTGTTGTAACCGTGTTCAGGCAACCACTGTTGAAGCGGTTTGCCGTTCATGTCAAGGGCAAACGACTTGAGTAACGTTCGGCTTCCGTACACCTTTGCATACGCATTGATGATGCCCTTGACCAGTGCTTTCGCTTCGTTGTTTGGAAACAATTGACTACGAGGCGTGACTTTGAACATCAAGCCACTCTCCCGCTACCACGTGCTGCAAAAACGTGACCGGGCATACCTGATGATGACATCTCGTCGGAATCAGTGCTATCAGTTCCGCCTTGCGGGTTGGTTGTTTCTCCTCGGTGATTGCTTTCTTTGTTCTTGTTGCTACCACGAGAAAGAGGTGCTTTCTTCATTCGGTCTTGTCGTTCGACGATTTTCTTCAAATCACGAATCATTCGTCGGAGTTGTGAGATGTGAAGATAGTCTTTTGCTGACTTGAGCAGCATGTTCATTTCTTGGAGTTCAGCCTTGGCTACTGCTTTTGAACCTCCCTTGCCGCTTGCCATCTCGCCTGCAAGTCGAGGGATTTTACCTGAACCCATGAATCCGGGCTTCGTAGGCGTACGTTGCTCGATGTTGTGAGGCTGATGAGGCATAGCGATGTTGCCCATGAGTGCACGCTGATGTCGTTGACCGAGTTGTTGTCGGTACTTTGCAGGGAACAGTCGCAATGGTTGCTTGGTCGAAAGACCCAAGTGACCCATCTCAACAGCGAGTGGTGCTTCTGTAAGCCCACCATGCTCTGTGCGTGGGCTGAGTGTACGAGATTGTCGCTTGGAGCGAATCGATGTAGCGATGTGTGGCTTACGTCCGCCGGGTGGGCCTTCAAATTTCGGTTGTTGAAACGGTTTACCGTCGGCTTTCATCAACGTCGACCAAGCGTCAGCCATCGGTTCACCTGCCTCTATGGTATCTTGCCAGTTAGGGTCGCTATGCTCAGGTCTTGCAGCAAAATGTTGTGCCATTTCATAGTCCCCTTCTGCATGAAAACTTTGCGCTAACCTATTTTGAGTACAAGCACTGCATCTCGATAAAGCGCCACGTATGGAATCATAAGGCTGACCGCACTCATTACAAATGTCAATTGTCTGTTCTTTCATCAACGTCGACCAAGCGTCGTCCATCGGCTCACCTGTAGCAACCAGTGGTCGATAGCCGCCCATGACGCCGTTTGTCTGAGCACCGAGTGCTTGAGACAAATCAGGTCCGCCTGTACCGAGTGCGCCTGCCATGGCTGACATATCAGACGCCATAGCGTCCTGTTCAGGATTGTACATGTTGGGGTCTTCTTCTTGTTGTGGTTCTTCCATGCCACCCATCATCGGGTCTTGTTCAGGCCGGTCAATTGCGATTTGAAGATGCGGTGTATCGCCAACTGTCTTGGTTTCTTCACGCTTACGCATCTTCTCGTCACGTCGACGCTCCTGTTCTTCGGCATCGCCTGCACCATGTCTGTACGAATCTTCGTCATCGGATGCGTACATACGGCTTGATTCTGAGCGAGGGGCGTACATACGGGTATCAGAACCACGTCCCATTCCTCCGAATCCACTTGGCATCAGTCCACCTCCCCTTCATCAATCACATCAAGAACGTCAGAATCACCACGGAGCAAGGCTTCACGCACTCGCATCCATGTTTCGGGACTCTCTTTCGCCATTTCAACTTTAAGGATATTGATGGTATTGGTCACAGTCTTTTCCTCAGGCTGTGCCCATTGTGATTGGAATGCCATAAGGTCTTTGATGGACTCACGAATCTCTTTGTTGAGGCGTACCATGTCACCGATAGCGTTGTCGTCATGAATGCTAACCTCATCCATGTATCGGGTCAACTTCTCGTTCAACTTTTCTGTATTGTTTCGGATGACTCCGAGTTCTTCGCCTACCTTGATTGATACAACAGCAGTTGAGGAGCGACGTACAAGTGGCTGAAAGTGCTCTTTCATGTGCCGATACACGGCATCTTCTGAACAATCGACCTCATTTGCTATCTCTTCTGTGGTCATACCCTCGTCAAAGTAGGCAACTTCGTACAACCCACGGTTGTCTGAGGTGCATATTGGACACCGATAGTTGGAACCTGTGACGTTTTCACCTGCATGGTTTCGCATATGTCGCTCAGCCGTGTTGGTTCTCCACCCTTTGTCACGGTCCAGTACACGCATATCAGCAATTCCTGAGGCAATCTGTTCCTCAAGTTCGTCACGGTTGTCGTCTTGGCAAAAAGCACATGACAATTTTGTCTGACGACCCCCCATGCGTTAGGGCAAGCAACCGTCAACGATAAGGTTTTATCAAAGAGGATGCGAAAATCAGCACATGGGTCGGATTCGTCCAGCGGGTGTACGTGTTTTGGGCGTACCCATGAACAAAGATACGGCTGTATCACTTGCAAAAGCAGCACGGGACGTCGTTTTGAGGCGAAATGTACCCCCTAAAATCAAGGAAAAACGGCTTAAAATGTGCCAAAAATGCCCTCATTGGACGGGTTCAAGGTGCAAAAAATGCGGTTGTCAGATGAAAATTAAGGCAAGTTTGTCCTCTTCTGAGTGCCCGATTGGGCAATGGGGACGTTATACCGACGAAATTCGGGAATAAATCGCACTTGCAAGAAGGACTCCGGTCATCAATGACCCCATGAGCCATGCAATTGTGTCGCTTCCAAGCGAATCGTTCTTCAAAATGAGCAGCAATGTGACAGTTACGATGATGGTCAGTATCTGAACCATGACCATATCAACGATAACGGACTTCTTTGGGGCGAAAATATCGCTTGTTGTTAGTGCAAACCCTTGCGAAAAGGGCATTCGTGCTCCTCTATCCATCTTATCGACCTCCAATCATGTTACGGGTGAACGAGCCGATGCCTCCACCGACCTTTTGCATGAATCCTTCGTCAGCCATAGCAGCAGCAAGTGCACCACCCATCATTGATTGTTGAGAAACAGCAAGAATTTGTTGCTGTTCCATCTGTGCTTTGTCAATATCTTGCTGGCTCTTGGCTGTCATGGCATTGAATTGGGTAGTAATGTTTTCAGCGCTCATCGTTTGGAGGTTTGAAGGCAGTGAAAGCGGGTCGAGTTTGATGGTTCCGTCGTCTTCGTTGAGTGTAAACGATGCATTCCGTAAGATTTCAAGCAATGAATACGTGACAACGTCGTTTATCATCTGTACAAACATGGGCATTTTCTGACTGACAATAAATCGGTCAACTGGGGACAGGCTTTTGAGCATAGCCAACTGGATTTCAGCCTCACTTGGCGGCGCTATCGGCTGCTGCATGTACTGTGGGTTGATGCCTGCACCTTGCATGAAACCGCCTGCGATTGGATTTTGTGCCCAACCACCTTGTTGTTGGTATGCATTCTGTTGTGCAAATCCGTTTTGCTGTGGTGCGCCCAAGTTGAGTGCTCCATTTTGCTGGTCGTTTCCTCCTCCAAATAATCCCATGTGTTCACCTACTGCTGTGGAAGCGTATATTGTTGCTGAGGTATGTTCTGTTCTTGAACTTGTTGCCGTTCAACTTGCTCGACGCCTATCGAGCCTATTGCATCACTGATGCCGACATCGGTTGGCATCATATTGAGTTCTTCGTGGAAATATCGGAGGTCAAAATAAACGGCTGTGATGTCGTTCATACCGTTGTTTGGGTTTTTGTAGTGTGTAATGGTGATGCCTGCGTGTCGCTTAGAATCTTTTTCCAACTCGACAAAGAACGGCTCGTACTTGAGCAAAAACTCAGGTGTGTTGTTTTTCTTTTTTAGAACTGAAATGGGTACTGCGACAGTACTTACGCCTTTTTTGACCATTTCACGCATACCGCCTTTGGTCTTGAGTCGTTCCTTTTCGTTTTCAGATTCCCATTTTGACAGCAAATGGTACAGATGTAAGTGCTCAGGGCAGTATGTTCCACGCATCAGCCGACCATCAGTGACGTTTTCACGAGCGATAAATGCCGTAGGCTCGCCTGTAACTGGGTTTTGCCAATACATATCCCACAGACTTTCACCAGTTCCTTCATCTGTAATCTTCGCATAAAGATTATCGTACTGAATCAACTTTTGACAGTCGCACCCGTCGACAACACATGCACCTGCACTCTTGTTGTATCGATACTTGAAGCCAGCCCATCGTAACGGATTGAAAAACGAGCGTTTTGATGGCTTAAGTAAGGTTCGTGCTTGCTTAATATCCTTCTTGCGTGCCTTACGAGGGTCAGGGTGACGACTTGGGTAGAAATTGACCTTTGGAACTTCAATGTTGTTGCGTGCACCTGCTGCACGCATGGACTGTTGTGCACTTTGCATCTCAATCAACTGCTCATGTGAAGGGTTACCTTGATGACTTAGTGCCTTCATTTCAGCAGCATTCATCGCTTGAAGATTGCCGTTGGCCGATGTGCCACGAAAACGTCCACTAAAGTCAAACACCACTACCTCTCCCCCTAATCACCTGTTAGCATACTATTTCAAAAGCCTTCCCTATGAGGAAAGTAAATCAATCATCGTGTTTTCGACGTTCCAACCGATACGTGTTGCCATCATCGAGCGCATGGTCGGTATGCCTGCTTTCTGTAATCGCACGAGGTCTTCTCGGAACGGGTCGAAAATTTTGTGTTCACCCAACCGTTGCTGTTGCCAAAGCACGTTTGCTTGGTCATCCCACCATTGGTCGGCTTTGTTTGCAACAAGAAGAATCGTCTTGGGACAATACTTTTTTCCACGCAAACGAGAACGCAAATTTCTGTATCGATATTGTCGATGGATGAGTGCATCGCACAAAAACTTGAATCCGCCGACTGCTTGGAGGGCAGGTTCTCCGCCCAAACGCACACGATGGTCAAACATAAAAACAACAGATTCGACATTGCGGTTGACCATATCGTCAACCCAAAGGTTCCAATAGCGTTCTTCTCCGCCCATGTCCGAAGAATGGACAACACGTCGCTCACCTTTCCACCGCACTCGCTTGCGTGTTGCACGAGGCAACAGATACTTGCCGAGTATTTTCGTGTGTGATGTTCTGTTTTCAACAGGTATGTCTTCCATTTCACCGGGTGTTGTCAAATACTTGTCGAGTGTTGTTTTGCCAACCATGGTCGGACCATAAATACCGACGCGTCGTGGAACCCAGTAGTGATACAATTCTCGTGCGAACACGAGTCCGCCGACCATTGCTGAACCGGCTGCCGCACTCAATCGAACCAACCACCCAGCCAATTCGACAACTTCTCGCCAAACCACTGTGCAGTCGAATCCCAAAGGCTCCAGTCACTGTGGAACTCAATTGCGCTCACGACCATTGCCGATAATACTGAAAAGAACACGGTCTTGACCCAACCCCACGCTCGTTCGTATGCGGTATCGACGGTGTTGGCGATATGCATAGCACGAAGCGTAGCCTCAGTGCTGTCATCTGTCGGCGTTTTGAAAATACGACCCATAAGGGGTCACCTCACTTTTTGTTTTTGAATGTGCCGTCAGGGTTGCGCTCACGCTTTGGCTTTGCTTCCTTTTCTTCACCGAACGTCACGCCAAGACCCAACGGCTCATCTGTAGAAGCCTCGTGGTTTGGTTCAGGGTTGAAGTCGGCGGTTGTTTCCTCAAACACCTTACCTTGGTACAACGGTGGCATCTTGCCGGGGTTTTGCTCCATCCAGCGAAGTTCAGCCTCAAGTTGGGCTTCTTGCATACGCAACTCCATGTCTTGTCGTCGTCGTTCAAATGTTTCTTCCATGCCACGATAACGTATACGTCGCTCACGCTCCATGGTTGCACTACGTGCTTTTTCATCCATGCCCTGTTGGAAAAACATCTTGAAGATGTAGTATGCGATACCTTGCACAAAGAATGCACCCATGGCATAAGTGAAGCCGTTGAGTGATGATGTTTCCAAGTCAATCCACATTTCAGCGTCGAAAATACCGACAGCCAAGCCGACGGTCGCTGATTGCATCAAGATTAGTCCGAGTAGTCGAATTTCGCTTTGGTCCATTGCGTTTGTCTGAGAACTCATAGTGTCCCTCTCATAGTGTCCTAATTACAACGCATTGATAAAATGTTCTGAGGTGGACTGAGAGAAGAGGGACGACTCTCAGTCCTTGGAGTCACGCTTGCCGTCGGTCGAAGGACCGGGTCCAGCGTTCTTAGAACCAATGACGATAACCATACCGTGAGCAGGTTTCTTTTTCTTGTCGCCATCATCGGCTTTCCTTTTTTCATCGCACTTGCAGTCTTCGCCGCACTTTGGGCAGTCGGCTTTCGCTGTAGCACAGTGCATCTTGTCGAGGTCTTCAAGCGTCTTGCGAAGCATTTCGTTGCCTTCGTAGTGTGTAAATGTCATTGTCTCACCTTTTTGTTTGAATGTACCTGAGCCGCCTTGTTGCCAAATCTGTTCTCGTCCCGTCTGACCGACTCCTACGTTTTGAATGTTTCCCACACCGCCCGACGGGTCGCCTGCAAGACTGAACTGCCCTTGCTGTTGTTGTTGGCCTCCGCCCATACCGCTACCTGATGGTGCTGCGGTACCGCTTCCGCCCATGGACATGTTACCAAGAGCATCAGCAATTTGTTTGCCTCCGTAAGCAAGACCTGCTCCAGCAACAACGGCTGGTGCTAATCGACCCATCGGCTGCCCAAGTCCAGTGAGTGCTCGTTCACTCATTGTTCTTCTCGGCTGTAGTGCTTTATCAGGATGCAACCGACGAGCAAGTGCAGCATCGCCAGTCTGTCGCTCAACTGCTTCCCGCTGCGCTTTTCTTCCCGACGCTTTCGCACTCGACCTTGCTGCGACTTTGCGTGCACCTGCTCGTGCACCCGCTTTCGCTGCTTTACCCGGAACAAAACCTTGTGCAAAGCCTGTTCCAAATTCAGCCAAGTTGCTTAGCGCCGAGTCGTCTCCCTCTCTCGACACTACGCCAAGTACGGGGTCAGTAATTCTGTTTTCACGAACGTTCTTGGCACCTCGATAACCGCCATATATCGCTGCTGCCGCAGGTATGATGAGAGGAAGAATCTTACGAACTTCCTCCTCAGGCTTGAGAACTGAGAAGGCTGCATCAATCGGCGAAGACAAACATGTCACCTCCCTCGACCATGTGCCTGTGTTCTTTACGCAGGTACGTGAAGTACTCCTGAGCCTCAATCAAATCGACCATAAGTTCGGGGTGCTCGTCGACATGCTCCTCAAGCATATCCACGCACTTTTCGATTTGGCGCAACATGTAGCCGTGAGCAGTGATAACCCAATGTGGTAACATGCTCATCGCTTCTCCTTGCTCTTGCAGTGTGCTCGGCACGAAAAGCCTTTGGGAGCGTTGCAGTTGCAATGCGACATGTCTCGCTTGAGCAACCTAAACGCCAAGTCCATAGGTTCACCAGCATATTTCATTTGGTCGGCTTCGCTAAAGCCTTGATTTGTATCGCCGCATTCTTCTTGATAGTAGTTTGGAAAATTTTCTATAATTTCTTCACATGACATGTTTTTTACTGTGTCTTGTGCAACTTTCAATTGTGCGTCGGTTAAAGATGGGTCTAAACTTACAAATTCTACCATATCTTCTATAATCATCCCACGTATTCGTTCAGCACATTCACAGTCTGTATCGTAGTCTTGTGTTACATCAACTGTGGGTATATTCTCTTGCATAGGCATTTGTTCTTCAATACCTTGCATCATAGGTGGGCTAAGTTCCAGTTGTTTGAGCAACCTGAACGCCAAGTCCATAGGCTCGCCTGTAGTGAAGTACGTCTTTTCGTTGTAAGGCATGCCATAGAACGTAGGCATACGGAAAATGTTCTGCCCTGACTGTACACCTTGTGTCATAACACGAGGAACTTCGTTCATAGCCGCCCTTCGTGTTTCTTCGTCGGGTGCACGTAGCGCTCGCTCGTATTGCTCTCTGTCAGCGATTTCGTATGTACGACCTTGTGCATGCATAACAGGAACTGTGCGTGGCGCTGCTTGAGCAGTCGGTATACCTACACCAGTTGGAACTTGGAATACATCTGTGCGTGAAAAACCGGGATGTGTTGAACGAGGTTGGTTTGTGTGCATGGGAACAGGGAGTTGCTTTTCGTCCTCAGCCATAGCCACAAACGGATAATCTTCTTGCTTAACAATCGTCGGCTTACCGCCTACGCCTTGTTTCTTAGACCGCTTACGCTTGGTCGCTGCACGCTTTTGACCGCTTGTCATCTGTCCACTGGTCTTCGGCGTCTTACTGCTGACCTTGACCGATGGGCGACACTTTGGATAGCCTTTACTTGAGGTCTTTGCTTTGCTTCGACCACAAGGTGGATGCTTGCCGTCCTTGTCACGGCGTGAAACGTCGACCCACTTTTCTTTGAACCATCGGTTCAAGTTTTTGCGGACGACGACTTTGCTCATTTCTTTCCCGCCCATGCATCGCACACGTGGTCAGCACGACATGTAAAGTCATACCACTCACAGTAACCTGTCATCGGGTCGTCTGTTTTCGACGAATCCCAAGCCTTGCAGTTGCCGCACTTTTGCGAACCTGTTGCTTTTCGATAGTTTGGGGCATCCTCTTTGCCCTTGATAATAGCCCACGCTGCTTCAAGAGGGTTCATTTCTTTTTGCCTCCCTTCTTACCTCGGAACTTACCTCGACAGTATTGAACTGCCCATCCGTTAGCGTAAGCCGAAGGGTAGACTTTGAATTTGCGCTTGGCTGCCGCTTTACCTGCTGGACACAACTTCTTTTCCAACAAGTCAATAGCAGCGTGCATACCTGTACAGTGCTCGCAGTCGCACGATTTTTGCACGGGTCGTAGTGTTCCTTTGTCCTTGAAATGTCGTGCACGGTTATCGTGCTCGTCTTCGATTGTCAATTTGTTACCTTGTGTGTGACTGATGTCTCGATGGCTGCCGTCACCGTACATGCCACGCTTGCGGCGTTCTTGATTCAACTCTTCACGATACTTGACTCGCTTTGGCGATGATTCGTACTTAGTGTCGTACTCAATCTTGTGGCGCTTAGCCTCAGGTGATTGGATGCGCTTGACCAAAACCGTCAACAGTTCCACCTCTTAAGTGAGGCTCCCTTTGGTGTCAATTTACCTTTCTTACTGGTCGGTCCTTTGACGCCTGCCATTCGTGCACAGAAAGACTTTCGTCGCTTTGCTTTCTTAGAGCCGGGTTTGAGTTTACTTGGCTTTGTTGTGACAGGTGGCTTGAGGTTTGCACCTGTCTCGCGCTTTGCAGCAGCACGACCTTTAGCGTTCAGTCCGCCTTTCTTGTGATGCTTGTTTGGGTTGTACCCGTGAAACGGCTTTGACTTTTTCTTTGCTTTGAGAATATCCCAAGCAGCATCAAAAGGCTCCGCCATGTTGTGTCACAGAAAGCCACATGATTTTATTGTTTCCACATGCATTCGCAAGCGGGACAGTGCCAAGCAAACCCTTCTTGCTTGTTCTGACCTTTGGTTTTGATGTACAATCGTTGAGTAGGGCGGGTCAAACAGTCGGGACATGCGGGGCTTCGACTGCGACCCATGAATAGCGATTAGTGTCCTATATTTAATCTAAGCGACGACTGACTGTGCTTGTAAGGCTTTGACTTTGTTCGCCCATACGAGTGCACCTTGTAAATCGTCGACGGTTAAGCCGACATCGAACGCGTGGTCGTTCAAGTACTGAACCAAACGTTCAGTAGCGAGGTTGCCGCCACTGCCCTCGACAAACGGACAGCCACCCAATCCCCCGATACTGGAATCAAATTGCGTGATACCTGCAAAAATTCCGTATCGAACGCGCTTAAGTGCTTCGTTTTCTTGCCCTTCGCCATGATGGAGGTGTAGTGCAGAAGTAAGTGAATACTCACGTGCATAATCGGCTGCGATTTCAATCTCTTCACGCGTGGCTTTACCGACAGTGTCCGCAAAAACGACAGTTGAGCCAAGCATTGCAGCATCACGTACGCATTGTTTGATTAAGTATGGTGGGATTTCACCCGAATAAGGGCTACCAAACGCCATTGAAATGTACACACGTACGTTTTCTTTGGGTATGTCACGAAGCATGTTACGGAACATGTACACCAATTCAGTGCGTGTACGTCCCATATTGTTGATGTTGAACGTTTCACAGGGTGAAAACACCACGTTGAACAGTTTTACACCCGTTGCGAGTGCTCGTTCCATACCCTTTGGGTTCATGACCAGTGCTGCACCATACGCATACACGTCTTCGGCGTCCGCCATTTGTGGCACACGCTTAGGGTGCACGAAGGAAGTCTCTTCGATGTGTTCAATACCCGACTTGTACAGTTCTGAAATCAGTCGGCGTTTGACATCTGTAGGTACAAATACAGGTAAGTTCTGTAATCCGTCCCGTGGTCCCACTTCATAAACTGTCAAGCGCATGTTCGCCTCACAAGCATTCGCTGTACTTAACGATAGAGGTGGATGGGTGAGGGTTGGAAAGAAGAAAGGAACCCTGAGAGGAGGTTACTCTTGAAATTGAAGCCCAAGAAGAAAAACCAACCCTCACCCGATAACCCTGAATCGGGTGATTTACTTAATCTTTTTGCATGAAAGCGGAGTTTCGCAAGCCACCGATGCAATCTTGCTGAACTTCTTCATCCGTTATGAGAACTGTTTTGTCACGTAGGTCTTCTGTAATGACCCACATCACCAAAAATCCCGCTACGAAAGCGATGAATGCAATAGCCAAGTACTCCGCCCAACTCATGTTCACACCAGTTCTCGTCCAAGATTTTCAGGCGTCATACCCTCAGGCGCACCCATGTTGCCACCGTACTCTTGTCGACCTACTTGTCGCTCCATGGTTGGTAGTCGAGGTGCTGGTCCTTGACCTTGCATAAAAGCCATGAGTTCACGCTCAACCCTGTCGGCGTGCGCTTTCATTGGTCCAGTTGAATCACCGTATTGATTAACAAAGTCACGAGCAGCCTGAATCGGCGCTAAAGCACGCATCTCGTTTGGTCCACGAGGGATTGATTTGAGAAGTGTCCATGCGTGGTCAAAAGGGGCGCCCATGACGAGTCCAAGGAGTCATAGGTAAAAGTCCTATTGGAACTTATGCACCAAGATATGTACCTTGCTCCATGTCGACCAAGCCTTCCTGACCCATTTTGTCCCAAAAGGGCACTGACCTATCGAGCATTTCATGAGGGATGAGATTGACAGGTCCACCATGTGCTTCTTGCAAGTCGCTTTTCAACTCAGTCAAGCCCTGACGTCCAAGTCCACGCTCTTGCATCTCTTGACCTACGGCAAACGTGTCGATAGCATAGTTGTTGTCGCCCAAGTGAATAAGTCCAGCACGTGTGTTTTTATCCTTTGATTCAAAGAAATGGCTGTATTTTCTCCTTACCCCCTCGTAATCGTTGAAACCTTGAAAGCCCAGTTCAGGTTTTCGTAGTTTTGGAAAATTAAACGCATCGCTGTAGCCAACGTCTGACACAGTGTCTTGTTGGTACAGCGGTGCCTTGATGATAGCCCAAGCCACATCAAAAGGTTCGGGCATGCATCATCCCATGCCGATGAGTTTGTCAGCCATTTCTTTGCGGCGCATTTTTTCCGCTGCTTGTCGCAACGACGGAGGTAAGCCAAAGGAGCCGCCCTCGGCCATCAGTTGTTGAATAAATTCAGGTGACACAGGGTCAGGCTTTGCCATGGCAGGTGACGCGGGTGGTGCAGGTCGAGGGGCTATCTCATCTCTTCGTGGGTTGAGTTCGTCCATTAAGTCGTCCTCCTCATTCGCAGCAAACGGGTCACGCATTTCGCCCATCATTTCATCTCGGCGCTGACGGTCCATCTCACGCTTCATCCTGTTGGTTTGTGTCGAACGTGCAGGTCCGGGTGCTGGTGGCTCAATGTCCTTCATGGTTTGTGGTTGTCTGAATTTACCCGGTCGTCCGTATGCTTCACCGGTAATTGAACCGGATTGGTCTCGTATCGTTCGTGATTTCAGTATGTTCCATGCTGTATCAATTGGTTGCATTTTGTTCATCCCCTTGTTACGTTAAATGTTGTTCTGCAAGTACATGAGTTCCTCATCGCTTACTTGCTCGCCGTTCATTATTCGACTCATAATTTCTGTAGTATCTAAGTAAGTTCCTAATTCAGTCAAAGCGGCCCTGTTCGGTGCTCTTGAAAAATGACTTGGTAGATTCGTAAAACCCAAACTACCTTTGTCGTCTCTTTCGATTCGTATAGGCACACCAGCGGCTGGGTTGATGTCATCACGCATCATGTCAGCGTGTGCTAACTGTGCGCCCAAGTGTTCCATCTGTGATGGGTCGGGCATCGAAGCATCGCCTGCCTCGCCGACTGGTATTGGTGCACCGGGCATCATAAAGCGCTCTTTTGTCTTGCGGTTGCGGCGCATGACTGGAGCACGTACTGGCGTAGGTGCATTGATTCTTTGGTGTTCAGCCTCTTCCTCAGGATTGATGAGTTCGTTGTATTCTTGCATCATCTCAGAACCCTCGTCGTAAGCCGGAGGTTGACTTAATTCACCCATCAATGGTACCGATGTTGGGTGCATTCTGAATGGTGGCATTTGGTATGGAGAGCCTCCTCGCATGGTACCCGGAATACGAGGCACGCCGCCTGTGCGAGCAGCCATCTCTAAATCCTCACGTGAAAGTTCCTTGAGGATTGACCAAGCCGTGTCAATGGGAGCGTCGGATGAGCGTTGGAGCATAGGTAACTCTTGTTCAGCGTCGTGCCTGTCAGCCATACCCTTTGTGTCAAAATAATAAGGGTAGTTAAGCCCCCGCTGCTTGTATTTTCTTGATTGGTCAGGGCGTCCAGTAAAGTCAAATTCAAACGTGTCAAGTTCGCCTGTCGGACCCACTGGCTTTCCTCTTCCTTCAAATAGAGTAGGACGCAAAGGCATATTCGCCATACTCCGGTTATCAGCCTCGGCATTTGGCCTCGCGGCACGTTCTCCGCCGTGCCCCGCCGCCATGTAGCCTGCTACACTGGGATGGAATGCTTCGCCCTTAACGACGTCCCATGCGGCGTCAAGAGGGCTGACCATGTTGGTCTGAGGAAGACGTGTGATATGAAATTACCTGCGGAAACGCCGAAGGCGATTCAAATCTCGCTGCACTTCAAAATCACTCAAGGGCTTGACCTTGCGACGATACGAAAGCGGCGCCACTGACCGACGGTGAGCCTCAGCCAAAAACCTACCCAGTTCGTCAAAGTCAATCTCGTCGCTCTCAGCCTCGACCGGAACCTCCGGTGCAGGCGGGGCATTCCGAGCACGTGAAGCCTCAGCCATCTCCCTGAACCGACGAGCGTCCGCAGGGTTGCGAGCGTTGTCCGCTTGAAAATCAAAGTCAAACGCCTCAGTGAACGGGCTGTGCTGATAATAGGCTTCGCCGAAAAAAGGCAAAGGCTTGGCTCCCGACGACTCCTGAATGTACGCCGGATTGGTGTTCCCACGAGGCGTGTAGGTGTCGAGCATGCTTTGCATGGTCTGATAGTGGCGCATGTCCTCTTCCGCCGCATTTGGGTCGTCTTGGAACGCAGGCATCATCTCTTTGATGACCAGCCACGCTGCGTCAAACGGGTCCATGAGCGAGCCATGTAGCCCTGTGGCTTAACGGTGTCGCAGGTTTTAGTACACTAAGGTGGCTTAGTACCCTAAAATTTTTTTAAAATTTTGGTCGAGCGCCGTGTGTGGTTAAAGGAGTGTAAAGCGCCCGTGTAAAGCCATCCCTCCGGCTAAGTAAAGCCCCGTGTAAAGCCCCCGTGTAAAGCGCCCCAGTCATGCGAATAGGGCGTCTACGTGTGAGGACACACCGCTACGCCTGTGGTGGCTCGCAGTACCACGTTTAGGGCAGTCGCCTGTGTCAGCACAGGTAGTCCCCTCACGTGGCAGTGGCCTCGCAGTCACACGGTTAGCCGTCTGTGTCAGCACACGGGGCGGGGTCAGTCAGCACAGGGGGCGGGGTGAGCCGTCGCCCGTGAAAGGGCTACTGCTCTCATGGGGTAGCCCTTCGGTATGTCAGTCGGCTCGCTGTGGTGTGTCAGTCAGCCTTGTGTGCTGTATCAGCCAGCCCCTTGTGGTGTGTGGTTCGCCTCGCTGTGTTAGGGTAGCCGTTTGTGTGGTCGGGGGCAAGCCCCACACATATGGGTGTGTGTCATGTTTGATACTTCTCTTAGCGAGTAAAGCCCCTCGTGTGTAAAGCCCCTCGTGTGATGGAGTAAAGCCATTGTGAGTGGCCTCTTTTTGGTTTTGGGGTATTTAAAGAACGAAGATATTGTTGTAGTGGCCTTCCCCCTCCGATGGGGGACACCCTCCCCACACACAAGGTGGGGGTGTTCCCTTGTGTGGGGTGGGGGTCATGTAAAACAAGGTGAAAATATGTCCGCACAGCAGAACAGAACCAACGCAGCCAACCGAGCAAACGACCTCATCACGCAAGTCCGTGGTGCCAAGGGGGTGAGTGATGCAGCCCGACAGGAGATTGCAGGACTCGCACAACACGCATCCGAACTTGGCGTAAGCAATGGCTTTACACAGCCAATCGTCGACGCTCTCAAACAAACCAAAGCCGTGTGTGTAGCCCTGCTTAGCATGGAGCGCACGACTCAGTTCCGTCAACACAAAGCAACCATGACCAACCTCGGCCACATGCTGTATCAAATCCACGTCAAGGAGAACCCGTTCTCCTTCGGCAAGCAACGACAGAACCCATGCACACGTGCCCAATTCGCCGAGGTCAAGCGAGTCACTGGCAACACCGGCGACGGACTCACACAAGCACAAGCCATCGAAGCAGGCTACATGACTGCCGACGGCATGCCTGTG
>Ga0208018_100073_pt1 | contig 41806 bp, 46 predicted proteins | sample 31_taG_FD_184105 | JGI IMG/M metagenome (GOLD analysis project Ga0208018, IMG submission 184105) | Marine viral communities from the Gulf of Mexico - 31_GoM_OMZ_CsCl metaG (SPAdes) (version 2) | ecosystem: Environmental > Aquatic > Marine > Oceanic | place: Gulf of Mexico | collected 2015-07-12 | reverse complement strand
TGAGGTGACCAGCTCGTATTCCTAAATCTCTTAATTGATCAGGAAACATAAGGGGGAGTGTTGTTACTCCTACATCCGCCAATCTTTGACCAATAAATCTTTTTGCAGGGTTTTTATGAGTAGCTAGCTTTAATACAGGTTTTACACCTTTTGTTATTAAACCCATATTAGCTTTAGCCAACTCATTTTTAAAGTCTTCTGGTTTTTCCAGATCTTCAATAGTATTATTGTTGTAGTTAGATACTAACTCTTCTCCAGGTTCTATATCTCTAAGAGCCACCATTACAATATGATCACCATTATCTATCTCAGTAACATTTGGATTTTCACTGTGATTGTATCCACCTAATACTTTTGCAGGAAAAGGAGCTTTATAAGTATTGCCGTTTTGCTCAAAAGTTTTTCTAATATGAGTTACACCTATTAATGAACCAGCCGGGATTACTTCGTTAGTAAATACCCCTGTTCCGTGAATTGGTGATTCTCCTGTCTGTACTTGAAAATATTCAGGAGCATCAACTCCATGTTCTTTAGAATTTACAAATTGCTTTTCCCCACCTTCTTTCATTAAAGGTGTATTATCTATAGTAGGATATACAAATGCATCTAACTCTGATCTAGATGAAATAATATTATCTTGATTTGCAGGCGGTCTTTTCTTAACACGTACTTTGACCTTGTTAAGATTCCTCGTAGCTTCTGTAAGAACTTTTTTATTGTACATTATCTAGGAGAATATTGATTTTTACTATTGCTCAGTTTTATAATCATGTTTACATCATCACACTGTTCTTTTCTTAAATTTAAGAAATTCAAGTAATGTCTGAATTTTTTTCTTTCTAATTCAGGTTTATTATAATCCATATTATTAGGATTTAAAATTCTTGTATGCCCATCTTGAGATGTAACCCAAGTATTTTCTGAAGCATAATTACCTTGTAAAATTGTTGTGCCAGGTACTAATGGTCCTGTTGGAGGATAATTAGATCCTGTTGGGAATTCAGCTCTATTACTGGTAATATCCCAGAATTGATTAAATCTATATTTCTGCTCTTCTTTAGAATATAGAATGTCATATGAGGCTAAATTTCCATTTAACTTAGGATATTGCAACGAAAGATTAATATCATTCTTAGGATATAAATTTAAGTTTAGATATCCTGATACTTGCTCTGAGTTATATACTATAGCTGTATCAAAGTTATAATCAAGAACATGATGCTGATCCACACAGTTTCCAGAACGTCTTCTATAACATTCAAGTATATACTCCATTGATCTAGTGGTCATTACATTTTGACCTGTTACTATAGGAAATTCTATTTCACATCCATGCTGATCTCCATAAAAATTACAGAAACTATCACATATAAGATTATGTTTCCATACTGTGTTTTCCTTAGTACTTAAGAATATATCTTTAGTAGGTAATAGTAAATCAGGATGCCAATCATGAAAACTAATCCAAAATTCAGTTTTAGGATCATAACTTACCGTCCAAGAGGCATCTTCAAATAAGTATGGATCACCTAATTTATAAATAGCATTTTTCCTACCATCTAATTCAAAATAGTCACCAGTACCGTCACTATCTACAGGTATATATTTTACTCTTCCTTTAAACTCATCTTTCAAATAGTAATCTTTCTTACAAAAGTATAATACGGAACTAGAGCTGTCATAAGTTGATTGGCAACCAATACCTGCTACTGGGTTATCTAGATAAGGGTAATCCGGAAAATCTTGGATCAATCTATATGGTAAATATAAAAGGAACCACCATTTCATTCCTGCTTGTGATATCTCTTGAAGACCGTTTGCATAACTAAATACACGTCCTTGATTTTGGGACATATAGTAAATACCAGCAGGTGTTGATATTACAGAAAGTCTATTTTGTGAAGATCCGTATTCAAAAGACTTATCAGCGTTAGTAATAGATTGTTGAGGCTGGTTAAATAACCCCCCATCCCCTATAGTAATTTTAGTATTTAGGTCAGTTTCTAACGTATCAACTCCTTGGTACATTAGTGGAGATGCGTTTTTAAAAGTAATGAATATACCACTTTTATTAATTGCTTTAACCCCTGATATCTGTGCTTGAAACTCTTTATAGTTATTAACTAAATAGATAAACCAACTGTCTTTAATAGCTTCATCTTGTTGAGGTAAAGAATATATAATTCTATCCGGATAATAAGTGTAGCATAATTCTGCTACCTCAGGGTCATAATACCTATTTTGAGTAGATCCTAAAGAAAAATACTGATTAAATAATTTAGATACACTTAATGAGTAATCATAAAGATATGCTACAGGATTACCTATAACCTCAGGGTTCATATCAAACATTGCTGTAATATCAGTATATCTATAAGGATCATAATGTTTGCTTGCAATCCGTTCTGATTGTTTTCTAAAGTCTACTAGAACTTCAGATTCAACAAAGAAATCTCTAACACTAGAATTAGCTAAATAGAATTTAGATTTTTTTACACTAAAAAATCCTGGAGGGTTTCCTAAGTTATCATTTTCATAATTATAATCATCATGATCTACTTGATAAAAAGCTCTTGGAAAGGCTCCTGTTCCAGGAATTGCTGGAGCACTAAAGTCAAATAGTTCACCTAAAAATGTTACATCATAGTTAATACTATTAACCCTAAATCTTGGATTAGGAATCATACTATGTAGATAATAGTTATATTCAAAACCGTTAGGTTGACCATAAAGCCAATCATTAAAGAACAACATGTTATTCTTTTCAGTATATCTATTTATATAGGTGTCTCCTCCAAAGATAATTGGTGAGCGTCTTATTTGCCTAAAATAATATTCTACAGAATCAATAGGACAGTTCCAAGTAGTTACAGGAGTATTATAATCAGTAAGTTTTTGTTCACAAGGAGTTACTGGAATTTGGAATTCACTTGATATTTGACCATATTGATTTCTAACTCTACCTTTTATACCACCATAATGACTTGCTATAGTTAAGCTAAATGGTAAATCTTGATTATCTTCATCAAAGCCTGGTAATCCATTTGTAGACAAAAATGCAGAGTTTGAACTGTTTTGATCTATAGTTCCTAATGTAACAAGTGATTTATCTTGAGTTCCGGAAGTAATTAAATTAGGACCTACGTTAACTCCATCAGGATATGTAGCATTAAAGTAAGGGCCTGATTTAGTTCTTAATACAACAGTATCTGATCGTTTTAAATTATTAATAATAAAAGATTTATTGTTTCCTAAATAGTCTTGATATTTTGGAACGTCTTGTATATTATCTCTTATATAAAAACTATCATCAATTTTAAACCTTTTTAAATTAGCATTACTAATTTTTACCATGTTACCATAGTAACCATGACTTATTTGTTGAAGAGCATATTGTCTAAAAGGAATCATTAAATACAATAACTTTAGAGTTACATCCGCACCTTCAGAAAAATAAAATGCTACTTGATTAAGACCTCCAAGAGATCTTGTGACTGGATCTAAATAAGCAAAGTCAGGCAATTCAATTGAACCTTGAAGTGCAAGTTGTTTAGGAAGCCCTGCATTATTTGCCGCAGTATTTATTACACCTCTTAAAGTATCCTCAGCAAGAGCGACCTGAGTATTTTCATAACCAGCAAAAAGTACAATTAATGCATCAGCTAATGCTTGTCCTGATGAATAATAGTTGTTAAGAAAGTTATTGTATGTAGTTACCCCACCTGCAATACTATTTAATGCTGTATTTTGAAGATTGGCATTTACAATTCTACCCCCTGCACCAGGAGCCGTTGTTCCTACACCACCAACATCTACAATAGTACCTACACCTGTTGGGGACCAGCTAAGGTTAATCGGGCCAGCTCCACCTACACCTCTATATTGTTCAGTATAGCCTGGTATTTCAGGAGCATTAAGAGTTCTTTTACCAATTAAAGATATAATAGCTTCAGCCACACCTCCAATAATCATTATAGCAACTGCTGCATCAGATAAAAGTTTCCACTTAGGATGTTCAGAGGGCTCTTGAAAATTCATAGTTGCATACCCATTTAGCGTACCATAAGCTTTAAATTCTGTAGTAGCCAAGAAAGGTGTTCTGAACATTGTATCCGGTGAATGGAACGTAAAAATATCTGTTGGTATATCTTGATTGACAACTTCATCATTACTATCAACATTTTTAATATACGGGTCATTATACAAGTAATTATGAAGTGTATTATCAGTAGGTTCAAAACCAATTGGTTTAATTGTATTAAATGGATAATTAGGATATAATCCAGTACTATTATCAGCTCCTCTTAATTTAAAAGTACGCATGTTGTTTATCATACCTTTAGCAATAATAGTTTTATTACCTTCTCGTGATCCTCTTAAGATTTCATAACCTGCAATCCCCGGTATATCATTACCAAATTGATCTTTAGGAGTTGTTATGTTTTCAAACATTACACCCATTAATCTTATAAAAAGATCATTACCGGCTGTTGCAATATTTGGAGTAGGTCTAAAATGTAATGCATCAGTAGAGTTGCTATTATTTAAAAACCCTTCCGGGAATTTATGATGTCTTACTTTTTTACCACATAAGTCAAAAGCACCGCTTGTACCACCACTTGGTATTTGAGCACTAGGTCCTGTCCAACAGTAAGAACTAGAGTTCCAAATATCTGGTCGATCATCAGGATATTCTTCTGTAGATTGCCAGTATCCCATATCCCCAACTGCTAATAAAACCCCACCATCTTCTAAGACCCATTGACCATTTGCATTCAATGTTGCGTTAGGTAGATCTGTAGGGTATGGTAATTGAGATGCTGTATTATATATTTCAAATACTTTATCATCTAATGCTAATGCATCATCATCGTTAACCTCATCTGCTTCAAACACTGTTGGACCTCCAGGAATATTAAAATTTCTAGGAGCTCTTCCTGGAATATGGTATGAAGAAGATTTATCACCAGTATCATACACCCATCTTATATAAAAAGAATAGACTTCATCTCTTAGATAATTTGTTTTATTACCTCCTTTCATATAATAGTTTGCAGGATATTCTACTGATGCCCACCTTGTCTTAATTAAGTTTGCTAGAGGTTGATAATTAAAATCAAATTTAGATCTAGGACCTACTCTAAGTAAATAGCCATTTACATCTGTCATTTGATCTGATGTTTCAAAGACAGGTGTTTGTATTGGTAACTGCTCTATAGGAACTGCCGGTAAACTAGGGTTAACCTGATCAATTTCTATTGTAGTAGTTTTAGTTGAATAGTATCCAAATTGGGTAGCTACAGTTTGCTGATTAACAGCAGAAACTAAAACAAGTTGATATTCATCAAAATTTTCTGAATCTAATTCTAAGTCTAAAGTTAAAGATCCTTGAAAATCATTAGGAGTATATATAAACTGAAAGTTACTTTGTGAAAAATAATCAGTTACCTTTTGACCTTTGATGCTATATGCAATTAAAGCAAAATAAGTTCCGTTAGCAAGGGTCCCTCCTGATTGACCTAATTTTAATGTAAGACAAGGTGTCTCCATTAATCTTGCTAATCTTATGTGATCACAATTAAGACTGTTAACTTGTTCTACAAAGTCACAATCGTCAATTGTTTCCTCTTCTTCATTCCATTGTACTCCTGGCCAAAGTATTTTATTATTACCATTGAAATAGTAATTCAGATCTGCTTGACCTAACCAAGTATAATCTTTTGACGGCCACGTTTTAGGATCACCAACATTTAAATATCTGTCTGGATTAAAACCGTCAGCCCAATATACTTGCCAAGTACAGTCTTCTTTTTCTCTAGAGGCTCCTGATATTAATTGTCGTTTATCAAAATTTAAACAAGGATCTTGCACGATTTCTCTATATCTACAAGCATCCTCTTCTAATAACCCTATTTCAGAACTAATACGTTTTCCTTGATTATCATGACCAGCTGTAAAAATAACCCATTTATCAGAGTATAAATATATAGCTCCAATAATATATTTTTCAGCAACTGTAGAAGGCATTGTACTACCTGCTGTTGCACAAAGATAATTTGAAGCTTCATTGGATAGTGTGCTTACATCCCCTTCTTTAGTATTATTTACAATGTTTATGGCATGAGTCCACATTCCTTCTGAAACAAAAGAAGGATCAGAGTCTTTATTCAATCCTTTAGTAAAAGAATTGGTAATGACTTGGGAAGTGTTTTGCAGCCCTGGTTTTTGTTTCTTCCTCTGCTTTGCCATTTTAAATTACTCTATTATTAGCTCTATTTCTATACGGACTATTTGGAGAATAGCTTGCAAACATACTATAGTATTTACCATACATAGCTTTTCTATTTGTCCACCAAACTTTTTCTAACTCTTTGAAGTTAGGAGTATTTACTAAACTTAATGCATTGTTTCTTGCACCTCTAAGTCTTTGCTCAATAAGCTGCATTCTTTGTGAAACATTTTCTCCGTTCAGGAATAAGTTCTCAAATATTCTAGACTTTAATGCATACTCGTAGTATTCATTAAGAAGTTCATGATCAGGAACCAATAAATTACCATCACTATCAGAAAGATCTCCTTGGTAGTTTAAGTAAACTTTTCCGTTATCAAATGAGGTAAATAAAAAGCCATCTTTAATCCACCCTTCATCTGGAGTATTATAATAAAGATTTGGACACTCACAGTCAATATTTTGACTTGACTTCATCTTTAGAGGTTTGAGATATCCGGACTTTTTTGTAGTACTTGCGTTAACAACTTGAATTAGTTCATATGCTTCATTCTTACAGTTTAAAAATACTCTTGGTTTTTGAGAGTTATCTCCATATGGTTGATCAGGATTGTGTGTAATGCAAATCCCTTCTTGACCTTCAAAACAACATGTTCTATCCGGTGGACATCCACACTCTACAGTTTGGTTAGGCCATTCAGTATATGGTACTTCTTGAATATTTGTACCAGAAGCATACCCGTCATACCCAACTACTTCAGTAAAGTCTCCACATATCATGGCATAATTGAACACATAAAAGTCATCTGGAAGCTTAACTTTACCATGTGAAACATCTAATACAGTTTCCTTAGTTTGATTTATTCTTAAACCAAGTTCATAATTAAGCTTTCTTACAAGTTTAATTAATTGCTGAGGTTCAATCATATTCTCTAAAGCAAATGAATGTAAATCAATTGTTACATCTTCAAGGAGCTGATCAAAAGTTCTATATTTTAAAGTGTAATTAAAGTCCATTACTTTTTCTTTTTACGAGGCTTTGCAGTCTTAGCAGCTTTTTTAAAATCTTTATCTGTAGGAGCACCTTTAGAACCTTTCTTACGCATTGTTTCTTTAGATCCTGCTTTTATTCTTTTACGCTTTGCATGTATATTTGCATATAAACCTTTTCTTGCCATGACTATTTCTTTTTTGCCTTATTACGTTTAGATATTGCTTTAGCTTTTTTACGTGCATCAGCTTTACTACTAGCACCCCATGCTCTTAGAGATAATAATAAACGTGTAGGTTTGCCATTTTTGTCTTTTTCTGGACCAGGCATATTACCCATACGTGCTAAAAAACTTGCACGTCTTGGATTATCTCCTGACTTTACAGGAGCTTTTAAGTTACTTCCTTGTTTTTTAGCAGATGCTCTACCTTTAGCATTTAACCCACCTTTTGGATTCTTACCTTCTTTTCTAGTCCAAGCTGCTGTTTTATATTTTTTTTCACTTGCCATTATCTAAGTATATTTTGACTATCATCAGCACCATCAACTGGAACTTTCATACTCGTTGTAAATTCTTGTAGAACATATTGTTCAATTTCTGAAAATAAATATTCTGGAAAAGGTAGTTGATCATCTTGTCTAACTAAACAATTATCTTCTTCATCACATGTGTATGCAGATATATCACCTTCAAAGATTGCTTCTACTTTGATAGCATCCCAATCTACATTAGGTATATATAAGTACCCGTTTAAATACCAAAAATATGGTCGCTTGTTATACTTGAAAGTTGTTGATTTAGTCATAGAAACCCAAGTACCTGGATCTGTTCTAAACATTTCTATACCACCATCAATAGAAGAAACAGTTCTGATTACAGGTCCTAATGCACCGTCAAATATAGTTGGAAGTTTTTCCTTAGTTCTTTTAAAGTAACATCCTGAATACACACCTACACATCCAGCCTCTACTTTATCTACATCTATTAATTCAACATAAGGAAGTGTCTTAAATATAGAGCTAATTTTCATTAGTCTAAATTGATTATCTTCTCTTTTTAAAAGAGTCTTACCATACTTAATTATAGAATAGTATATTGTTCGATCTGTTAAAAACGGATCCTCTTTTACAGCTTTTAAAGTATTTCTTACTCTTGATATAGCTTCTCCTATTGTTGTCATATATCAAATTCATTATAATCGTCCAAAGCTTTTTTCTCAGCCTTTTTTAGAAAATCTTTATATAATACACTGTTATAAACTTTATCTATTTTAGCACCTGGTAATACTTCAATATACATATTCCAATTTTCTGGATATGATTTTGAAACTGCTCTTTTAAATTCTCTACATGCCGTAAATCCCCAAAACTCTCTGTTCTTCATTTTTAGTTTAGGAGCATAATTACTAAAGAATATTTTAGCTAGCTTACCATCTGTTTCCCAATTTTTATTGCTGACTTTAACTCCGTATTTTTTTGATTTACCATAATCAATATTTGCTTTCTTACTTTTTTGGCAAGTACCAATAAAAATCCAACCAAGTTGCTCAGGTAATTGAACTCCGTCTCTTGTATCAATTACAGCTTGATGTAAGACTTGATTAAATCTTTTGATCATCTTTCTAATTACTTTGTTATCTAAGTCTTTATACTTAGGGTATGCTTTTTTAAAGTTTTCAAAGAACTCTTTGTTCAAAACAGTGCTAACCTGAGGTCTATACCTCGAAGCTTTTACGTCAGGTCTATTAAAATCCTCCATAATAATATACTAAAAATAAATGATTTTAACAAATATACTAAAAAACAAAACCCCCACTAGTGTGGGGGCTTGCCTGTCTGTCACAGAAACCAACAAACCTGTAACATATTATTATCCTATTACAGTAACTAAAGCAGGGTTAAATTGAGCACCTGTTAAGTTTTCAATTTCAATTTCGTTAACACTTGTTATTCTATAACGATAATCAACACCAGGTGTTAAACTCCATGGTGAAGGTATACCACCATCGTATTCCTGAACAGAAACTATAATTGCAGCTGTACCTAAGTTATGAGTAAATAACTCTGTATTTAAAGGTCCATTAGTAATAACTCTACTTTCTGAAAATTTATTAAATCTAGTTGCAATAGTAACTGTATCAGCTGATATGGTTGTTTCTACACCATCACCACCAACAATACTTAATGTATCTGTAGTAGTATTTGCTGTTGTACTTCCAGTATCTGCATTAATAGTTGCCCATAAGTTTTGATCAACGTTTGGTGCATCATTTGTAATAGTTAAAGTATCTCCTACAATAGCCGTAGAAATCCCAGTACCTCCAAGAATTGTTAGAGTGTCTGTAATTGAATCAGCTGTTGTGCTACCACTGTCTGAAAGAATTGTAGCCCAAAGATTTTGATCAATATTTGGAGCAGTGTTAGTAATTCTAATTGCATCTGTGCTAGGGTCAGTACTTGCATTTAATACAATTCCTACACCTGCTACAAAGTTCAATGTGTCTGCAGGAGCATCTGCAATTTGAAGATTTGTGGGATCATTATCTGGTCCCCATACAAATCCTGAATCTGGATTAATTTGAGCAGTTAAGAAATCATTTGGTGGAATAACTGTACCAGGAATTACTGTAGCTCCTGTTACGTGACCATAAGTATCAAATGTAAAGAATACATCTTGAATAAAACTATTACCACTATTATCACTTGACACATCTCCAACAGCAGAAGTATCTTGGTGAGAAATAGTTACCGTTCCAGTAATAGGGTTAGGTGCTACTTCAATACCAGGACCTGCTAAAATTGATGCTAAGATGTCAAGTTGGAAAACAGTACTGAAATAAGCTTCTAAAGCGGGAACATTAACTGATACAGTATAAGTAGTAACATTACCAACAACACTAGGTACTACATTAATATATTCAGATCCAACTACTTCAGTTACTGGAGCTTGAACATTACAAAGATAGTTAACTAATTTTGTGATAATAGTATCTAAATAATCATATCGACTGATTACAGTATCACTATTACATATAATGTCAGTACCTGTATATACAATACATTGAGCATTAAATACCTCCGGACATGCTGGAGGACATGGTGCAGTTACAGTATAACTGTCATTGCATCCACAGTTTTGATTTTGATTATTACAATTATTAGTTGCCATTTTTTTTATTTTAGTTTATAGATATATACATTTTAAAACTTAACCCTTTGAACACTAAATCTTGAAGTATCACCTACTTGAGAAATATAGTCCTGACCAGTTGTATTAATTACTTTTAAACAAATATCTGTTCCTGCAGGTAAAAATCTAGTAAATGATCCGTTAATTGAAGCATGTTTAGCAACTACTACTGGGGTAAAATTATTTACACAATAATACTGACACCCACTTGAACTAGTTATTCCAGCTGTTAACTGACCAGGTGTTACTGAATTAAACCATCCATCACCAGTTGTAATTGACATATGTTGGAAAAAAGAAATAGTATAAATACCGTCTTCTGGTACTGTAAATATTCCCGTTAATGGATCATATGCTGTACCAAAATCATCATATTCAATATTTGTGTTTATTTGAATATTTCCATCACACAATCTAGTAGAATTTAACGAAGGAACAACTCTTGATAAATTTACAGGTTGACCTTGAACAGAAAATCCTGGTAGTTCTGTTACAGATAAATCATATGTAGTTGTTTCACCAACTACTGTATCTGTTACATTAACAGTTCCATCTGTAGATGTAATAATTGTATTTTTACCAGAAACTTCATAAGTTGTTGTTGATCCCACTACTGTACTAGTGACTGTTATGTTGTCTCCTGCAGTTACTATAGATACTGGAAATGATATTCCACTTATATATTGATAAATATCACATACTACTAACCATAAGTTAGTAATTGCATCAGCTACAGTTATTGGAGAGTTAACCCAAACACCTAAATATTCCGCTGCATAAGAAGTTCCTTTATTACTTAATGTGGAATCAGCGTTATTTATACATTGTGTAGCTACTGCACTAAGTAAGTCTGCTGGTAAGCCTGTTGATCCAAGTAATGCACAATATCCATAAATATCATCGTTAACTAAAGCATTTAATACTTCATCTATTTTATAAGCATTCCCTGATACAATTACACCATCATCTAAAGTACATTCTACTAATATACTAGGAAGAGTAAAAGTTTGTTTTTCTTGATTTTCTAATGCTGTAACTCTAATATCTAGATTTGCCACTTCAGTACTCAAAGTACCGATCTCATCTATAAGCGTACAAACCTTTAAAGCAATCATTTGAACATAATCTAATAACTGCATTGTTGTAGCACCATCTTCTACAAAACAAGATGCTACCGTTACTACACAATCCGGACAAGATCCTGAAACAGTTTCTGATGGAGCAGGTATATCTTGAAGTTCACAGATTTTTTCAATTAAAAGTTCAATAAGACCTTTGAAATCTGTTGGTCCACAACTAGTAATCCCTAAACATGAAAGATCATAATCAGTTACATTTATCTGATCTAAAATCTTACAAAGTTCTGTAGCTAATGCGGCCACAGCATCAGATACTGTATCTCCTTTACATAAATTAATACACTCTAATGTAGGACCTTGCCATATCACACAATTTGATGATACTGGGTTACAGGGCTTATTATCTAGATTTAAAGGTTTCATATTCTTTCTCTTATTATAATATACAAATTAATTCTTAGAATTACAAGTAGAACAATTAACTGAAGAATCACAATTACCACTACAATTTGGGCAGTTATAATTAGGATCTTTTAATGCTTGTAAGTCTATAAGTTCTTTTTTTACTATCCACTTGTCATCTTCTTCTGGACAACAATTAGTAATACCATATCGTTTTTCTAAAACTAGTTTATACATAACATCTGCAAAGTTGCAAGTAATCATATCATACTTCTCAGGTGTACATATTGGAGTATTATAACCAGGTCTTACAGTTCTATTATTTATAAATATCGGTGGTGGACATACTCCATATTTACATTCACCAAATGTTTCAAAAAAGTCTGTTGATAAAAATTCAAGTTCTGGTATTACTGTACAGTTTTCAGTAGTAAATGTGTAATCAGGATCACTACTTTCCCATTGACCTGTTGGACAATTTCCAGGTAAAGTTTCATTACTAAATGTTACAGTTCCTATTGTAAATACCCATGCTTTAATAATAAAAGATATTTGATTTAAATTTTCATCTTGATATACCGGGTTACCTGATTGATCATAACCTACAAAAGTAAAAGTATAGGTAGTAACTACTCCTCCAATTTCTAAGTTACCTGTTATACAAGTACAGACGTCCGTACACTCATAACTTATTATATCAGGTGTAGGTACTGGTTCTACGGGTTCTTCATAATTTACCCATTCTCCATAAGGACATGTTAATGATGTTGACTCAGGTAATTTATATTTAGGCTCACCTGAATTACCATCGTAAATAACCCAGTTAGTACCATCAAATGAAACAATACCACAATTTTCTAATGGATTACCAACATCTTGACAGAGGTTATATGTAGGATAACCATTTACAATATTACCAGTTGCTAATCCTGTATATAATATACTTACGTCTCCTGATCTTAATTCAAGTAAAAAGCATGAACAATATTGATCAGGAATCCACTTTAATAAACATATTCTACCGCTAGATTCATTTGGTCCTAAACTGATAGTTATTAGTTCATTATCACAATTTAAATATTGATAAGTTCGAACTAGTTTTTCTGAATAGTTTGTAACTTGACTGCACGTACATACTAAATCATTAGCACACTCATCACAATTTACATAAGACTCAGTTACATTTACAGTACCTGCATTAGAGTAAATTGCCGAAGGATCAAGTACTTCTTGAACTGTCCAGCATTCTGTACAGTTTTCTATTTTAATTACTTGACCTAAGTATAATGAAAGATCTGTATAAGTGTAAACATTATCAGCTTCACCTTTACAATCTACTAGTTCATAGTAAGTTCTAGTACAATCAATACATTCTTCAAATAGACCTTCTATTTCAAATATTTGAGGATTAGTTGGTTTAAAGTCAATTAGTTCAACCTCATAACAACCGCAATCAATTTTGATTACTTTACCTACATAAAGTTCTAAGTTAAGTTCTGTATATATTACACTTGAATCTATACATGATGTTAGTTTATATGCAGGGACTTTAACACAATCTTCACAGTCTTCATAAGATCTTACAACTACAACATCAACTAAACAATCACAATCATCTTCTATAGTATTACCTTCTTCTACAATCCAACATCCTTCCCTGCCTAATATTTCTACAACATTAGAACTTCCAAAAGTATATTGATACAAAGCATCCGAGTTACTGTATATAACTTCTGAAGGCTGTTCACAATTAGTAAGTTTAAAACATAGATCAGGACATGTTCCTTCGTCACAATCTCCTATTTCTGAAACAATAGGATTTACAGAACCTACTTCTGGAACTGGTGGAATTTTAGAACATATCCTCATATAAGGATTTGCTTCTACAGAAGAAACATTTATTAGTACATCATTCTCATCAACATATAAGAACCCATTTGTATTTTGCACCCACCAACATCTTAATGTACAATCACATGGTGTATCTGTAGGTACTGTAGTTACAGTAGAGTCATTACAAAATTCAGATGTAGTTTCTGTTACATATGCACAGCCTGTGTATTCAGGACCAGCTACACTAGTAAAAGAGTCTACATATGGAGCATAAACAGGATCATTTGAAACAAAAAAGTCTGTACCATCACACGGGATAACCATATAACAATCACAAACTAACTCAATAGTTTCTATAGTTTTACATACTGGTATTCCAGTACATTCATCTAAAGTACTACCATCAGGACATGAATATATACCTGGATTATTAGGATCTGGAACCCCTTGTCCTATATAATCTCTAGTACTAAATATAATATAAGGTTCTAATTGAGCTTCAGTACTACCACAGTTTCCTAAACCTACTGCGGGATACATTAAATTTGCTTGAAATTCTGTAGTAGTAATATCATAGATTTCTGCTGCAAAAGAAGCTTCATCTCCTAAATTTAAACCTGATAATATTATAGTATGAGTTCCTGCTGTTAATGTAACTGGAAAAGCATGCCAATATCTAAAAGGTACAGTTGCCGAAGTATCACTAGCATCTAAGAATACTGCATCAGATCCGTCAATGTTTATCTTAACTTTATTATCACCTGCAATACCAATTACATATTGTTTAGTTTCTGGTACATCAATGCAAAATTGAAAAGACAACTCTTGATTATTAGGAAAACCTGTTGCCCACACACCTGCTTTAAGTAGTCTTCCTACAAAAACACTTAAAGCGGGGTTTATATTAATTTGAGTTTTACATCCAGATATATCATTACCAAAAGCATTATTCTGAACAGGTCCGATAAATGGTAAGTTAATACCAGCACCATTATTATCTTTAATAGTATATCCTGAAAAACTAGTACCGTCACCTAAAATAGGCCATGGTAATGATGTAATATCATTATAAAGTCTAACTCCTAAATTAGTATAAGCTACAGCACCTAGAATTCGTGATCCATTTACTATAGGTAAAAGAGTTCCTCCAGAATATTCAGCTATAGTTTCTGTTTCTCTTTCACATAACTCTGTAACTTCATTATATGTAAATCCTTCTGGACATTCACATAATTGTTGAGGATTACAGTCTTGACAACTTGGATCATTACATCCAAGATCTTGATCGTTAACAGGGTTTAATTGACCTAAAGTAGGTGTAGCAGGATATAATGGTCCAACTTCAGTTTCTAAAAATACAGTATAACAACGACCTGGTTGTAAAGAACCTCCTTCTCCAGGAAAAAGACTAGCACCTATATATTGATAAACTGTACCATTTGTTATAGTTAGTGATCCACGAAATAATATTTCTTGACCATCGCAACAACTAACAAATCTTACAACGTTTGTAGTTTGTGTTTGAAAATCAACTCCTATTCCTATACCTGATATTATACCATGTGCCATTACTTAACGAACTTTTGTAAATTTTGTACATTAGTTTTGTTGGTTTCACTTAAAGACTTTTCATAACTGTATTTACAGCTTTTACATACTACAGCACCATCTGATGCTTTAGCTCTTTGACATCCACATGTTAATTTCTTGTTGCAATTTGGACAATTCATTTTGTTGGTTTTTAAGGGTTAACAATGCTTACAATCTAATTTATCTAATAGTTTTACTGCATAATTAAAGAGTGTCATCCCGGCTTGGTTGTCATGGCATGTTTCTACTTTAGCTTTAGCAGCTTCTAAATACATTTTAATTAAATGTAATTCTTTTAGCTTTTCTTTTACTTTAGCTGGTGGATCACAATCTGCCACATCTATATTACAAAGTATTTTTTCATATCTGTTTAATGCACATGTCATTCTAAGATGATTGTAATTTACGTATACTGTACATTCTGGATCTACTATATATTTGATACCATATATTCCATCAGGTAAATTAACATATGACGTACCACAGTTTTCAGTTTGAAGTCCTAAATCACATGCTGTAAGAGTAGGGCTTGATTCTGGTACAAATGATAATTCAGATGTATAAGTAAAACCAGGAACAACAATTTCTAATCTAGGACGATTAACTCCCACTAAAGCAGAATATACACTTGTATCAAATATTTTTAAAACACAGGGATTTGATACCGTTGGGATTTCTAAACTTAATACATGATTTGCCATAGTTCTTATAATAAAAAAAGGAGAGGGAGAAATTATACTCTCACTCTCCTTTTATGAGTTTATAGTTTAATTATTATGGTAACACTGGAAGTGGTACATCCGGAGTAGATACCCCACATTCAACAGGTTCTCGTAATGCTTCAATTAAACAGTCTGATTCACAGGTTGTCAACCATTCTGCCAAAACATCAAATACTGCATCTGGATCCCCTTGAGGAACAACAATCTCTAACAAGTATTGATCATTATCAAACGTTCCAGTTGGGTTATACAAACGTGGAATATTGTGCTGTAGATAAATACGATCATAAAGACCATTTCTACTAATTCCTGCAGCTTCAACAATTGAGTTACCTTGAGTTACCTCACGGATACGTAGATCAGTTGCAAGGTGGTTTTGTCTGTAAGCTTCAGAAAGAATTACATCACGTACTACAGTTTCTCCAACTCCATTTGCTTGAATTCCGTAACATTGTACACCAACACAAAGACCGTTAAATTCACAAGGATCTCCAGTTAGATCTACTTCAGAAGCATAAAGTCTTACCGGCTCTAGTTCATAGAAGTCAGAAGGTTGGAATGTACAGTTTTCAAACTTAGTTTCAACATAAGCTCCGCTAAGTACAAGTCCTGCACACATAGCTGGATCAAATGGTGCTTCAGTCCAATCACTAAAGTTAGCATAAGTTACACCAGCAATAACAGGAAGTGTTGTTGTATCAACTGTATCTGGATAGTAATAAGTCCAAGTTGCACCAGCATCTTGAGTAAATGTTACAACTGGGAATGCAAATGGATTAACAAGAGTGCTTTCCAAAAGCTGATTTGCCCATGCAAGCATTACTTTACGTGGATCAACCGGAGTTGGTGCTACATCATCATCAGGACAACATCCTGTGTAAGCCTCAAGTGTAAGGTAAGAGTTGCGATCAAGGTATCTCATAGCAGGAGAACCTTTAACATCTAAACGAAGATAGTAAGTCTCATCACACAAGAATTGTTTACAACATTCACCTTCAGTTTCACCTGGATTACTTGATGCAGGTGGGTTAGCATTTGTCCAAGGAGTTAATCCTACGTGAATAACGTAGTTAGAAGGAGCATTAGCAGGAGAGTAGTAAAGTCTACTTACATACTTGCCCTTAATTGTTTTGGACTTGTTGGATTCAGTGTATCCACCGTGAAAAGGTCCAATTTTGTCATTAGGCATTAAAGCTCCACCTGCAAGAATAAACTCACAACAATTTGTATCAGGTGTAGGTGAAACTTGAAATGTCTTAGGATCAATAAATGAAATTTGACCAGATTTCAACACATTAGTTGGAGATGTACCTAATTGTACACCATTTAGTGCAGAAATACCTTCTGTAGCTATAAAGGTTTTCTTAAAAGCATGATTAAAATAAGCCATTTTGTTTTGTTTTAATTAAATAATAAATACATTATAATATAATGAAAAGATTTAGGATTTCAAAATTATTTTAAGAAAAGTAATTTATATTTAGCTGAATTGACAGCATCTTTAACAAGATCTAGGTTATTTACAATTTCTGAGTAAGGCATCATTCCTTGTAATTTATTTACCATAGCATAGATATCTCTCAAATAATTAATAGCATCTGCTGTTGAATCAAGTGTTCTTGGAGATACTTCTTTGTAAGTCAATAGTTTTTCAGTTACCCCTTGATATCCCTCTACTAAAGTATCAGCCAAGTCAGGAATAGCATCATACAAATCATTAAGGGCTTTATGTGCAGCATAAGAACCTTCACCAGTAACTTTCAAATGCAATTTATGAAAACTTGTCTGTGCATTCATAAGTTCAGTAATACATGCAGACATCATAGTATCTAATGAACTACCACCTACTCCTGTGTCTTTTGTGGGTTCTGGTTTTGCTTCAGGAGAAGGTTTAGCAATTTTTTTTGGAGCTTCTTGCTTTTTAAGCATTCTTGGTTGCGGTGCTTTCATTTTAATTAGTTACTACGTTCAGCAGCATCTTGGTTTCTAGAGAACTGATTACCAGATTCAATATCACCCGCAAGTATACTTACTGCTTCATCAATTATTAATTCTATAATATCATCTTTGAATTCACATTCTACTTCTTGGGTAGATGTGATTCCGGTATATGGATCTGAGCAGTTCAAAACTTCAATTCTAACTGGCTGTCTATAATATGTTAGAAAAGCTTCTTCTATCTCAAACTCATTGTTTGTATATAAATGAACTGTATCATCTATAAGAGTAGCAAAAGTCTCTGCCCATTCAAAACTAGGTTGTTTAGATTTATCTCTCAAAAGTTGATTAAGGTTACCCTCTTCAGCAAGATACACTGTCATTCTTCTGCCGTCACAGCAATCTTTGGTAGCATCAATGTCTACACGTTTCCATTGTAAATAGTCCTCAGGTACATTACCTTCATAAAAAAGCTCTTTTTTAAGTATATCCAAGGGCTCCTTAATCAGTAACTTTTGGAGATCATCTTTTCTTCTAGTAGATTGTTCATCACCTTCTTGTACAATATTAAGTCCATGCAGCTGTCTTCTAGCCCATTCTACCTGAGCTTTATTAAAAGACTCAACAACTTGCCAACAAGTTATATTGTCAAAATCTTGACTGTCTAACTTGTTAAGTCGTTGTTTCATTTTTATGGTGATTGTACTATTAAGCATGTCTTACTTTCTTTTTTTAGATTGACTCTTTAGCCACATTTCGCGATGTAGTCGGTTGTTTATTTTACCCTGTGTAGTGTTTCCAAACGTAGTAGTATCTTGAATACCTGGAGAAGTTTGACCCTGTGTAGTGTTTGTATAGATAAAATCTGGATTTTGTCCTTGAGATTCAAGAGAATCAGAGATCTCTCCTTTTGTAGTAGGAGCAAACATAATTCGTCCAATCGTTGCTTTAGGTATTCTAGCTTCTCTAGCTTCTCTAAAAAATCTTAGCTTGTCAGCATCTGTTTTATACTTTGTCATGATTTCTTCTTTTTATTTTTTTTAGCAATTTTTTTAAAAGTTTTAGCAAGTGTCTTAGCTTTACCAGTACAAGTACTTTTAGTTATAGGGGTACATTTACCTTTAGTACCCCTTTTCTTAATTGACTTAGTGGCTTTCTGTATCCACTTCTTATCTTTTTTAGTTGCCATCAAGTTTGTTTTCTTCTAGTATAAGAACGTCTTAAAGTTTTTCCTTTTATAACTCTACCATATTTTGCGCCAGGTAGTTTATCCTCTTCAGCAAATTGTGGATTTTTAGATTGTTCTGCAGCTTGTCTTTGAGTAATATTATATCTTTTAACTTCTCTGTTTCCATCAGCAGAAACATTAACTTCTTTTTTTACACGACCTCTGCGGTCTTTAACAACTACTCTCTTTTTTTCACCAGTAGAATACTGCTCATCTGGAGCAAACTTCAATGTTGTTTTTCTACCACCTTTCGATGTTTTATAAACATTTCCTGCAGGATCTATTGTTTTTTTAGATTTTCTCTTACTCATGATATATATATTTATTTAAATTTATCTTCTTAAAGATTTGCCGGAGATAATTCTATCTCCAACATGACCTCCACAAGCAAAGACACCACGTCCTTTAAGAATATCAGCTTGTGTAACTTTACCATCACCAGTTAAATCTGGAAATGATGAACCTCCTCGTTTCATTTTAGAACCTCCGTACCCGTACTTGATTCCTGCTTTTTTCATATTTGCCGGCATAATTATATAATTTTAAAGTTTCCAATATTTTTCACATGCTTCATTTAGATCATTTAAAATATCCTCATTAAGTGGATTTTTCAAATGTTCTATTACATCAGATACATTTCTTCCAAGCATACTTCCACTTTGAGAGTGATAAATGTAACCATCTGATTTAGTTACAATATACTTAAAGAACGTTGAGTCTCTTACAATAGATTTAATCTTTAATGTTTCCATGTCAAGTTTAGCAGCTTCAAGGAAAGATTTTGCAGCTCTTTCTTTGTTTGTTTCTGCACCGTCTCCAGAAATGTATCTATCCATATTTTCATAGAATACATCGTTTGGAGTAGATCTTTTGTATTGAGTACTATTAGTATCTACTACTTTAGCAATGTAGAATAGTTTAGTACTATTCTTGTCATATAGTTTCTGCAACTCTGCGTAAGCTTTGTTTCTAAGTTTTTTATACTCAGTTCTTACCATTACAGTTTCTTCTTCTTTATCTAGATAGAATTTAGGAGGAGTTGCTTGTGATCGTGCATCATCATAACTTTTTGCAATCATTGTAAATCCTCCGGCTTCAATTGCATGTAATTTAATTCTATCAAATGGTTTTTTTGGATCTAGATATAGCGGATCATTACCACAAGAAATATCTATCTTATTCCAAAACTCTTTATTATCTGGTTTTAATAAAGTTACTTTGTTCCAAAAGTCTTTGTCTTCAGGATCAATTACATTTGCCGCAAGCTCTTTTTCTAATTCAGCTACAGATTCTCTAATCTGTCTTACTTTAGCTTCTTTATCTTCAGGAGATAATGTTTTAATCTCTGGAGCATACTCATTTAGACCAGATACATATCTGATTACTCCATTAATTTCTAGACATGCTAATTGTTCATTATGTGTTACTCCATCAAATAAACTCATACCATGATCTTCTAATCCCATGTTTGTTGCTCGTGGGTCAAAATAAGGTCTAACAGCAATAGATGTTTTCTTATTTGTTCCTGTTTCGACCATTGTAAAATTGTTTGTTTCCATTTTGTTGGTTTTTTAATTGTTGATTAAAAAAAGGGAGGAGTGTTTTACCCCTCCCTTTCAAGTTAATTATTCTAGTTATTAGAATGATCCTCCTGTTACAGGGTTTCTCATTACAATTTTAAGAACTTTAGTTGGATCTTTTACCCAAATAGCTGGCATAGTTTGAGACATCATTACTCGGTATCCGTTAAATTGTCCAGAAGACTGGAATCCTTGAGTACGTCCCATGTAGTCCATTGTACCATTCTGATACCACCACTTCAACTGATTATCCCAAGATAGCTTCAATAAGAAGATGTTGTCATTAGTATTATCAGTAATGTCGAAGATAATGAATGAATAAGATGATAATGGGAATCCGTCAATAATTGGGTTCTCAATGTCATTAGTATGAACATTATCAAATGCTGGGTTAAGTACAAACTTAACGTTAGCCAAGAATGGAATTACATATGAAGTATAAGCAAATCCAAAGTTCAAGTCCATTCCTTTACCAGTGATAGCACCAATATCAGCAGCCTGAATTACTAGACCTGAAGCAACAGCTTCACGTTTGATAGCTTCATTTACCATTCTCATTCCACCCATACCAGTTTGAACGATCAAAGATCTATTTGGATCTGGACCTTGGAATTCAACTTTACCATTAAAGAAGTTGTAGATTTCTCCACGGAACAACTCAAGTGTAAAGTTATTTTTGTTATAGATACGTTTAAATGAGTTATCCAACTGTCTCCAAAGACCTACAGAAAGACGAAGATCATCTGGACCATCTTGACGAAGTCTACCTCCTTGTCCCCACATTAGGTAAGATTCAATATCACTTGCAACTTTAGACAAGTGAGCTGCTTCCATTTGAGTTAGGAAAGTACGAGAAAGGTCACCGTTATCAAATGCCTTTTTAACTTTGTCTTTACCCATCACCTTAACCATATCATCTAGTGATGAAATAGAAGGATCCATATTGGCAGTGTCAAAGCTTCTCCAGATTTCAGTTACTGGAACTGTACCATCTGCATTCATTCCTCCTTTGATCATAAGATCTGCACGAGAAGATACAGAATAATGTACGTGAGCTTCAGCTCCTCCTACATAGTTGTAGAACTCACGGAAACCAGTTCTTGTAGTGATATCAGAGAATCTTTCTCCGTACTCACCACGAGCAGAACCTTTACGGAAAACTTTAGTACCATTCTCAAGATATTTATTATCTAGGAATTTAAAGTTGTCGTTGTTAACCAACGTTACAGTATAGATAAACCCATCACCTACAGGAAGAATATCTTCATCAGTAATGTACATCTCAACTCCGTTATATTTGTCATAAGTGATAATATCACCATGTCCAAACTCACGTCTGCTTAATTTGATGCGGAAAGTAGATCCATCTGTACCTTTAAAGGTATTGTTTGGTTCAATGTCTTCAATGATGTAAGGAAGGTCATTAGTAGTAGCAGTTTGCCATCTATACTCCCCACGAGCATTGTCAACCATAATTACATTTTTACCACCAAAGCTAGACATTTGGTAAAGAGGCATTTCAACCTTCTGTGCCATTGCCCAGAGGTCCACCGGACCAAGGTCCATAGGTTCTGCATCCTTCAACATGTTAACCAAGTGGTAAGAGTCTACGTGTGAACTTGCGTTGTACGCTGTATCCCGTAGAAAGATACCATTGTTTAAAACTGGAGTTGCCATTTTTATTTATTTATTTGTTTGTTACTTATTTAAAATCTTCTAAACATATTATTTTTAGAAAGTGTTTTAGCTTTAGATCTAGAAGGTTTTCTACTAGATGAATCATTTGACTCACTTGCTGGAGAAGAAGTTCTTTTTCTAGACTGTTCAGTTTTTAATGCTCTTACTGTTTTTTCTACAGCTTGTTTTCCACCTTGCTCTCTAACTTTAGTTTTGTATCCATTTGGATCTGCAAGTAACCAAAGTGCTTCTGCAATAAGATCATGTCTTGGTTCTACAAACTGATACTTTTCTAGTAAATGTCCTAATAAATTAGTTGGTTTACCAGATATAGATGGGTAATTTGGTTGAACTAATCCTGAAAATAATAATCCTTGTACTTTCTTATCAAGTTTAATTCCTCCTATTGTCCCATTAGCTAATGTACTATAAACATTTTCTTGATATGCTTTAGCTTGTTCAGCCTGCATTTGTTTTTTATGTTCTTGCTCAGCTAATTGTCTTCCAACAATTTCTTCTTGCATTGCATCAAGTTTTGGTTTAAATTGATTAGCTTTTTGTTCAAGTCTATTTAAATCTTTCCAATCTTGAATTTCTTGTTCAATTTCTTCTGGAGTACCAAATCCTGTAGCATGTAAATATGATCTAGCAATTTCAGCTTGATCATATTCATTTGTAACATCTAGCTGTCTCATTTCTTCAACTTGAGCTAGAGTTTTAAATAAACCTTTTAAATCTTGACCACCATCCGCTACATATTTAGCTGCTACTTGTAATTCTTGAGGGAGTGATTGAAAAAACTCTACTGGTGTAGATTGTCTAATTTGGTTTTCTCTTTCTTGAAAATTAGCTTCAAACAACTCTCTAAAGTCTTTAGCTGTGTATTCTTCTAAAGGTTTATCGTCATCAAATGCAAATAAAGTACCTTCTTCAATCATTTTGTTAGCTAGATCTACTAAACCACTTTTATCTGTTTTAGGTCTACCAACATTACCAGACTCCTCTTGTTCTGTAATTAAATCGTCTAACTCATCAATTGTTTCTTGTACAATATTCTCATTTACCTTTTGTTCTACAGGCTCTTGAATTTGAACTTCTTCCGTTTCTACTTCTTCAGTAGGTTTGTCAATGAACGTTGTGTCAACAGCGGGTTCCTTATGAAACACTGTTTTCTTTTCTTCTTCTTCTGGGAGCATTACACTTTCTGCACCCGGCATCCCAAAGATTTCGTCAATATTTATTTCTACCTGATCTACCGTTGTAGATTCATTTACCGTTTCTTCGGGCATAGTTTCTTTTGTACTCATTTTGTTGGTTTTATGTTATACATTAATATAATAAATAAACTTCAGAAATTTAAAATTTTGAAAAAATAAACTGTAATATATAGCTAAGTTTACTCTCCTTTACCAGACTTAACATCATATTTGTTCTTATTTTCTTGTGCAATTTGAAGTTGTTTCTCTGCAATCTCTTTATCAGTCTGCATTCTTTCTCGTTCTAATTGGTTCTTTTGAGATTGAATTACCATACGGTTGTTCTCTTTTTCTCTTTGTAATCCGGATTGTTCTTGATACTGCTCTGTTTCTCTAATTTCAGTCATAGCATCTCTAAAGTCAGACATTTGGTTTTCATTTAAATCTACCATTGACCCATAACCAGCAGCTCTAATTTCTGCAACTAAGATATCTCTTTGTCTATCTTTTTCATTTTCCATAGCTTCAGCATCAATCTTCATTTGTTCTTGTTCTCTTTCAGCTTCAATTTGTTGTTGCTGCATTTGTTGTTGCTGTTGCATTTCTTGCTGTTTCAATTGCTGTTGTTTTTGTTCTGATTCTTTTAGTACTGTATTTAAAGAAGCAATAGAATCTGATTGAACAACTTTACCAAGATCATAAATACTTGCGCCTGTTGTATTATTTTGAAGAGCCATTTGTTTTAATTGTTCTAGAATAGCTCTATGATTTGCATTAGTACTAATTGAAATATTTAAATCTCTAAGTAAAAGATCTGTACCATCAATTTCAAAGTTGACTTTTTCATCAGCAGATGTTATATACGTTAACCTAGTAGAAGGTTTAGTAGAATGATAGTACTGAGCAAGATCAGTTCTCATTTCATGAACTCTTGGCATTAAATAATCACAGTGCTGAATAAAGTACATTTCTGTTTGAGCATAAGATGCGTTAACTGCTTGCTCTACTCCAGTAGCAGTTTGTTGAGAAATTTGCTGACCCATTCTTTGTGGGTTAACTCCAATTACTTCATAAGCTTGTTGTTTAAAGTAATTAGCTAACTGGATTCTAGACATTAACCTATTAGTTTGTTCTAGATCTAGCTTTTGGAAATGGTTAAAGTTTAATGCATTCTCTGTATTTGTAATAGATGTATCTAAAGGTAGCATTTGGAAATTCTTCATTGCTACATATGCTTTAGCATAATTACCTTTACCCCAATCTTCCCCTAAAGAATGTTTAGGTAAACTATTTTGATCTAACATAATAACTGTACCTAACTCATCAACTAATATATCAGCTATCTGATTATTTACAATATTATAACCAATTTGATACGGTTTCATTAGATCAATTAAAGCTGTAGACTTTGTATTTCTATCTGAGAAGACAGAACCTTCTACTGGTAGCTTACATCCATATAAATTATTATCTCCTTTAAATTGAAACTTAAGAGGTCCAATATGGTTTTTATCTATACCAATGTAAATAGGTGAAAATCCTCCTGGATTATTCATACCCCAAAAGCTTGGAATATTAGGTCCAATTTTAACACCACCCCAAACTTCATTAATATATATCCAATCAATGTGCTCCCCAAATAATAAATTATCTTTGTTTTTATTTTTAAAGAGTCTTGTATCATAAATAGGTTTATCTGTAATTTTATAGTCTTCAGTTACTATGTCGTTAGTAACATCTCCTTCTTCAGTAATCTTAGTTAAGTGGCCAATTTTTCTTTGAGACTTCCAATATACTTGAGTTACTCTTAATAAATAAGCCGTACCCTGATCATAATAATCTTCACTTTCTCCAAGAATCTCATTAATAATATCAGAACCGTCTAAAACATTACCGGCCATAAATGAAGTATACTGTCTATATGCTAATGAAGGCATGTTAGTATTCCATTCATGAGATTTAGTAGAATCATAAAAAGATCCGTCATTTTGAACACCTCCAATGGTATATCCTGCAGATCTAATTGGATATACGGATTCTAAAGCTTCATGTTGATCTTTTGTAAGAATATGTCCAAACTTATCTATGACATCTGATACAGTAAACATTTCAGTTTTACCAACCCAGTTAGATTGTGAAATATATCTAATATCAGGTGACTTATGATAAAATGTAAGAACCGGGTTCCACAACTCCACTTCATAGTCGTCCTCCATCATATGAAAATGCCAGAACTCTCTGTCTGTAATAAGCATGTCACGGAAAGCTCTTTCTTCTAATTCATCCATACGGAATCTTTCCTCATCTACTTTATGTTGATGTTCTGCCCACTGTTCAATCATAGATCTATAGTCTTTCTTAAAAAACTGTTCAATCTCTGGTAATGACTTTAAGGCTTCAGGTTGAAGCTGTTGTTGAGCTTCTTCTGAGTTAGGATCAAGTCCCTGTTCTAACATTGCTGCCAACATTTTAGTTGCAGCATCTGCCATTAGAGTTTGTTCTACCTGAGCTCTTTTTTGCTCAAGCATTTCATTATATGAAAAATCATCCACTGCTCTATAGGTAAGTCTAGATGATCTTTTTGCAAATTCTGCTGTAAGTACGTTAATTACATTAGGAATGATGGGATAGTATTTTAACTCTAATGCTGAAGCATCTTCTCTAGTTAACATTTCTACAACATCATTATATTCGTTGTCTTCTTCAACAATATAATCTCCTCTATCTATAATACCTTTAGCAAGCTTGTAGTTTTTCATTAATCTACGAGCATTTCTACGGATTTGTTTTAATCCTTGCCACTCTAACCAATCAAGATTCCAGGCTGCCCACTCTTCGTCTTTTTCTTTTTTAGGTAAAAATTGTAAAGGTTGGGTTATACTTCCCAATTTGTTTTGTTTTGTTTTAGCACCCTTTTTAAGTTGTAATGCATTATATACTTGCATAATTACCTATTTAATATTTTTAAACGCAGACCTTTTAATTCTACCTTGTGTGTTCTTTATTCCACCACCCATATGTCTAAACGGATTCCTATTTAATTTAAACAAATTTTCTGACTTTTGCAAGTTTTTAGCTGCATCATCCATAACCGTTTTTTTGTTATATCCTCTATTAGAATGTTGAATTTTCATAAATGCAACCAATGCTGCAAATGATACTAATCTATCGACATTGACACCATCTGCATATTCTCTCATTTCTTTAATAAGCATTGGATCAGGAATTCTTTCAATACCATATGTAGTTTTTACTACGGTTCCATCAGTTTTTGTTTCTTGATCTAATTCTTCTTTAGTATATTCTATGGCATAACTAAGAAGATGGGCCTTAAATAATGTTCCGGTGTTTTTCCAACCATACTCCTGAAAGACGTTATTATTAGAACCAAGATCTTTTAAGAACATAATTTGACCTTTTGGTACAAGGTATTTTTGTTTTTTACGATGGATCATATATTGAATAAATAGAGATATGTTATTCTCTACAAGTGTCCAAGCATTGTACCATTCAATAATTAATTCTAGCTGTTTATGAGTTTGATTAATATCATCATATCTTCCACACCAACATGCTACTATTTTATCCTGCTCTATGTAAGTTTCTGTTTCTGTTCCGTTAACATTAGTAACTTCTACCGGAGCTTTCATGATGTAAATAGAACATAATGATTCTGACGTAGTAGTTTTACCTTCTGACACGGGGTCAATAGATGCGTAGTAAGTTTTAGCAAACTCAGGATTCTTAACCGGTCTTTCCCAGACAACTAAACAACCTGTTTTGTCTTCTGTCTTTTTTCTAATTGGGAACTCCATGATAGGACGTTTGTTACTCTTCTTTACTGCAGGTTTACCTTCGGCATCTGCATAAATATCTAAGAACTCATACCCGTATTCTTTTTCTTCAATTCTTCTTTCTTGTGCTGCAAGTAAATGAGTTGGGAATACAGATACTGATCTATGATCAAAAGCTTCTTTTATATTTCTTGGATGCTGAGATATTCTTAACTGATATTCTTCCGGAGGAAGTTCTTTTTTCCATTTTTCAAATTGATCATTTAAAGCTTGCAGTGCTTCTTCTACATTAGAGTTGCCATATTCATCAATATGTGGAGGCATAGACCATTGCTCAGGAATAAATAATCCTGATAGACCTTCAGTACCTTTATCATCTATTAAATCTGTTTCTACAGCATATATATCATTTGCTGTTGGATTCTGAATCATTTCTTTTAAGGGGAGGCATTGTGACAAATCACCCACAGATCCTGCTGCAATAAACATCCCTGTAGTAGTAAGTCCAGATCTCATTGCAGGTCTCATATACTCATACGTCTTATTCATCTTAGGTGCAATCCCTGCCTCCTCGTGAAAAAAGAATTTTACTGGACCCCCTACACCATTTGTCGGATCTTTCTCAAATGACATACCTTGTATAGTACCTTTAAGACCAACTTCTGTTTTACGATCACCTTTTCTAACTTCAATCTTTTGCTGCCACATCATAATTTTATCCGGTGACATGGGTCTATACCAAGCAGTATGTTCATTTAAGAATGCAGCATATTCTTCTAAGAATTTCCATGATCCTTTTTCGTTAATATAATCTTTAAGGCTAGCTCCTATTTTTAAAGTTACTCCAGGCTCAAACCACTGTTGATTTATTAGTTTAGCCATATGATAATATGATGATGCAATCTGACGTTTCTTAAGTATTGCAACATGTTTATAATTTAGTTCTGCTAATAGTTCATATAATGCCATATGATACTGTGCATCTCTAATATCAGCAAAACCAAAATTCTGAATTTCTTTGTTAAAGATTGGTAAGAAGTTTAACCACATGTAGTATTCTCTTGCAAGATACCACGTATTAGTTTTGTCTTTTATAATAACTCCCTTTCTACATTTAGCTTTTTGATCATCCCAATATTTTACAAAATCTCTTGATTTAAAGGGAGCTGTACAATATACCCCAGTAGTTTTAAATTTAGTTGATTCTTCAATAAATATTTTATTGGTAAATTCATTGAAGCCGTACTCTCCAGGTTTTTTAAAAAGTTCTTTGATAAAGTCAGCAAAGTCTTCTCTAGACTCAAAACTTGTGGTTGTCCATTCTTCATTTTCATAAGTTGGTATGTCTTGATAGATTTCACTCATTAACTATAACCTTTACTTCATTTCTTGTTTCAATCCAGACTTTAGCTCCACAACCCAATGGTTTATCCGGACTATAAATAATCTTTGCAGCCTCCTTACCGTCCTGACCATATATGATTGCTTCATGTGCATATTCATTAGTATTATAAGTTTTACATGTAATTACAGGTTCTCTATCTCCTGTTTTATTATTGTGTTTTATCTTGTGTTGATTTACGTGTATTATAGTTTTCTTCATCATGAATCGTATGCTAATCCTTGACCTCCTCTAACTCTAGATGATTGCTCATCCTGAAGATCTTTATATACTCCTTTAAAAGATGATCTAATGGCTTCAAAGTCTTTTGCCACAGCTCTCATTTGACTTATATTACCATCTTTACCATCAGTGATCTGAGTATTCTCCATATATCTAGCTAACCTATCTAACATACTTGAAATACCTTTATAAGCTCTAAATGTTGGAGTCTCGTACATTTTTTTACAAAACTCTAATGCTGTATATATTGAATCGTCTTCTGTAGAGAACTCGGCCTCAATTTGTTCAAGAATTAAATGCTCCTTATCTAGATCTGGAGTAAAGAAAAAAGGGTTAAGGTCCGGATTTGGACAAGTCATATAAAACAAATATTGATATATTTTTAAGTAATCATCTGGGTATTCATCCATTATATCCTTTAAAGCTTTCAGTGTATAACAATGTTCTGTTGGAACTACAACATCGTTTTGCACATCAAATAGTTTAGTTAAGATCATTTCTTTTTAAGTTTATCTTTATTATCATTTAAGTAATGGAAGATAGATAAGACTTCATCTACTAAATAAGGCACTGGTATAACCACTACTTCTTTTACTAAAGGATCTCCGTTATCACTCTTCTTAGTTATAGGATAACCCCACTTATCTTCACCTTCAACTTCAAACAAGACATGATGTATAAAGATTTTTCCAGGTTTTAATTTAGGGTTATGCTTTAATATAATATACATATAAATGCTTAATTGTAAAGCATAGTGGTTAAAATTACAATCATCTAAATTACTTACTGGCGGCTCCATCTTTTCTGAAATACCTTCCCAATTTACATATGATTTAGTTTTAATCTCTTTATTAGTTTTGTAGTCAATTATATTTACTTTACCCTTAACTACTTCTACCAAGTCGGATTGACCACAGATGCCTTTTGATCTTAAATAGACCATATGTTCCGGATAAACTCCAGCTTCTAATTTTTGATTAGGTGCAATTTTTACACCTTTATCTTTTTCTATTGGTTTAAATACTGGGACTGTGACACCTTCTCTTTCTATAGATGCAAAAGAACACAAGTCAGTTTCTCTTTGATCATGATAAAATGAACCTAAATCAGTAGCTCTTTTAGATTCATTATTCCAAATTTCTCTAATCATTTTAGGATCTATACCATGCCATTTAGACCTTTTATTTTTACTAACTTTTTTTGATACTGCTACAGCATCAAATGGTTTTTTAAAGTGACTAACTAAAGTAGTAACACTTATCCAATTAATATTATCATCATCAATACTTTTATAACTATGATCATCTGCCGTAAATACTATCATAACTGTTCTAATTTATCTTCTTCTTCTACTGTGGCAAGTGCTTCCCACTTTCCTAATGGACAATCAGATGCTAAAGATCTTGTTTTAAAACTTAATGAGCATCCGCATTCATTACAACAAGGACCTGTGCCTTTTACAGCACATTCATTTCCTTTACTTGGACACTCATTACATATACTATATCTTAAACTAGCTATTTCTTCTATAGTCTCATCTCTAAGTATAGAATTAGTTATTCCCTCCAGAATCTTCTTCCTGTTTTCCCAAATTAGTTTTAGAGTATTTTTCATCTTTAAAATTTTTTCTTCGAGTTAATTCTTCATCAATCTCTAGTTCAAGTTCTTTTAATCGTTTTAACTTTTCTTCAACACTCTTTTTATTATGATAAGCACCAAAAGTAGATGTATCATGATTAGCTAAAACTTTTTCATAATGGGGAATTGACTTTTTAACTTTTCTCATTTTAAGAACAAAATGACCTAGACCTTCTACATTTATTCTAAGATCGGTAAGACTAGACATTCTTTTTCTTAAAGTCTTATAATAAAAATGAACTAAGTCATCTACTAGTTGTTCTGAACATTCAAACTCATCCGTAATTTCTCTATATAAAGTATTAGGCTTCTTTGGTATCATTTGATACAAATTTATAATCTAACAATACCACTCCTTCTGTCTGAATTTTTAAATCTGGATTAAGCTTAATAATTTTTTTATTGGACTTATCTTTAATAACTAATCCGTTTTTCTCAGCTTTATTAATACTATTTCTAACTGTCTGAGGAGATTTAAAGATCCAATCTTCTTCTGAGGATGCGTCTAAACAAAAATTACTAAGTTCAACTGGTTCATTAAAACTTAAAAGAGTTAAACAATTAAGATCAGATTCACTCATTGTTATACGATTAATATAACAATGAGTCAAAATCTGAAACTTAACAATTTCCCATTTAGGTAACTTGACCCTTTTCTGTACTTGATTAACAAGTGTCATTAGCTTTTTCTTAATTTTTTACTAGATGTAGAAGCTTTTTTTGTTGGTGCTTTAGGTACGGGTTGAACCTGTTCTTCTTCATCCATATTCATTTCTGGACCTTGAGCCATAGCCATCATATTAGCATATTGTACTTGCATACTAGCTCTTTTAAATCTTGCTTCCTCAACTTCAGTGAGTAAAGCTTCATACTTTGACTGAGCTTCTAGATAAGGAATTGACTTTTCATAAAACTCCTTCATCTCATCTCTTCTTGCTTCTAACTCTTCTGGTGAAAGTTCTTCACCCATTTGTTGGTTTTCCATTATATTGATTTTAAGATTTATACAAATATATTAAAAAAGTTTAAACTGTAAATATTTAAAAACAAAAAGCTTGAGTACATTATATACCCAAGCTTAAATAAAAGCACGTTCGGAAGTTATTTGCTTTTAATAGTAAAGTTCATAAAAGTTAATAGATAGAACTTTCTTGATATGTCTGCTTCTATACCAAAGATATCAAAGAAACCTATTCTTAATTTAAATATGAATTTATCCCACTGCTTATTTTTTACCTTCCAGTTATTTCTAAATTTCATTTTACAAAGTTTTTAACATTTCTATTAGTTCAGGTTGAGGATGGCAATCAGACTTGTCTGATCTGTAGCTTACATGTGTGTATACTCCTGGTTTCCCTAATAGAGCTGCTGAGTTTAAATCCCAAATGCGCTCGTCATAGTCTAAAGGGATGTTATATCTCTCGTTCCAAAATACAAGCAACTGTCTAACTGATTCTATCTGAGCATCTGTGTACTTCTCAAATGCTTTGTATCCTCTAAATCCTTCAGGGTATTCCTGAACATTATCTACCTCTTCACCTGTCCAAGACACCCACTTATCTCCTTTCTTCTTAAGACCTCCCCATGAGTCTATCTCTATGCCTATAGACTCCATATCATTTCTTCTATATCTTAAACCTAAAGAAAGGTGGTCATTACCATTCTCTCCTAGATGGTATGCCCAATACTTAGATGAGAATGCTTGATGAATTGTACCATCTCTACCTATAAGTATGCAGGTTCCAATTCTTTTACCATCCTTTAACCACCAATTGATATCACCATTCACACCATCACCTGATGCTGTATGATGCAATACTATCTGCTTCTTGTCATAGACAGTTTTCTTATAGTCCTTCTCTGTAAAATCGTGTTGAACAATTTTACTTAAGTCTAGTTTTTCCATGGTTTAATTTTTATCAGTTGGAATATTACAATTCCTACAGCTATGAGAACTATCAACCACATAAGATTCTTTATTGATTTGCCTAACTTTTGCCAAAATGACTTTTCTTTCTCATAGTAGTGGACAGGAATTTCTACCTCTCTTACCACCTCAATAGTATCAGCAGCACATTCTGCATTTACCTTTATAGTATCATAAACTTTCCAGAGCTTTACTTTCAGCCGATCTTTTTGAATTACTACCGTATCACGTAAGTATTTTTCTAGGAATGCTGTATCCTTTTCTACTCTAGGAACAACAACCTTTACCGTATCTATCCTAATAATTGTATCTGTCTGTATAAGCTCTGGATGTTTAGTGACCAACCTAGTAAACCTTGTCTGTGGTGAGCAGCTAGTTACTGCTACTAATAAGATTAGTGATATACCTACAGCTAGAAGTTTTAGAAGATCTTTCATTTTTTAATTCCTTTAAAGAAGTTTACATTATCTGCAATAACTTTTTTAATTTTACCTACTGTAACATAAACTGATCTAAGTACATTGTTTCCTGAAATATCTATCCAGTTCTCATTAATAGATCCAAGCTCAATAAGTGAAAAGATGATTAATAAACCATTTGTCAATAAAGCTTTTGTCATAAAGCTTATTTCTAAACCTATATAAGTAATTCCTTTACAGATAAAAGGTGTTAAGAAAAAGTAGTCAATTGGAAATAAAGCTAATGCTAAAATAAAGTATCCTGCTGATTTGTATATATATCCGTGACGTAACATTTTAGATTGAAATACATCAAAGTATTTTCTTTTTTCACGGTTAGCCAACTTTTTAAGTGAGATTAATTTTACTAAGGTATCTAGTAAAATCATACCCATAAGCACTATAATAGAAAGTTCTATTGGAGAAAATATTGCTAATGAGCTAAGTATAAAGGCTCCTATTTTTTTCATTTTAATTTCAAATAATATAATATAATATAAAAGGTTGCTTACATGAGGAAGCTTAAATAACTCTTTAGGAAATTTAATTACCCTTTAGTATAATATACTAAATTTATTTGATTTTAGTTGCTTTTAAACTAGTTTAAAATGTTTTTATCAGAGTTAAAACATCTGATACAATAGTATTGGCAGCATTGTTACTTCCCCATTGTGCTGTAATTTCAAGAGTATTTAATACAGTTGTATCAAAATTTGTATTTTCAAGAGTGTTAAACCCAGAACCATCATAGTTTAGATTTGAACTTCTTACATATACAAACTGACCATTAGATAAAATTTGAGCAACTCCTGCACCACCAATTTGACGGATAACAAAGTCTACCTCAATTTCCCAAAAATCATTAGAGGTAGTATTAAGATTCATGACACCTGTATCTGCTAACACAATACCATTACTTTTAATTCTTATTTCTAAAGTTTCACTATTAGCACAAGATATGTGACCACCTGCTTTTAAATGAAATGAATCAGCAACACTGAATCCATCAGCCGGTACTGAAAGCTGGCCAACACCTGTTCCGATTAAAGAACCTTCAGTAGTTGTAGCAGCTACAGGAGTGCTTGTTTGAGTCTGAGAAAATAGACCATAATTGCGCGGAGTATTTTCCATAGCCTCTGCAATAGCAGTCATGCCTTTTAATACTCTATGTTCAAAGTCAAAGTTTGAACCTTTATCTCCATATTTTGGGTTACCGTTACCTAAGCTCATTATATAATAAAATCTTGTAGTCTTTCGTTAACTCGAAGTAGTAGGTTATCCTTTCCTTCGTAGTTTAAGTTAATTACTTGTATCTGTTCTAGTCTGATCCCAAAAGTAGCTGAGTCAGTTGTCAAAGTTACATCTACTGAAATAGTGTTTAAAGTAGGTTGTAAAGCTATACTGTCCACATTAGCGTCTACTGTTGGGTTGACTATGTCTATATTAAATTGTTCGAATTTGTAAGTTGCCATTTTTCTTATGTTAATGTTGTTCCTGAAACCGTGAATGTTCTACAAGCTATGCCTTTAGCGGAGTTTACTTTGTTGTTTAGATATAATTGCATCCCGTTTCTATTTAAAGCAAAAGACGCATCTCTGCTTGTTGAAGTATGAAAGTTACCCCCATCTGAGTTATTGAATGGAGAATAACTTAAGGCGTTATTACCTATGCCCATATTCATAGCATTCATATATTCATAAGCATTGCACAACCTCCAACCACTCGTGAACGTTCCAATAGACAAAGCCAAGCAAATGTCTATAATGTTATTCCAAGTATCAGATAAACCACTATTAACAGTTATTCGGTAATACCCTAAAACCGTACCTGCTATGTTGTCATAAGTTGACCAATCAATAACTATGTTATTTGTATAGGTAGTGCCTCCTAACTCATCTGTAAATCGGTTTGTGTTTCCAAATGGATTATTTGTATTTAAAGTGAAAAAGTCAGTAGCTCTACCTGCTTCTAAATCTCCATCATCTCCAGTTCTGTAAGAAGTAGTTTGCCCCGTCTTCATCAAGGTAGCACCAACAGGAGTCGTACCACCTCCACCTGAAGTTGATATTTCAATTCTAGTACTCATTATACTATGAATTATAAATAATTACCAACTCTGTTCCTGTACCATCATAAGTAATGGAGTTTGCGTCATAGTAATTATTTAGTTCTGGGCTAAAATTAAATGTTTCTCCCGGCTTAATTGTAGCTCCAAGGATAGTTCCATTTGCTGCACCTACATTAGATACTGAAAATGAATATACTACAGGAGCAATTGTCCCAATTCCGGTTGCTCTTACAATATTAGGAGTTCTCTCATAAGTTACTAAAGAATCAATTATTTTTTGAAAACCTTTTAATGATTTTAATTCAAAATCAAAATTTGATCCCTTATCACCATTCTTGGCATTACCATTACCTAAACTCATTATACTGCTTTTTTAATTCTTTCTAAAAGTTTAAGTACGGCAAGTTGGAACTTATAATTAGATCCTTTATTGCCGTAATTACTATTTTTATTTCCTAGTCCCATTCTTATTAAAGAGCTACTTAACAATCTTCACTACATAATCAGTACCTGATTCAGTTACATACCAATCTCCTGGTTTTAGTCCATCTGCAATTGCTGCTGCATTATCTGCATATACTTTTTTAGATGTTGCTACACCTGCATCAAATAAGAACTTTTTTACTGATCTGTTTAGATATTGATACATTTGGCTAAGTTTAGACCGATACTCTTTAACTGTGCTAGTTGCATTGTCTACGTTTTCAAATTCTTTTAGAGTTGCCATTGTATAAATTTTATATAGTTACATAATAATATACGAAAAATTATCCAAATAAAAAAAAATCCCCAGTATTTCAACCAGGGATTTTCCAATCAAAACAGAAGTAGGTTAACTTATAATTGTACCGATAATGAATGCTATAATCAACATAGCAATAATTAGTAGTTTAGATACTACTCTTCCATAGGAATCTTCTTCCCATACATTAGACATTTTATTATAAACAGGTTTGCTAAGTGCATTCTGAAAAGCAAACAATACTATTAGTATTATTATACCCAAATAAAATGTAAGCATCTTTATTACCATATTATTGCTATTGAGTTTTCAGGAACAAGAATTCTCATATGTCCATCAACCTCAATTTTTTCACCACTTTCTAAAGCATATGTCTGTACATATACTTGATCACCTTTTTTAACACCTTCTACTTCGTCCCCAGTAGCAAATACTTCTAAGGAATTCCATTTTTGCATTGCTTCTTTCATCATCATTTCTTCATCTTTTTCAGAAATTGCAATGCTAGATTTCTTTAATTCCGGAACTGTGATCAGAACTTTTTTACCTCGTAAGTTTTTCATAAGTTGGTTTTTATGCGTCATAAGATTGTAAACTACCCATATGTGGATCATTATCCACAGTTCTTGGAGCCTCCTCAGCAATTAATCCTAGTTTAAGTTTTTCTAATACTCCCACTAGAGCTAAATTACCATAAGCTTCTTCATTCACTTTGATTTCAAGACCTTCTTCTTTTGCCGTAATTGAAATTAATACTCTTTCTTCCATTGTATATTTGTTGGTTGGTTCAAATATAATAAATTTTTTTTGTTTAAACTAAAAACCCTGAAAAATATCAGGGCTTTTAGATTTACTTAAGATTAATGTGGAAAATTGGATACGGTAAAATTAGCAATTAATTTTAAACTGGGAACATTTTACTATCAACTTTTTTCTTGTAGGTAGGTTTTTCTTTTACGGATAGAGTAATTATTCTTCCTCCAAGTGGTTTAGGTGGAGCCCCTCTTTCTACATGCCATCCTTTTGATCCATCTTCGTATTCTTCTTTATACGTCCCAGTAATGCAGTGATGTATTTGCTTATGTTTTAATACATATCCTTTATTTGCTATATATTCTAAATCTTCTCTAACATCATTACGAGATGCATTCTCATGTATGTGACCCATAGTGAATAGATCCATACCTTCGTATATTTCTAAAGCTCTTGTAAGATTCAACGCACCCTTTGTAACAATACCTCCTCCACCGGATCCGTGGTAGTACTTATGTTTAAATGACGCTGTCTTTGTTGATTTTAGACCTTTGCTTAACTTGAGAGTATACACAATCCATCCGCCATATCCACCTACTTTAATATCTGTATTATTCTTAAGGTTAATTAACTTAACAAATCTCTTAAGGATATCTGTTTCTTGATATTTAATAATTGCTGTCTCGTGATTCCCGTAACCAATAACAGCAATTAAATGTGCATACGGGGACCACCATTCTACTGCAGTCTCTACAATTGAATCTAGATAATATGCATTATTATGTTCCGGGAGGATATCACTTTTATTCCTTCTATTATCTCCCCTACCCTGCATAAGACAAAAGAAGTCTCCTATAATCACTATAGGAATACTATTCTTTTTACAATAATCTAGATGAGTTTTTAATAGTTCTCGATCGCATTTAGGATTATCCCAATGTATATCTGATAAGATAGCTACTTCCGCTTTGGTTCCTGTAAGATATATATTGTGGACATTGTTCTTAATTTCTTTAACTAACATTCCACTCTTATTTGGTACACTATAATATACAAAAAAAAGATGAGGTGGGCAAGAGTACTGCTTCTGTAGGAGGTTAAGGTATAGGGGATCTAGTATACTAGAGGTTGTGGTGGGTCCTATATTAAATGATCCCCCCTAAAAATTTTCCAGGCACCACCCCCCTTCATTTTTAGGGGTTTCATTCAATATGTTCTGTGCATAAACATTTTTTTCTGCAGAGAAAAAAGATGTTTCTTGCACTACCACAAATGCTAACCCTCAACTACAAATGAAAAATATAAAATTTATCATTATGTCTGATTCTTCAATTGAAACATTAGAAATTCTAATCTTTAAATCAAAGAACCCTAACATTGACAGTTGGGGCTACACTGTCAAACGTGTTGACAAAACTGCTTGGTTCACACTGAACAAAGCATATGTCCACACTATCTTTGGGGATAATCCAGAAGATTTCTTAGGAAAAATCTTCAAGATTAACGCCAAAGTATCTCCAAATCCTAAGAACCCAAAGTTCAATGATTTGAAGATAGTTTGGAACTTCGGGACTTATGTTAAGGCATAAGTTCCAAGTTCCCTAAAGAACTTGAAATTCAAGTTCTTTTTTTTTAGATGTATATATAATTCCCCTTTTTTCTGCTAACCCTAAACTTAGACAAAAACAAATTATGGATACAATTTATTGGACTATGAGAAATGGTCAGAAAATAGCAGTTGATGATATGGATGAACAACACTTAAGAAACACTCTTAAGATGATTATCCGTAACATTGAAAAAATTAAGTCTAATAAGTCTCAGACTAAGGTTGAAATTCACGGAGAAATTGCACAAGATATGATTGAGCAAGGTGAGATGAATGAATTGTATGATGATGAGACTTTTGATAAGTTCTACGATCATTTGTAGTATCTAGCAGAGTGATATGATGTAAAACAAGGTGGGATCCTAGTTTTACATCTTAATTTTCCCTCTCTTTGCTAACCCTTAACTTATTTTGATAACAAATATTAACAAAAGTGCAGACAACACGATAAACACCGTCAGCAAGTATTATGAATACTTTAAAAGCAGTTTACGCAGGTAACTACATCAGAAAAGAAGGTGAACACAAAGGTGAAACATTTCACATTTACACCATCAAGGGTTCAACAGAAGATTTGAAGAAGTTCAAAGATAGCCCTAACCAAAAGAAGTGGCCACGTACAAGTACAACAGGTGAACCACAAATGCATACAATGTATATGGACTTGTTACGTGACGAGTTGCCATTATACCTGAAACAAGATGGTAACTATACATTGGACCAATCTGAAACCCGCAAAGATGTGGCAAGATTAGGTGCAATGGAAAAGGTGTCAACAGTAATGGCATCCACATTTGCTACAAGATTAGCAGACAAGGTGTGGGGTGGCAAACCAAGCCAAGCACAAGTTGATGCATTCATAACACCAACACCAGCAGTTGATGGACAAGGTGCAGACCTTGGTGATGTGAAATAGATGTTTGACATCAGGTGATTAGAAGATAGTGTGAGATACAATGTGTCTCATACTATCTTTTAGTAAGTAGTATCCCTCTTTTTTGCTAACCCTTCACTTGAATCAGGAACAACACTAACGTGTTGTTTGTTTTTTTTAGTAAGTAGTAGTAGATAATTACTGTGAACAGTTTATAGTACTCGTAACTAATTACTACTCTCTAGTTAAGTAGTAAAATATATTTTAGTTTTAGTTAATAGAATTAATTTCAGCGGAAATATGTTTTTATTTATGTGTGTTTAAGTTATTGAGTATTACTCAGTACTCAATACTATACTCCTACTTACTACTTCAGAATATCTATATAGTATATTATACTATTAAATATATATAGCTAAGTTTTAACTAAATACATTAAGCGATGACTACATTTGACAGTTATAATTCATTAGATGATATCTTTCTAAGAGATGGTATTAACAGTTACCATATAGAGATACTTGATAATGGAGTAAGTTATAATCTCCGGCTTGTTTTTACTAAGTTAGAAGAGACAGCGGATGTTATCAATTTAGACTACCGAGTTGATATTGATAGCATAGATCCTAGATGGTATAACTTTCCGGTTAGGCAAGTTGAACCATTTAATCCTGATGATTGGAGTTCTGATAATCCTGAAGTTGTTGAAGGTATTAAGAAACACATTGAGAAGCAGAATAGTGTGCGTCTTATTGATTTCCTTACTCGACATAATGAGAGACATGATAGAATAGATGCTAGATTGTTTAGAGATATAAAAGAATTACTATTATAAAATATACATGCTGGGTTTAGGTAGCTCCTATGTAACTCCAGGACACTGGTACAAGGTCAAGCTGTGAAAGCTTTATAAACAGAACCTTGGCTTTGCCTTCCACAGGCTGACAGGGAAAGGGATTAGCGTCTCAGTGGAAAATGTGATGCCATTTGTAATGAATGGAAAGCTTCTTCAAGGGAAAAAGATCACATAACATAGACTTTACAGGAGGTTTGTCTATGTTATTTTTATACTCTCATCCAATTGCAGGTAATACTCTGAGTAGTATTAATTAGCGGAATGCACAAGTCAAGGATTGCAACCTTGTGAGAGTACCGATTCTAGAGCACTGTAAGAAGTGTATTAAAACTACAATGATAGGCATATCGTAGTATTAAGAACGCTAGATGACTGCTAGGAAAGACTAGCATTTTTTTATTAACCGTAACAGAGAAGATAAAGACACTTGTAAAAAAGAGTAAACGTCTATGCATAAACTACCTATGTGAAATATAATAGGAGGAAGATCGTGAGCATAGTTAGGTGTACAAAGAATGGAGGAAATAGGGTGATGCAATAAATCTCCTAATGGTCTCTTGTTACATTAGGTCCTGTAGCTCAGTTGGATAGAGCAACTGCCTTCTAAGCAGTAGGTCTTTGGTTCGAATCCAAACAGGATCACCATTTGTAAAACCAAAATGTCAGTTCCTACTCTTTAACTATAAAGAGAGCGAAGACATGGATATTTTTGATACTGCTATTAAGACAATCATACTGACCGTCAGCAGTTAGGTTATTATCCGTGTTTAGCATTAACTTGGAGAGAGATGAAAGAAGTAGTCTCTCTCCATAATTTTGTAACCAATTAAATTAATATAAAATGAGACAATTCCTTTTATCAGGGTTTTTTCTATGCCTTATGATTACACTTTTATTTGGCACATTATCAGTTTTATCCTTTGTATCAGGATTAAGTGTAACTGGATTTTTTATAATCTGTACTGTGGTATTTGGTATGTTATTGCCAACATGTAGTACTTCCCGTTAGTAAACAATTAAATAATATAAACATGAATTCAAATTTGATTACTAGTAAAGAAGAAAGACAGCATTTAGTTGATCATTTAGAGTCATTAGGAAAAGCAATTTATGCAGAAACTGATGCGAAATTAGTTAAACTTGCAGGTCAAGTTTTTAAAGGAAAATTATCTTCCAAACAAATCAGTAAGATGTGTGCTATGTCTTATAATGATAAACTCTGGTTAATAGCACAGTACGAAGAAGAAGTAAAGTATAATACTCCACCAAACTTTGATCATTTGTACTAAAAATCTTACGGACATAGAAAGTTCCTATTACATAGAACTATAAACACAAATTACTTTCCGTCCGTTCACTACAGACATAGAATGTTCCTATTATCCTATAGAAACAAAGAATTACATTCCGTCTGTTTACTCTGCACAGAAAGACATAGAAAGTTCCTATTGTAAACTATCAATAAGAAAAATACTTTCCGTCTTTCTGTGTTGTTAAAGTACCATTCCAACTTCCCAAGGGTTGGCAGTTTATACTGAGTACTGAGGGGCATAACACTTATAGATAACTTATTATAAACTAAAAGAAAAATCATGAAAGAGATTTTATTGTTTGGCAAAGCACTGAACACACAAGATGTTAGTCCAATTACTGTGAATGAATTGGCAATTAAGAAAGGGTACGTAGTTGACCCAAAATGTTGTAACCAAAGAGTTGTAAACTTTTTGAATAGCATTCCAAACAACTACAATACTACTTTTTACTCATCTGTTGCAGATGTTGTAGAAAGAAATAGATTTGAACTGTTT